>WNEZ01001172.1_pt1 | contig 41521 bp, 30 predicted proteins | sample 5400521 | NCBI WGS metagenome assembly WNEZ01 (sample SAMN13153339, study PRJNA577476) | soil metagenome | isolation source: 120 cm saprolite under Douglas fir tree site 2 hole 1 replicate 1 | place: USA:California | collected 2015-04-18
GGATGTCGCGCGAGGAATTCGAACTGTGCAGCGAGCGTGAGGCGGAGCCGCTCGAGTGGTCCGCCGACCGGGGAGGCCAATTGCGCGAGCGCCGTCTCCAACTCACCGGCCGACTGTGCCAGCACCGCCTGGAACAGGCCGCGCTTGGAGTGGAAGTAGTAGAACAGGAGCTGCTTGTTGACGCCCGCCCGCCGGGCGATCTGCTCGACTCGCGCGCCGGCGAAGCCGCGCCTGGCAAATTCCTCGCGGGCGGCTGCTACGATTCGTAATGCTCTGTCATTACTGAGTTTGGGTGGCATGGGGCTGATTTCGTCAACCGTTTGGTTGATGAAATCTAAGGCCCATCGTCCGGGGCCGCCACTGCCCGAGGACCTCGGTCACTGGCGTTATAAGTGTTATGACGCTGTCGCGAATCTGCCTGATGAACGAGGTGTCCTCGACCGCCAGCCGATAGGCGAGCTCGGTATTGAAGCGCGGCTCGGTCGTCAGCTCACGGATTTTGGCGGTGTACGCGGAGTCTACGGGCTGCTGGAGTGCCAGTGCTGCGATGACGGCGATGACCATGCGACGTTCTCCGGAATGCGGGACAGACCTTCTTTGAGATAGGCCAACAAGTATCGATTCACCTGATCGGGCGACTCATCGGCGGCGTCGTGGCCGGTGCGCGCGAGGACGGCGAATTCGTTGCGCGGCAGCTCCTGCGCGAACCTGGTGCCGTCACGGAGCGGAATCCACCGGTCGGCATCGCCCCAGAGAATCAGTGTGGGCGCCTGCACACGGCCCAGGCGCCCGCCGAGGCTGTCGAACCTGAACTCTCGAAGCACGCCTCGCAAGGCGCGGCCATATGCGGGATCGGGGACAGGTGCGTAGTACTGATCGACGTCTGCCTCGGTGACTTTGCTGGGATCGACGAAGGTCGAGCGCAGGATGCGAGCGGTAATCCAGCGCGCCCGAAACCTCGTGACCACCGCGCCCACCTGCGGCCAGCGCGCCAGTTTGAGAACGCCGGGCCAGCGCACGCCGTAGCCGGCGGCGTCGATCAACACCAGGCCGCGGACGCGATCCGGATAGCTCAGCGCAACCTCCGCGGCGATCGCACCGCCCATCGAATGACCGATGAGCACCGCGCTCGAGATGCCGAGGGAGTCGAGGAGCGACACCACGAGGTGCGCGTACGCGGCATTGGTATACCCGTGCGCCGGTTTGTCGGAGAATCCAAAGCCGCGATTGTCGAACGCAACCACGCGATACCCGGCGGCGACGATCGGCGGTAGCTGATAGCGCCAGCCGTACATCGAGGCGCCGAACCCATGAATGAAGACGACCGGCGTCCCGTTGCCGGTGTCGATCATCCGTAACCGCGTTTCATCGACGGTTCGGTACTGCGCGCGGAAGGAGGTGCCGGCGGGATAGCGCTGCGCTTCGGGAATCGGTGTCGCTCGACACGCACCAGCGAGCAGCAGAACGGAAAGGAGTATCCGCGGGGCGGTCACAGGACGCTCTGCAACGCGCGCCGGGCGAGGAGCACCATCAGCGGATGCGAGGTCCACAGGCCGGCGATGGTCTCTCCCTCGCCCGATGTCATCACCAACTGCGTGTCGTCGATCACCAGCACCGTCGCATCGGGAGCGTCATCGGGAGCTGGCGCGAGCCACGAGGGGGCGTCCGGCGGCACACTACCACGGACACGCACCTTCAGCGTTGCGCGCTCCGCGGCACGTCTCCAGGCCGGCAGCGTCGGCCGCCACAGCTCGAGCGCCATCACTCCTTCTACACTCCGCTCCGCGCGAGCGACCAGCTGGGTGACGAGGTTTGCCACCGCGCGACTGCCAGCCACTTCTCTCGTCGCCGGATCGCCCGGTCGCGAGCGATCGCGCACCTCTCGGCCCAGCCGGTCCAACGCCTCCCCTTGCCGGGTCGCGAGCTCCGCGAGTAATGCCTGCGGATCGATGGGCCGATAGCGGGCCGGCCGATCAGGAGGCGGCGTGCGGGTCGCGGCACCCCGGGAAACCAAACCTTCCAGCGCGCCATACGCGTTGGCGCGGGCGAGCCGGGCGCCACGGGCCACAGCGTAACCGGTCGAAGGACCGAGCCGAAGCAAGGTCCCGTACACGAGCGACTCCGTGGGAGTAAAACCAAAGGGCGTCAGATCGATGGCCACTGTAGTAGCAAATACTACTACGTAAGGCGCCAGCCTGCCATCCTAGACGACGTTCATGGGAATCCCGAGCAGTCGCGCAATTAGCGCCAGGCGGAATGTGACGTCGGTCTGGCGCTGGGCTGGGCTTTTCCCCGGTCCCTCGAGCGGAAAGTAATGATATACCACAGGGTTAGTCGACTTCGGCATCGCCCGGAGGCCAGCCGGACTCCAGATCCCCTGGTCATCGCATTCGCTGTACATCCGCGCGAGGACCTTCGCGGCACTCGGTACCTGGCGCACGATTCCAAGCCGTGTGAGCAACTCGAGCCAATACACGGCAAAGGGCACGTCTGTGATCCGACCTTGGGCGTCCGCGTGCAGCGGGTCACCCAGGATCTCGAACAGCGGTCGAAAGATCTTCTTTCCGGCCAGGATAAAGAACGAGCGGCGGGGCGTCGGGACCGAGAAATAGGCGGCCAGGCGCTCGAGGAAGCCGGCGCGCTCGCGCTGGACCGCGGGCATGAAGGCGAGCATCTCCACCGAGAACACGGTGGGCGGATAAGTAAGCGGATCGAGGACGGTCTTGCCTTGTGCCTTTTTGAATGGCTTCTGCGCCAGCTCGCTGCGCAAATACATCGAGATGTCGCTCGCGATGCGATGCGCGGCACCGCGCAGGCGCGGGTCGTCTTGATGCGCGCCGCGCGCGAGCGCCGCTGCCGCCGCTTGACCACCCATGCTCCTCGCCCACAGCCCCAGGCCGGCATCGCTTTTCGCCGTCCGTTGGAACTCGACGAGAAGTGCTGGATCGTCGTCCCGGGACAGCAACCGGAAGAGGAAGCGATCGGCGAACCGGAAGACCCTCGCGTCGGGCGGCCACGCCAGCTCGAGCAGCCGCCGGTATTGGTAGATCGTGCCGACTTCTTTCCACCCCATCACCTTCGCTGGAGCGGGCGCGAGGAGATTGCCTCCCCACAGGCCGGTCTCCTTCTGTTTCCGGACGATGGCGAGCGCTTCCTTGTAATGCAGCATCGCTTCGCGCAACGCGGCGACGCGCTCGACGTCGCGCGCCGGCTCTGGCACGACCTCGGTGAGTGTCCGATACTGGATGGGGAGACTGGCGGCCTCGTACAGCCACGACAGAGGCACTGTATGTGTGGAGGGAATCTCCAACCGCCGCTCCATTGGTAGGAGGTCGTACCAGCTGGTGCTGCGGGGTCAAAAAGCGGGGGCAAACTATCCCTCCCCCGCGTAATAGGCAATCGCCAAACCTTAACCCATTGCCCTCCAAACTGTTCCGAATGTGCCCCGGCGTGCAAGCTACTGCACGTCTACGGCTGCGGTCGCTGGAACTCCGACGACGGCAACCACCGCGGCATCGCCGGATCGTTTGCGATCGCGCGCGCTGCGCGAACCGTCACGCGCACCTCCTGCGCCAGCCCCGCATACCGGAAGGTCGGCTGGTACTCATCGCTCGGCTGATGATAGCGGTCCTGGTTGTAAATGTTCTCCTGCTGCACGCCCCATCCCGCCGGACGCCCGACAAAATCGACGCCGGGCTTGATCGACAACGCCGGGACGCCCGCGCGCGCAAACGGAAAGTGGTCCGACCGAAAGAACGAGCCACGCACGTCGGGCTGCGACTCGATAGTGAGCGACTCCGCGCGCGCCGCCGCTTCGAAGGCCGGTCCCAGCGTCGAGCGGTCTATGCCGAGCGCGCCAATGTCGCGCGTCGCCCCGCGGACGTTTGTGACATCGAGATTCAGCACCGCGGCGGTTTGGCCGAGCGGGACGAGCGGCCGCTGCACGTACGCTTCGCTGCCGAGCAAGCCGCTCTCTTCGGCGGTGGTCGCGACGAACCAGATGGACCGCGCGGTCCGAGACAGCTGCATGAGCGCCTTCGCGGCACCCAGGATCGCCGCCACGCCCGACGCGTTGTCCTCCGCGCCGTTGTAGATGGAATCCCCGCGGATGGCTGGCCCGATGCCCTTGTGATCCCAATGCGCGGTGATCAACACGGCCTGCGATGCCAGACGCGGATCGCGGCCGGGCAACCGCGCCACCACGTTCTCCGATTCCACGCGACGGAGCGCACTGTGAACGTGGACGCTGGCGGTGATTCCCGTCGGAATCGGACGAAAGTCGCGCCGCGCCGCGGTGCGCGTCAGCGAGTCGAGATTGAGTCCCGCCTTGGAGAGTGCGGTACGGGCATTCGCCTCGGTCACCCACCCCGCGAAGGCGATGCTGGGAGAGTGTGGTTGATCGAGCTTGAACTGCTCGACCGACCACGACCCACGCACGACTTCCCACGGATACGTTGCGGTCTCGGTTGTGTGAATGAGGATCGCGCCGGCCGCACCTTGGCGAGCTGCTTCCTCCAGCTTGTATGTCCAGCGGCCGTAGTACGTGAGAATCTTGCCGAGAAACACGGTGGAATCGACGAGGCCCGGATCGTTGACGAGCATCAGCAGCACCTTGCCGCGCAAATCCGCGCCCTTGTAGTCGTCCCATTGCCACTCGGGCGCGCGGATTCCGTATCCGACGAACACGACTTCGCCGCTCGCTGCGATATCGGCTTCCGGGCGTTCCGCCCACGCCACGAACGCATCCCGATACACGAGCGTATCGGTTGCGCCGCCCGCTTTCCCCCACGAGAGCATCGGTTGCGGCGTCATCCCCACGAGGGCGACGGGCTGGAAATAGGTCCCGTTCGCTCCCGCGGGCTCGAGTCCCAACGCCTGGAATTGGGCGGCGATGTACTCGGCCGCGAGCCGGCCGCCACGCGTCGCCGGCGCGCGCCCCTCGAGCAGGTCGCTCGCCAGGAAGCGCAAATGCGCGTCCATTGCGGCCGTATCGACCGGGATGGGCGCCGGTCGCTGTGCCGCGGCGGTCGTCGCGACGAATGCCAGCATCGCGACCGTATTGCAACATTTGTTGGTCATTGAGTGGACTGCTCCCGTGAAAGGCGACAGTTGACGGTATCAATCGTACCCGGCCGGTGACGTCCGGCTTCACTGGTCAAGACAAACGTCGAGTCATCCAGAAAGTCGATCGCCTCGCCGCCGATCTCGAGCCCTGAGATGTTGCAGGGACGCTCCCGCGCGGGCAGCAGCCGGCCCCCGGCTCCAGGATAGAAAAGGTAGATCTCGGTATAGGTTCGCAGCGCCACGAGCCGGCCGTCGGGGCGTATCGCACCCGCCGTGACCAGGCGGCCCGCCCCGGAGCTCGGTCGGATGTCGAGGGTCTGAACCAGCGTCGCCACCACAATGTCTGAAGTCGTATCGCGCGTGCGCCAGGCGCTGCGATCGACGCGATACAATCGAATCGCGCTGCCACGCGTGGCTCCCTTGCTCACGAGAAACACCGCTGTGTCGCGTGGCGATACATAAACCGCCTCGACGTCGTGCGCGCCGTCCGGATACCGCAGCCGAAGCACGGCCGGCGCCCTCGTGGCGCCCAACGTGTCGCTCGCGCGCTCCGGCGGCGCGGGTTCGGGAATCGCATAGATCGTGACGAACGGCCGGAACTCCAGATTGTCGCCGGTGTCCGCCAGGTAGATGCACGTGTCGGCGTTTGCGCGTGTCGGACGGGACTGAAGCGGAAAGCTCACCGGGCAAGGGCCGAGGGACATGTCTTCCCAGTCGATCGCCTGGGCGCCCGGTAGGAGCAGGGCGCCGCGGTCTGTTCCGCGCAGGTCCGTTGCGTAGAGGTACGGGCCATCACCGGAATCGTTATGAGTCCACAACACGCCCGGGTACGCGCGACTCACCGCGACGCCGGAACTTTCGACGACGCGCGGACTTTGGAAGGTCGCTTGCAGGAGGAATAGCGCGGTTGCAAACATGAGCCTCCAAGAAGATACTTCGCACATGCGCGACGCAACCGTTCGACTGCAAGGCCGGATCCTCTACCTCACCGAGGATCCGGGCTTCGTGCGTGCGCAGCTCGCCGGGAATGACCCGGCTTGGTCGCCGGAGCACAAGCTCCGCGACGACATCTCGACCGACGAAATCACTCCCGCCTACATCTGCTACTACTACGACGAAACGCTCGGCGAATTCCCCTACCTCGGACTCAAGTGCCGCGACGAATTCCCCATCACGCGTGGCGCGGTGAAACGCGGGGGCTTCGTGGCGGCGGTGAGCGGCAAGCGGCGCGGCAAGGGTTCGTCCCGGGAGCAGTCGCCTTACGCCGAAATGTGCGCCGGGATCAGACTGGTCGCAGCCGAAAGCATCGAGCGCATCTATCGCGAGAACTGTCAGAACCTCGGCGTGCTGACGACGACCGATTTCTCGATTCTCGACAAGGTGCGCCGCGGTGAGGTCATCCCGCTGTCGGTGTTCACCGCGGGCGAGGGCGAGATCACGCGCGGCATCATCGAGCATGGCGGGCTGTTCAACTACAACATGGCCCGGCTCAAGGGTGAAGTCGTGCTGCATCCGCCCAACACGCCGCAGCGGCCGATGACGCTGGGCGAGAAGATCCTGGCCCGCCGTTGGGTCGTCGATCCGGCGCAAGGGAAGATCGGTGTTCCCGCGGTGAAGCCGGGCGATGAAGGGTTCGTGCTCACCGACATCCGGTTCAGCCACGAGTATGTCACGCCGATGGCGGCGATCTTCTTCGAGCAGCTCGTCGGGAAGGACGCCAGGGTCAACGATCCGGGCTCGATCCTGATGTTCCGCGACCACCTGACGTTCCTGCCGGAAGCGATGACGCCGGAGCGCGTGAAGGAAGGCTTACTCGACGTCGCGCTGCAGCTCGAGAAGAAGCAGCGCGAATTCGCCGCGGCGCAGGGGATCAAGCTGTACGGTGAGCTGCGGCTGGGCCACCACGGTTCCGAAGCGATCTGTCATTCGAAGATTCTCGAGTCGCACGCGCTGCCCGGCCAGGTCATCATCGGCTCCGATTCGCACACGCCACATGCCGGCGCGGTGGGCTGCATCGCGTTCGGCGTGGGAACGACGGCGATCTTCAATTCCTGGATCACCAAGGACGTGCGCCTGCAGGTGCCGGAGACGGTCAAGGTCGTCATCAGCGGTCAAAAACCCGACAACGTCACCGCGAAGGACTTCATGCTCGAGGTCCTGCGCCATCCCTACGTCAAAACGGGCAAGGCCATCGGCAAGCTGGTGGAGTATTGTGGCGATGCTGTCGCGTCGCTGTCGGTGGACGAGCGGGCCACGATGACCAACATGACGGCGGAGGTTGGCGGGTTCACGGGTTACGTCGCGCCGGACGCCAAGACGGTCGAATACCTGATGGACTACCGCAAGATGTCGCGTGCCGAAGCGGAGCGTCTGGGCGCCGGGCTCGCGAGCGATCCGGCTGCCGAGTACTGCGAAGTCATCGAGATCGACGCGGCGAGCATTCGGCCGATGATCGCCCTTCCCGGCGACCCCGGAAACGGGCTCTATATCGAGGACGTCGGCCAGCGGATCAAGGTCGACATCGCATACGCGGGCTCCTGCACGGCCGGCAAGAAGGAAGACATGGACATGTACGCGCGCGTGCTCGCTGAGGCCGCGGGTCGAGGGGAGCGCGTCGCGCCGTGGGTGCGCTTCTTCATCCAATGCGGCTCGCAGGACGTGAAGCGGTACTGCGAAGAGCGGGGCTACCTCGACGTGTTTCGGCAGGTGGGCGCGACGTTTCTCGAGCCCTCGTGTGGCGCCTGCATCAATGCGGGACCGGGCGTGTCCAAGACGCGAGAGGAAGTCACCATCAGCGCGATCAATCGAAATTTTCCGGGCCGTTCGGGTCCCGGCCAACTCTATCTCGCCAATCCCTATACCGTCGCGGCGTCGGCCATCACCGGCTACATCACCGCCTGGACCCCTGGGATGGTGCTGGAGACGTCTTACTCAGGGTAGCGTACCGCGGATCTTCACCTTCACGGCGCGCGCGCCGCTGCCGAAATCCAGCGCCGACGTCACCGTCGTACTCGAGTCCGGAACCGACTTCGCCGTGATTGTGAACTCGCCGTTCAGCATGCCCCGAGCCACGTTGAACGTTGTTCCACCCTGACTCGTGCCGTACTGGCTCGTGGTCGTCCGCAGGTGACCTCCCCGCGACAGCCACTTCGTGACCGTCGAGTCCGTCTTCTGATGGATCACGAATCCGGTGCCGGTACCTGCTATCTCGAGGGTGAACTGCGACCACAGTGAGTCGGTGACGGGAGCGCGGCCCGAACCGAGCAGAAAGAACACCGAATCGATGGTCCGGCTGGTGGAGTCGTACCCTCTCCACGCAAGAATCGCGGTCAGATTGCTGACGATGTGCGTGCCACCCTGGGTCGCGTCGATATCGAACTCGATTCCGACCGCCCGGGTGGTGTCACTTCCGACGGCGATGCGTGACGCGCGATCGACAAATGGGATGACGAGTGTCGACATGAGCGCGTACAGTCCAGAATCTCCCGTGAAAGCCGGATCCAGAGTCGTGTCATGTCGAAATGCGGAGTCGAGGGCCATCCAAAGCGCGTGTTTCTGCGCTGCCGGGATCGCGTCGTGATCGACGCCGCCCGCATCAGAACACGCAGCCATCACCCCGGCCAACGCCAGGGAGAGCAAGATGCTTCTCATGTGAGTGAATATGGCGCTACTGGGGGCCGTCGGTAACTGTTGCGAGCTGTACCCGATACGGTCGCAGGGAGTCGCGCTGGTACACGCTGCGGGGATTCCACAGCACCCAGGTGTTGATCCCCAGCTCTTCGGCCGCGCGGATCTGCTCGCGGATCTCGTGCGGCGTGTAGCGCGGTTTGCGGCGGCCGAGCGTGAACGCTTGGAGGTACGGACGAATCGTCGCGGCTCTCGAGAGCGGGCGCGAGCGCTCGAGGGCTTCACTGAGGGCGTTGCGAACGACACGATATGGCTCGCCGTTCGGCCATGCGAGTCCGTAACTGCCTTTGTAGTAGTGGCTCGGATAGACCATCGGTAGCACGACGTCCGCGACGCTGACGAAGTCTTCCCACACCTGGCCGATGCCCAGGTCACCCGTCGCCGACGACGTCAGACCAAAGATGTCGAACGTGACCGGGACGCCGAGCGGCTGAATCCGGTTCGTGAGAATCGCGATCCCCGCCTGCACGCCTTCGCGCTGCGTTTCGCCCCGCTTGCGAGCCGCGAAGACCGCCTCCGCCATCGCTTCCTTGGGCTCGTCCGGGAAGCGCACGTAGTCGAACTGCACCTCGTTGAAGCCCAGGCGGACCGCTTCCTGCGCGAGCTGCGCGGCGTAGATCCACACCGAGTCGTTATACGCATCGACCCACGCGGTCCCGATCCGATCGCGCCACAATCCGCTGCCGTCGTGATTCTGCACCGACCACCTCGGCCGCCGCTCGGCCAGCAGCGGATCCTTCGCGACGACGATCCGTGCGATCGCGTAGATGTCGTGCGTGCGGAGCGTCTCGAGCCGCGACTCCACATCGCGCGTGCGCACACACTTGGTGGCGCCGATCTCCTGCGCGACTTTGACCTCCGACGGATAGAGCAGGCAACCGGTGTCGTCCTTGACGTCGACGACGAACGCATTGATCTCCGTCGAATCTGCGAGCCGGACGAGTTGGGCCAGCTTGTTCGATCCAAACGCCCACGCGTTGACGTAAAGCGCCTTGATCGGATCGGCCTGGGAGTTATCGAACATCGGATCGGGCAGTACGTAGCGAAGCTGGATGCCGCGCAGCTGCATCGTCTCCGGTGACGAGGGCAGTTGTTGGGCAAAAAGGCCGCGACTGGCGGTCGCGGCCCAGAGCAAGAGAACGCCTGCCTGCCGAGCCAACTTCATAGGGGCCACCAACATAGGAAATTAGCCCCTAACCGGGCAAGGATTAACCTCTCATCTCAAGCGTAAGCTGTTGAATAGCAATGGATAAGTCGCAAGGCTCTGGCCGCGATACTGCGGCCGGATGCCGAACAGGATCACGCGTCCTGTTCCTTGTTGCACTTCGAGGATCGCAGCCTTTCCGGCGATGCGTTCGGGATGAAGTACCCAGCCGGAGAGGAGGAGGCGCGTCGGATCTTCCGGCCACCGTCCGATCACGTGCGTCACGTTCGAGTCGAGCACGTCGAACGCCGGTCCTCCCTGAAACCATCCGATCGTCTCACGCGGCATCCCGCGCCCGACCGCGGTCGCGGTGTCGAGCTCCAGCCGGAAGATCGACCCCGGCGCGTAGAAATCTTCGTCACTCACCGCTTCGAGCACGTTGCGTACCGGCAGGAGCAGCGCCTGGATCGCGAATCGGCTGGCCTCATTCAGTGCGATGAGCGTTCCGCCGTCGACGACGAACTGTCGCAGCGCTTCACTGCCCTCGGGGCCGATGCCTCCGGCGTACGGCGCCGGATAGCGCGGGGGAAGACCTTCGAGGATCTCGCGTGGCGACTGGTCGGGGAGAATGATCACATCGAGCTGGTCGCGCAGCTTTCCCGCGCGCACCACCGAATCGACGAGCGACGTGTAGGGCACTTTCCAATTGTCGAACACCCATCGGGTCCACCCCTCATCCATCGTCGCGTCATAGGACTTGTAGAGACCAATACGGACGGCTGGCTCCAGGTCCGTTACACGAAGGGGGGGCACCGGGGGCACGATCCGCGGTGTGATCGGCGCCGACAGCGGAACACGCAAGGAGTCGTTGGCTACGGTTGCCGTCACACGCATCAACAACGGCAGGGTGTGAGCGGTGACGTCGTAGGGGCGCTCCGGCGGCCCGCTGGGATACAAGCGGCGGTCAGGATAGTGCTGCACTTCGAGGAGCGTCTTGGCGAACGCCGCGTACGGTTGTCGCAGCACGACGACGTATGTCCCCGTCGCATGACGTTGCCCGAGCAGACTGAACGGCTGCAGCGCCGTGCGAATCTCGACGCCCCCGCGGCGCAGGATGCCGAGCAGCGCGCTGAGCGCGACCGAGTCCTGGCGCGGGGAAATCACGTAGGCATACGGCCATTCCCGCCAGCCGCGGATCGCATGCGTCTCGATGTTGAGGAAGTTGGCGAGCCAGCGCTCGCGCTCGCGTGCCGCATGCGCCAGCAGCGCGTACGCGCCTTCCGTCTGATAAGTGACGATGTCGCGCAACGACCAGCGCCCGCCGCGCCAGGGGTTCGTGAAATTCCACGACCGCTCGCGCGGATTGTAGCCGCGCTCGCGGGCCTGCAAGCGATCGAACGGGATATCCACCGGCGTCGCGAGATCGGCACTGGCTGTCTCGGAGAGAATTCGCACGCCACCGTGGTAGTGCTGGTATGCGCGCGCCGGCGTCCAGGCGTCATAGGTGGAATTGATCGAGATACCGGTTTTGCCCTGACCGGCGAGCTCCCACGCCATGGCGCTGCCCAGCGCATTTACGCCGTCGATCAGCAGCGGATCGACATTGGGCTCGACGGGATCGAGATAGGGGGGCAGAAACAGCCGTGCGCCGTTCGCATCCATCTGATGGATGTCGTGCACGATCTGCGGGTGCCAGACGTTGTAGAGGGAATCGACCGTCAGCTGGGTTTCGACCTGTGTGAACGCGTACCAGTCGCGGTTGTTGTCGTGGCCGGTGTAGTGGTGATACAGCTCCGGCGGCGACGTTCCTTCCGCGGTCGTCCCGATCGTGCGGTTGTACCACTTCGACACGATGGTGACGCCATCGGGGTTCAGCGACGGCACCAGCCACAGAATCACATTGTCGAGAATCGCGCGCGTCGTCGCGCCCGTATCGCTCGCCAAACGATACGCGAGCGCGACGGGAGAGAGGTGCCCACCCACCTCCGTCGAATGAATACTCGACGTGATGAGAACGATCGCCTTGCCGTTCTGCAGCGCCTCACGCGCGACGCGACTGGTGCGAAATGAGCGGGGATCCGCGAGTCCCGCGTTCACCTGCCGGTAATAGTCGAGCCGCCGCAGGTTCTGCGGGCTCGAGATCACGAGCGCGATAAACGGCGCGCCCAGCGTCGTCTTGCCGAGCTCCCGATAATCGACACGGTCGCTCGCCTTGGCCAACGCGCCGAAATAGCGCACCAACACCGGCCATTCGACGAGCTTGCGATCGTCCCCTGGCTCGAAGCCGAGCACCGAGCGCGGCGTTGGGATGACGGGCGGCGAAGTGCGGCGACTAACAGTGGCGGGGAGGGCGGGGGGCGGCGCGGGACGTCGAGTACGCCGCTGTTGCGCGGTCGCGGGCCCTGCTAGCAGGGTCACTGCCAGCACGAGTAATACGCTCCGACGCAGCGTCAATGCTGGCTCGTCGTGGCCGCGGGCGCCGCGTCGCCGGTACCGATCCAATGCGCGAACCAGGTGCGGATCCGCTCCAGGCGGTCCACGAGGAGCCATGGCGGACCAGTGCGTGACAGGCCGTGGAAGGACCGCGGATAGCGCACGAATTCCGCCGGAATCCCGCGTTTGCGCAATGACATGAAGAGCTGCTCGCCGTCGGTGATGGGGGTGCGCTTGTCATCCTCCGAGTGCACGATCAGCATCGGCGTGCGCATGTTTTTCGCGTACATCATCGGCGACAGGACGCGGTAGAGGGAATCGCTCTCCCACGGCGCGCCGTTGAATTCGTAGTCGGTCAGCCCCTGCGCGTCGGACGATCCGTACCAGGAATACCAGTTGAAGATCGAGCGATCGGTTTGCGCCACCCGGAACCGGTTCGTGTGGCCGACCACCCAGTTCGTCATGAATCCGCCGTAGGAGCCGCCCAGGACCGCCATGCGCGTCGTGTCGACGGTGCCCTTGGCCCGCGCGATCGCGACGTCGACGGCCTGCATGAGATCCTGGTAGTCCTCCATCCCCCAGCGACCGCGCGTCGCGTACGTGAACGCGTGCCCGTAGCCGCTCGACCCGCGCGGATTGGTGAACAACATCCAATACCCCTGACTCGCGAGCATCTGGAATTCCGGAAACAGCACGTTGCCGTAGTTCGAGTGCGGGCCGCCGTGGATCGAGAGCACGAGCGGATAGCTCTTGCCGGCTTGATAGCCGTACGGCTTCATCAGCCACCCCTGGATCTTCAAGCCGCCGACGCCGGTGAACCAGAACGTGTCGGCGGGAATGACCGTGACCTGCTTGAAGAGTGAGTCATTGAACGACGTCAGCCGCCGCTCCGCGCCGTGCGCGAGCGGAGTCACGTACAACTCCGTCCCGTGGGTGACGTCGCTGGCCGTATAGGCGAGCGCATGCCCGTCGATGCTGAGGGAGAAGCCGCGCAGCTGCCGCTCTCCCGTGGTGACCTGACGAACAGGACCACCGGCGGCCGCCACGGCAAACAGATGCACGTTGCCGTTGGTCTCGGCGTAGAAGTAGATCGTCTTGCCATCGGCCGACCAGGCGGGGCTGCTCGGATCGAGGCTCCAGTCTGCCGTCAGAATCCGTCCGGTGCCTCCGCTTGCGGGAACGATGCAAACGTCGTTCTCGACGTCCCGGCCCTTGGAGCACACGAACGCGATCGTCTTTCCGTCTGGAGACCAGGCGGGCGAGCTGCTTTGCGGGAAGCCGGTGGGAAGTGGGCGAGTTGTGCCGTCGGCAACGTTGAGGAGGTACAAGGCCGGCCAGTTGTCGTTCCGCACTTCCTGATTCTCGGTTGAGTCCTGATCGAAGGCGATCGTCTTGCCGTCCGGTGACCACGCGGGCGAGCTCTGGCTCAAGTCGCCACTGGTGAGCTGGCGCGGTGTGCCGCCGGCGAGCGGGACGAGGTACAGATGGGCGGGGCGCCGGATCTCGCGCGGGGGCAGGTAGCCGCGCTCATCGCCGACGATCGGGATCGAGGTGTAGACGCGCCCGTCGAATCGCTTGGGATCGGCGCCGCGGGTGATCGCGGTGGGCGACACGCGCGTGCGCCACGTCTCCTTCTTCAGACTGTCCGGGTCGTCGCCGCGCCATGTGAAGGCGAGCCACTGCCCATTTGCCGAGAAGATCGGCATCGCGTGCACGCCTTTGATCTGGAATGCTTCGCCGCCCGGCGCAGCGGTCCGCAGAAACCAGATGTCGTCATCCGAGCCATCACGCTTGCTCGAGAACGCCAGCAGCGATCCGTCGGGTGACCAGTTGGGGTTCGACGCTTCCGTCGAAGGACTCGTGTACCGGAACGCCGGAGCGGAGCCGTCGGCGGGAGCCATCCAGATCTCGTTGTGACGTCGGTCTTTGTCTTCGACCACCGTGGTCACGACGAACGCGACGCGCCGCGCGTCGGGCGACAGCGCCGGACTGCTCGCGACAGTCAGCCGATAGTAGTCGGTGGATTGCCAGGCACGCTGTTGTCCCTGCAGGACGGCTGGGACCAGAAGACCGATGATCGCGACATGTTGCAAACGCATACGGGTCTCGAGAGGGTCGGGGCGACTGAAAATACAAGGGGTCAGGACAGTTTGCTTGTCCTGACCCCAGTGATCTGTTCACCACGGCTGCGTCTGCTGCGTCTGCGGCCGTCTCCTAGTTCAGCTTGTGCAGTTCTACTCGTCTGTTCTGTGCCCGCCCCTCCGGCGTCGCATTGGGCGCGATGTATCCCGACGCTCCGAATCCGCGTGCCTGCATCCGCATCGGGCTGACTCCCCGGCGAGCGAGATACGCGCGCACGGCGGCGGCCCGCGCCATTGAGAGCCGGAGGTTCATCGGACGCCGGCCCGTGGAATCTGTATAGCCGGCGATCTCGATCCGAATTTCACGATTGGCCACGAGGGACGCGGCGACCTGATCCAGGACCACGTAGGACGAGGTCGTCAGCACCGACCGGCCGCTCTGGAAGTTCACGCCCTGCAGAATCAGCGTGGGACGTGCCGGCGGCGCACCCGGGGCCGCCGGAGGGACTGCTTTCTCCTCGAACAGCAACAAGCAGCCGAATTGATCGACGCGCGATCCCTTCGGCGTGTTGGGGCAGCGATCCTGTGAATCGATCACGCCGTCGCCATCGGTGTCATGCTCGATCGGGCAGCCGTTTCCATCGACCTGAATCCCGGCTGGCGTGTTGGGGCACTTGTCGAGACTGTCGGGCACGCCGTCCTTGTCGCTGTCTGCCGGACAGCCGAACGCGTCGACCGGTGTGCCGGCAGGAGTGTTGGGGCAGCGATCGATCCCGTCGAAGACCTTGTCGCCGTCGGAATCCATCGGGCAGCCGTTCGCATCGACGGTCGCGCCCGCTGGCGTATCCGGGCACTTGTCGAGTCCATCCCAGACGCCGTCGTGATCGGAATCGATCGGACATCCCGTCGTATCGACGGTTGCACCCGCAGGCGTATTCGGGCACTTGTCGAGGAGGTCGTTCACGCCGTCGCCGTCGGAATCCGGCAGGCCACCCGGAGCAGCGGCGGCGATCGGGCAACCCTTGGCGTCGACCGCAACGCCCGCGGGCGTGTTCGGGCATTGATCGATCCCGTCGAACACCTTGTCGCCGTCTTGATCGTGCGGGCAGCCGGTGGCGTCCACCGTCGCGCCCGTCGGCGTGTTGGGGCACTGATCGATCCCGTTCAATACGCCGTCGCTATCGGCATCGGCAGGACAGCCCCGGTTATCGACGGTCGCGCCGCGGGGAGTGTCGGGGCAGGCGTCAAGTTTGTCTGCGACGCCGTCGTGATCCGCGTCTGCCGCTGGCGCGGCGTCCGGCTGGAAGAACGCGAATCCCACGGACGCCATGAGGTGCGTCGCGTTCTTCGACCCGCCGGGAAACGCACTCGTCGTGCTCGGCGTGTAGATGCCGCGCGCCTCGAAGCGCAACGCAAAGCGCGAGCTCATGAAGAACTTCGCTCCCGCCCCGCCGTGGAATCCGCGGTCGGTGAAATGGTAGGGATTGGTATTGCCGAAATCGAGCAGCGAGTAGCCACCGAGCACGTAGACGGACATGCGGCTCGCGTTCAGCGCGTTCACGACGAGGCTGCCGCTGCCGATCAGTCCCTCGATGTGCGCCGCGCCGACATCCTGCGGTGACTGGAACAGCGCCTCGACCTCGAGATCGATCATCGGTGTGAGCGCGTACGCGAAGCGCACGCCGCCGCCGGGCTTGTTAGCGAGACCGAACGCTTTGTCGTATTTCGTGTAGGCGCCGAACAGGCCGACTTCGTAGCGGCGGGCGTACTGCGCCTCCAGCCGCGTGGCCGTCAGCGTCATCACCACAAGTATCGGGGCGAGCTTTCTCACGTTTTGCCTCCGCCTCAGTTGGTCTGCCGCAGCTCGACACGCCGGTTCAGCGCCCTACCGGCCGGCGTCGTGTTGGGCGCGACCGGTTGCGAGGGGCCATACCCCTTGGCGACCATCCGCTCAGGGGCCACGCCTTTGCTGGCCAGATATGCGCGCACCGCGTCGGCCCGCGCTTGCGACAGCCGCGTGTTGGTCGCCGACGATCCCGTGCTGTCAGTGTGGCCGGCGATTTCGATCTTGATGTCGGGGTTGGCGACGAGTGATGCCGCCACGATGTCAAGAATCGTGTAGGAGTCCGGCTTCAGCGCCGAACGCCCCGTCTCGAACGTCACGCCGCGAAGGACCACCGGCGTCTTCGCTTCCGTGAAAAGAATCGGACAGCCGGCGGCATCGACCCGCGTGCCCGCCGCTGTTCCCGGACACTTGTCCTTGGTGTCGTCAATGCCGTCGCCGTCGGCGTCCGACGCGCGCTGGCAGCCTGCCGTATCCACCTCGGTCCGCGCCGGGGTGTTGGGGCACTTGTCGATGCCGTCGGGCACGCCGTCGTGATCGCTATCGACTGGACAGCCGGTCGTGTCGACGGTCGCACCGGCCGGCGTGTTCGGACACTGGTCGGGACCATCCGGCACGCCGTCGCGGTCGGAATCGGTCGGACAGCCTTGCGCGTCCACGCGGGCGCCCGTCGCTGTGCCTGGGCACTTGTCGATGCCGTCGTACACGCCGTCGCCATCGGAGTCTTTCGGGCAGCCGCGCGCATCCACTTCCGCGCCCTCGACCGTGTTGGGGCAGGCGTCGAGGCCGTCATAGACCTTGTCGCGGTCGGAATCGCTCGGGCAGCCACGCGCGTCGACGACGGCGCCCACGGGCGTTCCCGGACATGCATCCTTCCCATCAGCAACGCCGTCTAGATCGGCGTCACGGAACGCGCTCGGGCCGGTAAAGATCGCCAGTCCGAGCGAGCCGACGATGTGGCCGGCCCAGTTACCGCTGGAGAACCCAGTTTTGGGAGCGTAGATGGCCCGTCCTTCGATCCGGAGGGCGACCCGCTCACCCAGGAACACGCGGTCGCCGATGGCGCCGTGAACGCCGTTGTCTGTGAACCTGTAGCCCGAGCGATCGCCGAACGCGAGTCGGCTGTAGCCGCCAAGGATATAGAAGAGGTTATGCTGGTTGCCCATGTTGAGGACCAGGCTGGCGCTCCCCAGTTGGAGCGACGCATTCGCGCCGCCTGCCGCCGGCGTGGGCTGCTGGTAGCCGGCATCGACCTCGATCCCTACAACCGGACTGAAGAAGTAGCCGAGGCGCCCGCCCCCGCCGATTTGCTTGTCCAGCATGAACGCGTGGTCGTATCGCGTATACGACCCGAACGCCCCGATTTCGAACTGATGCGTGTGCTGACCGACGCAGAGGGCAGGAACGGCGTTGAGACACAGCAGCAGCAATGGCGTCCGCGCGCGCATGTGACCCCCCGGGGTTGGCGGCACTTTCACTTTAATAATCGGCCGCCCGTGAAGAAACCCCTGTAACCCCTATCACCAGCGCTTGGGGCCCTGCCCCGTCCCCTCTATGGGTGTCCGTTGCCTCCTCTGATGAACCGCAGCGCCTGGGAAAGCTGCTCGGCCAGCGCCGAAAGCTCGGTAGCGCCTTTGGCGAGGTCCTGAATAGCCCGTAGTTGCTCGGACGCCGCGGCCGCGACTGCCTCGGCCTCCTGGCTGGACGTCTGCGCGCCGGCGCGCGCCTGCCCCAGAGATTCGGTGATTCGCGTCGCCAGCTCCGCGCTGTGGCGTCCCACCTCCGCCACCTGCTTCCCGGCGCGCGCCGTCTCCGCGGCCGCCTCCGCGATGCGCTCGAGGTCCTGCACCCATGCCGCGGAGCTCTGTACGACCTGGCCGAGGTCGCCCCGGATGCGCTCGATGAGTTGGGCCGCGCGGTCCAGGGCGCGCCGCGTGTCCTGGACCGCCTTGCCAACGTTGCGTGCTTCCCGCCCGCTCGCTTCGGCGAGCTTGTGCACCTCGTCGGCGACCACGGCGAATCCCCGCCCGTGAATTCCCGCACGCGCGGCCTCGATTGTGGCGTTGAGCGCGAGCAGGTTCGTCTGATTCGCGACAAAGCCAATCGTCTCGGAGAACTTTTCGACTCGCGCCGCTACCTCACGCAACCGTCCTACTTCGGCCGCGCTCTCGTCGGTCGTGGCGCCGAGATCGGTCAGCTGGCGCACGGCGTTCTGGGTCGCCGTGCGCACGCGGTCGGTGGTTTTTTCCATCTGTGAGCCCGCGTCGCGCGTTCGATCGCCGGCGGAGGCGAGCTCGCCGGCGCTGTCCTTCAGCTGCCCCGCTTCGCGGGCGGCGGCGCTCACCAGCGTCGCGGCTTGTCCGGCGCCGTGACTGGCGCGCTGCGCAGCGGCAGCGACTTCCTCGCTGGATGCGTGAATCTCCTCGGTCGTGGCGGTCAGGGTCTGCACGTACTGGGTCGTCTGATCGGACGCGCCGGTCACCGGGCGCAGCGAGCCGTCGATCGCCACCATCAGTGCGAGCTGCGGCGCCAGCAACTCCAGGAGCTCGCCGTCCGATTGCCGGTACATCGTGGGGTCGGAATGCCGGACGCTCCAGAGACCGACGAGCTGGCCGGCGTGGTAAAGCGGGATGAGCATTTCCGAGCCAGGCGTTTCGCCGCCCGGAACCACGACCTGATCGCGTGCGAGGCCATGTGCCACGAGCGGGCGATGCAGCCGCAGCGCTTCGCCGGTGAGGCCTGCGTCGGAATCGAATCGGAACGCCGCGGCTCCGGGTTGCGCTGCTGTGTCGGCGACCAGCTCCATCTGGCGGGTGCGCGGATCGTAGCGGGCAAATCCCATCTGTTCCCAGGGGACGAGCTGCCGCGTCAGCTCCTGCACTCGCTGGAAGCTGTGACCCAACGTGAGCTCGGCGGCGATCACCTGGGCGAGCCGCTGAATGAGGTGCAGCTCGTCGGCGCGCACACCCAGCCGCAGCACGCCGAGACTGCCCCAGGTCGCGAGCACCAACGCGCCGGTGAGCAGCGCCCGCGTCCCGACGGGGATGGTGGCGTTCACAACCGCAACCCATCCCAGCGCCAGGGAGGCAGACACGAGATAGACGATCGATTCCCAGCGCAGCGTGAGCCGGGCGTCGACCCACGCGATCGTCTGCCCGAGGGCGAGCTCCAGATAGAACGTGCCGTTCACGATGATCGGCAACATCACGACCGTCAGCGCGACGACCCAGGCATTGTCGGCCGAGAGCGCCGCGACTCCGGTCGCGCCGCTCAGGCGCGCGTACATCAGTCCGACGAACGTGGATCCTGCGGTCAGATGCGCCGCGTTCCCCAGCGCCGCGCGCAGTGGGAGGCGGCGCATCAGCACGTCGCCTACCAGCATCGCAAAGGGAGCCACGATGGCGGCGAACGCCCAGCCGCGATCGAGAATCCCGAACAGCATGACACCGAGGACGTATGAGGAAAAGCCGTTGCCGGGAAGCGCGATGCCGTAGCGGCGTGTGACGGCGGCGACGAGAACGAGCAATGCCCCCGCCAGCGGCAGGTTTTCGCCGGCCGGCACGCGGCCGTTGACGTAGGCGGTGAGCCCGGCGCCGAAACTGACGATTGCGGCGAGCGCAACCGCGACGCGCACGATGAGCGCGGGCGCGGTCGAGAATCGGGAGAGGAGCCGCATAACGCTGTGGCGCAAGGTCGGCGGCGTGGCGCGGTGTGTCAAGCACGACTATCGTTTACGACATGACCGTCACCATCGAATACTGCGTCATTTGAAACTACGAACCACGGGCCACCGGTCTGGCGGCCGAGATCCGCAGTGCGTTTCCGCATGCTGAAGTGCGGCTGATTCAGTCCTCCGGCGGCGTCTTTGAAGTCGACGTCGACGGCCGCCGTGTCTACTCCAAGAAAAGCACGAAGCGCCACGCCGAGCTGGGGGAAGTGGTGCGGTTGATTCGCGAGGGGACTGCCGGCAAGCAGTGAGAATTGCAATCTCCACGGGCGGCGGTGACGCGCCCGGCCTGAATGCCGTCATCCGCGCCGTTGTGCTGAGCGCAGTGCATCGCGGCTGGGAATGCGTGGGGATCAGACGGGGGTTCGGGAGCTTGCTCGGCGAGTCCGAGCTGATGCCCCTCGGCCCCCAGGAAGTCCGCGGCATCACCCACCTTGGCGGCACGATCCTCGGAACATCGAATCGCGGCAATCCGCTCAAATGGCGCGTCCAGCGGCCGGACGGCACCTGGGACGAGCGCGACCGCACGCAGGAGTTGCTCGATTCGTTCCGGGCGCATCGCCTGGACGCCATGGTCGCGATCGGCGGCGAGGGTACGCTCGGTATCGTGCTACATCTCTGGAAGCGGGGCCTCCCCGTCGTCGGCGTGCCCAAGACGGTCGATAACGACGTCGGAGGGACCGTCACGACGTTCGGGTTCGACTCCGCCGTGTCCACGGCGACCGACGCGATCGACAAGCTGCACTCGACCGCGGAGAGCCATGAGCGCGTGATGGTCGTAGAGGTGATGGGCCGCCACGCCGGCTTCATTGCCCTGAACTCCGGAATCGCCGGCTCGGCGGATGTCATTCTGATTCCCGAGATCCCGTTCGATATCGACAAGGTCTGCGACAAGATCCGGCGGCGCGAGGCCGAGGGACGGCACTTTAGCATGGTGGTGGTGGCGGAAGGTGCGGTACCGAAGGGGGGCACCGTGTCGCTGATCCATCCGGCGCACGAGCGCCTCGGCGGCATCGCCGAAAAGGTGGCGCACTCGATCGAGCAGATGACTGGGAAAGAGACGCGCTCACTGGTGCTCGGTCACCTCCAGCGGGGTGGCGGCCCGACGACGTTCGATCGGATGCTCGCGCTGCGCTTCGGCGCGGCCGCGGTGCGCCTGGTTGCGGAGCGTCAATTCGGGATGATGGTGGCGCTACAGCCGCCGAGCATCGTCGCTGTGCCCCTCGAGGAGGCGCTGGCAGCTCCGCGTCGCGTGCCGCTCGATTCCGACAGCATCGCCACGGCCAGAGACCTGGGTATCAGTTTCGGAGACTGAACAAGGACACCGTGTAACAACCGACGGACAGCCGTGTCCCTCCATCGCATCACGTAACCATTTGCCACTTAGTCACTTACCGCTCTACACCGCGATGGCACGTCTCTTCCTTAGTCAGGCCGCACCAAGGAGGAACCATGAAACGCATACTCGTCGTCGTTGGACTCTTGTTTGGCCTCGCGACTGGTGTCGCACAGGCGCAAACCCGCGTGGGTGTTTCGCTGAGTTTTGGGGATCCATACTTCGGCGGTCACGTCGTGATCGGGAGTCCCTATTACTATCCATACTCGTATCGATATTCGGGCCCGTATTACTACCGCTACAACCCGGCACCATACATCGTCGTTGCTCCACGTGTTTATCGCGCACCGCGCGTGATTGTCGTGCGGCCGCACCGCGGTTACGCGCGCCGGTATCATCGCGGGCGCTGGTAATCAATCGATGCAGCCATCGCGCCGGCTCGTTGCGTGCGGATTCATCTTCCTCCTCTCCGGATGCATCCCCCCTCGCAACGGGCCGGCGCGTGCGGTTCCTGCCCCGCGCCGCACGCAAGAACCCGTGTACCGGGCGTTGCCGACTTCCTCCCGATCCCCAGGCATTCCTCGCAGCTGAACCGGTCACCGGGAGAGTCATCGTCATCGCTCCGACACGGGCCGCCTGCGAGACGATCGAGCTGGCGCTCGGTCTGAACCTGGAGACGCTGCTCGAACGCGAGCACGGCGACGACATTCGACGACTTGCCGCATCGGGCCAGGGGTTCGGTATCGTAGCCGGCACGGGCACCGGCAAGACGCTCGCGATCCGGAGCATGGCTGAGACGATTCTCAAGGCCCCGTTGAAGGTGGGCGTCGTCAATCGCGAACGCGAGGCGACCCCCGAGACGCCGACCTGGAACGTGGTGATCATCACGACCGGAATTGCCCGCCGCTGGTTCCAGGATGGCCTCATCACGGCGCAGGACACACTCGTCGTCGATGAGATTCACCAAACCTCTGCCGAGATGGAGCTGTGCCTTGCGCTAGGGAAGCGCGCGCGCTGCCGCTTCATCTGGCTGTCTGCCACCGTGGACCCGAGCTTCTACGAGGATTATCTGGCTTCTGCAGAGGTCTTGGAGACCCGGGCGTTTGATCCCGCCAGGGCCGCCCAGGTCAACGTTCTGGCGGAGCAGCCCCTCGAGTTCCTGAACGATCGTTTCATAAAGCGTGTCATGCGTGAGCGCCGTGGCGTTGCCGTGTTCGTCCCGACGCGAGCGGAAGTCGAACAGATTGCCAAAGAGCTCGGCGGCCGCTGGCCCAACCTCGCCACCGCCTTCTACCACGGTGGCGAGCCGATTCGCGTCATTCGACCTTTTCTTGACGGTTTGGTCAAACGGCCGTTCCTGCTCGCCATGACTGCCGCAGGTCAGTCCGCGCTCAACATCCGCGGGCTGGATACGGTCGTGATCTATGATGCGCGCTACACGAACGTGGTGGAGCGCGGCAAGAACGTGCTGACACGGGCATACCTGGGGGCGAACGAGATTCTTCAGATGGCCGGCCGGGTGCATGGACGGGTCCAGCACGGCGAGGTCTACATCCTGAGCGACCGCGAGCTGGCGTTCGAAGATCTCCGGCCGACGGCGCCCGAGTTCCAGCTTGCCGGCGATGCGGAACGTGTGGCGATCACCTGTGCGGCTATTGGGGTCGACGCCGCCGAGCTCGACTTGCCCGTCCCGCTCGATCGTCGAGCCTATCGCGACAGCGTGGAGCTTCTGACCGAGCGAGGGCTCATAGAGCACGGCAGACTAACGACTTACGGCCGCGACGTCGAGGCGATGCCGGTCGAGCGGCCGTGGGGCGAGCTGCTCTATCACGCCGAGCCGCCACTCGTTCCAATCGTCGCGGTCGCGTCGAACATCGAGTCCCTGCATCGCATGACCCGTGAGGAGCGGCAGCTCGCCGGCCTTATCGTGCCAGGGTCCGATCATGTCACTGCATACAACGTCTATGCGGAGGCCGTGAACAAGCACGGCTATCTCGGCGAAGTGTATGGCTTGCCGCGTCACCTGTTTCGTGAAGACGACATCGAGCGCTGGGCCGAGGAGCGGGGCGTGCTCGTAAAGGCGATCGAAGACATCGCGTTGGGAATGGCCTCGGTGTATCGCCAGCTGGAGCTCCCTCTGCCGGGCAAGCTGCCGTACGGCGACCGCAAGACACTGGAGCTTTTTGCTGACCTTTTGGCCAAGATCATGCCGTTTGATCTGGTAATCGACGAGCAGACAGCGGACGGACGTGAGGCACGGGTGAGCCGGAGCTCAGTGTCCGGTAGCTGGGGCGCGATCGCCGGATCGCTGCGCTATTTCGCCGACCGGTTCGGTGTACCGCGGGCGAGCATCGAGGGAACGCAAATCCCCGAGCGCGCCATTCGACGGTACGCGCGCAGGGGCAGGCCAGATGTCGTGTTCGAGCGGCAGCGCCGTCGCGAAGGACTGATGATCGTCCGGACCGTCGACTACTTCGGCTTCACGCTCGACCGGGAGGTGGAGCCACTTCCGAGTCCCTTCCCCGATGAGCTCGCTGAGTCGGCACGGCGGGCACTGAAGGACGCGTTGCTCGCCGGCGAGACCCCGCATCCTGATCAAGGGAAGGTCCGGCGGGCCTTGGAGCGCTTCGGACATTATTGGCGTCGTTCGGGCGGCCGGTTGAGCCAGGCACAGCGCGAGCACCTCGCCGAGCAAGTGGCGGCACAACTGGCGGGAGTCCGTTCCTGGGATGAGTTCATCGGGACTCGGATCTTGCTCGATCCCGAAGCGGCCATTCCCGAGGGCGAGCGGCACCGGCTCGATGCCCTGCCCTCATCGGTCTTTCTCTACGGGGACCGCGTCCCGGTCGACTATGACGTCGACCAAGGAATCGGCGTAGTCCGGCTCCGGCTCAAGGAAGGGCAGGCTCGCCGGCTGCATCCCAGGGACCTGCCGACCTTCGACCGGCCGGTTCGCTTCACCGTGACTCGCGGCAAACACGAGGCGGTACGGGCGAGCTCGCTCGACGAGTTGCGACAGGGGCTGCGGACGTTGGGAAGCGCGCACCGCGCGCGTGTGATGCGAGGCGGCCGCCGGCCCCGGCGCCGTTAGGACTTCTGAGTCACCTCGAGCAGGGTTAACCAAAGAGCGTCGTAAGCGTCTTTCGCATCAGCCAGTGGTACCCCGGCGGCAAGTGCGATCGCCGAGCCATCGATCACGGCGTCGCGGGCGGCGTCCTCGAAGTCCGCGTTCCTGGCCGATCGGTCAATGAGGCCGGCGGCGCAGAGGCTGAGCCATGCGCGCGCCGTTCCGTCCTCGGCTTGGCGACGCAGCTCCTCCCAACAGGCGTCCAGGGCACCAGCTCCGGGAGCACTGGCGAGGGCGCGCTCGATTGCTGCGTGGCGCGAGGTAGCGATCTGAGATGCAGCCGCGCGCAGCAACCGGCCGCGTGATGCGTAGTGATAGAGGATCAGGCCTTTGACCACGCCGGCACGACGGGCGACGGCCTCGAGGGTAAAGCCTTCGACGCCTCCGCGCTGCAGGGTCTGCACGGCGGCCGCGAGGATGCTGGACCGGGTGGAGGTGGCGTCCTTAGGCACGTTCTTGTTCCAACGGTCAATAGTGGGAGTCAGTAAGAAGGACGCAAGCCGAAACAAACCAGCAACCTTTTGACCTATGAGCGAGTCTCATCTTGACACGAATCTAACAGCCCCCGTCGTTCGGCATGAAACCTTGGAGCTGCAAGTTTTGTATGAGGATAACCGACCAATGATCGACAAACCTGTGAGCCCTGCGGGTACCCTGCCCGCCACTTTTTCCCCGCTCGTGCGCGCCGTCATCGATTCGGTCAATGAGGGCGTCGTCATCTTCGATCAGCAAGGCCGTTTGTTGTACGCCAATACGTCGGCTCGACGCGTGATCGACGGGCAGAACGGCGATGTCCGGAATCGGCTCCAGAGTCTCGGCGCCCGGTTCTCTCCCCTCAAGAATGGCACCCAGAATCTCGGCGAAGCAGCGATCCTTCCCCCGACCGGGGCACTCACGCTCGCTGAACGCGAGCGCCAGGCCATCGCCGACACGCTGCAAGACACGAGCGGCAAACTCGCTGAAACCGCGCGGCGACTCGGCATCAGCCGCACGACGCTGTGGAGACGCCTCAAGTCTTACGGGATCGACGGCTTTCGCGCCTCTCCCTAGGCTCCTAGCTTCTCCGGGGGATGCCCTCCCCCGACTCCGCGCCGCAGCCGTTCGTCATTGAGGAATATGTCCGCTGGTCGGACGTAGACTTCGCCGGCATCATTTTCTACGGCTCGTACGTGCGCTTGTTCGAGATCGCCGAGACCGAAATGTTTCGGCATTGCGGACTCGCGTACGCCAGGATGTTCGACGAGTACGATATCTTTCTCCCGCGCAAAGCAGTACATAGCGAGTTCTACTGGCCGGCCCGCCTGGATGATCGCTTACGCATCGCCGCGTACGTGGGCAAGGTCGGCACAAAATCTCTGACGCTTCATTTCGATGTCTTGCGGCCCGACGCGTCCGCGCTCGGTGCGGCAGGATGGATGGTGCTGGTGTGCGTCGACCGAAAGAGACTGAAGCCCACGCCGCTGCCGGCGGGTTTGATCGCATGTCTCGCGCCGCACACGCTCAGTCCCGAAGCCGCGCGCAAGTCTCTCGGAGTCGCCCCATCGCCTCGCTGAGAGTCGTCCCTGCCCTGCTGGTGCTGATGACTGGCTGCCGACCTGACCAGCCCCCGAGCCTGAATGTGATAGTCGCATTTCCGCCCCGAGACACCGTCCGCTTCTCGCTCCCGGCGAGGACCCATCGCTGCACCGATGGTCGAACGATTCTGCTCGAAGGCGTGATTCCCGAGGGGAACGGCGTGCTCGTCCGGCTGCATTTCCCCGACAGCCTCGTGACTGCCACATATCCGGTCGTCGCACCCGGCGACCCGACAACGCCCGGAGCTGTAGTAGCGGTGCGCTATCTGCTGCGCGACATGCCGCACGCGTTCTTCTTCGACAGTGGCGCGGTCCAGGTCCGTCGGGAACGGACCAAGATCAGCGGCCGAGCCGACGGGACGGGAGTCGAGACCGGCATTTGGACCCCAACGCACATCGAGTATCACGACGTGTCGCTCCCCACGCGCCCCGACACGGTGCCGTGCAATTTCCAGCCGTGACGACATCCCGCGACGTACGCGTCGGGTTCATTGGATCCGGATTTGCCCGCCGCGTGCAACTGCCGGCGCTCGCGCTCGTGCCCGGGAGCAGACCCACAGCCGTCGCCAGCGGACACCGCGCGAATGCGGAGGCCGTAGCTCGGGAGTTCGGACTCGCACACGTCTTTACGGACGGAACGGACCTGGCCCGCTCCCCGGACGTCGATCTCGTGATCGTCTCGTCGACACCCGACACGCACGCCCGATATGCGATCGCGGCACTCGAAGCCGGGAAGCATGTCCTATGCGAAAAGCCAATGGCCATCGATGCCTTCGAGGCCGCACAGATGGTGACAGCGTCCGAACAGCATCCCGACAGGCTCGCCTGGATTGACCACGAACTGCGCTATGAGCCCAACCGGCGGCGCGCTCGTGAGCTGATTCGATCCAACGCAATAGGCGAGCTGCGACATGTGGAGCTGTCGCTGAAGCCCTACCTGCGCGGGGATGGCCGGCCGCAGGCGTCCGATGCGCCGTGGAGTTGGTGGTTCGATGCGTCTCGTGGCGGCGGCATCCTCGGCGCGGTCGGGTCGCACCTCATCGACCTGTTCCGGTTCTGGAGCGGTGGCGAGATCACGTACGTCGCCGGACTGGTTGAGACGTTCGTCAAGGAACGCAGGGATGAAACCGGTGCGACGCGTCCGGTGACCGCGGATGACTTCGCGAGCTGCGTGCTCCAAACCGCAAACGACGCCGTCGCCACGATCACGTTGAGCACCGTCGCGCACCACGGTCCGGGCCATCTCGGGCAGGTGACGGGAAGCGAGGGAACGCTGTTGCTCAGCGGGGAGACCCGCCTGGAACTGGCGAAGCCCGGCGGACCATTGGAAGACATCTCAGCCCCGGACGACCTCTGGGAGAAGACAAAGCCCAACAACATGTGGCACCGCTCGTTCGTGCGGTTGATGCGGGAGATGGTGCAAGTGATCCGCGGCGGTACGCCGCAAGGCGAACCCGCCACGTTCCGGGATGGCTGGCAGGTGCAGCGTGTGCTCGACGCGATCCGCGGCGGGCGCGGTGTCCGGTTAGATTGAGGCCGTGGAACAGACCTATTTCCGCAAAGGATTCGGCCTCAAAGGCGCGATCGAGGGCGCACTCACCGCCGATTACCACAGCCGTGTCGTCGATCTCATTCGCGAGTCGGGATACGCGCTCGAGGTCGGCGACCTGACGTTCCGGCTCGCCCGCGAGTTCGGATTCTGCTACGGCGTGGACCGGGCGGTCGAGTACGCGTACGAAACGCGCACCAAGTTCCCCGACAAGCGCACCTTCCTGGTGGGAGAGATCATTCACAACCCGCACGTCAATCAGAAGCTCGCCGCGATGGGGGTCGAGTTCTTGCACCGGCCCGAAGGGCGGGACGGCGAGTTCGACTTCAGCGGGGTGAACGCCGGCGACGTCGTAATCCTCCCGGCATTCGGCGTCACGGTGCGGGACTTCGAGCGGCTGCGCGCCATCGGCTGCGTGCTCGTCGACACCACGTGCGGTTCGGTGCTGAACGTCTGGAAACGGGTCGAGGTGTACGCGCGCGACGGCTTTACCGCCTTGATCCACGGCAAGAATTACCACGAGGAGACGAAGGCCACGTCGAGCCAGGTGAACAAATATCCGGGCGGGAAATACATCGTGGTCCGAGACATGAACGAGGCGCGCGTCGTCTGCGAGTATATCGAGGGACAGGGGACGAGCGAGGCGTTCCTAGAGCACTTCAAGGGCAAGATGACGCCGAACTTCGATCCCGACCGCGATCTACAGCGCGTCGGTGTCGCCAATCAGACCACGATGCTCTCGGGAGAGTCGCTCGCCATCGCCGGCGAAGTGGGGAAGAGCATGGCTCGTCGCTGGGGCGCTGCGGCGCTCGGCGAGCATTTCCGCACCTTCGACACGATCTGTTCAGCCACGCAGGAACGGCAGGATGCCGTGCTCAAACTGATCGCCGAGCCGCTCGATTTGATGGTGGTGATCGGCGGCTACAACTCGAGCAATACGACCCACCTCGCGGCCATCTGCAGCGACAAGGTGACGACCTACCACATCGAGGATGCGGCGTGCATCGATGTGGAGGACGGGAGCATTCGCCATCGGCCGGTGGGTATGCACGCGACCGAAGAGCGGCACGAGCACTGGCTGCCGGAAGGCCGCCTGACGATCGGCATCACTGCAGGGGCATCGACTCCCAACAACAAGATCGGGGAGACGATCGAGCGTATCGCCGCCCTTCGCGGGTAACAGGTTTTCGGGTATATTTCGGGTCCTATGCCGCTGTCGCGCTTCCATCCGGTCATCGAGCGCTGGTTCGCCAATCGCTTCGCGGAGCCAACGGCGCCCCAAATGCGTGCTTGGCCCATCATCCAGGAAGGCGGCGACGTGCTCATCGCGGCGCCGACCGGCTCCGGCAAGACGTTCGCGGCTTTCCTTTCTGCTATCGACGGGTTGGTGCGGCAGGGACTGAACGGCGAGCTGCGCGATGAGATGCAGGTCGTCTATATCTCACCGCTCAAGGCGCTGTCGAACGACGTCCAAAAGAACCTCTCCGAGCCGCTGGCTGAGATTCGCGCGACGTTGGCGGAGCAGGGGCTGCCCGACGCCCGTGTCCGGACGCTCGTCCGCACCGGCGACACGCCGCAGTCGGAGCGGCAGGCGATGCTCAAACAACCGCCGCACATCCTCGTCACGACCCCGGAATCCCTCTATCTCATCCTCACGTCCGAACGCGCCCGCGAGATGCTGCGGTCGGTGCGGACGGTGATCGTCGACGAGATCCACGCGGTGGCACGCGACAAGCGCGGCAGCCACCTCGCGCTGTCTCTCGCGCGACTGGACGCGCTCATTGGGAAACGGCCCCAGAGAATCGGCTTGTCGGCCACACAACGGCCGATCGAAGAGATCGCGCAGTTCCTCGTGGGAACCGGCCAACCGCTACCCACGATCGTCGACGCCGGCCATATCCGGACCCTCGATCTGGCGCTCGAGATTCCATCGTCGCCGCTCGAGGCGGTGATGTCGGCGGAAGTGTGGGAAGAGGTCAACACCCGCATCGCCGAGCTGATTTCGCAGCACCGCACGACGCTGGTGTTCGTGAACACGCGCCGCCTGTGCGAGCGCCTCACGATGCATCTCTCCGAGCGGCTCGGCGCCGATCGCATCACGAGCCATCATGGCAGCTTGTCGCGAGAAAAACGGCTGGAGGCAGAGGAGCGGCTGAAGCGGGGCGAGCTGCAGGCGCTGGTCGCCACCGCGTCGCTCGAGCTGGGAATCGACATCGGCAGCGTCGATCTGGTCATCCAGGTGGGGTCCACTCGATCGATCGCCACGCTGTTGCAGCGCGTGGGGCGGGCAGGGCACCGCCTGGGCGCGATTCCCAAAGGGCGGGTATTTCCGCTGTCACGGGATGAGCTGATCGAGTGTTCCGCCATGCTCCGCGCCACGCGCGAAGGCCGGCTCGATCGTCTGATTATCCCGGACAAGCCGCTCGACATTCTGGCCCAGCAGATCGTGGCGGCCGCGGCGGGCGAAGAGTGGGACGAAAGCGCCCTCTACGAGCGCATGCGCTCGGCGTACCCGTACCGAGATCTCTCGCGGGCGGAGTTCGACGCCGTGGTGCAGATGCTGGCCGAAGGATTCACGACCCGCCGCGGGCGGCGCAGCGCACACATCCATTACGACGGCATCAACAAGAAGCTCACCGGCCGCCGCGGGGCGCGGATCGCCGCGATCACGTCGGGCGGCGCCATCCCGGATCTCGGCGACTATCGCGTGATCCTCGAGCCGACCGAAACGTTCGTCGGTACGCTGAACGAGGATTTCGCGATCGAGAGCACGCCTGGGGACATTTTCCAGCTCGGCAACATGTCGTACCAGGTCGTCAAGGTGGAGTCTGGTCAGGTGCGCGTGGCCGACGCCAAAGGCCAGCCTCCGACGCTCCCGTTCTGGCTCGGCGAGGCGCCCGGCCGCACCAACGAGCTGTCAGAGGAAGTCTCCAGGCTGCGCCAGGACGTGGCTGACCGGCTGGACGATCCGCCGGCCGCGATTCAGTGGCTGGTGGACACCATCGGTCTGACCGAGCCCGGCGCGCGTCTGATCGTCGAATACCTCGCCGCGACGCGCGTGATCCTTGGCACCATCCCCACGCAGAAGTGCCTGGTGCTCGAGCGGTTCTTCGACGAAGCGGGCGGGATGCAGCTGGTGCTGCACGCGCCGTTCGGCAGCCGAATCAACCGCGCCTGGGGATTGGCGCTGCGCAAGCGCTTCTGCCGCAGCTTCAACTTCGAGCTGCAGGCTGCGGCGACAGAAGACGCCATCATCTTGTCACTCGGACCACAGCACAGTTTCCCGCTCGAGGACGTTTTCCAGTACCTCAAGCCCGCGACCGCGGAGCACCTGCTGGTGCAGGCGATGCTCGACGCGCCGGTCTTCGGAACGCGCTGGCGCTGGAACGCGACGCGCGCGCTCGCGGTGCTGCGGTTCCGAGGCGGCCGGAAAGTCCCGACACCCTTGCAGCGCATGGAGGCTGAGGACCTGGTCGCGGCCGTATTCCCCGATCAGCTCGCGTGTCCCGAGAACCTGGTCGGTGACCGGGAGATTCCCGATCACCCGCTCGTAAATCAGACGATCGCTGACTGCCTGCTGGAGGCGATGGACTTCCCGGGGCTGAAGCGCGTGCTCGAAGGCATGGACGCTGGGCAGCTCACGCTCATCGCACGCGACACGACCGAGCCATCGCCGCTGTGCCACGAGGTGTTGAACGCCCGGCCCTACGCGTTCCTCGACGACGCACCGCTCGAGGAGCGCCGTACGCAAGCGGTGATCACGCGCCGCGGTCTCGACGTGAAGACGGCCGACGAATTCGGCAAGCTCGACCAGTCCGCCATCGACCTCGTGCGTGAGCAGGCCTGGCCCGATCCCGAGACCGGCGACGAGCTGCACGACGCGCTGCTCATCATGGGCGCGGTGCCAAGCGCGGAGGCGGGAACACACGCGTCCTGGAAGGACAAGTACGACAGTCTGGTCGGCGCCGGACGCGTGACGACGGTGGATGGGCGGTTGTGGGTCGCGACGGAGCGTCTGCCGATGGTGCAGGCGGCATTCCCGGGCGCGCTCAACGAGCCGGCCGTCACGCCGCCCGAGCGTGAGCTGGCAAAGGCTTGGAATCGAGAGGACGCGATTCGGGAGCTGGTGCGTGGGCGGCTGGAAGTGGTCGGTCCGACAATAGCCGCAGATCTCGCAGATGCCATGGGATTACCGCGGATCGATATCGACCTGGCCCTTGCCGGCTTGGAGCATGAGGGTTTCGCGCTGCGCGGCCGCTTCTCCGCCGGCGTCGAGGGCACGGAGTGGTGCGAGCGGCGCTTGCTGGCCCGGATCCATCGCTACACACTCGACCGCTTGCGCAAGGAGATCGAGCCCGTTGCTGCTGCCGATTTTCTGCGCTTCCTCTTCAAGTGGCAACGGCTCGCCACCGGATCGCGCGCGGAAGGGCCGGAGGGTTTGGCCGCTGTTCTCGACCTGCTCGACGGTTACGAGCTGGCGGCCGGCGCTTGGGAGTCCGAGGTCCTACCGGCGCGGCTCACCGATTACGATCCGCTCTGGCTCGATGGGCTGTGTCTGTCAGGCGAGATCGCGTGGGGACGGCTGACGGCAATTCGAAATGCGGAAGTCGGAATGCGAAATCGCAAGGTCGGTCCCGTTAAGAGCACACCAATCGCGCTTTTCCGCCGCGAACGTGGAGAGGTCTGGAGAGCAGGAAGCCCAGAAGTAGATCCGGCGACGCTGCCACTTTCGTCGACCGGGAAGGCGTTGCTCACGGCGTTCGAGTCGCGCGGCGCGCTGTTCTTCGGCGATCTCGTCAACGCCACGGGATTGCTGCGGACCGAAGTCGAGAAGGGTCTGGCCGAGCTGGTTGCTTGGGGGCTCGTGTCGTCGGACAGCTTCGCCGGGCTGCGTGCCCTGCTCGTGCCGTCCGATCGCCGCCGGCCGCTCGGTGGCGGCTATCGGCGCCGCGGCCGAATCGCGCCGTTCGGGGTCGAGACGGCAGGCCGGTGGGCTCGTACGCACGCCAAGCCCCCGATTGCCGACGAGCAGGTCGCCGAGGCGATTGCCTGGCAGCTGCTGCGCCGGTACGGCGTCGTGTTCCGGCGACTCGTGCAGCGCGAAACGCTGCTCGCGCCGTGGCGCGAGATTCTACGCGTCTACCGGCGGCTCGAGGCACGGGGCGAAATCCGCGGCGGCAGGTTCGTCGGCGGGTTCTCGGGTGAGCAGTACGCGCTGCCGGAAGCGATTGGCCTGCTCCGGAGCACGCGCAGAGAGCAAGAGGAAGGGGAGCTGGTCGCCGTCAGTGGCGCAGATCCGTTGAACCTGGTGGGTATCCTCACGCCGGGAGACGCGGTCCCCGCGCTCACCACCAACCGCATCCTCTACCGCGACGGTGTGCCGATCGTGGTGAAAGAAGGAGAAGGGAAGGACGAGCGGTTCCTGGTGGACGTTCCGGCCGAAGAACGCGACATCCTGCGCGGCGCGCTGCTGCGCCGGCGCCCCGCACCGCTGGTCCGCACCTACCTCGGGAAGAGTAAGGCGGCCGGCTAGGCCCTCGCCCGGCCGTCAATAGGCCGCAAAGGTAATCGGCTGACGAATCGTCACGCGCGCAGCCCGGCCGTGCACGCGGGCAGGCCGGTACACGGCGGCCTGGACCACGCGTTTTGACTCCGCGTCAAAGACAGGATTCGGCGTTTGTACGCCTTTCACGGTCGCCGGCAGGACGTGGCCGGTCGTATCGAGCGTCGCTTCTACGATGACGGTCCCGCCGATCCGCAGCGCCTGCATTTCGGGCGCGTAGCGGATTGCCGGATGTGTGATGAGGGCGGGGGGTTCGTCAACAGTGCCGACGACCGTCGGCGCCGCGAACGGCGTCTCCGCCGGCCGGGGGAGGACAGGACGACTGAGCCGGACGGAATCCGCCAGGCGCTTCAGCAACGGCGCGAGATCGACACCCTGCGCCGTGAGCTCGCGATAGCCGGTCATCCCGGCGTCGAGCGAGAGCGCTGCCAGACTGTCGCGTCCCTTCATTCGCCACGCCATCCCCTGGACGAGCAGCGCATAGACCCGCTCGCCCGCGGTGGCCTGGTTTGCGCCGTCCAGTGCCTGCTCGGTCAGTGCGAGCGCGCTATCGGGGCGATGGCCGCGGAGCTGCTCGCGCGCCGACATAATCAGCCGGGTGGGATTCTCGGGCGTGGGCGGGTGAAGATCGAATCCGAGGGTCACCTGGCTGCGCACAGCCTGGCCCTTGCGTCGCGCGGGCGAGAATTGTGCGGCCATCATCATCTGCTGTAACGGCTCGTCGAACGCGGGATCCGGTGACTCGAGCACGATCAATCCGAACCCCTCCGCCTCACCGAGGGTGTCGATGACGGCGCGCACGAGCGCATGCCCGGCCACGCGACGGCGCAGCATGTCGGGGGGATACGCGAGTTTGGGACCCGACACCCACGCCGCGCGCTGGTCGACCTCGCTGTCGGGATAGACTCGGAACCGACGTACTTCCGATTCGAACACGTCGGCGAGTCCCGGTGCGATTTGATCCAGACCATTGACGCGAAGCGCCGAATACAAGACAAGGGCCGAGTGGAAATTCACTCGGGCGAGACTATCGCTGCCGCGCATGTGTTGGAGAATCGCGCGCCACACAAACACGTGCACTGTGTCCATCAGGTACGCCGCGGCCCCGAGTGCGTGGCTAAGCGCGGTGTCGGCTTCGTCGAACTGACGCGCGGCAATCTGCGCGTGAGCAATCGTTATGAGTGCGTCGGTACGACCCTGCGCAGCGAGCGCGGGAGCAGGAAGTACAAGCGCGGTGATCAGCAGGAGACGGCGCAACACGGTATCGACTACGCTGCTCAGACGGTCCCGGCGGCGTCAACCCCCGCCGTTCAATGCGTCACAATAAAGCGCGCTACTACCTGGTTGTAGTACGACGGGTTGCCGGCGTGCGGCGGATGACCCGCGCCGGGAATGGTGACGGTCGTGTCGCTCTGCAGGCACCGGGCCAGCTCGTCGCTGATGAGCTGGAACATGCGGGGGCTGCGCTCGCCCCGCACCAGGAGCACCGGCGTCGTCATTCTGCCGAGCTCGGCGCACGTGACGGGCGGCAGATATTGCCCCCGTTCGGCGAGCATTTCTCGCCGCAGCTCGAACGCGTGCGCCAACATGTCGGCGCGGACGCCTGCCGGGAGCTTAGCGAACGCCCCGCGCCCCGCCCCCGCATCGTAGAACAACCGGATCCCGGCGACGGAGTCTCCGTGCGCAAATGCGGCGCGCGCCGGATCGAGACTATACGTATAGAAAGCGCGCCGCGCCGAATCGCCCGACTCGGAGGCGGTCAGCAGCGAAAAGATCGGCGGCTCAGCCAGCACCAGCGAGCGAACGAGCTGGGGATGGTCCCGAGCCAACTGGAGCGCCGTATACGCTCCGTAGGACGAGCCGACGATATGCGCCGGAGCGATATCGAGCGTGAGCAGCAACGCCGCGAGATCCTCGGCATGCAGCTTGGGCGAGTACGTCTGGTTGTCGTTTACCTGCGGATTGGGCGGATGATAGCGGCGGCTGTATACCAGGACGCGATAGACTTGCGCGAACGCATTCTCCTGGCCTGACCACGACCTCAAATCGCCCAGCGTGCCGTGCACGAAGACGACCGGCGTGGCGCCGCTGTCACCGCTGAGCCGGTAGGTGAGCCGCGTGCCGTTGACGTCGATCCCGTGCAGCGTGCGATCGAACACCCGCATCGGCGGAGCACCCGGTGGCGCCGGCGTCGCGTTCTCAGGGGCCGGCGTCCCACCGCACGCCACGACCAGCAAGCAGCACAGCAGGATTCGCATCTCTACAGGGTGGCGAGTCGTGTCTCGAAACGCAATCAGCTGATCAGCCAGGCCGCCGCGGCGGCGACCTTCTGCTCGGCCCGCCAGCGGCCGACGCCTTCACCCAGCGCCGCGACCTGCGTCTTCGCCTGGCTAGGAGAACGGCGCAGGGCTTTGCCCAGCAGCTCGTAGACCTCGCGCTCGAGTACCACGCGAACGCGCAGACCGCAGTGCTCCAGGCCATCGACCAGCACGGTGCGGAACAGCCGGCCCTCGGACGCGTGCGCGCGCATATGCTGATTCGCAATTGTGGCGGGATCGGTGAGCGAGGCGACGACCACCGCGGCGCTGCGTACGGGATGCTCTGCACGATATTCGTCCAGCAGGGCCGCGATCGCGCGGCGGGAAAAACGCTCGATGCCGCGCACCAGGCGCGCGACCTTGGCGCTGTCGGTCTGCGACGTGCCGAAGCCGGCATGGTAGGGTTGGCGCGAGTCCGCCACGTCGGGGTCGGCCAGCACGATCACACGGCTATCGATGACTGCGGGTGCTTTCTTCGCATTTGCGATCAGCACCGCGGCAGCCCACCCGGACTTCACGCGAAAGCCAAGGGTCATCCCCAATCCTTGGAATCAGGTGCGACGCGACGCATGGCGCGCAGGAACGTAAATGCGTGCGGCGTGGGGCGTGTGGCGTCGACTTTTCTGATGTCCGTCTGCAATCCCACGACTTCTTCCGCCAAAACATTCACAGTCCCATCATCCTTGGCGAGTTTGCCACGCACCAGGACGAACGCTTCTCCGCGTACCGCCGCCCGACAGCGATCGTAGACATCGGTCCGCACGATCACGTTCGTCATCCCCGTTTCGTCTTCGACCAACAAGAAGACGATCCCCTTGGCGGTCTCCGGCCGCTGGCGAGCCACGACCAGACCCGCCACCTGACATTTGATGCCGGCCTGCAGTTTTTCCAGATCGCGATTGAGCGTCAGGTCAGCAGGTAAAGCATTACGTACCAGCGACAAGGGATGCCCGCTGGCCGAGAAGCCGAGGGTCGCATACTCGGCCAGGAGGCGCTCGTGAGCGGCCAGCCCGCCGAACGCCAGCTGCTCATGGGGATGGTTCAGCGCGAGCTCGAGCTGGCGTCGGCCGCGGCCGTCGCCCGATTGGGAAGCCTTGGGGGGGAGCCAGAGGCCGACCTGCCATAGCAATTCGCGTCTGGTCAGGCCGAATCCGTCGCAGCCGCCAACCCACATGAGGGCTTCGATGGCGGTGCGTTTGAGCTTCGGCGGCGCGCGCCGGATGAAATCGCCGACGCTCTTGAAAGGACCATTTTGCTCGCGCTCTACAACGGTAGCGGTCGAGGTTTCTTCACTCCAATGGCGTACGAACCCCAGTCCAATTCGTACTGCCCCTTTATTCCCCGCGGCATGGCCGCGGGGCACGCTGCCCTGGCTGGGTTCGACAGTACACCAAACGTCGCTCACGTTGATGTCGGGCAAGCGCATCTCGATCCCGTTGCGCATGGCGTCGCGGCCGAGCGCGTCGATCGAATAGAAGCCCATCGGCTGATTGTTGAACAGCGCGACGTAGTACTCGACGGGGTGGTAGTGCCTGAGCCAGGCAGACTGATACGCGAGCAGTCCGAACGCGGCGGCATGCGACTTGGGGAATCCGAACTCGCTGAAGGCAATCACCTGACCGAACACCTTCTCGGCCGTGGCTTCGGGGACGCCGCGCGCGCCGGCGCCGGCGCGGAACTCCTCCCAGAACCCGGCCATCAGATCGTGCGAACGGCGGCGGCTCATTGCGCGCCGTAGCGCTTCTGCCTGTGCCGTCGTGAATCCGGCGAGCGCCTGGCAGACTTGCAGCACCTGATCCTGATAGAGAATGACGCCCAGCGTTTCCGCGAGACATTCGCGGAGCAGGGGATGGTCGACCGGCGGCTCGTACGGCTTGCCGGCGGCGTGCGCGCGGCGCTGCTCTTCGCGGCGGCGCACGTACGGGTTCACCGCCCCACCGACGATCGGGCCCGGCCGCACGATCGCGACTTCGACGGCGAGGTCTTCGAGATTGCGCGGTCGGCTCCGGCGGATCATCTGGATCTGCGCGCGGCTCTCGATCTGGAAGAGGCCGATCGTGTCGCCGGCGCAGATGCGGTCGTAGATCGCGGGATCCTCGAAGTCGATGCGCGAGAGGTCGGGTGGCGGCCCCCCCCCGGGGCGGCGCGCGATCAGCTCGACGCATTCCTCGACGAGCGACAACATGCCGAGCGCGAGGAAATCGATTTTGATGAAGCGCGCGTCGTCGCAAGAATCCTTGTCCCACTGGCAGACGACGCGGTCCTCCATCGCGGCACGCTCGAGCGGCACGAGCTCGATGAGCGGGCGTGACGAGATGATCATCCCACCCGGGTGCTGCGACACATGGCGGGGCAGACCACGGATTTCCTGCGCGAGCTGGCACAGCTCCTTCCAGAGCGGCGCATCTTTGCGCCCGGCAAACCCGGGAAGGTGTTCCAGCTCGTCAGACAGTCCGTCCGACCGACCGTCCGCCAGTTTGGCGACCAGCTCGATTTCGCCGAGCGGCAAGTCGAGCGCCTTGCCGATCTCGCGCACAGCTGAGCGCAGCCGATAGGTCGGGAACGAGCACACCAATCCCGCGTGCTCGGCGCCGTAGCGCGTGTACACCCGGCGGATCAGCTCCTCGCGGATCTCGCGCGGGAAATCGAGATCGATGTCAGGAACAGATGCGAGCGACTCGTTCAGGAACCGGCCAAGGAAGAGCTTGTTGGCGATCGGATCGATGTGGGACAGGCCGAGGAAATAGCAGACGATCGAGGAGACCGATGAGCCGCGTCCGCGGCCGGGCAGTAAATTGCCGGTTGCGCGGCGCGAGCCGCGCCGGATCTCCGCTGCGACGTCGCGCGCGAGATCGAAGAGGTCGTGATAAACGAGAAAGAAGCCGCTGAGCTTGTGATGCTCGATGAGCCGCAATTCTTCGTCGAGCCGGCGTACGGCCTGGGCGTGATAGAGGGAGCCCGGCGGGTAGCGCTCCTGCATCCGAGCGGTGCACAGCTCGGCCAACGCCTGGGGGGCGGGGGCACGACTCGATCCGCGGAAGTCGGGAAAGGTGTAGCCGAGGTCGCGCGTCAGATCGAAGGCCTTACACCGCTCCGCGATAGCCAATGTAATGGCGACAGCATCCGGACAGTCATCGAACAGCGCCACGACTTCTTCCAGTGGCCGCAAGTAAAATTCGCTGTTGGGATTTCGCACCCGGTGCGAGCCATCGAGCGTCGTGCGATGCCGGATGGCGACCATGACATCGTGCAGCTGGTGCAGCTCGCGCGTGTGGTAGAACACGTTGCCCGTCGGCACGACGGCAAGCTGCACGTCGTTCGCGATATCCAGCAGTGCCCGCGACACGGCGAGATCGCCACGCACACGGTTGCGCTGAATCTCCACGAAAAACCGATCGCTTCCGAAGACGGCCTTGCAGTGCCCCGCGAGATTGCGGGCAGCACTGAGCCCCTGCGTCTCGAGGGTTCGCGGCAGCAGTCCGTCGCGGCGCGATCCTGAGAGAATGATCAGCCCTTCCTGACGCGCTGCGATTGCCGTCAACGGCAGCCGCGGGTCGAGACGTTCGGCCCCGAGATGCGCTTCCGTGAGCAACCGGCAGAGATTCGAGTACCCGGGCGCGGTCTCGGCGAGCAAAATCAGATGGCTGCCGTCCGAGAGTGTGACCTCCGCACCGGTGATTGCCTGGATACCGAGGGGGTGCGCGGCGTGCGCGAACGCGAGCGAGCCGTAGACGCCGTTGCGGTCGGTGAGTGCCAATGCGGGATAGCCGTAGCGGTGTGCTGCGGCGAGGAGCTCGTCGGGCGGCGACGCTCCGTCGAGAAAGGAGTAGGCTGAATGGCAATGCAGCTCCGCGTACATCAGGGCATCTGTGCGAACCATTGGCCAGTGAGCAGATCCTGAAACAGCACCATGCGCTTTCCGCCTTCCAACGTCACTTCCATGTAGTTGCGCGCAATCGTCCGGCGCCACCATTCGTCATCGATGCGCCACGATTCGAGGATCGCTTCGACTATTCCGACCGTCCGGCCGTCCGGCCGTCCGACCGTCATCAAACCGGATTCATCCAAATCCACCGTCACCGGCTGCGGCTCATTTACGGCTCGTAGTCGATCAGTGCGTAGCGACGTTCGGGAAGACGTGACCATGGCTGTACCTCGACGATGTGATAAAGAGGAGAACGCTTCACGCGCATGCGGATCTCACGCGCGGCGCTTTGCAGTGCGCGCTGTTGTCCCGCGCGCGCGGCTGCCTGCGCATCGCGCGCGAACAGCTGCAGCTCGCTTGTCCCGGGGGCGAAGGCGGTGAACTCGAGCACGAGTCGTTCGACGGCTCCCGTCGGCGGCGACTGCTCGAGCCGGGTCCTGAGCGGCGCGGCGACGCGCCCGGCATCCGCGGTCGGGTCCTTCAATAACGCATTGACGAGCCATGAACGGTTTGTAGGGGCGCAGCATGCTGCGCCCCTACCATCGTCTCCGACCACGTCCCCCGATTCGAGATCCGCACGCAGTCGGACCGCGTGCACGCGCCAGCCGATGCGGCGTGGATGTGTGAGCGCACGCGTGATCAGCTGATCGAGCGCGTGCGCGAGCAGCTCGCGCTCACCCACCGGCGTGAAGAATGTGAGCGCGGCCACGATCGGCTCGGGCGCGATGCGTCCTTCGACGGGCTCCGCAATGCGGCCGGCGGCCAGTCGCCATAATCGCCTTCCCATGGCGCCGAACTGCGCGGTGACCGCTTCTTCAGGGAGCGCCGCGAGTGCGCCGAGTGTGCGGAGACCGAGCTGGCGGAGACGGCGGTGCGTGTCGGCGTCGAGCGGAAGAGCGGAGATTGGCTGTGAGGCGAGGAATGCCTTTTCTCCACCTACCGGAACGATGACCGCATTGTCTGGTCTGGATCGCGACGCAGCGACCCAGGCCACAAACTTTCCTTGTCCGAATCCCAGTCGGACGGTCGGACGGTCGGACGGCCCGACGGTTTGACGAATCGCGTCAATGATCTTCTGCGGTTCGCCGAAGATTCCTTCCAAACCATCAGTCCCCACATAGGCCAGTCCGAGCTCGGCCGGTTCGACAACCGGACTCACTTCATTCAACGCCGCGAGCACGCGGGCGAAGCAGTCGTCGTAGTGGACCGGATCAGGTTCGATGAGCCGTAACGAGGAGCAAAGTCCGATTGCTTGGCTGACGGTCATCCCAGGCTTCACGCCCGCATGGCGGGCGAGGGGGGAGATCTGCCAGAGCTTGCGGGTGGTGTCGGGCGCGAGCAGCGCCGTGGGGTAGGCGGCCAGACCCTCATGACGGGCCTCTTCACAGCGGAGTGGGAAGAGGGGGATCCACACGCAGGCGGCGAGCGAGCTCGTAGACGATCGTGACATTGACAAAAGCCCCAAGGGGACCCGAATATATCCCGAAACATGTGAACCTCGCAAGCTCCACACGAAAGAGTTAAATGATTGGTATATTTAGACTTTCATATGACCCAGCCTGATCTCTTCGGACTCGACACACTTCCCCCAGCCAATCCGGAAGTTGTCAGTCTGGCTCGGCAAATTCCTCCCACGATCCGCTTTGGCACCTCCACCTGGACGTACGACGGCTGGTTCGGCGACGTCTACCACCGCCGCTATCGGGGACCGCAGCCCGCCAGCCGGCTCGAGGAGTACTCTCGCTATCCGCTGTTTCGCACCGTCGGCATCGACAGTGCGTTCTACGATCCGCCGTCCGAAGCGGAGCTCGCGTCCTACGCGCGGGCGTTGCCTTCCGGCTTTCCCTGCGTCAGCAAGGTGTGGGATCGGATTACCGCCAAGCGACTCGGCCAGGATGCTCCACAGCCGGGTCTGGCCGGGATGCGCAATCCCGATTTTCTGAACGCCGCGCTATTTAAAGACAGCGTGCTCGACCCCTACAGCCGCGTGTTCCGGGATCACGCCGGGTGCTTCGTGTTCGAGTTCCAGGCGATGCGCGGCAAAGATCTGCCCGATCCGCTGCAATGGGCCGATCAGCTCGACGATTTCTTGCAGGAGCTGCCGCGCGATTTTCGCTACGCGGTCGAGCTGCGCAATCCCGAGCTGCTGA
>WNEZ01000585.1_pt1 | contig 41471 bp, 35 predicted proteins | sample 5400521 | NCBI WGS metagenome assembly WNEZ01 (sample SAMN13153339, study PRJNA577476) | soil metagenome | isolation source: 120 cm saprolite under Douglas fir tree site 2 hole 1 replicate 1 | place: USA:California | collected 2015-04-18
TGACGGACAAAACCACCGAAGAGCACGGTTTCATGACGATGAGCGCAGCCAACGGCTTCGGCATGGTGAAGTACGTCCCCACAGGGACCGAGTGCACCAACATCCCTTACGACTTCCACCCCATGTACAGCACCTCGTCGGAGAACACCCGCGTTATCTGGGCCGCGCACTCCTACAACGTCGCTTTCTCTGACGAAATCGGCCACTTCGACTACTGCACCAACGTGGTTCCTGACCCCATGAACGCCCCCTTTGGGAAGTGCGCCGCCGGCGCCAAGGAGGGTGTCGTAGGCGATCGCGAGACCGCCGAAGGACCTCCGACCAAGGCCAACCCGGGCGCTGACGACAACTTCTGCTTCACCGCCGCCCAGTCGACGAGGGTCCGGATCGCGGGCTGCCAGGGCACCAACCAGGGCTTTGACGGAGTGCCGTACAAGCCGCTGTGGGCCGACGGCAACCCGGACCACGCCGGAGCATTCTTCTTCAGCAATCCGAAGACCGGCGAGGAGTTTGACTCCCAGTACCAGCGTGTCGCCTTCGAGGCGGACCTTCCCCGAATTGAGATCGCACCCTCGTTTCAAAAGTGCAACCGCACCACGGGCGAGAACTGTACGTTGATCCCGATTACGGACGACGGAACCCCGGCCAACTTCTACCCGTTCTACAGCCTCGGCACGAAGCACGACCAGTGCACATGGACGCTTGGAAACGACATTCCGGGCTTCACCACGAACGATTTCGGTAAGAACGCCCAGTACGGCACTTTCCTGAATCTGGAGTACCTCATCTTCGGTGGGCTCGGCACTACCAGGCACCGCATCAACGACTTCCGAGGCATCATCCCCAACCCGTGTGGGGGTGAGGACCAGGGCGGCGACAACGGACAGAGCGCGACAAGCGCCGCCTAGAAACCGGACGGACGATTAAGAGGGGGCCGCCCACACGGGCGGCCCCTCTTCTTTTTGCCTTACCCAATGGGGCGATTGACTCACCCGATTGGCCACTGAAATTGATCCGATCGAGCCGTCGGGCGGCGCGACCGGGGACCTAGCCTGACTTCGTGCAGGACTCCGCGAGGCTCAGGACGCGAACCCTCCTTGGACCGCCACAACGGACCTTTCCTTGTGGTGGGCCGCGTACGCGCAGCCGTCTGGCTCGCGCTGGCCAAGGGCCTCTACGTCAGCTTCCAATCCCGAGCGCTCGAGGACGCCCGCAATGAGGCCTGCATGAAAGCTGCAGACGATCGGCGCCCGACGGCAGACCTCGGCGAACAAGCAATTGGTGCAGGTGATCGCGCCGCCAGGTCCCATCTCGTACTCGCCGCCCATCTCGATCAGCGGCTCGAGCGCAACAAGCGTCGAACGAGCTCCAGGGCGGCCGAGACCAGCCCCGAACGTTCGCCCAGCCTCCCTGATGGCCTGGGTGCCCCGGTCTCCCAGGCGTTGGAACGATTGAGCGAGGGCCTCGGCCAGTACGTCATACCGGCGCATCGGGTGGCTGATCTGGACGGGGCCCGCGGTCAGCCGGTAAATCTTGGCCGGCTTACCGGGCAGGCCGCGGCGCCGCTCGACCTGAAGATAGCCGAGCGCCACCAGCCGCTCGAGGTGCTCGAAAGCCACCGAACGGTGGACGCCGGCGACGTGCGCCACGTCGTCGACGCTGCGTGGCTTCCGGTCGGCATAGAAGCGGAGCAGGATGTCGCGCCGCGTGAAATCTCGAAGGGCGCCAAGGGCGCGCTCCATGTCGGAAGCCATGCCAGGCAAGCATAACCCCCGGCGACCGTTTAGATGGTATATCGGGTGGAGACCCGGATACCCATATTCATGCGTTAAGTCATTGACTTGGTGATGACCGTTTGCGACAGTTGCGCAACACATCGAGGGGTGGCTGGAGCTTGAGAAAAGTGGAAATGTTGTTAAGTAGTCGTCGGGCGAACCGCCGGCGGCGCTCGGGCTACCTGGTGGCCGCCATTTCCGCGACTGTCTGCGCTCTGTGGGCCGTGGCCGCTCTTGCCGCGGATACGTTGGTGCTGCTGTCGCCCACCGCGCCAGTGTCGCTGCCCACGGTAACCCCTCCGAGCCTTCCTACTGCGCTCCCCCCATTGCCGACTCCACCCAATCTGCCGATTGGCGTGACGCCCACGCCGCCGGTGCCCACCCCGGCCGTGCCCCCTATCGGATCGACGACCGGTGTCTCGCCGCCACCAACCGGTGGGCCCGGCAACCCCTCCGGCGGCGGGGCGCCCACGGGCGCGGCCCGCCAGGGTCAGGGCGTGGGTAGCGGGAGCGGCGGCCAACCACCTCACGGAGTGACCATTCCCTTCACCTCGTTCGTCGTTTCATCACCGCTGGACATCGCGCTCCTGGCGTCGATCGCTGTGTTGCCGCTGCTGCTCGGGATCTGGCTCCTCGTATTCGGCCGAACCTGGAATGAGGCTCGGCGGGCTCGAGACGCCAGGATCAGGATGGCACTGGCCAACGACCTCGGCCTGAGCCCTCGAGAGCTGGCTTCCTTGAGCACCAAAGGCCTGTTCAAGCTTCGAGAGCAAGCCGCCTTTGACGACCTCACGGGGGTTCTGCGCCGGGCTGCCGGCGTCGCAGCGGCCGAGCACGAGATCGTCCGGGCGCGGCGCCACAAGACCCCGCTCAGCATGGCCTTTCTCGACCTCGACGGCCTCAAGCAGATCAACGACCTTCGCGGGCACTCCGCCGGTGACCAGCTGATTCGCGGCCTCGTTTCAGGTCTCAAGTCTGGCCTGCGAGGCCAGGACCTGATGCTCCGCTACGGGGGCGACGAGTTCGTATGCATCCTCCCCGACACGGCAGCAGAGGGCGCCCGCGAGAAGCTGCGGCAGATCCAGGGCGAGCTGGCTCCGTCGGGTATCGCGTTCTCGTTCGGCGTCGCGCAGCTGGAGCGCTCCGATGACGTGGTCAGCATTTTGGGTCGCGCCGACACCCAGCTTTACGAGGCCAAGGCTCGGCCCGGCGACGTGCGCGCCCTGCGACCCGAAATACGTCCAGGGGACGAAGGCCGCAAGCGCGTCACAGCCTGACCGGGGACCCAAACGCACTAACTACTTGACATCGTCCTGATTTTGTGTTTATTGGGTGCTTACCCGACAAACTCGGGCGAGGTGAAAGAATGTTAAGGCTGGGACTACGACGTTTTCGATGGCCGGCGCCTTGTTCTTCTTGGCCGCTGCTCAGGTGAGCGCCGACACGGCGCCGCCTCCGATCTCCGGCGGCGTGCAGCCGGTGTCGGCTTCGGCGGGCTCATCGGCGCAGCCAAATAGCGGCGCGAGCGTTGCCAGCGGTCGCTCATGGGGTTCGGCCGATGGCCAGAGCGCCGATGGAAATACCTGCGGCGCGACTGCAGGAGCCGCAGGCAGCGGATACGCGGTGCAGCCGACCCGAGCCGGCACTTCGGGCACATCGGCCCCTAACTGCGCAGCGGGTACCGCCGGCACCGGCGCTGGGAGCGGCGCCACCGCCGGCGCTCCGGGCAACGGCGCCAGTGTCGGCACTGGCGGCACAGGAACCGGTTCGGGTTCTGGGGCCAACGGCTCCGAGACGAACGGCTCGGCGGCGGGCAATTCCTCAGGGCTGGCGCGTGGGCTGAGCGCGCTCGGGATCGAGGGATTCGGAAACAGCGCCAATGGTGGCCGCGGCGGCGGTTCGTTGTGGCCCTGGCTGCTCCTGGCACTGCTCTTAGGCGTTGTGCTCTTCCTGCTTGGCGTTGTGGTCGCCCCTCGACGGCGTCGCAGCACAAATCCGGCGTGAGATAGCCCCACACCCCTCCCTGATCGGCCCCGGCCGGCGCCCCTAACGCCGACCGGGGCAACCCCCAACACACAAAGGAGTGCAGTTGACCTGGAATCCCAGGACGATCCGTGGCCGCGATGATCACTGAACAGGAGCTTTCCGCCCTGGTCGCCGGGAATCGGGACGCGCCGACCGAGCGACACGCCCATCGCGTTGGCGAGTCGGCCCGACGTCTCGGAATGCGACTCGGCCTCGTGGACGACGACCTCGATGCCCTGTATCAGGGCGGCATCATCCACGACATCGGCAAGATCGGCGTCTCGGAGGGCATTCTGAACAAGACCGGGCCGCTGGACTTCGAAGAACGAATGCGAATCGAAGCTCACCCAGTCATCGGGGAGTCGATGGTGGCGCCGATCTCATCCGGATCCAGAGTTCTCCCGATCATCCGCCATCATCACGAGCGCTTCGATGGTCGCGGTTATCCCGATGGACTGCGCGGAAAACGGATCCCATTGCTGGCGCGGATCATCGCCATCTGCGATGCGTACGACGCGCTGGTCAACGATCGTCCGTATCGAACGCGGATCAACGAGCCGGAGGCGATTGCCATCTTGCGCGAGGGCGCCGGCCGGCAGTGGGATCCAGAGCTCGTGGAGCTGTTTGTGCAGCAGACTCGAGATCCGCGGAATCTCGCCACCGCCTAGACAGCCAGGCTTCCTAGCCGTCATCGGGGTGGCCCGTATTGCCGAACGCGATCCGATCTCTCACCACCCTGGCGCGACCGAGCAGGCGAGCCCGCTGCACAGCGTCCTCGCCGAAGCGATCACGGATCGCGTCCATCGCCACCTCGAGCCGCTGACGCCGCGGCTGCGTCGCAGTGGCGAACAGGTCTAGCTGGCCATCATCTACGTCGCTCAGTCCCGACAGCCCTACGCCAAGTGTTCCGACTGCGCGCCGGACGTCGCGATTCGCCAGGAGCGCCAGCGCCGCCAGGTAGATCTCCTCGCCGGTGGCGATGGGGCCGGAGAGCTTGGACTGCTTCGAGAAGTGGCCGGTGTCCGGCCTGTAAACGACGCTGACGGACACGACGCTGCCGCGTCTGCGGGCGGCCCGCAGCCGGCGGCCGACCATCTCCGATAGGCGCATCAGCAGCTCTTCGAGATCGCGCTGCGAGCTGGTCGCCCGTGCGAGCACGTGCGAATGGCTGTAGCTCTTGCGGGCTGGGCCCTCGAATGTGCCGACCTCAAAGCCTCGCAACCGCCGAAGCCAACCGTCGGCGACGGCCGGCTGCATGCCTGCCAGGCGCAGCTGTTCGACGCCGGCGTGCAGGAATTCGAGCGGCGTGTGGATGCCGGCCCGCAAGAGGCGGCGCGCGCTGGCCTCGGCGATGCCCGAGAGGTCGATGAGCCGGACGCGCCCGAAGACCGAGACCAGGTTTGTGTGATCGATCCGCTCGAGGCCGTCGCGCTTGTTCAGGTTTGAAGCCTGCTTCGCCATCCAGATCGACGTGGAGATGCCGATCGAGCAGGTGATGCATTCGCCTACTTCGCTGCGCAGCGCTGCCTTGATCGCGCGGCCGACGCCCTCTGGGCCGAGCCTGCGGAGGTCGGGCGTGCCGGCCAGGTTCATCGAGGCTTCGTCGATCGACATGCGAAGGACGTCGGGACTGTGCCTGTTCATGATCTCGACGAGCTGGTCTGAGACCTTGCGATAGTGCGGAGGATCCGGCTCCTTGATCGCGATCCCGGCGAAGATCCTTTTTGCCTCGAAGACACGCATACCGGTCCTGATGCCGAGGTCCCGGGCTTCCCGCGACGCGGAAACGATGGTGGCGGCGTCCGTGGCGTAAGCCGCGATCGCCAGCGGCCGGCCTCGCAGCGAGGGGTCGAGCTGCTGCTCGATCGAGGCGAAGGCGCAGTTCAGGTCGACGACGACGGTCGCCGGGTGTGCGGTGTTCAGGCCAAGGTCCTGAGTCATTGCGCGAACAAATGTTTGCACAACCTGGTGACTCGCGCGCACGTCATCTTTAATGAGCCGCATGGCCAAGAAGGTCACCGATTCGCTAGCCGCCGGAACCCTGATGGATGGGTCCGAGATCACCCAGAGCGAGCTCCAGCTGGCCGTTCGCAATCACTCCATGCCGCTCGAGGCTCTGCGCTATGCGATCACCCCGATCGGGCTCCACTACCTGCTCATCCACTTCGACATTCCGATGGTGGATCCGGACGATTGGGCGCTCAGCGTCGGCGGCCATGTCCGGCATCCGCTGCGCATCAGCCTGGACGAGATCAAAGCCCGCCCGGCGAAAACGATTGCGGTCACCCTCGAGTGCGCCGGAAACGGCCGAGCTCGACTCTCACCTCGACCGTTGAGCCAGCCGTGGCTGGTGGAGGCGGTCGGCACTGCTGAGTGGACCGGAACCCCACTGAGCCCGCTTCTTGACGAAGCCGGGGTGCTGGATCAGGCGGGCGATGTCGTGTTCACGGGGCTTGATCGGGGAATTCAGGGCGACGTCGAGCAGCAGTACGAGCGAAGCCTGCCGCTTGCCGAATGCCGTCGCGAGGAAGTCCTACTCGCGTACGCGATAAACGGTCAACCCTTGCCTCCGCAGCATGGGTTCCCGGTGCGGCTGATCGTTCCGGGCTGGTATGGGATGACCCACGTCAAGTGGCTCCGCGGGATCACCGTGCTGGATGGAACTTTCGGCGGCTATCAGCAGGCGAACGCGTACCACTACCGCCTTTCGGACGACGACGCCGGCGTGCCAGTCACGCGCATTCTTCCCCGAGCGCTGATGGTGCCGCCGGGGATTCCTGACTTCATGTCACGGGTCCGTTTTCTGCCCCCTTCACGCCAGGTCCTTGCGGGTCGCGCATGGTCTGGTTGCGCACCCGTCACGAAGGTCGAAGTCAGCGTCGACGGCGGTGTGTTTTGGGCTACAGCGGATCTCGGCGATCCTCTGTCGGAGTACGCGTGGCGGTCTTGGAGCTATGCCTGGGACGCAACGAACCCCGGCGCGTACGACCTGTGCGTCCGGGCGACCGACGGAGCCGGAAACGTGCAGCCGCTTGACCAGAAATGGAATCGCGAGGGCGTGCAGAACAACTCGGTGCAAAGAGTCCGAGTCGTTGTCACCCAACCCGACGACCAGGTGCAGAACGCCGCTGACGAACTTTTGGGGTTTTGAGCTAAGGCATTGCCGGAACTCTCGGCAGCTGCTCGATGGCAGCGTCGATCCTCGATTGCGAGAGTTCGATGTCCTCCAGCTTGCCGGCGAAGTATGCGTCGTACGCCGACATGTCGAAATGACCATGCCCCGATAGTCCAAAGAGGATGGTTCGCGCCTCGCCTGCTTCTCGAGCAGCAGCCGCCTCTTCAGCCACCGCCCGAATCGCGTGCGCGGCCTCCGGCGCTGGAAGAAAGCCTTCGGAGCGCGCGAAGCGCACGGCCTCGGCGAAGCACTCGTTCTGCTTATACGCGCGAGCTTCGACCACACCATGGTCGACCAGCATGCAAAGCGACGGCGCATCTCCGTGGTACCGGAGCCCGCCTGAATGGATGCGATCCGGCACGAAGCTGTGGCCAAGCGTGAACATCTTCACGACCGGGCCCATCCCAACAGCATCGCCGAAGTCGTAGGCGTAGACGCCTCGCGTGAGGGTTGGACACGCGGCAGGTTCCGCGGCGATGAAGCGCGTCCCCGCATGACGCCCCTTGAGCTTGTCACCGATGAACGGGTACGCCAGTCCGGCGAAATTGGAACCACCGCCTACGCAGCCGATCACGACGTCCGGGTAAGCGCCGGCCATCTCCATCTGCTTCTTGGCCTCGAGGCCGATGACCGTTTGATGGAGAAGGACATGGTTGACCACCGAACCGAGGGAATACTTGGCGTCGTCGTGGGTCGCGGCGTCTTCGACGGCTTCGGAGATCGCAATCCCGAGGCTGCCCGGAGAATCTGGGTCGTCGGCCAGGATCCCGCGCCCGGCGTTGGTCAGCTTGGTCGGAGAGGCGTACACGGTCGCACCCCAGGTCTCCATCATCGCCCGGCGGTAGGGCTTTTGCTCGTACGAGACCTTGACCATGTAGACGGTGACCTCGAGGCCGAAAAGAGCGCCTGCGAATGCCAGCGCCGAGCCCCACTGGCCCGCGCCGGTTTCGGTCGTGAGGCGTTTGACGCCCTCCTTGGCGTTGTAGTACGCCTGCGGCACCGCCGTGTTGGGCTTGTGTGAACCGGCGGGGGAGACGCCCTCGTATTTGAAGTAGATGTGCGCGGGAGTGTCGAGAGCCTTCTCCAGGCGCTCGGCCCGATACAGCGGGCTCGGCCTCCAGATGCGGTAGATGTCGCGCACCTGCTCAGGGATCTCGATCCACGGCTCGGCGGACACTTCCTGGGCGATGATCGCCTGCGGAAAGATCGGGGCCAGGTCGGCCGGGCCCATCGGCTGCAGCGTGGCCGGATGCAGGTAGGGAGCGGGCGGAGCCGGGAGGTCCGGCAGGATGTTGTACCAGCGCTCGGGAATGTCGGATTCGCCCAGAAGGATCTTCTTGACCACGGCTCTAGCCTCCTGAATGCTTGGAAACCCGCTAAGCGGGTTTTGTCCCCAGGGTCACGAGTGTGAAGCATCATGAGCTCGAGTGCCGATGGAGAACGGCCTACCCGAGGCGGATCCGCCCGATGAGTTCGACGAGTACACGCTCGTCCTGCTATACCGCGGAACAAACCCGCCCGTCCTCGACGACGAAGAGAGCGACCAGCTCCAGCGCCAGCATCTGGGCCACCTGCAGGCCATGAAACGCCAGGGAGCGCTCCTGATCAGCGGGCCTTTCAGCGACCAGCCCGACGAGAACCTGCGCGGCATATGCATTTATCGGACGGGCCTCGACGACTCGCGGAGGCTGGCCGAAAGCGATCCTGCGGTCAGGCGCGGACGGCTGAGGATCGTCGCGTTCAAGTGGTACACGCCCAAAGGCGATCTCAAGGTCCAGGCGGACTGACACCGCGCGGCGTCGCGCTCGCCCTCACTAATCTTGGGTGCGCATGACACGCCGCGGCCTACTGCTCTTCGTTGCGATGTGCCTGATCTGGGGCATCCCGTATCTGTTCATCCGCATCGCAGTCACCGAACTGTCTCCCGCGACGCTGGTGTTCCTTCGGACAGCGATTGGGGCGCTGGTACTGCTGCCAATCGCAATTCGGCGGGGAGGCATGCGTGTACTCCTCGACAAGTGGCGCGCATTGCTCGTCTTTTCGTTGATTGAGGTCGGCATCCCCTGGCTGGCCCTCGCATCCGCTGAACAACAGATCTCCAGCTCGCTCGCCGGCCTGCTGATCTCGGCCGTGCCACTGGTCGGCGTCCTGATCGCGCCTCCATTTGGCAACCGCGAAAGGATTGGGCCAGTCAATCTTGGCGGTCTGCTGCTCGGCATCGCCGGCGTCGCCGCGATCGTGGGCTTCGATCTGCATGCCACAGGCTGGGTGCCCTTGCTGGAAATGGCGGTAGTCGCGGTTTGCTACGCGGTCGGCCCGGCCATCCTCGCCCGAAACCTTTCCGGCCTCTCATCCGTGAGTGTGATCGCGGCTTCGCTCGGCATCTGTGCAGTTGTCTACACGCCGGGCGGCAATCCAGTGGCCGCACGTCGTCCCGAGCACGGGGGTGCTCGTGTCGGTGGCTGTGCTCGCGCTCGTCTGCACCGCGCTCGCCTTCCTTCTGTTCTTTGCGCTCATCGCCGAGATCGGGCCCGTGCGCGCCACCGTGATCACGTACATCAATCCCGCGGTGGCCGCGGTCGCCGGAGTCCTCGTCTTGCATGAGAGGTTCACCGCCGGCATGGGCATCGGCTTCATCCTCGTGCTGGCGGGCTCCACGCTCGCCACCCGCCGCGCCAAAGGTGCTGCGCCGGCCGGGGCCATTCCGCCCGTGACCGTGCGCGAGGGAGGGGCGAATGACCTCGCCGCGGTAGCCGCCCTCAGGGCCACCAGCTGGGATGACACTTACCGGCCTTTGCTCGGCGGTGGGGTCGTCGATCAGCTGCTGGACGTCCATGAGCATCGTCGCGACATCGAGCGGCTGCTGAATGCGAACCATTCATTGCTCCTGGTCGCGGAAGACGGTGACCCAGAACTCGCCGGTTTTTCCTTGAGCCACATCGGGGCGGATGGAGAACCATTTCTCGAGTCCCTGCATGTGCGCCCGAGCCGGCGCGGTCACGGCATCGGTGCGGTCCTCCTGCGTGCGACCGCTGCGCGATGGGGTGCAGGCGGCCATCGAAGCATGAGCCTGCATGTGATCGAGACGAACCTGCGGGCGAAGCGCTTCTACGACCGCTTCGGCGGCCAGGAGGTTGGCGTCTTTGTCGATAACTGGCGTGGCGCCCAGGTTTCGCACGCGATCTACCGCTGGACCGACCTGGCCGTCATAGGCCGGCGCTGAATCGCGGTCGACAGGGCCTTATCCTTGAACCTCATCGACGCGCATTGGATGGCAGTCGCGCGGGGTGACGAGCCGGCCGACCTCGTGCTGGCCGGCGGCAAGGTGCTTTCGGTGTTCACCAAGGAATGGCTCGAGCTCGACGTCGCCATCAAGGACGGCCACGTCATCGGACTCGGGCGTTACGAGGGCCGCGAGCGCCTGGATGTCTCCGGGGCCTACCTGGTACCGGGCTTCATCGACGCCCACATGCACATCGAGTCCTCCAAGCTGACGGTGGACGAGTTCGCTCGCGCGGTCGTAGCGCATGGCACCACTGCAGTGGTTGCGGACCCGCACGAGATCGCCAACGTGCTCGGCACAGACGGCATCCACTGGCTCCTCGACTGCTGCACCGACCTTCCCCTCGACGTCTACGTGATGGCGTCGTCATGCGTGCCTGCCTCCCGCTTCGAATCACCCCGCCGGCCGTTCACCACCGGCGACATCGAGAGCCTTTTGCGGCGGCATCGCACGATCGGAGTGGCGGAGATGATGAACTTCCCCGGGGTCATCGCCGGCGACGAAGCGGAGGTCGCGAAGCTCACCACCGGCCTGACCGATCACGTCGACGGCCACGCGCCGGGAGTGCGCGGACCCGCCCTCAATGCCTACATAGCCGCCGGCATCCGATCGGATCACGAAGCGACCACCTACGAAGAGGCGTTGGAGAAGCGGCGCCTTGGGATGTGGGTGATGCTGCGTGAAGCCTCGATCGCCCGCAACCTGCGCGACCTGCTCCCTCTCGTCAAACAGTTCGGCACCGAGCGTTGCATGTTCTGCACCGACGACCGCGAGCCCGGCTTCATCGTCGAGGAGGGACACATCAACCAGATGGTGCGCGTGGCGGTGAAGGACGGCATCAGTCCTGAGGATGCGGTCGTGATGGCCACGATCAATCCAGCGACCTATCACCGGCTCTGGCACCTCGGTGCCGTCGCCCCCGGCTACCAGGCGGACATCCTGGTCCTCGACGACCTCGTCTCCTTCAAGCCGCGGCAGGTTCTGAAGCGCGGGGCGCCTCCACGCTTCACCAAGCTCGACGTCCCGGAGTGGGTGCGCCAGACCGTTTACCTGGCGCCGGTTGCCGCGGAGTCGTTTCGCATCGCGAGCGGCCCCAAGCGGATCCGCGTGATCCGCGTGATACCGGGCCAGCTTTTGACCGGAACCGAGGTGGCTGAGCCGGCGGTTCGTGAAGGCACCGTCGTCGCTGACCCCGCGAGAGACCTCGTCAAGATCGCGGTCCTCGAGCGCCATCACGCTAGCGGGCGCGTCGGGCTGGGATTCGCGACCAACGTCGGCTTGAAGCGCGGCGCTTTCGCATCGACGGTCGCGCATGATGCCCACAACGTGATCGTTCTCGGCGTGGATGACGCTGACATGGCCGCATGCGCGTGCCGCATCGCAGAGATCGGGGGCGGCATCGTTATCGCCGAAGGAGGTCGGGTGGTCGAGGAGCTGCCACTGCCTGTCGCGGGCCTCATGAGCGACCAGCCTCTCGCGCAGGTGCATGAGCGGCTGAGCTCGATGGAACGCCGCCTCGCCGGCATGGGCGTGAAGGGGACCGCTCCGTTCATGACCCTGAGCTTCCTGGCGCTGTCGGTGATCCCCGAGCTGAAGATCACCGACCGCGGGCTGGTCGACGTCACCCGTTTCCAGCTGGTGCCGCTGGCGATTGAGTGATGGCCTGGCTCGCTTCAACGCCATGCCCGCCACGCTCGCTGTGGAGCAGCTCCTCGGCACTTTTGCGTCGCGGACGTGGGCGGAGCGGGTTGCAGCCGGGCGGCCCTATGGAGACCTCGCCGAGCTGCTCGATGCATGCGAGTCCGCGTGGAAGGAGCTCGCGCCGTCGGACTGCCTTGCCGCGTTTGCGGCCCACCCGAGAATCGGAGAGAGGGGAGGCCACGCTCCAGAATCCTCGGATCGAGAGCAGAGCGGGGTGCTTTCCGCCCCTGCGGAGACGATGGCGGCGCTGGCGGCGCAGAACCGCCGCTACGAGGCCCGCTTCGGCTACGTGTTTCTCATCTTCGCTTCTGGACGGACAGCCGGCGAAATCCTCGCGGCATTTCGGCATCGTATGCGCAACGACCCGGCAGCGGAGCTCGCGGTGGCCGCGGATGAACATCGAAAGATCACCAAGCTCCGCCTCGAGCGGATGCTGAACGAATGAGCATCTCCACCCACGTGCTCGACACAGCCAGGGGCCGTCCGGCGGCCGGCCTGGCCGTCACGCTGAGCCGGCGCGAGCCCGGCGGCGAATGGTCGGTCGTCGGCCGCGCCGTCACCGATGCCGACGGCCGCGTGAAGGAGCTGTCGAGCGTGCCTTTGAAGTTGGGCGAGTACCGTTTGGAGTTCGCCACCGGTGCGTACTTCAAGACATCTCAAACCAAGGGTTTGTATCCGGAGGTGTCGGTCGTGATCGTGGTCGCGGACGGCGAAACCCACGTGCACGTGCCGCTGCTGCTCAGCCCGTTCGGCTACTCGACTTACAAGGGCACCTAACAGATGACGATCGTGCTTGGCGACAACCAGTACGGCAAGGCCGAGACGCACCTGGTCCGCGTGACGAGGGACGGCGCCACCCACGAGATCAAGGATGTAAGCGTCACCATCGCGCTGGGGGGCGACTTCGACGCGAGCCATCTCGCGGGCGACAACAGCAACGTCGTGCCCACCGACACGCAGAAGAACACAGTGTTCGCGTTCGCGAAAGACTCCGTCGGCGAGATCGAGGACTTCGCGATGCGGTTGGCCCGGCATTTCGTCCGACAGTTCTCTGCCGTGCATCGCGCGCGAGTGTCGATTGAGGAGTATCCGTGGGCGCGCATCGACTTCGGCGGCCAACCTCACCCGCATGCCTTCGTTCGAGCGGGCGCTGAGAAGCGGCTGACGACAGTGACTTGCACGAAGGACGGCGCCTGGGTCGTGTCCGGCATCAGCGAACTCGTCCTGCTCAAATCAACCGGCTCGGAGTTCTGGGGCTACCCCAAGGATCGCTACACGACGCTCGAAGAGACGCGGGACCGCGTACTGGCGACGGCGGTGGTCGCGCGCTGGCGATACGAGAGGCTCGACGCCGATTGGGCCGCGGCTTTCGCGATGGCGCGCGCAGCGTTGATCGAAGCCTTCGCAATCAAGCACAGCCTCGCGCTGCAGCAGACTCTGTACGCGATGGGCTCTGCCGTGCTCGAGTCGCGACCCGACATCGCCGAAATCCGCCTGTCGCTCTCGAACAGGCATCACTTTCTTGTCGATCTCTCGCCCTTCGGCCTCGAGAATGACCACGAGGTCTTCTACGCCGCCGACCGGCCGTACGGGCTCATCGAAGGCACCGTGACTCGCGACGACGCTCCGGAGCCGGGCCTCGCCTGGTAGGCGATGGAGTTTCTTCAGCCGGCGACCTGGTCCGAGGCACTTGCGATGAAGGCGGCCCACCCCGGGGCGCTTCCCATCGCAGGCGGGACGGACGTGATGGTCGAGATCAACTTCGACCGCCAGCGGCCGGGGGCCATCATCGATCTCACAAGGGTCGCGGAACTCGGAGAGTGGGGTCCCGATGATGGCTTGCTCCGCATCGGCGCGGGCGTGACCTACACACGAATCATCGAGGAGCTTGGCGACCGGCTGCCCGGCCTGGCCATGGCGTCGCGCACGGTCGGCTCGCCCCAGATCAGGAATCGCGGCACCGTGGGCGGCAACCTGGGCTCCGCATCGCCGGCCGGTGACGCGCACCCACCGCTGCTTGCCTCGGAGGCGCTGGTCGAGCTCGCGTCGTCGACCGGCAGCCGGCGCGTGCCCGCGCGCGAGTTCTACTCCGGGCCCAAGCGCAACGCGATGCGGAACGACGAGCTCATCGCGGCCTTCCTGGTGGAGCCGGCGAAGGGACCGCAGCAGTTTTCAAAGGTCGGCACGCGAAACGCGATGGTGATCGCCGTTTGCTCCTTTGCGATCGCGCTCGACGCCGAGCGCAGGCAGATCGGCACCGGGATCGGGTCGGCAGCGCCGACGCCGGTCACCGCCGGAGAGGCGGAAAGCTTCATGGAGGGCGTCCTGGACGAGGGCGGGCTCTGGGAACGGCCGGCGGATGTTGATCCGAGCGCGCTGGCCCGTTTCGGCCAGCTCGTCGCCGGGGCCGCTCGACCCATCGATGACGTGCGCGGCACGGCTGCCTATCGCCGGCATGCGCTGGGGGTGATGGCGCGGCGCACCTTTACATGGGCATGGGACGAATACCGAAGGACGGCGCAGGCGTGAGGATCACCTGCACCGTAAACGGCGGAATCCTCTCTGCCGACGAAGTCTGGGAGGGAGAAAGCCTCCTTTACGTCCTGCGCGAGAGGATGGGGCTTCCCGGTTCAAAGAACGCATGCGAGCAGGGCGAGTGCGGCTCTTGCTCCGTGTACCTGGACGGGACGCTGGTATGCGCCTGCCTGGTACTCGGAGGGCAGGCCGAGGGCCGTGACATCGTGACGGTCGAGGGGATCGGCACGGCCGAAGTGCCGCATCCGGTGCAAGAGGCATTCGCGGAAGCGGGCGCGGTGCAGTGTGGGTTCTGCACCCCAGGCCTGATCGTCGCCACGCACGACCTGCTTCGCCGCACTCCGCGGCCAACCACCGTCCAGATCCGCGAAGCGCTCGCGGGAAACATCTGCCGGTGCACCGGCTATTCCAAAGTTATCGACGCGGTGCATCTCGCCGCCGAGAGGATCGCTTCCAGGTGACGGCGAGGCCGCGGCTGGCGCCGCCTTCGGTCGTGAGCGGCCGCGTCGGTGACGCGGTCCGCCGGCCCGACGCCGCCCTCAAGACGCGCGGCGATTTTCCATATTCGTCCGACCTGCAGGTCGATGGCATGCTCTGGGGAACGACGGTTCGGAGCCCGCATCCGTACGCGCGCATCGTCTCGATCGACACGAGCGAAGCGCTGTCGATGCCCGGCGTGCGCGCCGTGCTCACGCACGAGGACGTACCCGGGCGCAACCTCTACGGATTGGAGATCCTCGACCAGCCGGTGCTCGCGGCGGACGTGGTGCGCTATTGGGGTGAGGCGGTCGCGCTCGTCGCTGCTGATCACCCCGAGCTGGCGAGGCGTGCGGCGCAAGCGGTGCGGGTCGAGTACGACGTGCTCAAACCGCTGACGGACCCCGAGGTTGCGCTCACCGATGACGCTCCGCGGCTGCACCCAAACGGCAATATCACGCGACAGGTCAAGATCCGGCGAGGCGACCAGGACCCGCACGCGGACGTGGTGGTCACGGCGGAGTACGAGGTCGGCATGCAGGACCAGGCGCCCCTCGGCCCAGAGTCGGGACTTGCGATCCCTGATGGTGACGGCGGCGTCGACCTCTACATCGCCACCCAGTGGCTGCACGTCGACCGCGACCAGCTCGCGGATTGCCTTGGGCTGCCGCCGGCAAACGTCCGGCTGACGATGGCCGGCATCGGGGGCGCGTTCGGCGCACGCGAGGACCTCTCGATGCAGGCACACGCTTGCATGCTGGCGCTGCGGACGGGACTGCCGGTGAAGATGTCCTACTCGCGCTCGGAGTCGTTCGTCGGTCACGTCCACCGGCATCCGGCACGCATGCGATACGAGCATGGGTCGACGCGTGATGGAAAGCTCGTTTACGTCAAAGCCCGCATCCTTCTCGACGGCGGTGCGTACGCCTCGAGCTCGACCGCAGTCATCTCCAATGCGTGCTGCTTCGCGGTGGGACCGTACGACTGCCCCAACGCCACCGTCGATGGCTGGGTCGTCTACACCAACAACCCGCCTTGTGGCGCCATGCGAGGTTTCGGCTCCGTCCAGAACTGCTACGCGCACGAGGCCCAGATGGACAAGCTCGCGGCAGCCCTGGCGATGGATCCTGTCGAGCTGCGGGTCCGGAATGCAATGGAAACCGGGAGCCGCCTCATCACCGGGCAGGCTGTGGACGGTCCCGTCCCCGTGGCCGAGCTGCTACGTCGCGTGAAGGCGATGCCGATGCCGCCCCGACGCAGTGACCACCTCGACCTCACGGAGATGCCCGGCGGGGTTTCGAACACCACCCACGGTGAGGCGGTGCTCCGCGGCGTCGGCTACGCGGTGGGATTCAAGAACGTCGGCTACTCCGAGGGCTTCAACGATTACTCGACCGCGCGCGTGAGGCTCTCGGTGGTGGGCGGCCGGCCGCGGGTCGAGGTCCACACCGCCGGCGCGGAGGTCGGCCAGGGCCTGGTCATGGTGCAGGCGCAGGTTGCCGGCACCGAGCTCGGAGTGCATGACGTCGTCGTCCTCAACGCGGACACACAGGTCGGCTCGTCGGGATCGTCCTCCGCATCGCGGCAGACGTACATCACGGGCGGAGCGGTAAAGGCCGCATGTGAAGCCGTGCGCGCGCGTGTGCTTGCACTCGCCGAGTCGGAGCTGTTCGGCCTCGGTCGCGGTGGTCACGGCGAATCAGACGCGTGGCGGCTCGACAAGGACGCGATCGTCACCGAAGACGGCAACGTGGTGATCACTCTCGCGACCCTGTTGGGCGAAGAGGTGATCGAAGAGACCCGCGAGTTCCGGCCGCGGCACACGTCTCGCCTTGACGCCGAGACCGGCCAGGCCAACGCCCACATGCAATATGCGTTCGCAGCCCACCGCGCGGTCGTCGACGTCGACACCGAGCTCGGGCTGGTCAAAGTCGTCGAGCTCGCTACCGCGCAGGACGTCGGCAAGGCCATCAACCCACAGGCGGTTGAGGGCCAGCTGGAGGGCGGCGCCGCGCAAGGGCTCGGTCTGGCGGTGATGGAGGAGATCCAGGTCAAGGACGGCGTCATCCGCAACCCCTCGTTCACCGACTACCTTCTTCCGACCACGCTCGACATGCCGCCCGTGCGCATGGATGTCCTGGAGCTTGGCGACCCCAACGCGCCCTACGGCTTGAGAGGTGTCGGCGAGCCTCCAACCATCTCGTCGGGCCCTGCGATCGTGGCCGCCATCCGAGCGGCCAGCGGCCGCGCGATCGCCCGCGTGCCGGTGCGCCCGCACGACCTCGTCGATACGTAATCGAGTGACGCACACGCTGCTGATCCGGGCCGGCCTCGTATACACCGGTGACCGCGAGATCGAAAGTGGCTGGGTGCTCACCCGCGATGGCCTCATCGCTGAGGTGGGCTCGGGAGACGCGCCGCCCGCGGACGACGTTATCGGCGCGCCCAACTGCGTCGCGGTGCCCGGCCTCGTCAACGCCCACGACCACATGTACCAGTGGGCGACCCGCGGCTATGCACCCGACGGCACACTCTTCGAATGGCTGCGCGCCCTGTATCCCGTGTGGGCGCGCCTCGATGCGGAGATTGTGCGGGCCGCCGCTCGGGCGGCGATGTCGCGGCTGCTGCTGTGCGGCTGCACGCTGTCGACCGACCACCACTACGTGTTCCCGCGCGGCCGCGAGGGCATCTTCGAGGCGCTCGTGGACACCGCCCGCGAGCTCGGCTTGCGATTCCATCCTTGCCGAGGTTCGATGTCGCTCGGCGAGTCGAAAGGCGGCCTGCCTCCGGACAGCGTCGTTGAGGAAGAGGATTCGATCCTCGCCGACACAGAGGCGATGATCAAACGCTTCCACGATCCTTCACCAGGCTCGATGTGCCGCGTCGTAGTCGCACCGTGCTCGCCGTTTTCGGTGACCCCGGAGCTCATGCGCGACTCCGCGGCGCTGGCGCGCCGGCACGGCGTGCGCCTGCACACGCACCTCGCCGAAACTATGGATGAAGAACGGTTCTGCATCGAGCGCTTCAATCGCCGGCCGTTCGAGCTCATGGAGGACCTTGGCTGGACCGGCGACGACGTGTGGTACGCGCACGGCATCCACCTCAACGACACCGAGGTCGATCGAATCGCGGAGGCGAATACGGGAATCGCCCACTGCCCGTCCAGCAACATGCGATTGGGCGCCGGTATTTGCCGGGTGGAAGACCTCGTGCACGCCGGGGCTCGGGTCGGTCTGGGGGTCGACGGTTCAGCAAGCAACGAGGACGCGAACCTCGCAGTCGAAGTGCACCAGGCGCTCTACCTCGCGCGCACGAGGGCGGCCGTGCTGGGCCGCGCCGACGCCCCGACCGCGCTCGACGCCCGCGGTGCCTGGCGGCTCGCTACCGCGGGGGGCGCTCAGTGCCTGGGGCGAGATGACTGCGGCACGCTCGAGGTGGGGAAGTGCGCCGACGTGGCCCTCTTCCGTGTGGACGACCTCGCCCACTCGGGTGTCGCCGACCTGCTTGCCGGGCTGGCGCTCGCGCCGCCTGCGCGGGCGGAGGCAGTGGTTGTGAACGGAAAGGTGGTGGTCCGCGACGGCCGGCTGCTGACCGCCGACGAAGATGAGGTCGCGCGCGAAATCGCGGCCGCGAGCCGCTCTATCTCGCGGGCCTGATGAAGCGACCCCTCGAGCTCCGATCGACCCGGCCGTCCATGAACACCGTCTGTCCGCGAACCATGGTGCGCACCGTGCGGCCGTGGATCGGTGCACCTTCGTGGGCGCTGAACTGATTTCGGTAGAGCAGGTCTTCCCGGCGCAGCACCCCGTCGATCGACAGGTCGGCCAGCCAGAGGTCGGCGTCGAAGCCAACCGCCACCTCGCCCTTTCGCGCCAGTCCGAAGCGGCGGGCGACATTGCCCGCCGTCGCGGCGGAAATTGTCGACGGCCCAACTGACCGCGCCCTCGCCTGCCACAGGAGCAGCTGGCGCGTCGACTGGCAACCCGAGATGCCGCCCCACAGCTTGAAGAAGTCAGGACCCTGCTTTAGGGCGAGGGTGCTTGGCGAGTGATCCGACACGACCATCGGCAGAACGCCGTCGAAGACGAACCGCCACAAACCATCGCGGTCCTTGTTCGTCCGAAGTGGCGGCGCGCATTTGCCCAGGCCGCCCAGGCGCTCGAGGTCCTCCTCCGTGTAGAGAAGGTAGTGCGGGCACGTCTCGCAGCTGACGTCGACGCCGCTTGCCTTTGCCTCGTCGACCAGTTGGACGCCGCGCGCGGTGCTCACGTGCACGATGTGGAGGCGGCAACGGGTCTCGCCAGCCAATGAGACGGCGCGGGAGATGGCCTCCAGCTCGGCGGCCGCCGGCCGCGAGCGGATGAAGTCGCGCGCGCTCTTCTTTCCGGCGGCGAGCGCCTCGCGTGTGAGCCTGTCGGTCGTCGCCGCATCCTCGGCATGCACGAGAAGGATCGAGTCGAACTGCGCAATTCTCTCCATGCCGGCTCGCAGCGTGCGATCGTCGGACTGGGGGAAGTCGTCGATGCCGCTGGAGCACATGAAGGCTTTGAACCCCATGACCCCGCGCTGGACCAGCTCTTCGAGGTGCTCGAGGTTGCCGGGCACGAGGCCACCCCACAGGCCGAAGTCCACCACAGCATTCGCGGTTGCGGCCTGCAATTTCGCGTCGAAAGCGGCGCCACTCGTGGTCACCGGCCGGCTGTTGAGCGGCATGTCGACAAAGGTCGTGTACCCGCCCGCCGCCAGGGCGGCAGACCCGGTGGCGATGGTCTCCCACTCCGTCCGCCCGGGGTCGTTGAAGTGAACGTGGGAGTCGACTCCGCCTGGGAAGACGTGCAGCCCTCTGGCGTCGATGACCTCGTCTGCGGATAGCGAGAGGTCTGCGCCGACTGCGGCAATCGTGCCATCGGCGATTCCGACGTCGGCAACGGTGACCCCGGAACCAGTGACCACCCGGCCACCGCGGACGATCAGGTCAAGGTCGCTCAATGCGAAGCCCGCTCGGAAAGCAACTCCAGGAACCGGCCGAGCACGTCGATCGCGACCGCGACGTCGGCCGTCGTTACCGACTCAGCGGGGTTGTGGCTGACGCCACCTTCGCAGCGCACGAAGAGCATCGCGACCGCCGTGAGGGAGGACATCGTGACCGCGTCGTGGCCGGCGCCGCTCGCCAACGGCACGGCCGTAATGCCTGAGCCCGCGATCGCCTCCGACATCAGTGAGGCGAGCGCTGGATCGCACACGACGGCCTTGTGCTCGCTGATCTTGGTGATCGTGAGTCCAATGTTCCGATGCTTCGCGATGACCGAGGCGATATCGAGGAGGCTGTGCGAAGCGACCACCAATTCGGCGTCGGCCGCGTGCCGAACGTCAAGGCTCAGGTTCACCTCGCCCGGTATCACGTTGGCAGCGCCGGGCTGCACAATCAGCTGGCCGACAGTCGCCACCAGCCCCTCGTGCCATCGCGCGTAGGCCTCGACTGTCTCGATGAAAAGCGACGCTGCGACAAGCGCGTCATGGCGCTGGTCCATCGGCACCGTGCCTGCGTGGCCCGCCACTCCCTTGAACACGAGTGAATAGCGGTCTTGGCCTGCGATCCCGGAGACGACGCCGACAGGAAGGTTGCGCGCCTCCAGCACGGGGCCCTGCTCGATGTGCACCTCGCAGTAGCCGAGCAGCCGGCCGTCGCGCCATTTGTCTTCATCGATGCGGTCCGGATCACCGCCGAAGGCATGGACTGCCTCGCGCATCGAGACGCCGATTGCGTCGGCCCGATCGAGGTCAGCAGGGTCAAAGCCCCCTGCCACGGCGCGGCTGCCGAGGTAAGTGGACCCGAAGCGCAGACCCTCCTCGTCGGCGAAACCGAGCACCTCGATCGCAAATGGCAGGCGCTTGCCCTCGTCGTGCAAGCGCTGGACGGCCGCGATCGCGACCATCACCCCCAGCGGCCCGTCGTACTTCCCCGCGTCACGGACGCTGTCGAGGTGCGAGCCGAGAATTAGGGTCGCGTCGCTGTTGGCGGCACCCTCATACCGGCCTCGCAGGTTGCCGATGTTGTCCCGGCGCACGACCATGCCCGCTTCGCGCATCCATTGGGCCACGTGCTCTTGGGCACGGCGCATGGATTCAGACGCGAACGGCCGGGTGATCTGGCCAGGATCTTCGCTTTCGCCCGCGAGCACATCACACCGCTCCATCACGGTCTTGACGTGCATCAACCGATCTCGGTGAAGGTGATCTCCTGCGCGCCCTTCGAGACGACGAGCTGTCCGAGCTCAACCAGACGCTCGTTGCCCTCATAAACGGTCGCGAAATGGTTGCCGGCGAGCTGGCCGGCCTTGCTTGCGAATCGGGTCGCGCCGTACGGAAACAAGATCTCGGTCTCGCTCAGGCCGCCCGGATACAGGAGCAGGTGGCCAGGCGCCGGATAGCTCGTGTGGTTCTCGTAGCCAAGGTCGAGGTCGAGGTTGCCGAAAGGGATCCAGCCCGCCTCACCGCTCCAGCGGGCCTGGATGATCTTCGTCTTGAGCGGCAGCAGGGCGCGGAACCTGGCGCAGGTTTTGGGTGCAAGCTCGGCTTCGAGCCGGGCCAGAAAGCGCAGGTCGGCGACGGCGATCTCGATCAAAGCCAATGCGAAGGCTTGAGGAAGTCGACGGCTTCTTCGCGCCCGTCCCACACCACGGTCGTCCGAGCCGGTTCGGTCCGGGCCACGACTTTCCCACCGCGCAGCACGAGCTTGCGCGGGGCGACCAACCGGATTGCGTCCATCTCGGTGGGCGCCGCGAAGGCGCAAAGGTCGGCCCTGCTGCCTGGCAGCAGCCCATAGTCCTCGAGGCCCAAAGCGCTAGCCGGGTTGTAGGTGATCATGTCAATCAGCGTGCGCAGCTCGTTGTGGCCGGACATCTGGCCGTAGTGAGCGAGCACGAACGCGGCCTGGAGCGGATCACCGTAACCAAGTGGGTACCAGGGGTCCATGACCGAGTCGTGGCCGACGCATACGTTGACGCCGGCCGCCAGGAGCTCTTTGACACGCGTATGGCCGCGGCGGATGGGATAGCTGTCGAAACGGCCCTGCAGCGTCGAGTTGTCGAGTGGATTGGTGACCATGTGCATCTGGGCGCGCTTCAGGTTGTTGATCAATCGGTACGCGTACGCGTTGTTGTACGAGTGCATGGCCGTGGTGTGGCTGGCCGTGACGCGCCCGCCCATCCCGAGCCGGATCGTCTCCGCGGCCATCACCTCGACGAAACGCGAGTGATCGTCGTCGGTCTCGTCGCAGTGGATGTCAACCCGCACGCCATTGTCAGCGGCAAGCGACATCGCGAACTTGACCGAGCGCTCACCGTACTCGCGCGTGAGCTCGAAGTGCGGAATCGCGCCCACCACGTCGACGCCCATCTCGACGGCGCGCCGCATCAGATCCTCGCCTCCGTCGAACGACATGATGCCCTGCTGCGGAAACGCGACCAGCTGGAGCGTCATCTGATCGCCGATCTCTCGACGCAGCTCGATGAGCGCGCGAACCGCGCGCAGCTCAGGATCGCAAACATCGACGTGGCTGCGTACGAACTGGACTCCGTTGGCCAGCTGCCAGCGCAGCACCTTGCGCACGCGCCGTTTCACGTCGTCGACGGTCATCTGCTTGACGCGCTCGGACCAGATGGCGATGCCTTCGAAAAGGGAGCCGGTCTGGTTGTGGCGAGGCTCGCCTACGGTGAGCACGGCATCGAGGTGGATGTGGGGCTCGACGAGGGCCGGCGTGACCAGTGCGCCTCCGAGATCGACGATCTGGCGGGCGTCGGCCTCGGGCTCGGCTATCCGCCCATCCCGAACCCCGATCTCCCTGGTGTCCGCCTCCCCGGCGATCCGAGCCCCCTTCAGGAGCAGATCGAGCATCGACGGGAGGCTAACAGAGACCTAAACTCTCCGGACAGTAGGGGAACCCGCGAATCGAAGATTTCGTGGGTAAAGAGCAGGCGGGTTGTTTGACCTAGGGGGAAGGCCATGCAGACGGCTGAGGAAGTAGAGAAGCACGTACCGGTCCGCGAAGGCGATTACGGCGACAGGGTCGCCACCGTCGAACCCGGAGGGGTGGAATACATCGCCCTGAAGGAGAGGCACGGCAAGCCGATCGATCTGTTCTGGACCTGGCTGTCACCGAACCTGGAGTTCGCCACCATCTTCATCGGCGTCATCGCGGTCGCGTTCCTGGGGCTCAATCTCTGGCAGGCGGCCGCCGCCATCATCATCGGGACGGCACTGGGCTCGATTACCCATGCGGTCCTCTCATCCTGGGGTCCCAAGTTCGGCGTCCCGATGATGGTCGAGGGCCGCGGCGCGTTTGGGTTTCTCGGCAACATACTGCCGGCCGCGCTTAATGGCCTGACAGCATCGTTTGGCTGGTTCATCGTCAACAGCGTGAGTGGCGCCTTTGCGCTGCAGGCGCTTCTCCCGTCACTCAACCTTCCGTTCTGGCTTGCGTTCCTCGTGATCGTCGTGGTCCAGGTCCTGATCGCGACATTGGGACATAACCTGATCCACGTTTTCGAGCGGTGGGCGCTGCCGGTGCTGGGCATCGTGTTCATCGTCGCGACCTTCTTCATCTTCACGAGGGGCAACTACGGGTACACGCCATCGCCCGTCCCGGGCGGCTGGCTCCTCGCCTTCACCGCCGCCTTTGGCTATGCGGTCGGCTGGAACCCGTTTGCCGCGGACTACACCCGTTACCTGCCACCGACCGTGGACCGGAGGATGGTCGGCTTCTGGGCCGGCTTCGGCGTCTTCCTCTCCTGCGTGGTGCTCGAGATGGCGGGCGCGGTGCTCGTCACCGTGGCCGGCACCAAATGGGGCGCGACTGACATCCCTACCGCGCAGCTTCAGCGAGCCATGCCGGACCCGGTCTACTACCTCGCGTTGCTCTGCATCGCTATCGGGGCGGTGGCTGCGAACGCAATCAACATCTACAGCGGCACGATGTCGCTCGTGTCGTTGGGCATCCGCGAGATGGGCCTCACGATGCGACAGCGTCGGGCTGCCCTCGCGATCATCGTCGGCGTGATCGGTTTCCTCTTGGGCGTCATCTTCCAGGCGCAGGTCGCGCCCGGCAGTAAATACGAGTTCTTCCTGCTGCTGATCAGCTATTGGATCGCGCCCTGGCTGGCGGTGGTCTTCGTGGACTACTGGCTGCGGCGTGGGGACTACGGCGACGAGCGCATCTTCTACGACACGTCATACAACCGCTGGCAGGGCGTGGTCGCCATGGCGGTCGGGCTCGTCGTATCGGTCTACCTGTTCGCCAACGACTTCGGCATCTACGTCGGACCGATTCCCACCAACAACCCGCAGGTCGGCGACATCACCTTCATCGTGGGTTTCGTCATCACGGCGGTGCTCTACTACGTTTTCAACCTCGGGCTCCGCAAGGAGACGGCCGACAAGAGGGCGGCGCTCGGGTCCCGGGCGGCGTAGGCAGATCCACATCCGGCGCCGCTGCCGTTCGGGGCAGCGGCGCCCCCGGAGCGAATGAATAACGCGTCGCGCTTCCGCCGCTCTCTGCTGGTCGTCGCGGCCATCTGCGCGCTGGCGACCGCGGGGCTGACGCTGCTCGTCTACACGAATCCGATTCTCGGGTTCGACGCGGCGATCGCAAGGGCGATGCAGTCGATAAATGTCGGGCCCCTGACCGCACTGTTCGAGTTCTACCGGCAGGTCGGCGGGCCATACGCGCTGGCGGGCGAGGCGGTGGTCTTCGGGATCGTCCTACTCCTGCATCGATCCTCGTGGCGGCTACTCGTCGCGGGAACTTTGGCCAGCGGTTGGTATTTCCTGCTCGTCAATGTGGTGACGAGACCGCGGCCCCACGTTCCCGATGTGCTGCGCGTGACCGAGCACCCAGGTGCCCACAGCTACCCGAGCGGGCACATGATCCTGTTCACCTTCTACGCCGTGGTGCTGATGACGACGCTGGGCTTGAAGTACATCTCACGCCGATGGCAGCCGCTCGGCTGGACGATCGCGGTCTTGTTCCTGCTAGTCGGTGGGTTCAGCCGCGTCTACTCGGGCGCACACTGGCCGACTGACGTGCTGGGCGGGTTGCTGATCGGAATCGGATGGCTGAGCCTCGTGCTCTCGATCAGGTGGATCTCCGATCCCGTAGTCGATCCGCGCCGGCGCCCGTAAACCCGCTTCAACGTATGGGTGTATGTTCGCCGGCTGTTGCGCGACCGGCGTCAGGTCGGCTAACGGATCTGGAACTCGTCGCCGCGGACGATCGGCACCCACGCGCCCCCGCGCTCCATGGCATCGATCTCCACATCGGGCCCGCCGACCATGAAGTCGGTATGCACGGTCGAGCTGTTTAATCCGGCTGCTCGGTCCGCTTCGTCATCAACGCAAAACGCGAAGCCGTGGCCGTAGGCGACGTGACAGGTCGCGTTCTCATCGAACAACGTGTTGTAGAACGTCAGCCCGAGCTTGCCGACCTCCGATGAGCCGTCCACGAGGGAAACCTCGCCCAGCCGAACGGCATTTGGATCGGTGGCAAGTTCGCCGCGGATCACGTCAGCGCCGGTGCTTGCTTTCACCTCGACAATTCGGCCCTCTCGCAGCTCGAGCTCGAGGTCGCGGATCACAGTGCCGGCCAGCTGAAGCGGACGAGTCGCTCGAAGCCTTCCATGGGCGCGGCGCAGATCCGGGGAGGTGAAAACTTCCTCGGTCGGAAGGTTCGGCACGTGCGGCTGCCCGAATGCGGTCTGGAAATTGCCGGAGACCCATCGCCCGCTTGAGTGCAGCCCGACGACAAGATCGGTTCCAGGTCCGCGGTATCGCAGGGAGTCGAAGCGCCTCTCGGTGAGGGCGGTGGCGATGCGGTCCAGCCGGGCGATGTGCGATCGCCACTCGACGACAGGGTCCACTCGATCCAGACGCACCGCTTTCTCAACCGCCCTCCAGAGGGCCTCCACATCGGGCTTGCCGAAAACCTGCTTGGCCCAGCCGGCCGTCGGCTGAGCAACGATCGTCCAGCTCACCAGTCGATCGCTCACGATGGTGCCGAGCTCCGCGAGTAGCTCAGACGGTCGTGCCCTGCCCACCCGGTCGCCGTCCAGATCGGCCATCAGCTCGGGCTCGGGATCGCCACTTATCTGGATGACCGCACCTTTTTCGGCGACGAGCGTTTTCAGCAACGCGATGTCCCATGGAGCTGATGCGCCGAGCGAAGCCTCAGGGCCCAGCTCGATCAGGGCACGCGTGAAATGCTGATCCAAATATCGGGACTCGACGAGCCTCGCCCCGGCGCGGTACGCGGCGCGGGCCGTCTCGCGAGCTAGAGCAGCATGCTCGACGAGGCCAAATATCACCACCAGCTGTCCTGGCTGCACGTTGGCGCCGACCGAAACCGCGAGTTCGGCTAGCCGCCGGAGTCTCTCGGCTTCACGTTTTGCACTTCTCGCGCCGGAGGCACGGGAATGGCCTGGCGAGGGCGTCAATCAGCCGGTGCTCAGGCCCGGCAGCTCTGCCGCATAACCGCGGTTGCGCATGATGGTGATCAGGCCCTCCAGCCCGACGGTTTGCAGCCGCCGGCGCAGCCGCATCATGTAGGTCCGCACCTGGGCATCCGACAAGCGGGAGTTTTGCCAGGCCAGGACCGTCAGCTGCCTTGTAGTGAAAGGCCGGCCCGGGTGGCGCAGGAGGAAATCGAGCAAATCCGTCTCCCGTCGCGTGAGCTTCAAATGCCTGCCTCCAAACGTGAGTGAGTGATCCCTTCGATCGATAATCACGCCCGCCAATGCCTCATGCCGGTCGCGCCACAGGGCAAGGCGATCCTCGATCGAGACCAGATGGCGCTCGAAGCCCGATGTGGTCTCGACATCCCCGTCCAATCGCGCCAGCACCAAACGCAGCACAGTGGACCGTTCCTCGTAAATGGCGATCCAGCTCGCCACCTCGGGCAGCGTCGCTGCGCTCTGGTCCTCGCCCGGCATCGGACGGAACCCTGGTGGAGGGGGTTCCAATGCAGTCTTCCTGCACCTCAATGTACATCGCACCCAGCACGTCTGTTGCCGAATTTTTGACGATCAAAGTTGCGCTCCAACGGTTACTTTGCGGTCGTGGCTGGTGGGAGGAGCCAGGTCGCCCGGGCGGGGGTGGGGAGCGCGGCGGGTCACGCGGTCCGAGTCGCGACCAGATGGCAACCGGCGTCCGAGCCCTCCCTGCCAGTCTGTACCCAGCTCTGAGCGCAGCCCTGCGGCGCTGAACAGCCGGCCGAGCCCAGAACCGTTGCGCCCCTAGAATCGCGGCTGAGTCTCGTGGACAACGCGACCCTCGCTCGAGCGTCTATGGGAATGTCGCTCGGGTTCCACATCGTGTTCGCTGTCCTCGGCGTCGGGATTCCGCTGTTGATGGCGATCGCCGAGGGCATCGGATTATGGCGGCGCGACCAGATCTGGATGCAGCTCGCCCGCCGGTGGTCAGCCGCTTTTGGGATTCTGTTCGCGATCGGCGCGGTATCCGGCACGGTCCTGTCGTTCGAGCTGGGGCTGCTCTGGCCCGGCTTCATGGCCTTCAGCGGCAGCATCGTCGGCCTTCCGTTCTCGGCCGAAGGCTTCGCGTTCTTTCTCGAGGCGATCTTCCTCGGCCTGTACCTGTACGGATGGAACCGGCTGCGGCCAGTGCACCACTGGCTCGCGGGACTGCCCGTGGCCGCGAGCGGCGCCGCCTCTTCGATATTCGTCGTCATGGCGAACTCATGGATGAACACGCCGTCGGGATTCAAGCTGACCGACGGCCGGCTCACGTCGGTCGATCCCATTGCCGCGGCGCTCAACCCGTCCACGCCGACCGAGACGATTCACATGCTGGTGTCCGCATATGTCGTCACCGGTTTCGTGGTCGCGTCTGTTTATGCGGTTGGCCTCCTGCGAGGCCGTAACGACGCATTCCATCGCCGAGCCATGATGCTTGGAATGGCCATGGCCGCGGTCGCGATCCTGCTGGCCGGGATCACCGGAGACAACAGCGCCCGCTTTGTATACGGCGCGCAGCCCGCGAAGTTCGCCGCGATGGAGGGCTTATACGCAACCACCCGGGGCGCTCCTCTCCACCTCGGTGGCATCCCCAGCGACTCTCAGCATCGCGTCCTTTTCGCGATCGAGGTGCCATACGGCCTCAGCCTCCTCGCAGCCTTCGACCCCAACGCCGAGATTCGCGGCCTCGACTCGTTTCCCGCGGACCAGCGTCCGAACCCGGTCCTCGTTCATCTGTCGTTCGACACGATGGTCGGCCTCGGCACTGGCCTCGGCCTGCTTGCCCTCGTGTTCTGGCTGAGTGTCCTCCGCTTTCGGCGCATTCCCAGCAGCCGGCGGCTGCTCTGGCTTGTGGTCATCAGCGGGCCCGCTGCCGTGATCACCATGGAGGCGGGCTGGTTCGTGACCGAGTTCGGGCGCCAGCCCTGGATCGTTTACGGGATCATCCGCACGACCGCCGCCGCCACGTCGGCTCCGGGACTGGGCATCCTGTTCGCCGTGTTCCTCGCCATTTACATCGCGCTGGCGGTCACGCTGTCGAGGCTGCTGCTCGTCCTCGCGCGCCACAACCGCGAGCAGCGCGTCGCCCAGGAGAGCGAGGCATGACGCAGGCGGGCGCCGCCGCCGCACTACTGTGGCTCAGCCTCACTGCATACGCTGTGCTCGGGGGAGCCGATTTTGGAGGCGGCGTATGGGACATCTTCGCCTTCGGCCGGCGCGCGCATGCGCAGCGCCGGGCGGTGGCGCGTGCGATGGGCCCGGTGTGGGAGGCCAATCACGTGTGGCTCATCTTCATGATCACCGGGCTCTTCACCACCTTCCCGGTTGCGTTCAGCTCGCTCAGCGTTGCCCTGTACGTGCCGATGACGATCGCCCTCCTCGGCATCGTCATGCGCGGCGCGGCATTCGCCTTTCGAGCTCACGGTCAGGAGGCGGTCGGCCCTCTCTCGACATGGGGAATAGTGTTCGGCGGCTCAAGCATCATCGCGCCGTTCTTCCTCGGGACCGCCGCGGCAGCCGTCGCATCTGGCGATATACGGATCGCGGGCGGACAAGTGGTCAGCGGATTCGGTACCGGCTGGAGCACCCCATTCGCTGTTGTCGTCGGCCTGCTGGGGGTTTCACTCTGCGCGTATCTCGCTGCGTCCTATCTCATGGTTGAGACCGAGGACAATCCCCAGCTTCAATCGGATTTCCGCACGCGCGCCCTGGCCGCGTCAGCCGTTTCAGGTGTGCTCGCGCTGTTCGGCTTGTTCCTGGCGTACGCGCAGGTGCCGCGGGTCTGGTCCGAGCTGACTGGCAACGGACTGCCGCTGCTGCTCCTGGCTTTGATCAACGGGCCGATTGCGCTATGGGGGGTTTGGAGGATTCGCCCTCGCATCGCGCGATACGCGGTTGCTGCCCAGGTGGCGCTGGTGCTGTGGGCCTGGGCCGCCGGTCAGTGGCCTTACCTGGCGCCGCCGGACCTCACGATCTCAACGGCGGCCGCGCCCGGGGCCACGTTGCAGGCGTGGCTGGTGGTGATCGGTGTCGGGATGGCGTTTGTGATCCCCTCGGCGACCCCGCGATCAGGTCCTGGCGCGCGTCGAGCATCTCGGCGTAGTCCATGTGCGCACGTCGCAGGCGCTCCGGCATGCCCAGATCTTCGAGGTTCCGAATGGCGGCCTCGAAGTGTTCGTCGGCGACATGCAGGCTGCCGGATCGCTCCTCGAGCTGCCCGAAAAGCACATGGACGTCGGCAAGCACGACCCGCTCCCGGACTGCCTCCGCAACCTCGAGCGCCTGCTCGAGATAGTCTCTTGCCTTCGTGTGCTCGCCCCTGCGTAGGTACACCTCGCCAAGGTTGGCCAGGATGAAGCCACGACCTCGCCGATCCATGTTCCATTCGTCCGAGCCCGCGAGGGCTTTGAGGAAATGGTGCTCGGCCGACTCGAACTGCCCCTGCTGTAGGAAGAGTCCGCCCAGGTCGTTCTCGACTCTGTAGACCGCGCTCTGATCGGACTCGATCGAGTAAAGGGTGAGCGCCTTGTCGAAATGCTGCCGTGCCGTGGCCGGCTTGTGGATGCGCCGGTAGACGACGCCGAGCCCGTGATGCATTTTCGCCAGCTGCAGGAGATCCTTGACACCGCTTGCTGCAACCACGGCTTCCTCGTAGTAGCGAACCGCGAGCGGCCACGACTGCGATACGACATACATGGCGGCTATGTGGCCGAGGATGCGCGCCTCGACCTGCTCAGGCCTGGGTTCAAGCCGTCGGCAGCGCTCCAGCGCCTTGTTCGCCATCGGCAGAGCTTCCGGATTTTCCTGCAGGCCGAGAGCGCTCGACTCCCAGTCCAGCGCCTCGACCACCATCCACTCGTCGCCAAGGCGCTCGAACTCTTCGCGGGCCATCTTGAGGTGGATGAGCGCTTCGGCGGGCCGAACGAGGCGGCAGTACGCCTGGCCGATGGAGAAGTGGATGACCGCCGCGTCCCCCGCAGTCCACGGCTGATCGAGCAGCGAGATTCCCATGTCGACTACCTTCTGCAGCTCGCGTGCCGCCGTCAGGCGCTGGAGCTCGCGGAGCTGGTTCTGGCGCTCGGTGAAGGCGGCCGAGTCGGGAGTCAGGAAGAACTCGATCGGTTTTCGGGTCTGGCGGGCGATCTGCTGGAGGGTCTCCATTGAAGGCCGCGTGCGGCCTTTTTCGATGAGGTGGATGGCGGTCCGGGTGAGCTGGCCGTTGGCCACCTGGGCCAGGGTCAGCTTGGCTTCGCGGCGGGCCTGCTCGACCGACCCCTCCCGAACGGCCACGCCCTTGCGGCGGCCGCGGTACCTGGTGCCGAGCATGGCGGTGAGTGTACCCGCCATGCCCGGCCGAGGGCTAGTGAGTTAACGAAATGACTTTACGGAGTTGGGCCGATGTCGCCGGCGAGCGCTGGGATGACCGTGAGAACGAACAGGCCGATCGACAGGACGGCGGACAGAATTAGCTTGCGCATGAGCGCACCTCCCCAAGATTGATGAGCCGAGTGTCGGCTGACTTGACTGGTCTGTCAACTCAAGCTCGCAAGTCCGGGGGTTGGCCTGCCTGGCGGGGTAGTGCCAGGCCCAGGTGAAAGGGTTCTTTAGTCGCCCAGGGGAAGCGCCCGGGTGTGCAGTCGGCTTTACGTGCTGCAGTGCCGCCGGCGACCGACCCAACGTAGGCGGCTGGCGTTATCGTACCGCCCGTGCGCGCTTGAGGGGCGGTTATTCGATCGTGCGCAGCTGTGGCGCGGACGCTCTGGCGCTAGTCCGTGGCCCCGGCCAGGAATTCGGCGATTCTCGCCGGGAAGGTACGGACGTCGATGGGCTTCGAGATGAACCCGACGCAGCCTGCTTCCAGTGCGTCTTGCCGCGCCTGCAGGCTCGTGTGTGAGGTCATGGCCACAACAGGTATCCGCGTTGTCGGCGACATGGTCTTGAGAAGACGTGTCAGCGACAGGCCATCTTTTCCTGGCAGCTCGACGTCCATCAGGATGAGGGCGGGATTGGATGTCTTGAGGCGATCGAGCGCCTGGCTCGCGGTGCTCGCCACCTCGACCATGTAGCCGGCGGGCTCCAATACCGCCCGAACGAGGAGCTGGTTGGATGCGTTGTCTTCGACAACGAGGATCGTCGTTGGCCCACTCACTGCCCGTTTAGTGTGGCATCTGACCTCGACGGGCTGGATGCCGGCACGCTGTTAATCAGAAACTCGCGAACCTGAGTGCCGAAGGTCCGGGTGTCGATGGGCTTGGAGATGTACCCGGCGCACCCGGCGGCGAGACTCTGCTCCCGATCGCCCGTCATCGCGTGAGCTGTCAGGGCGACGACAGTGATGCGCGCAGTGGCCGGGTCCGCCTTGAGCTGGCGGGTGAGAGAGAGTCCATCCATGCCGGGCAGCTGGATGTCCATCAGGATCAGGTCCGGCGTGTGGAGGCGCAGCCGCTCGATCGCCTGTACAGCGGTTCCCGCAAGATCGACGACGAACCCCTCCCGCTCGAGAACAGAAGCTGTGAGCAGCTGGTTGACCTCGTTGTCCTCCACGACGAGGATCATCGGCGCTACTAGGGGTCCCCGCGAACTCACGGCGTAGCCTCGGAGTTCGCGAGGCAAAAGCTCATGCGCCGACAGTCTCCTGATCGACCACCTGTCGGAGCATGCCGATGAGGTCTGCCGCGCCTGTGGACCCTCGCTGAAGGATGCTCGACACGCGGCCGTTCAGCTGCTGTTTGTCAGCGTCGGTCAGGTCCTTGGCGGTGAGGACCATGATCGGGGTCTTCGATGTCGTTTTGTCTGAGCGCAGCGCTTCGACGACGTCGAAGCCCGACACGTCCGGCATCATGAGATCGAGCAGTACCAGGTCGGGGTTCCGCGTTCTCGCGAGCTCGATCGCCTCACGGCCTCCGACCGCGGAGATGACACCGAACCCTGCGGGCTCCAGGATCTCCGTCAGCCATTCGCGGTTGGCGCGCTCGTCATCGACCACCAGGATCTGCGTCTTCTCGCCTGCGCCGTTGGTGCCGAATTTGAATCGTCGCAGCCGGGCGATCAGATCCTTTGCGGGCACTGGCTTGACGAAGTAGTCGACCGCGCCGAGCGCAATCCCGAGATCGGGATTGTCGACGACGCTGATCACTATCACCGGGATGGAGCTCGTGGTCTCGTCGCGCTTCAGGCGCGTGAGCACCTCCCAGCCGTCGAGTCCAGGCAGCAGGATGTCGAGGGTGATCGCGGCGGGCTTGAGCTCACGGGCTTTGCTCACCGCGTCCGTGCCGTTACGGACGATCGCAGTTCGAAAGCCCGCGCGCTCGAGCTGCCTCGCCAGGAGCTCGGAGGCGGGTGGATCGTCTTCCACCACGAGGACGAGAGGACTGGCCGCATGATCATTTGCACTTGCGTCTGAGACCTCCAACGATTCGACCTCTTGCCCCTGCTGCGAGGCCCGCAGCGGCATGTGGATCGTGAATACGCTGCCCTTGCCGGGCTCACTGTCGACGCGCACGTCGCCGCCATGCAATCGGGCAAAGCGCCGCGTAAGCGTGAGCCCAAGGCCGGTGCCCTGCTGCTGGCGATCGACGCCTGAATCAACCTGCTGGAACTCGTGGAAAATTCGCGCCTGGTCCTTCTGCGCGATGCCGATGCCCGTGTCGGCGACGGAGACCTCGACCGCGTCGGAAAGTCGGTGCCCTGAAATGCTTATTGAGCCCCCTGCAGGCGTGAATTTGATCGCGTTGGAGACCAGGTTGAGCAGCATCTGCTTGAACTTCCCGGCGTCGGCCTCGATTTCCCCGATGCCGGAGGCGTCGGCGGCGAGGCGAATGTCTTTCTGCGCAGCCAGAGGTTCCACGATGTTGCGCACCTGTTCGACGACCTCGGTGATCAGCACCGTCTGAAGCCGCAGCTCCATCTGGCCGGCCTCGATCTTGGAGAGATCGAGGATGTCGTTGATCAGGCCGAGCAGATGCTGGCCGCTCGAATGGATCTGCTCCAGAAATCTCAACCGAGTGGCCATGGGGTGCTGCCCGTCGGGCGCGTCGATCAGGAGCTCCGAGAAGCCGAGGATCGCGTTCAGCGGAGTCCTCAGCTCGTGGCTCATGCTCGCCAGGAACACGCTCTTGTGCTTGTTCGCCTCTTGCAGCTGGGCGTTCGTCTCTTTCAATCGTTCGAGCAATCGCGCTCGGTCCAGGGCGGCGGCGACAGCAGTCATGAACTGCTGCACCCGGCTGATCTCGTCAGTGCCGAAGCCAGGCGTGAACGGGCCTGCAAGGACCGCCAGGCGGCCACCCTCATTCAGACCGACGTGGAGCAGGAGGAGCGACGCATCGGTGTCGCCCAGCTCAACACGGTTCACGCCCGCGCGCAGGGGCACGATCCCGCGCTTGATATCCGCCACCTGCTCAGGCTCCAGCCCTCGAGAGGCGAGCACGCCACCATCCGCTTCGAACGCCACCGCCGACGCGCCGCCGGCAAGCCTCATCGCCCACTCGAGAGCGCGACTGGCAAGCGCAGAGCGGCTTTCGTGCAGCAGGAGCAGGTCTTGCATAAATGCCCTCAGGCCTTCCTCTTCCGAGGACCGCCACTCGCGGCGTAGCCAGGCCGGGGGCGCAAAGCTCACATAGAGCAGGGGGACGATCGCGAGCACTACCACCTGGATTGCCAGCTGCACTGCTGGGTTCGACGCCGCTGCGCCGGCGCCGACTGCAAACAGCAAGACGAGGACAAGGCCCGCGAAGCCGAGACTCAAAGACCGCAGACGCCATGCCTGCACGGCCGGCAGCGTGCGAGCGACAAGCCAGAAGCGGACGATGGGTTCGACCACGATCGCCGACCAGACGAGGACCAGCGCGATCGCGGCGCCCGTTTCGATGCTGGTCGGGATCGCCCCCGCCAGGTAGCGTGCCGCACTGAACAATCCGCCGGCAGCCGCCAGGGATAGGACCCCGACGGCGTGCCAACGGTGGGGAAGGGGAATCAGCGACGCACGGTAAAGGAGCAGGGCGTACCCGCAGCCGATGAATGCAATGAGGCTGATCTCCGACAAAAGTGGCGGCGTGTAGTTGAGCAATGCCGGGATGCGCCCGAGGAGTGAGACGGAGGAGAGGAGGACGATGGCCAGGGCGAGGTAGCCGAGGGAGCGGTCCCGGCGCCTCGCCCAGCCGATTCCAACCGCAAGACCAAGAAGGACGAAGGCGAGCGCATCGAGGTTCTGCATGAAAGCGATCAAGCCCTTCAACGCGCTACCTCAGGCCGCGCCGAGCCGGTGGAGGACCGGGATCTCGCCCGTCAACAGGCTGACGAGCTGTGGGTCCCACTGTCTGCCTGCGCCGCCGGTCAGGATCGCGATCGCCTCGCGCTCCGAGAGACGTTTCCGATACGGGCGGTCGTTGGTCAGCGCGTCATAGGCGTCACACACAGCGACGATCCTTGCCGGCAGCGGGATGGCAGTACCCGCCAGCCCGTCGGGGTAACCCCGACCGTCATACGCCTCGTGGTGGTGGCGGATGATCGGCAGCAGGTCCCAGCCCGAGCGCAGCGGGCGGACGATGTTCTCCCCGATTTCGGGATGGGCACGCATCAGAACGATCTCGTTTGCATCGAGCGGTCCGGGCTTGAGCAGGACGGCATCCGGAACCCCGATCTTGCCGATGTCGTGGATGATGCCGCCGCGGTAGAGCGCATCGAGGTCCTCTTCGGGCAGGCCCAGGCGCAGACCGAGGTGCCGCGCCGACTCGGCCACCCTATTGGTATGCCGTTCGGTGTACATATCCTTCGCCTCGACGGCGGCCGCCAGGCTGAAGATCACCTGCTCGGCGCTGTCGAGCCGGTCGTAAACCGACTTCAGCTTGAGGGCAGAGCGGACGCGGGCGACCAGCTCGAGGCGCTCGACCGGCTTGGACATGAAATCGTCCGCGCCGGCCTCGAGGGCCATGACCCGATCTTCGGAGCGGTCCAGCGCCGTGATCATCACCACCGGCACCAGGCGCAGCGCCGGGTTCGCCTTGATGCGCTTGCACACCGTGTAGCCGTCCATGCCCGGCATCTGGACGTCGAGGAGGACGAGGTCGGGAGCTGCGGCCTCGATCGCGGCCAGCGCGCTCGGGCCGTCCTGGGCGAGGCGGACCCTGCACTCGACGTCCGCCAGGCACGCCTCGATCAGCTCGCGGTTGGCGCCGCTGTCGTCGACCACGAGCACGGACGGCACCCGGCGCGTGGCGGCCGTCGCCGTGTGCTGGGGGCGCGCCAGCACGATCGAGTCCGGGCGCTCCCGATGCACCCACGCGGCCGGGGTCAAGGCGGCGACGAACTGGGTTGCGCTGTCGAAACGCTCGAGCGGCGCCTTGGCCAAGGCTTTTCGGAGCGCGTCCTCGACATGGCCTGACAGCTCGCCCGCCAGCTCACGCGTGGGCGGCACGGCCTTGTTGATGTGCGACAGCAACACCGCCGCCGGCGTGTCGGCCTGGAACGGAACCCGGCCGGTGAGCATCTCGTACGCGACCACCGCGAACGAGTAGCGGTCGGATGCGGGGCCGATCGCCCCGCCAGAGCTCTGCTCTGGAGACATGTACTCCGGAGTGCCGAGAACCATGCCGGTGGCGGTCAGCTTGCGAACCGAGTCGGCCATCTTCGCGAGCCCGAAGTCGGCGAGTACCGGCGTCCCGTCCCGGTGAATGAGGATGTTCGAGGGTTTGATATCGCGGTGCAGGATCCCCTGCGCATGCGCGTGGTCGAGGGCGCTCGCAATCGGTCGCAGGATCCGGACGACGTCCTCGAGGTCCATCGGCCGGCCGAGGCGCTCCGCGAGAGTGCCGCCTTCCACCAGCTCGAGGACCAGGTAAGTGATGCCGTGCTCCTGGCCGAAATCGAACACGTTCAGGATGTTCGGGTGCTTGAGCCTGGCGACCGAGCGTGCCTCCTGCTGGAAGCGCTCGCGGTATCCCTCGTCCTCGGCGAAGAACTCGGGCAGGACCTTGATCGCCACGTCTCGATCGAGGCCGGGGTGATGGGCCTTGTACACGGTCGCCATCCCGCCCCGGCCGATGGGGGCAACGATCCTGTACTGGCCCAGCGCGAAGCCCGCCGGCAGGCTCATCGATCGTCGCTCCTGCGCACGATCATGCCGGCAATCGGAACCTCAGGGCGTGGTCCCTCCGCCACGGCGGGCGCCCGCTGCGGGCGCCGCCGTAACGGTATGCGGGAAGGGGGTGGGAAGCCATGAACGTCGCGCCCACTCCTGCGCGCGACCATTTGAGCCTATGTCCGAAGGTGCAAAAAGCGGCTTATCAAGCGGATGAATTAACACTCCAATCGGGTGATTTCACATACCCGATTGGGTAAATCAATCACTTATTGGCTAACGGCGTTTTTGCCTCATAGCCAGCCTTCGCGAGTGGCTTTTCGCGCGAGCTCGGTGCGGTTGACGGCGTCGAGCTTCTGCAGCAGCTGGCGGACGTGGAACTTGACCGTGTTGTGGCTGAGATGGATCTTCTCGGCGATATCGCGGTTGGAGTCGCCTTCGACCACGCGGGCGAGGATCTCCTTCTCGAGCTTGGTCAGGTCGGGGACGGGCGCCCTCGGCCCCTGCGGGCTCGCGGGAGCTTTCTGCAGCTGGTCGTGCATGCCGGCGTTGTCGATGGCGATGGCCGCCTCGCTGCCTAGCGCCTCGAGGAACTCCAGCCACTCTTGATCGGGCTCCAGCTGCGTCCGGTGGAAGACCTCGAGCACGCCCGTCAGCTTCCCCCGCGCTATCAATGGGACCGCGCCGTATGACTTGAAGCCCTCACGGGCGAAGAGCGAGCGCCGCCGAAACTGGGTGAAGGCTCCGAGCGCGGTCACGGTCTCGATCCGTCGACCAGTCACCGCGCGGCCGGGCAAGCTCTCGTCGACCGGCAGCCGGTAGTCCGGGATCGACGTCGACTGGAATCCAGTGCTGGCGACGGATCCCAACGTCCCGTCCTTCTCGTCGAGCAGGAGCACATCTGCGGCGTCCACCCCCAGGCCGGCCGTGACCTGGTCGAGGATCACCCGCAGCGTCAGGCGGAGGTCGGGGCTCCCGGTGATGGCCAGGCCAACGTTGCGCAGGGCGGTCAGGCGCTCCAGCCGGCTGATGGCGTCCACGTATAGCTGCGCGTTCTCGGCGGCGAGGCCCGTACGGTCGGCGATCGTCTGCAGCCAACGGACGTCGTGTTCGGTCAACGGGTTCGACGAGCGCTGTTCAAAGACACCGAGCGCGCCCACGGTTGCGCCCCGGGCCCGCATCGGCACCACCAGCACGCCGATATACCGGGGGGCCGGCGAGCTCATTGGCGGCTGGTTCTTGGTCACGTACTCGCGATGGTCGTCCTTGAGCATGCCGAGAAATTCCTCGTATGGCACGCTTGGCATGAGCACGGGCTCGCCCGTCTCGATTACCCGTGTGGACATCGTGAAGGTAGGGGAGGAAGGCGACAGATGCATGTCCTCGACATAGTTGGCGACCAATGGATTGGCGTCGTTCGCCGCAACTACCCTCGATGTGCGGGGATCCTTGTTGATGAGAGAGGCGATCCACGTCCCTGGCCGGAGCCGGCTCAAGGTTCCTGTGACCGCGGTGAGGATCGCTTGAGGATCGAGTCTTGCGACCGCAAGCTGGTTGGTGACCTCCGCAAGCGCTGCGTCGCCGTAGTTGGGGCGTGGCAACCGCAGGTCGGTCAAGATCCTGGTCACATCGGTCAATGTGGCCAGGACGCCGCTCACGTCGTCGCCGGCGACGACCGGGACGGCATCGACCTGTATCCACACTTCCGATTCGTCCGGGCGGTTGTGGCGGACCAAGACTTCCCGTTCGGGCTGGTGGCTCCGTATCGCCGCGAGCGCCGGGTGAAGGTTCTCAGAGTGCGGCCACCCCGCCGGATCGGTGCGGAACCAACCGGACTCGGTCGCGCGTGAACCGATGATGTCGTGCTCTGAGGCAAAGCCGAGGATGTCGAGCGCGGCGCGATTGGCTCGTACGACCCGGCCCTGGTGGTCATACGCGATCACGGCGCCCGGGAGGTCTTCGAAATCCGGGTTCAATGCCAGGCCGGAAGTGTCACTCACGATTGGCTGATGAAAAGCGATTGGTTAAAGCTCGCAATTGGCAGCATACGCCCCGGTCGCGACGAATCCCGAAGGGGGCCTTGAATTCCGGGCGTCAAGGTTGAATGAGCCGATAAGTGGTCGCTAAGGCTAGGGTCCGAGCGCGCCGGCCGGTCCGGCCAAAGCCTCGGACGTGGCCGTGGTTCCTGAGCCGGCTGTTGCTCTCGCCGGGACCACGACGAGCGGCAGCGCGATCAACACCACAGCTGGAATCGCCCAGATGGCGGCGGCGTAGCCGTAGCGCGCGGCAGCCAGGCCGAGAAGCGTTCCGCCCAGCGACGCGCCGAGGTCGATGCCGCTGTTCCATAGGGCGCTCGTCGTGTTCAGGTGGGCGCTCGATGCGCGCGCGGTTATAGCCAGGTAGACGGTTGTCTGCACCGCTCCGTACCCCGCGCCGAACGCGATGGCCGCAAATATGGTGACCGCCGGGTTGGATCTGGTGGCGAGGGCGATCAGGCCCACCAACGTGACCCCAACACTGCTCAACAGCACGAGCCGTCCCGGGCGCCGGTCGCCCAGCACCCCGGCACCCCAGCGGCTGATCGCGCGAGCAGCGCCGGCGACAAACAGGAAGGCTGCCGCGGAGCCCAGGCCGGCAGCGGGCAGGGCGACTGGCGCGTACGTGATAACAGCGCCGAAGCTGCAGCTGACCAGCACAAAGCCAAGGTAGAGCGCGAGTAGGCCCGGTATGCGGAATGCGGCAAGAAGATTGGACGAGGCCTTGTGGGCGTGCGGCCCGCGGTGCGGCAGCTTGAAGACCAGCACGGCTCCAGCCAAGCCGACAACAAACGCGATCACTGCATCGGCCTCGACGTGACCAGCCTCCAGCAGCGCAATACCGACCGATGGCAGCGCGATGCCCGGCACGCTGAGCGCCAGTCCGAACAGGCCGATGGAGCGACCGCGCCGGTCGGCCGCAGTGAGCTCTCCGACAAGCGCGACCGAAACGACAATCGCCAGGCCCATGCCGAGGCCGCGAGCCGCCGCCGCCGCAAGCATCAGCCATGCGTCCGCGTGCGGAAGCACATACACGAGGCTTGGCATAGCGGTCATCAGCTGGCCTATGACCAGCAGGCGCGATGACGACCACCGCGCCATCAGCCATGGTGTGACCAGCTCGCCGGCGACGGCGCCCAGGAAAAGGGCTGCCGTGCCCGCGCCCGCGGCTCCGTGCGGGCCGCTGCGTTCCATGAGCACCGGGACGACCGGCAGCAGGATGCTGAAGCTGATCGCGATCGAGGTCGCGATGCCGGCGAGCACCAGCTGAGGCGTCCGGCCGGTTGCGGTTGACGCGGTGAGCGAACGGGCTATAGCTGGGGATCCAATCGGCAGTGATGCACGATCTTTTGTGGCTCGGGTTGCAGACGAGCCTGGACATAGTCTGTTGCGTTCACGAACCGGCTCGGAAATGCAGGAAACCCTTCGCAGCGCGCTGGGGGTAGCGCGCCGCGCCACGCGTTGGCCTCGTAGTCGCCAGTGAAAACCGCAAAGTGGAAATGGGTGCGCGACCCCATGTCGGCGATGTCGCCGAAGACCTCGCCCTTCCTGACCGCGGTGCCGACTCTGTATCCGTCTCGCGGCCAGACATGCCAGTACTGCGTGATCACGATTCCGTTGGTGGTTTCGTGGCGGATGAGTACTCCGCCGCGAAACTGCGGGTCGACGATGTAGCCGATGATGACGCCGTTCGCGGCGGCCATTACCGGCTGGATCGCAGTCTTGATGTCGACAGCGGTGTGCAGCCAGACCGCGCCGGTCGCGGCGCATCGTCGCAATACCGTGCCGTCGCAGTAACGCCATTCGCTGCCGAATCCAAGGCAGTGCGGATCCCAGGACGGCAGCGGGTACTGAAAGTAGATGGCTTTGCCGGCCGCCGCTGCGATTGTTTCCGCGCCCGACTTGATGCCAGGAGTGGGCTGCGGCGTGAGCGCCACCATTGTGGTGAACGCCATTGCGGCAGCTAACGGCATCTTGAAGACCGCGGGAGTCATGCCATGAGATTAGGCGGTGCGGATGATGGCCGGCAGCGCGCGACCGTCCAGGATCGAATCGGCGATCAGCTCACCCATGACCGGGGCAAATTTGAAGCCATGTCCGGAGCAGGCGCTGAGGACGGTGACGCCGGGCAGCTCACCCGGTGATGTGGCGAGGAACCGCTCGTCGGGTGTGTTGGTGTACATGCAGACGCATGCTTCGACGACCTGGCTGGTGACGCCACGAAGGTTGTCGCGCGCGAAGTCGCGGAGCGGCTGCAGGTCGGCCTCCCGAACCTCTCGGTCGATGGAGTCGGGGTCGGCTTCTGTTCCCTCGTGGTGCACGCCGAGCTTGATGCTGCGCCCGTCCGTGGTGGGGAATCCATAGCGAAAGCGACCGGCTTCGACCTCGCGCATGTAGACCGGAAAACGTTGCGGCGCAAAAGCAGGCGAATCATCGACCGCGAGCCACGCCATCACCTGGCGCTCGACCCTCAGCGGCAGTCGGAGCTCAGGAAGAAGCTTCGACGTCCACGCCCCGGCGGCGATCAGCGCACGCTCGGCGGCATAGCGGCCGCGAGATGTCTCGATCACGACTCCGCCGCCCGTAGCCTCGATCGCGATGACTTCGGTCTCCGTCAACAATCGCGCGCCGACCGCTTCGGCGCGTGCGGCCGCGGCGGCGACCGAGCGCTCGGGCCTCAGGAAGCCTGCCTCTTCCTCCAGCACCCCTACCTCGCCTCGCTCGAGACGGTGCTGCGGGAACCGGCGCTCCATCTCTGCGGTGTCCATCAGCCGGTGCGGGAGGTGGTTCTCGCGAGCGCTCGCGAGAACGCCGGCCACGAGCTGTCCATGCAAAGGGCCGATCGCGAGGCCTCCGGTAATGGTGAG
>WNEZ01000898.1_pt1 | contig 41427 bp, 36 predicted proteins | sample 5400521 | NCBI WGS metagenome assembly WNEZ01 (sample SAMN13153339, study PRJNA577476) | soil metagenome | isolation source: 120 cm saprolite under Douglas fir tree site 2 hole 1 replicate 1 | place: USA:California | collected 2015-04-18
GAGTCGGTGCGGCTGGTGCCGCTCGGCACCGACCCCGAGCAGTTCCGGCCCGGGATCGACACGAACGCCGTCCGCTCGCGCTATCACCTCAATGGGCAGGCGCCGTGGGTGCTCACGGTCGCGCGGCTCGAGGCGTACAAGGGCGTGGATATGACGCTGCGTGCCGTAGCGCAGTGCCGGCAGGATGGCGTGGATGTGAACTATCTCGTCGTGGGCAGTGGGAAGCAGCGCAAAGACTATCAGCGCCTCGCCGAGGAGCTGAGGATCGCCGATCACGTGCGCTTCGTTGGCAACGTGCCGGAAGCGGAGCTCCCCGCCGTCTTCAATATCGCGAACGCGTACGTGGGCGTGTCGCGCCGCGACGACGGCTCGCGCGTCGAGGGGTTCGGTGTCGCGCTGGCGGAAGCGAGCGCCTGCGGTCTGCCCGTGATCGCCGGTCAATCGGGCGGGCTGGCCGAGGCGGTGAATGACGGCGAGACGGGGCTCGTCGTGAATCCGGACGATCCCGAAGCGGTTGCCACGGCGCTCAAGCGGCTGCTCGGCGACCAACTGCTCGCCCGTCGCCTCGGCCAGGCGGGCCGCAAGGCGATCGAGACCTACTACAACTGGGACCGTGTCATCCGCGACCTGCGGGACATCGAATCACAAGTCTCCTCCTAGCGTTCAACTTTCCGCCGCACGGCGGCGGCATTGCCCGCATGATGGGCGACACGCTGAAGCGTGCGCCCTCAACCCGGTATTGAGATCGAGTCCGCGGTCACCACCTGCGCTCGCCCCGGAAGGTGACGCCCCCGCTCGCAACGACGACAAGCGGCCTGCGCGATCGCTGCAGCATGAGCGGCTCCTTCGGCCATTGGATCCTTACGCGCGTGTTAGGCGGCGTGCGCTGAGACGCCGGCGCAACACACCCCCGAGATAGAACAGCGCCCCCCACCCGAGGCACGCAACCGCGAGCGCCACGTCAGGGGACGCGCCTGGAAAGAGCAGCCGAAAGGGAATCGCTGGGAGATTGATGATGAAGAACAGCAGATAAATGGCGCGCTGCAGATTCCCGGTACCCGAAACCGGGACCGCTACAAACAGGATCTGGCCGACGAAATAGATGACGGCCACGATCAAGGCGACGCCGAAGAACCTACCGATGTCCAATACCCCGCATCTCCCGCTAGAAACTCACCGACGTGGCCAAGAGAAAGCGCCCCTGCTCCCTAGGCAGGAAACTCACGCGCAGGCGATCGACAGAAGCTGATCCCCACCGATCACTCTTGCTAGCGGAGCCGATGAGCACACCTTTGCCGGCGTTGGACTTCTGGCCCATGCTCACGTCGAGTCGCGTAACGGCAGCGCGGGGGACGCGCGATGTGTCCCCGTGGGGTCCCTAATCTACGCCGTCGGACCCAGGCGCGGAGAGCATCCTGATACTTCAGACCGTTATCCTGACCGCCGCATCTCTTTCGCCTGATCGGCCGGCCGCGCGATGATCGCGTAAGTCGGACAGTGCCGGATGTAGCCGCCATCCATCGGCGACCATTCCTGATCCGGCTGCGTCACGACAGCTTTGCGATCCGAGTCCAGGACGAACAGCCCTTGGGGTCCGTGGACCAGGCACGCGCCGCAGCCGATGCACCGCTCGCGCTCCACGCGCACGGTCACGGGACGCTTCGGGAAGAACCCGACATCGCCCGGCTCGGGCCATTCCTCGGGGCGGTCCAACGCCGCGCTCGTCGCGCGATAGCCCTCCTCGACTTCTTCGCGCAGGTGATTGAAAGAAAACAGCGAGACGTGCTCGACGCGCGGCTGGATATAGTAAGCGGGCGGCGTCGTCCACGTGTGCACGCGCTGCTCGAGCAGGAGCTGCATCAGGATCTCGCTGGCGCGGGCGAACACTCCGGCAAACCCTTCATCCTGCGCGTCGGCCGTCAGCACGATCGATGCCGAGACATCCACCGCGACGATGAGCTCGGGGCCGAGCGCCCGCGCGGTCTCGAACGGCACGTTGGCGACGACGGCGCCGTCCACGAAGAAACGGCCGCCGATCTCGTGTGGCGGAAAAAAGCCCGGCAGCGCGCACGACGCGAAGACCGCGTCGGCGACGCGGATGTCGTCCAGTCCGGGGAGGCCCCAAGACACCTGCATTCCCGAGTTCAGGTCTACGGTATTCACGACGACAGGCGGGTCGAGCTGCTGGAACGTGAGGTCCCCGACCGTCCGCGCGATGAGCTGCTCGAGGGGCTCGCGCCGGAACAAGGCAGGGGAGCGCAGCCGCTTGAACGCCATGTCGGCGTGCGCGACCGCGAAGACGTCCTTGCGCCTCAGGCTGAGCGCGATCTCGCGCAGCTTGGCGATCCCCATCCCGCCGGCCCACGCCGCGCCGACGAGCGCGCCGACGCTCGACCCGATGATACGGGTCGGCCGATGGCCGCGCTCGAGCAGCGCCTGGAGCACGCCCACATGGGCGAGCCCCTTCATCCCGCCGCCGCCCAGCACGAGGGTGAACGGTGTATCGCGTTTCACGTCCCTATCCGCTTGCCCGGGGGGTTGAGTCCCGAGTAACGTAGTCGACACCCCCATGGCGGCGCCACTCTTTTGGACTCGACTCGCGCGTGATCCCTGGGCGAGCTTCGGCCTGGGATTAGTCGCAGCTCTAGCCCTCCTGGCGTTGCTCGCCCCATGGCTCGCCCCCGGTGATCCGTACCGCGGTGATCTCTCTGCAAGTTTGCATCCACCCTCCGGCGCATTTCTGTTGGGCAGCGACGCCCAGGGCCGTGACGTCCTCTCGCGGGTGCTGTACGGCGCCCGTCTGTCGCTCGCCGTCGGCCTGATCAGCCAGAGCGTGGCACTGGCGCTCGGCGTGACGTTAGGACTCGTGTCGGGCTACTACGGCCGTTGGATGGACGGCGTGATCATGCGTGTTGCCGACGTGACGCTCGCCTTCCCGTCACTGCTGCTGCTCATCGCCATTGCCGCCGCGGTGAAGCCGTCGCTCCCCATCGTGTTCGTCGTCATCGGCATCGTCGGCTGGGCGGGGATGGCGCGCATCGTCCGGGGCCAGGTCCTGCTCGCCCGCGGCCTCGAGTACGTGCAGGCGGCCCGTGCGCTCGGCGCGTCGGATGCGCGCATCCTCGCGCGTCATCTCCTGCCCAACGTGATCGCCCCCGTGATTGTTGCGGCGACGCTCGGCATCGGCGGCGCGATCATGGCCGAAGCGGCGCTCTCGTTCATCGGACTCGGCGCCCAGCCACCCACGCCGTCGTGGGGCGCAATGGTGGCCGAGGGGCGCGACCTGTTGCGCGTCGCGCCGTGGGTGTCGATCGCGCCCGGCGTCGCCATCGGCCTCGCCGTGCTCGGCCTCAACCTGCTGGGTGACGGCCTGCGCGACGCGCTGGATGTGCGCGGCTTAGGACGAGTGGGATGACCGAAATCGCCTATCACCCCACGCACGTGCGCGCGCTGCGCGAGACGTTCAAGGCGCTCCGCACGTCGGAATTCCCGTGGACCGCCGACACGATCTATCTGAACAACGCCTCCATCGGACCGATCCCTGAACGAACCCGTCGCGCGCTCGACGAATTCACCGCCAAACGCACCGCGCCGCACCTCCTACCCGATCGGGAGCTGTTCGCCGGTCTCGCCGCGGCCCGGCTCGGGATCGCGCAGCTGATCAACGCCAACCCGTCGGAGATCGCGCTCGCGACCAACACCGGTTTCGGCTTGAACCTCGCCGCGCGGGCACTCCCCCTGAAGCGCGGCGACGTCGTGCTGCTCTCCGACAAAGAATTCCCGGCGAACGTCTATCCGTGGCTGATGCTGCGCGATCAGGGGATCACGGTCGAGATGGCGCGCTGCCGTCCCGAGGGGTGGCCCGATGAAGACTATCTGCTGCAGCGGCTGCGCGACCCCAGGGTACGCGTGCTCGCGGTCTCCTTCGTCCAGTTCTCGAACGGCTATCGCGCGGATCTGCAGAAACTCGGCGCCGCCTGCCGTGCCAACGGCACCTATCTCGTCGTCGACGGCATTCAGGGTATCGGCAATTCGGTCATCGACGTGACCGAGACGCCGGTCGACATCCTCGCCTGCGGCGGTCAGAAGTGGCTGTTGTCGCCGTGGGGCTCAGGATTCGTGTACGTGCGCAAAGAGCTGGTGTCGACGCTCGAGCCGGCCGTCACCAGCTGGATGGCGTTCGAAGGGACGGACGACTTCTCGCGGCTCACGGAATACAACCCGACGTTCCGCGCCGACGCCCGCCGCTTCGAAATGATCACGCTCCCCTATCAGGATTTTGTCGGGATGACGACGTCCCTCGGCTTGTTGCTGGAAGTCGGCGTGCGGGACATCGCCGAGGTGACTCGGGCGACGCACGCGCCGATCGTGAAATGGGCGCAGGAGAACGGTGTACGGATCACTTCGCCGACCGAGAACGGGCACCGCTCCGCGATCCTCTGTATCGCGCCGGCGAAGCCGGCCGAGGCGTATCACGGGATGAAACGGGCGCGCGTGGTGTGCAGCCTGCGCGAAGGCTCGATTCGCTTATCGCCCCACTGCTACAACACGGTCGAGGAGATGGAGAAGGTCATAGAGGTGCTGGACGACCTGATGTAGCGTCCCGGTGACGATCAACCCACCAGGCAAGAAGCACGAACAGCCCCTCGAAGATGATGCCGAAAACGGCCACCGCACGCATGTCGGTCTGTGCCGGCGTGAACAGTGTGCTGTAATACGAGCCGGCGAGCAGCACCACCAGTCCCCAGAGTCCCCAGCGACCAATCCCGTCCTGGGCGCGCGTGACCCGCGCGTAGATCGCGACGCCCGCGATGAGCATCAGGCTCTCGACGATCACCGTGGCTGCCGGCGAATTCCACAGTCCCAGGCCGAGCTTCGCGCCGCCGGGATACAGCTGGATGTCCGGCCGGTGGGTGACGAAGTCGAGCACCCAATGGCTCACGACGAGCAGCCCGATCACGAGCGCCGCGCGCTTGTCGCCCGTTCTCGCCTTGTAGAGGTAGCCGAAGAGCGCGCCCCAGACGATCAGCGCGAACAGGCTGTGCGAGTACGGATAGTCGTCGAGCCAGAGCGTCAGGAACGGATTGGGCCCGGGAACGATGTGGGCGTGCTCCCACCCGAGCAGCAAAAAGACCGGCCAGAGCAAATCGGCGAACGTCGGAGCGACGAAGAGCGTGCCGAGACTCGTGCGCGGCGCCGCGCGCTTGGCGGCGAAAGCCAGGGCGTAATGGCCAATGAACATCGAGTTATCTCCTCATCAGTCGCTTGAGAATCTGGATCTGGCCCGCGTGGTAGAGGTCGTGCGATGCAATCCCATAGATCTCCGCCTTGATCGGCCATTTCGAGCGCCAGCCGCGCCGGTCCAGGTCGCCGGGTTTCAGCTTGGCAATCGCGTTGTGGAGGAGCCGGTGCTGTTCGTCGAGCAGCGCGCGGTCGCGTTTCCACGCCGCATCATTCGGCCGGTCCGGAAGGGCCAACCAGTTTAAACCGGGGCGTGGGAATGCGATGTCGGGATCGCGCAGCAGCCGGCGGCGGACCATGCATTTCCAAAACGCGGTATGGAGGACGAGATCCCAGATGCAATGACGCTTGGCGCCTGGCCGCCACAGGGCCTGACGTGCGCTGAGGCCGCGCAGCGTGCCCTTGAGCGGCGTGCCGTGCCAGGACGGGGCGGTGTAGGCTTGATCGAAGACTTCGAGCAGCAGCTGGACCCGAGAGTCCATGTTCAGACGGCTCGTCGCAGCAGCGCGTAGTCTTTCTTTCCCTTGCGCAGGAGCAGATTCCGGCCGCCGATCCAGTCGCCCGAGGCGATGGTTCGCGCGACATCATCGATGCGTTGCTGGTTCACGTAAATCCCGCCTTGCTCGATGCTCCGGCGCGCTTCGCTTTTGGATTTCGCGAGGCCCGAACGGGCTACGAGATCGACCAGCGTCATGCTGTCCGAATCGCCCTCGACCACAGTCGTGGGGATTTCACCCGCCAGGATCTCGAAGACCTGCGGATGCACCTCGGCCTGCTCGTCGCCGAACAGGATCGCGGAAGCGGCCTGGACGCTCTGCAGCACGTCGGCGCTGTGCACGCGCGTCGTGACATCGGTGGCGAGCGCGCGCTGCGCCGGTCGCCCGGCGGGATCGCGCTTCTGTTGCGCAGCCAACTCGTCGATGTTGCCCTGCGTCTTCAGCGTGAAGAGCTTGAGGTAGCCCGCCACGTCGCGGTCGTCCACATTGATCCAGAACTGATAGAACTTGTACGGCGACGTGAGCTGCGGATCGAGGTAGATCGCGCCCGTCTCCGTCTTTCCAAACTTTTTTCCCGACGCCATGGTCACGAGTGGCGCGACGAGGCCGTGCGCCTCGGCGTTCTCGATGCGGCGAATCAGATCGACGCCGGCCGTGATGTTGCCCCACTGGTCGCTGCCGCCCACCTGCAGCGTGCACTGCCGCTCGCGGAACAAGTGGAGGAAGTCGTACGCCTGCAGCAGCATGTAGCTGAATTCGGTGAACGACAGGCCGGCCTCGAGGCGCGCTTTCACCGACTCCTTCTGCAGCATCACGTTGACGGTGAAATGCTTCCCGACGTCGCGCAGGAAATCGATGAGTCCCTGCGAGCTCAACCATTTCGCGTTGTCGAGTAGCAGCGCCGCCGTCGGCCCGGCGCCGAACTCGAGGAAACGCGCCATCTGATCGCGTTGATGCTGCAGGTTCTCGCGAATCTGTTCTTTCGACAGCAGCGGCCGCTCGCCCGCTTTGCCGGACGGATCGCCGATCAATCCGGTGCCCCCGCCCATCAGCACGATGGGGCGGTGCCCGCCGCGTTGCAGATTGGCGAGCAGCATCAGCGGCATCAGGTTGCCGAGCTGCAGCGACGGGGCCGTGGGGTCGAAGCCGCAGTACGCGGTGACCGGCCCCTTGGCGAAATGCGCGGTGAGGCCGGGGGTCGCCTGCTGGACGAACCCGCGCCACTCCAGTTCCTGCAACACGTTAAGCATCGTCATGGCGGCGAATCTACGGCCTTACTAGGTTTTAGTGGAGATGGCCACGTCGACACCCCTTTCGCCGCCCCACGCCGCCGCTGGATCACGCCGCCCGTTTTTCATTCGCTGGTGGTACGATCCGGTCCAGCGCCGGCGGGCGATCATCGCGACCGTGCTGGCCCTGCTCTACGGCAGCGGGCTGGTCTACGGCTCGTGGACGCGCGTCTGCTCGGGCGACCGCTGCCCGAGTATCATGCGACTGGTTCCGGGAGAAGACCGCAACGTCCAGCAGCAGACGTCCAAGGTCTATGCCGCCGACGGCCGCTTGATCACAGAGTTGGGCATCGAGCGTCGCACGGTGCTGCCACTCGACCAGATCCCCGTGTACGTCCGCCAGGCGTTCATCGCCGTCGAAGACAAGCGCTTCTACGCCCACCATGGCATCGATTACTGGCGCATCCTCGGAGCCGTGAAGGCGGACATCCTGTCGCTGTCCTGGGCGCAGGGGTTCTCGACCATCACGATGCAGCTCGCGCGTAACGTCTTCCCGGAGCATCTGGGGCGCGAAAAGCGGCTCACGCGCAAGCTGCGCGAGGCCCGGGTCGCCGTGGAGCTGGAGCGCAATTTCCCCAAGGACACGATCCTCGAGCTGTACCTCAATCAGATCAGCCTCGGCCCGAACGTCGCCGGCGTCGAGGCGGCGTCGCAGGTATTCTTCGGAAAGTCGGCGCGCGATCTGAACGTCGCCGAGGCCGCCACGCTGGCCGCGCTGCCCAAGGCACCCGGCACCTACAACCCGCGCACGCACCCCGACCGCGCCGTCCTGCGCCGCAATGCCATCCTGAACCTGATGCGGGATCAGGGTTTCCTGGCGCCCGAAGACGTCGAGTTCTGGAAGGCCTATCCTCTGGTCCTGACGACGCGTCGCACGAGTTACGGCGACGTGGCGCCGTACTTCGTCGAGTGGCTGCGGTCGTCGTTCCTCGAACCGCGCTTCGGGCGCGATCTCTACAACAAGGGGCTCCGGATCTACACGACGCTCGACCTCGACATGCAGGAGGCGGCTGAGCGGTCGCTCGAGTCACAGCTCGACGAGATCGAATCGGGCGTCTACTCGAACGGCAAGTTCGAGGGCACGTCGTATCGCCAGTACATCGAACAGGGTCGCGCCACGCCCGACGACCAGGGCCCGTTCGCGCAGTATCTCCAGGGCGCGCTGCTCGCGCTCGACGCCAAGACGGGGAACATCCTGGCGATGGTCGGCGGCCGCGACTTCAGCGACTCGAAATGGAATCGGGTGACGCAGTCGGCGCGTCCGCCCGGTTCGACGTTCAAGCCGTTCGTGTACTCCGCCGCCGTGCGGGCCGGGCATCCTGTCACCGAGATGCTCGACGACTCGCCGCTCAACCCGCCGGTCATTCAGCTCGACAGCTCGCTGTGGCAACCGAAGGACTACGACGACACCACGCTGGGCCTCATCCCGATGCGCCAATCGCTGTACATGTCGCGCAACCTCTCGACGATCAAGCTCGGCATGTCGCTCGGCGAGCAGACGGTCATCGGCGAAGCGCGGCGGTACGGCATCACGACGCCGTTGCCGCCGTACCCGTCGATTCACATCGGCGCGCGCGAGACCAAACCGATCGAGCTGATCGCGGCGTACACGTCGTTCGCGAATAACGGCACGCGGGTCGAGCCGATCGGCATCCAGCGCATCGAGGACCGCCAGGGCAACATCCTCTATCAGTCCACGATCAAGCGCGAGCAGGTGCTCGACCCCGAGCACAACTGGCTGATGCTCGACATGATGAAAGACGTGATGCGTTGCCAGCCGGGCACGGGTCCGCATCGCTGCGGCACTGCCGCCGGCGCGGTGGGTGGGCTGCGCATCCCGATGGCCGGCAAGACCGGGACGACGGACGACTATACCGATGCCTGGTTCGTGGGCTTCACGCCCGAGATCGTCACCGGGATCTGGATCGGGTACGATCTCCAGCGGCGCATCATGAATAACGCCGGCGGCGGCCGCATCGTGGCACCCGCCTGGACGAAGTTCATGCGGGACGTGTACGAGCGCCGCCCGTCGCCCGGCGACTGGGCTCGTCCGGACGATCTCGTCACACGCGAAGTCGACTGGTCGAACGGATTCCTCGCCACGCCATTCTGCCCGCTCGAAGTGCGGCGCTGGGAGTGGTTCTATCCGGGCACCGAGCCCACGCAGGTGTGCCAGGTGCATTCACCGTTCGGGGTCGGGGTCACACCCTAAGCTCTTGCTTCGGATCCGAGCTGGCCGGGTTCATCCCGTCACGGCGCCGCCCCTCGAGGACGGCGCCGTTCTTCTCGACGCAAGCGGCAGGATCGTGGCCGTCGGTCCGAACAATCGCGTGCCGGAGCCCGCGGGCGCCGAGGCGCTGCATTTTCCCGACGCCGAGCTGATGCCCGGGCTCGTCAATTGTCACACGCATCTGGAGCTCACGCATCTCGGCGGCGGCGCGAAGCACTCCGAACCGGAATTTCTCAAATGGATCCGCCGCATCCGCGAGCTGAAAGACACGACCGGCGCCGAGGCGTTTCACGAGGCGGCGGTGGCCGGCATCCGCGATTGCTGGGCGCGCGGCGTCACGTGCATCGCTGAGACGGGGAGCACGGGAGCGGTGATACGCGCGCTCCACGACCTCGGTGGGCGCGGGATCGTGTATCAGGAGGTCTTCGGTCCCGATCCGGCACAGTGTTCCGCAAGCATGGCCGATTTGGAAGTCACCATTCGCCCACTTCGCCGTCTTGCAACTGCGCAACTTGTCCTGGGCGTCTCGCCACACGCGCCGTACACGGTCAGCCCCCCGCTGTACGAAGCGGTCGCCGCATTCGCGCGCCACGAAAAGCTGTCCATCGCCGTGCACGTCGCCGAGTCGCCGGAGGAGACGGCATTGGTTCGAGATGGCGCCGGTCCGTTCGCGGAGGCGCTGCGGTCGCGTGGGATCATGGTGCAGCCACAACACCGGTCGCCCGTCGCCTATCTCGCGCAACGTGGCGTCGTACAACGTGGCACGTTGTGTATCCATTGCGTGCAAGTTCCGCGCCGCGAGCGTGCCGGTGGGATTGGGTACTGACTCCGTCGTCAGCGTCGGCGAGCTGGACCTGTGGGCCGAGGCGGAAGCAGCCGCTTTGCGCGGTGACGCGGCGCTGCGAGCGATTACAATAGAAGGGGCGCGCGCCCTCGGCTGGGAGCGGGAGATCGGCTCGTTGGAGGTTGGAAAGGCTGGAGATCTCGTCGTTCAGACCGTCCGGCCGTCGGGCCGTCCGACCGTCCGACTGACAGTAGTCAGCGGCCGCATCGTACACCAGATTTCCGCCCCATGAAAACGCAGCGTCACGCGGCCATCCTGCGGATCGTCCGAGGCGAGACGGTCGGTAGCCAGGAGCAGCTGCGGGAGCGTCTCAAGGCCGAAGGCTATAACGTGACGCAGGCGACGCTGTCGCGTGACATTCGCGAGCTCGGACTCGCGAAGGTCGCGGCCCCCGATGGCGGTTCGCATTACGCCGCGGGTCCGGAAGGCGCCTCCGGGGGGGGCGTCCGACCGCACTTGGAGCAGCTACTTCCCACCATGCTCGTTTCCGCTGAAGGCGTCGGCCCGCTGCTCGTCTTGAAAACGACCACGGGAGGTGCGCAGGCCCTGGGCCTGGCGCTCGACGGCGCGGGCTGGAACGAGATCATCGGCACCATCGCAGGTGACGATGCGATTCTGGTCATCACTCGCAGCGAGCGAGGCCGCCGCGCCGTGCAGGTGCGGCTGCAGGAGCTCGCGGGACTCCCTGCATGAGAACTCACCTGGCCGCAGTCGCGCTCCTTCTGGTCCCGAGCTCTTGTAAGGCAGAGTCACAAACCCCAGCCCCTCCGACAGCCTCCAAAGCCCAGAATTCCCTCACCGACGCTGAAAAGGCCGCGGGTTGGAAATTGCTGTTTGATGGCACGACCACCGCCGGGTGGCGCAACTATGGGAAGCCGACCATCTCCGATGGTTGGAAAGTGCAGGACGGGGCGCTCACGCGCCTCGGCGCCGGCGGCGACATCATCAGCAACGACCCGTTCAAGAACTTCGAGCTGTCGATCGACTGGAAGATCGAGATTGGCGGCAACAGCGGCATCTTCTGGCGCGCGAGCGAAGACAGCGACGCGATCTACTGGAACGCGCCGGAAATGCAGGTCCTGGATGACGCGAAGCACCCCGACGGCCAGTCGCCGCTGACGTCGGCGGGGGCGGCCTACGATCTCTATCCGGCGCTGCCCGGCCACGTGCACCCCGGCGGCGAATGGAACTCGGCGCGGCTCGTCGTCAACGGGAATCACGTCGAGCAGTGGCTCAACGGTTTCAAGATGGTCGAGTTCGAGCTGGGCAGCCGCGATTGGGACTCGAAAGTGGCGGCGAGCAAGTTCAAACCGCATCCCCGCTTTGGGAAGAACGCACAAGGGCATATCGGGCTGCAGGATCACGGTAACGTCGTCGCCTTCCGCAACATCAAGATTCGAGTGCTGCCATGAGTCGCAAACGGAAATTCATGTCGCGCCGCCGTTTTGTCGGGGACCTAGCCGGCGGGATCGCGTTCACAATCGTGCCGGCGCACGTGCTTGGCGGGCGTGGCCGCCTCGCGCCGAGCGACAAGCTCAACATCGCGTGCATCGGGGTTGGCGGGATGGGCGCGAACGATGTGCGCGGGGTGGGGAAGACCGAGAACATCTACGCGCTGTGCGATGTGGATGATCGGCAGGCCGCGGGATCGTTCTCGGCGTTTCCGCTGGCGAAGCGATTCAAGGATTTCCGCGTGATGCTCGAGGAAGAAGGAAAGAACATCGACGCCGTCACGGTCTCGACGCCCGATCACACCCACACGGTCGCCGGAATGATGGCGATGAAGCTCGGCAAGCACACGCGCATTCAGAAGCCGCTGGCGCGGACGCTGTGGGAGGTGAAGCAGCTCGAAGACGCGGCCCGGAAGTACAAGCTCCAGACGCAAATGGGGAATCAAGGCCACGCCGAAGAAGGCACGCGCTTGATTCGTGAATGGGTCGAGGCCGGCTTGATCGGTACGGTGCGCGAGGTTCAACTGTGGACCAACCGGCCGATCTGGCCGCAGGCGATCGAGCGCCCGCTCGACGAGTACTACACGCCGTCCTGGCTCGACTGGGATCTCTGGCTCGGCCCGGCCCCGGACCGGCCATACCATCCGGCGTACGCCCCGTTCAAATGGCGCGGCTGGTGGGATTTCGGCACCGGTGCCCTCGGCGATATCGCCTGCCACTCGATGGACGCGTCGTTCTGGACGTTGAACCTCGGCTACCCGTCTCGTATCGAAGCCGAATCGACGAAGCTGTTCAGCGAGACCGCACCCGCCTGCTCGCGGATCACCTACGCGTTCCCGGCCAAAGGCAATCGCCCCGAGGTAAAGGTCGTCTGGCGCGATGGCAGCCTCTACCCGCCGCGGCCCAAGGAAATCTCCGATCCTGCCGCCTGGCCGTTCGATACGAGTGGACAGCTGTGGATCGGCGATTCGGGCAAGCTGGTGGCGGGGATCTACGGCGAGAATCCGCGGCTGCTCGATGAGGCCAAGCAGGCCGAGGTCACGGCGCATCCGGTGCCGCAGAAGTACCCGCGGACAGAGGGCGTCTACGCCGAATGGATCGCCGCCTGTAAGGGTGGCACGCCGGCGGGATCGAACATCCCCGACCACTCGGGGCCGCTCACAGAAATGGTGCTGCTGGGCAATCTCGCGGTCCGCACGGCGCAGGCTATCGACGTGAATCCGCAGACGGGCGCCGTGCTCACACCCGGGATCCCGGAGGAGTACATCAAACCCAGATACAGGCAGGGATGGGGCTGGTGAAACGATGTAGGGGCGCAGCATGCTGCGCCCCTACCCAAGACCATCCTTGCGCATTCGCCATTAGCTGGTGTATTTTTATGCACGCATATGCATAAACAACACAATGGCCATCCCGGCCCCCTCGTCGTCCTCGCCTATTCGGGCGGGCTCGACACGTCTGCCATCGTTCCCTGGCTGCGTGAGACCTACGGCGCACGCGTCGTCTGTTTTGCCGCCGACGTAGGGCAGGGCGCGGGTGAGCTGAAGGGTCTGGTCGAGAAGGCCAAGCGGTCCGGCGCGGAAGACTGCATCGTCGAAGATCTGCGCGAGGAATTCGTCCGCGACTTCGTCTTCCCGACGCTGTGTGCCGGTGCCGTCTACGCGCGGACCTATCTGCTGGGTACGTCGATGGCGCGGCCGCTCACCGCGGCCCACCAGGTCGCGGCCGCGCAGCGGCTGGGCGCCGGCGCGGTGTCCCACGGCTGCACCGGGAAAGGCAACGATCAGGTCCGCTTCGAGCTGACCTACGCCGCGCTCGCCCCCGAGCTGCAGATCATCGCGCCATGGCGCGAATGGAAATTCCAGAGCCGCGAAGATCTCATCGCCTACGTGCATGCTAAGGGCGTGCCGGTCCAGGCGACCGCCGAGAAGCCGTATTCCACCGACCGCAACTTGTGGCACTGCTCGCACGAGGGCGGCATCCTCGAGGATCCGTCGCGGGAAGCGCCCGAGCACATCTTCGTTATGACGAAGAATCCGCTCGAAGCGCCGGACGAGCCGATCGTCGTGACGATCGGTTTCGAGGAAGGCAATCCTGTCAGCGTCGATGCCGTGCCGCTCGGCCCGGTCGAGCTGCTCGAGCACCTGAACGAAATCGCGGGTGAGCACGGAGTCGGCCGCGCCGACATCGTGGAGGATCGTCTCGTCGGGATGAAGTCGCGCGGTGTTTACGAGACGCCGGGTGGCACGGTGCTCTACGCCGCGCATCGCGAGCTGGAGCAGATGGTGCTCGACCGCCGGACCCTACGAATGAAGGACGAGCTGGCACTCCGCTACGCCGACCTGGTGTACGACGGCCGCTGGTGGACGCCGGAGCGCGAAGCGCTCGACGCGCTCGTCACGGCGACGCAGAAGCACGTCACCGGGACCGTCCGGTTGAAGCTGTTCAAGGGCAACGTCATCGTCGCCGGCCGCGAAAGCCCGTACGCGCTGTACCAGCCGTCGTACGCGACGTTCGGCAAAGACAACGTTTACAACCAGAAGGATGCTGAGGGCTTCATCCGGCTGTACGGCCTCGCCAGCAGAATCGCCGCTGGGTTAGCAGCCGAGCGCACGGATGTCCCAACAAGCTGATACGCCCCCCCATCACATGTGGGGTGGGCGTTTCGCTCTCGGTCCGAGCGAAGCGCTCGATGCTTTAAACCGCAGTCTTCCCGTCGATCACCGTCTGTGGCCGCAGGATGTCTTCGCCAGCAAAGCGTGGGTTCACGCCCTCGGCCGCGCGCGCGTTCTGAGCGCCAGCGAAGAATCCCAGCTTCTTGAGGGCATCGATCGCGTCGCCGACCGGCTGGCCGACGGCGCGGCGGTCGGCGCCCCCGACGAGGACGTGCACACCCTCGTCGAGCGGCTGCTCTACGCTGAAGTCGGCGCCGTCGCCGGCAAGCTCCACACCGGCCGCTCGCGCAACGACCAGGTCGCGACCGACCTGCGGCTGTGGACGTTGGGCGCGATCGACGAGCTGGACGCGGCCGTCGCGGAGCTTGGCAGAACGCTCGTCGCCAAGGCGAAGGACGGACTCGACGCGATTCTCCCCGGCTACACCCACGGCCAGCGCGCGCAGCCCGTGCGCTGGGCGTACGTGCTGCTCGCGCACGCCTGGCCGCTCGTGCGCGACCGCCAGCGACTCGCCGATGCGCGCCGCCGCACCGCGGAGATGCCGCTGGGCTCGGGCGCACTCGCCGGGTCCGGGTTTCCCGTCGACCGCGTCCTCTTGAAAGAAGCGCTCGGCTTCCGGGCGATTTCCGCCAACGCGCTCGACGCGACCGGCGATCGTGACTTCGTCGCCGACATGCTGTTCGCCATCGCGCTCGTCGGTACGCATCTGTCACGGCTCGGCTCCGAGCTAATCACGTATGCGAGCGGCGAGTACGGATTCGTTACGCTGTCAGACGCCTTTAGTACCGGTTCCAGCCTCATGCCGCAAAAACGAAATCCGGACGTGTTCGAGCTGGCGCGCGGCAAGTCGGGGCGGATGCTCGGCGATCTGGTCGCGCTGCTCACGACGCTCAAGGGCATCCCCGCCGGCTATCAGAAGGATCTGCAGGAAGACAAGGCACTGCTGTTCGACGCGTGCGACACGCTCGCGACCGTGCTCCCGGCGGTCACCGGCGCGATCGACACACTCACCGTGAATGTCGAGCGCATGGCGGCGGCGCTCGATCCCGCGATGCGAGCCACCGATCTCGCAGATCTTCTGGTCGAGTCGGGCGTGCCATTTCGCGAAAGTCACGGATTGATCGGCAGATTGGTTCGTGCGGCGGAACAGGCGGGCGTCCCACTCGACAAAGTCCCGGCCAAGATCGCGGCCGAGATCCATCCCGCGTTGGGACCTGCTCTTGCCCAGCTCGGAACCTGGGAGCAAAGCGTCGAAAGCCGTGCCACGCCTGGAGGTGCCTCGCGCGCGTCTGTCGAGGCGCAGATTGACGAGCTACGGCGGTCGTTTCAGCCCGGAGCGAGTGCGTAAGCGCGTCCCTTGCTGCAACTTGCTGTCCGGTATTAGCATATCGCATGCGCTGCCTAGCCCTGAATGCCTCCTTCGAGCCACTCACCATGGTGCCCGTGCGCCGGGCGCTGCGGCTCGTCATTGATGGCAAGGCAGAGGTCGTCGAGGCTGAGGGCACGCCCGTCCATTCGGAGCGAATGGCGGTACCACGCCCCGCTGTCATCCGGCTGGTCCGCTTCGTCCACGTCCCTCGCCGCTTCCGTCGCCAAGTCACCAACACGTTCCTGTTTGCCCGCGACAACTACCGCTGCCAGTTCTGCGGCCGCTCGCAGCAGGAGCTGCGCCAGCGGGAGTGCCTGACGCGCGACCATCTCGTCCCCCTGTCGCGGGGCGGCACGAACGCCTGGACGAACGTCCTGACCGCCTGCTCGAGCTGCAACACCCGCAAGGGCAACCTCCTGCCCGAAGAAGTGGGCATGCATCCCCTGCGCGCGCCTCACGAGCCGCACTTCGTGCACCTCTCGTGGGCCGTGCGCCGACTGACGCGGACGCAGGCGAAGTACATCCGGCTCTTCTACGGGGCCGATGTGCTGGCGACTCTCGAGGCGTTGTAATGTCGAAGGCGCCGTGGATGATGGCCGGCGCCGCGGCTGTCGCGCTCGCCGGAGTGGTTTTCCTCACCCGTCCTGCGGGTGGATCGATTCATCCGACGCCGCGGCCCGGCGTCACCGCCGAGAAAGTCCTCCCCGACTTTGCGATTCCGAGAAATCCCGGCGCGCTGGAGGCGTACGCGGCGGCGCGACGCGCCGCTCCGACGCTCGACGGCGTGTATTGCCACTGCGACTGCTCGAAGCATTCGGGCCATCGCTCGCTGCTCACCTGCTTCGAGTCCAATCACGGCGCCTACTGCGACATCTGCATGGGCGAAGCGATGCTCGCGAGCGGTATGGCGGCGCGCGGTCAGTCGCTGATGGATATCCGCGCGGCTATCGACCGCCAATTCGGATCGTAGGGCTTCGCGCCTCCAACCGCTGACGCGGCAATCCCGCCAGGCGCACCAACACCCGCTGCGCTCCACGCGCCAACGCCTGGCCGAAGCTTCCTTCACCGGAGACCGCAGGACCCACGTCCCCCGACAGCCACCGCGACAGTTCTTGTAGATCGGTGTCATTGAGCGTCGTGACTTCGAGCCGCGCGACGAAGTAGTAGCGTCCGCCTGATGGGCCGGTCGGGCTAACCGTCACGGTGTACGGGATGTCGAGCGCGGCGGACAGCTCGTCCGGCGTCGCATACCGACTCACCGCGCCACCCTGGCGGATCAGCACGAAGTCGTCGGCGAGAGGATCGTTGCGCGCCACCGCATCCCAGCTCACTTCGCGCACGAACTGATCGAACCAGCTGGAGCGAACTCGCCACAGCTCGAGGCGATAGTGCAGCCGCAGCGGAAACCCCGAGCGCATCAGTCCGACGAACTTGCCGTCGGTCAGAAGACCCGTGCTGCGCACCCGCGGGGTGCTGTTCTGCACCGTAACGGTGAGGGTGGGGGAGGTGGGTGGGGGCGCGGGCGGGGGTGGGGGCGGGGGGGGCGACTGCGCCATCGGGGGGGGGGGGGCGACTGCGCCATCCCCACCTGCGGCGTGAGGGAGGCCAGAGCAAGGGCCGCCCACCAGAGCAGGCGCATGCTAGAACCGGTGATCGAGCCGGGCCGTGAAGCGCAGTCGTTCGCCGGTAGTAACCGCCTTGGCTATGTACACACCGAATCCACCCCAATCGACACCCAGTCCGACATCCACGAGCCAACTGTCGAAGCGTGGGATCCGCCCGGCCGGCAGGCGGTTGGGACCGGTGCCCACGAGCCACGCCTGGCCCGCGTCGGCGAAGACGACGACGTCGAGTCCTTCGAGCCAGAAGAACCGCGGCACATTTCCTTCCTCGCGATCGCCCTTGTCATCTTTGGACGGGTTGTAGCTCCAATTCAGCTTCACGTGCCCGCGGTACTCGGTCTGGAACGCGATCACGCGATCGCACGCTGCCACGCGCGCCTCCGTGAACGTCGGATCGGTGAACGCGGTGTTGCATGAGCTCGAACGGAACGGATGCCCGGGCATCGGGTCGGGGCCACCAAGGGAGAGCCGGCGCTGCAGGGGCAGCGGGTCGCCGCCGACCCACCCGCCGCCGACCAGCCGGACGTTCACGCGGCCCGAGGGACTGATGCGAGCGTACCGCCGGATATCGAAAAACATGCGGTCGTACCGGTAGGCCCCGGCCGGGATCGAGTCCCGCACGGATGCTGGCACGCCGGTATGCGGCACGACGTCGCTGCTGCGGGAATCCTCGAGCGTCGTCCGCACCAGCCACCCCGACGTGGGTTCCTCCGGATCGTTGCGGGTGTCCAGCACAGCGCCGGCCGCAATCGTCGTGAAGTGGCCTTCGTCGATCGGCGGGTTAGCACGCCAGATCTCGGAGTTGCGGAATACGGTCCACGGATCCTGGTTGGCGACACTCGTCTGCCACTCGCGACGCAGCTCGAATGAGAGCGCAATTTGCCGCTCCGGTTGCGCGAAGGCGCGGGCGGCCCATCCCTTGTTCAGGAAGTAGTCGCGGTAATCGCGCCCGAAGAGAAACGCGCTCCAACCGATCTCGGCGTCGTGCAGTCCCCAATCCTCGACGGGCGATACCACGTCGAACGCGCGCAAACCGAAACCGACAGGGCGGACATCGCCGGACCGCAGCTCGCCGCGGAACATGTAGCCGAGATCGCTGCGCTTGTCCGAGAGATCGCCGGCCGACCGGAAGACACCCAACGCGTCCACGCGCATCCGGAAGTTCTGGTGCAGCTTCCAGTCGAACAGCGGGCCGAACACGATGGGCAGCCCCTCGATGCGGTTGAACGTGCCGCCCGTGGCGATCGTGAGCGAGGAGCGCGAGTCCGCGTCGCCCCACGACACGTGCGCGCCGGGATTGAAGAGCCGGCGCCGCAGGTTCGGCGCGTACACGAGCTCGTCGCCCTCATGGCGCAGGCGATAGAGCAGGGGCTCGCGGTACTGCCGAACCTCGCCGCCGATGCGCGCCTTGGCGGTGTCATTCACCGTCCCCCCGACGACGATGACGTCGCCCGTCACCTCGGCGCCCGAGTCGAAGAGCAGATCGCCGTTGATCACGACGAGCGAGCCCTGCACGCGGCCCGCGACGAGCACCGGGCCGCTACGGACGGCTACATTGCCGCGCCATTCGTTGCCGCGCGGCAGCCGCGTGCGGCCGACGAGCCGCGTGGTTCCCAGCGCGTTGTAGAAACGGATGACTTCCTCGGACACGACCCGCGGCAGCGCGCGTGCTTCGAGCGTCGCGCTCGAGCTGTCGGGGTGGATGACGATCGTCGTGTCCTGAAGGGTCACCAAGGCGAACAGAAGAGAGATCATAGGTCGGCTTTCAGTGGAGGCTCGATCCCGAGGCGGCGCATCCGGCGGTACAGATTCGCCCGGTCGGTCTGCAGTCTCCGGGCGGCTTCGGCCACGTTGCCGCGCGACGCGGACAGTGCTTTCGCAATCAGCTCGCGCTCGTATTGGTCGAGCGTTTCCGTGAGCGCGATATCGCGCCACACGCCCTCCCCGCCGTTGTCCGTGGTAGGACGGGGCGCCGTCCCGTCGGACGGCAGCACGCGCGCGATATCCGCCGCGCTGATGAGTTCGGTGGTTGCCAGGATCGCCATCCGCTCAACGATGTTGGCGAGCTCACGCACGTTCCCCGGCCATCCATAGGCAGCGAGCAGCGGGAAGGCACCCGCGTCGAATTTGACGGGGCGGCCGAGTCGGGCGGTGCAACGCTCGGCGAAGTGACGTACCAGCGGGGCGGTGTCTTCCGGGCGCTCGCGCAGCGGCGGAATGTGAATCGGCAGCACGTTGAGCCGGAACCAGAGGTCCTCGCGGAATTGTCCCTGCCGCACTGCGTGCTGCAGATCCTTGTTGGTGGCGGCAATGACACGGACGTTGACCGCGAACGGCCGCTCACCGCCCACTCGCTCGACGACTCCGCCTTCCAGGACGCGCAGCAGCTTGGCCTGCGCCTCCGGTCCCAGATCGCCGACCTCGTCGAGGAACAGGGTCCCGCCGTCGGCCAGCTCGAATCGGCCCTGCCGGCGCTCCGTCGCTCCCGTGAACGCGCCGCGCTCGTGGCCGAACATCTCCGATTCGACGAGGTCGCGCGGCAGCGCTGCGCTGTTGACCGTGACGAACGGTTTGCTGCCGCGCGCGCTCTGACGGTGGATCGCCGACGCGACGAGCTCCTTGCCCGTGCCCGACTCGCCGGTGATCAGGACGCGCGACTCCGTCGGCGCGACGCGTGCGATCATCGCGCGCAGCTCTTCCATCGCGGCGCTGGTCCCGACCAGCGGATCGGCGTGGCCCAGCTCTGCGTGTAGCCGCTTGTTCTCGGCGAGGGTCCGCCCCAGCTCCAGCGCGCTGCGCAGCGCCACGAGCACCCCTTCGGGCGTCAGCGGCTTCTCGAGGAATTGAAACGCGCCGAGTTTTGTCGCGCGGACGGCATCGGCGAGATTGGCCTTGCCGCTCATCATGACGACGGGAATGTGCGGCGCGCGCTTGCGGATCTGTTCGAGCGTCGCCAGTCCATCCGGCCCGGGCGGCATCATCAAATCGAGCAGCACGACATCGGGCGCGTCCTCCACGAGGCGCACCATGGCCGCGTTGCCGTCGGGTGCATCGACCGTGTCGAAACCGTCCGATTGCAGCAGCGCACCGACCATGCGCCGGATGTTGGACTCATCGTCGACGAGCAGGACTCGTGGGCTCATGATCTGGCCGGCGGAAAGACAATCGCGAACGTCGCCCCGCCGCCGGGTGTCTCACCGACGGAGATCGTGCCGCGGTGCGCCTCGAGCGTTACACGCACGAGCGCGAGGCCGAGGCCGGTGCCGTCGTCCTTCGTCGTGAAGTACGGCTCGAACACACGCTGGCGCAGGTCGGCGGGGATGCCGGGACCGTGGTCGGCGACCGTGACCGCGAGACCGGAGCCGTCGCCCGTCACGGTCACGTCGATCGCACCGCGCCCCTTCATCGCCTCGGCGGCATTGCGATAGAGGTTGGCGAAGGCGCGCCGCAGCGGCTCGTAGTGGCCCAACAGCGTGCGCCGTCCGCCGTTCGCCCTGAGCCGGACGTCTACCTGGTCCGGAACTCCCGTCCGTCCCAATTCCTCGAGCAGCTCGACGATGTCCACTTCGCTCTGGGGACCCTCGGGAAGTCTGCCAAACTCGGAGAACTCCTTGGCAAGCCGCTCGAGCCGATCGGTTTCGGCGGCCAGGACCTGCACGGCAATGGCCATCCGTCCGTCAGGCCGTCCGTCCGCCCGCTCCAGTTGATCGACGGCGATCCGCATCGATGTCAGCGGATTCTTGATCTCGTGCGCGACGCGGCGCGCGACTTCGCGGAACGCGCGCAGCCGCTCGGCTTCGCGCTCGCGGTCGCGGGCTGCGGCAAGGGCGGCGGCCAGTTCGCGGAGCGCCTGCCGCAGCGCTTCGAACTCGGGAGCACCGCGTGTCGGCGCGCCGATCGGCAGCGGCTCCTGCCGGCGGATCAGCTGCGTCCAGCCGACGAGCTCGTCGATCGGCCGTGAGAGCTGGCGTGAGAGGTGACCCGCGAGGTTGACGGCGGCGTAGAGAACGGCGGCACCGAGGAGCAGGATGACCACGGCGAAGCCCGCTGTGTAATAGCGCAGGAACGTCTCGGCGCGGCGCGCGAGACTGACAGAGGCCGAGACCTCGTCGAGATGGTGGCGCAGCAGCGCGCGCTCGGGCACGGTGAGGTGCAGTGTATCCACCCCCTCGAGCAGCGAGCGCGCGGTCGCGGCCACGCGCTCGGTGGACGCTCGGGCGCCTGCGGCGGGCAGCAGGCGGCGGATCGACAACACCCAGCCGGCAACCGCCAACACCGTCGGCACCACGGTCATGACGACGAGGATGACGAAGATTCGCCGTCTGAAGGGAAGCGCCATATTTCCGGCCAATCTAGGGATTCGCTGCGCCTGTGACAATTCGACACGGGGGGTTCATGAAGGCGCATACGCACTATCTCTGGTTCAACACGAAGCGGCGTCAGGAGATCATCGACATCACCGACGAGGTTGCGACGCAAGTCGAAACGAGCAAGGTGCGTGAAGGACTGGTGCTCGTCAGCGCCATGCACATCTCGGCCTCCGTGTTCGTGAACGATCATGAGTCCGGATTGTGGGAAGACATCCTGAAGTGGTTGGAGGGGACGATTGCGCCGTGGGATCCGTCCCGCTATCGCCACAACGAGACGGGTGAGGACAATGCGGCCGCGCACCTTCGCAGCCTGACCATCGGCCATGAGGTGATCGTGCCGATTACTGCCGGGAAACTGGATTTCGGGCCGTGGCAGCGCGTGTTTTATGGCGAGTGGGACGGACAGAGGAAGAAACGGGTCATCATCAAAGTTCTGGGAGAGTGAGCGCGCTATGATCGGACTCCTACTTGCCGCATTCCTCGCGGTCAACGTGCAGGACGCCGACACGCGCGCCTTGCTGCAATCAGAGGACGCTTGGGCGAGCGCGCTGGTGAAGCGCGACCGGGTCGTTTTTGATCGTCTCTTGGCTGATGGGTTTGTCTACACAGAAAACGACCAGATGATGGATCGGGCCACGGTGCTGAACGCGGTGGTCGCGGGATCGGACACCGTCGTGGCAGCGCACAACGAGTCGATGACCGTACACCGCTACGGCGCTGTGACGGCCGTTGTGACTGGGTGGCTGGTCGTGGGAGGTCGTGGCGCTACCGGCGAATTCAATCGGCGGTATCGGTTCACCGATACGTGGGTCAAGCGCGGGGGGAGTTGGCAGATCGTGGCCGCGCAGGACTACGTCGCGCCATAAAAGACCGCGACTCCGTAGCTCGCCGGATTGTGAGTTTGCTGTACCTTCCCCCGGCGTGATCGCGCCGACACCGCTCATGCTCGAAGGTCACGGCATTCGGCTCGAGCCGCTGACCGAAGCGCACGGTGACGCGCTGGCCGCGGCGGCAGGTGACGGCCGCCTGTGGGAGTTCTGGTACATCGCGGTCCCGCCACCCGAGGGGATGAAGGCGTACGTCGCCGAGGCGCTGAAGGGCCAGCGCGACGGGCACATGCTGCCCTGGGTCGTGCGTGACGTGCCGAGCGGGGCGATCATCGGGTCGACGCGCTATCACGACATCGCCCCGGCGATCGATCGCGTGGAAATCGGGCACACGTGGTACGGCAAGAGCCGCCAGCGCACCCACGTGAACACGACCTGCAAGCTCCTGCTCTTGGGCCACGCGTTCGACACACTCGGTTGCAAGGTCGTCGGCCTCCGCACGGACAACTTCAATTTTCGATCGCAGCGCGCCATCGAGGCGCTCGGCGCCAAGAAGGACGGGGTGGTTCGCCATTTCGGCATCCGGCGCGATGGCAGCGCGCGCGACGTCGTGATGTACAGCATCCTCGCTACCGAGTGGCCGGACGTGCGCCGACATCTCGAGCTCCGGCTCAATCGGAACAAGTGACGCAACCCCCGACGAACGCACCGTCTCTAGTGCGCCGCTTCGGCCTGCTGCACGCCACGGCGCTCAATATGACGAACATGATTGGGATCGGGCCGTTCATCACGATCCCGCTGCTCATGTCAGCGATGGGCGGTCCCCAGGCAATGCTCGGCTGGCTCGTCGCGTTGATCACCGTCTTATGCGATAGCACCGTCTGGAGCGAGCTCGGCGCCGCGATGCCGGGCTCGGGCGGCTCGTTCGGCTATCTGCGCCAGGGCTACGGGGCGGAGAAGGTCGGCCGCCTGATGGGCTTTCTCTTTGTGTGGCAGTTCGTGCTGAGCGGTCCCCTCGAGATTGCGTCCGGGTACATCGGGTTCTCGCACTACCTGGGTTACATCTGGAAGGGTATCACGCCGGGCCAGTCGATGCTCGTGATCACGATCATCGGCCTCGTCAACCTCGCGCTGCTCTACCGCCGCATCAAATCGATCGCGGCAATCACGGTCGCGCTCTGGATCGGCACGATCGTGACGGTCATCGCCGTGATCGCGACAGGGGCGATGCACTTCGACGCCAAGGTCGCCTTCGACTTCCCGCCCGGCGCCTTCAACTTCTCGCTGGGCTTTCTACTCGGCCTCGGCACTGCGTCCCGAGTGGGCGCGTACGATTACCTCGGCTACTACGACGTCTGCTACATCGGCGACGAAGTAGAGAATCCGGGCCGAGTGATCCCGCGGTCGATTCTCATCAGCGCGATCGTGGTGGCGCTGATCTACATCGCGATCAACTTCTCTATCATCGGCGTCGTGCCGTGGCGGGAGTTCGTCCCCGTCAAGTCGCATCCGGAGTCGGACTTCGTCGTCTCGATTTTCATGGAGCGGATCTACGGCTCCGGCGTCGCCACGATCCTCACGGCGATGATCCTGTGGACGGCGTTCGGATCGGTCTTCGCGCTGCTCCTCGGTTACTCACGCGTGCCCTACGCGGCGGCGCGCGACGGCTATTTCTTCAAGGTGTTTGCGCGGCTGCATCCGTCCCAGGGATTCCCGTACGTTTCGCTGGTGGTGCTCGGCGTGCTGTCGATCGTCGCGGGGTTCGTATCGCTCGGCATGGTGATCGACGCGCTGCTCACGACGCGGATTCTCGTACAGTTCATCGGGCAGATCGGCGCGGTGACGCTGCTGCGGCGGCGGGCGCCCGATATGCCGCGGCCTTATCGGATGTGGCTCTATCCGCTCCCGAGCCTGGTTGCGCTCCTCGGATGGATCTTCATCTTTGCCACGACGCCGCCGCTCGTGATTGCGTTCGGGCTCGGCGCGTTGCTGCTGGGGGTGCTGTGCTTTGGAGTATGGTCGTGGAAGGCTCGGACGTGGCCGTTCGCGGAGGTGTCATGACGAACGATATCAGTCGGCGCGATTTTCTCGCGGCGACGGCAACGATGGCAGTCGCGTCGCAACTCCCTGCGAATGCGACGGCGGCGAAAGGCTCGGTGATCGTGTTCCAAGGAGACTCGATCACTGACGCCGGCCGCAATCGTGACTCCGCGGAGCCAAACGCGGCGGGTGCGCTCGGAAACGGTTACCCGCTGCTCGTTGCGGCCGCCGTGCTTGCGGCGCAGCCGGCGAGCGGGCTGCGCTTCTTTAATCGCGGCATCAGCGGCAATAAGGTGCCCGACCTGCAGCAACGGTGGACCGCCGACACCGTCAACCTCCACCCGGACGTGCTCAGCATCCTGATCGGCGTCAACGACTTTTGGCACAAGCTGGACCACGGCTATAACGGCACCGTGCAGGACTACGAGCAGCAGTACACGGCCTTGCTGGCCGAGACGCGCAGCGCTTTGCCGCGCGTGCACCTGATCGTGCTCGAGCCGTTCGTGCTGCGGACGGGGGCGGTAGACGCGCGCTGGTTCCCCGAATTCGACCAGCGTCGCGCCGCCGCGGCCCGCGTCGCGACCCACGCCCGCGCGACGTTCGTGCCGCTGCAATCGATCTTCAATCAACGGGCCCGCACGGCGCCCCTTGAGTACTGGGCCGCCGATGGCGTCCATCCCACACCCGCAGGACATGCGGTCATCGCGGAGCACTGGCGTCGTGCGGCGCGTCTGTAGGCCTCACGCCGCAAGACCTCGGTCCACCGCGCATGACGCCCAAGGCGATGCCGGTCGACAAACGCTAGAATCGAGCATGCAAGCCCTTAGCCATCACCCGGTAACCGCGATCGCGCTGTGCGTGGTGTTGGCATGCGCGTCCGGTGCTGTGTCTCCGCCGCCGCCGCCGCCGCCGGGACCTCCACCTCCCCCGCCCGTGTGGGTGCAGGTGTGGAGCGACGAATTCGAGGGACCCGCCGGTGCGCGCGTCGATAGCACGCGGTGGCGCTACGACACGGGCGACGGCTGCCCGGCCGTGTGCGGCTGGGGCAACAACGAGCGGGAGTTTTACACCGCGGATACTGCCAACATCAAGCAGAATGGGCTGGGCCAGCTCGAGATCACCGCCCGCGTCGCGACGGACACCATCCCGTGTTACTACGGGAGGTGTCAGTATAAGTCCGCGAAGATCACGACGAACGGCAAGATGCCGGTCGTCCCGGGCCGAGTCGAAGCGCGCATCAAGCTCCCGGTCGGGCAGGGACTCTGGCCGGCGTTCTGGCTGCTTGGGACCAACATCGGCGCCGTCGGTTGGCCGACCTGCGGTGAGATGGACATCATGGAGAACAAGGGGAGCCAGCCGACGACCACCAGCTCAGCCGTGCACGGCCCTGGATACTCCGGCAACACACCGTTCGCGCAAAGTTACGCACCGATCACGAGCGATTACCACATCTACGCCGTCGAATGGGACACCCAGTCGATCCGTTACTTCGTCGACGGAACCCAGCATTACAACGTCGCCAAAACGAGCGTGCTACAGCACGGCAACTGGGTGTTCGATCAGCCGTTTTTTGTGATTCTGAATCTCGCCGTCGGCGGTAACTTCGACCACAATCCGGCGTCAGACGCGATTTTTCCCGCGACGATGCTCATCGACTACGTGCGCGTTTATCGACTTCAGTAGTTGAGCTTGCGGTAGTTCACGTCGAGAACATCCAGCCGTGCCAGGTGCGCGCGTAATCGCGCGGTAAAGTCCCCATAGTTCTTCAATCCCGCCGGCGTCCACGCCACCTCGGCGAGCGCCACCAGCCGCGGAAACACCATGAATTCGACGTTTTTGGGTGTGCGCTGGTACTCGGTCCAGATCTGGCCTTGGGTGCCGAGCACCCGTTTGGCCTGCATCGAGTCGAGCGCCGGCGGCACCGGCTCGTAGGCGTACACGGTCTCGAGGGGCAGAAAGCCACCAATAGTGAGCGGCTCCTTCGCCAGGTCCTGCGACTGGTAGTAGTCGAAGTACGTGTTCGACGTCGGCGTCATGACGACGTCGTGTCCCGCCTGCGCGGCGGCGATGCCGCCGTCGATGCCGCGCCACGACATGACTACCGCGTTCGGCGCGAGTCCTTCCATCCCGCCTTCGAGGATCTCATCCCAGCCGATCAACGCGCGCCCGCGCGTGGCGAGCCATTGGCTCATCTGCGCGGTGAGCCAACTCTGCAGCTCGTTCTCGCTATGCAACCCGAGCTGCCTGATGCGCTCTTGCGCGACCGGACTCGCCTGCCACTGCGGCTTCGGCGCTTCGTCGCCGCCGGTGTGGATCCAGTGACTCGGGAAGAGCGCCAGCACCTCGGTCAAGACGTCCCGCATGAAGTGAATCGCCGAGTCGGACGGGTTGAGAATGTTCTGATCCACGCCCCAGTGCGTGAGGACCTCGAGCTGCTGCCCGCTGTTGCCGAGCCAGGGGTAGGCGGCGATTGCGGCTTGCGCGTGGCCGGGCATCTCGATTTCCGGGACGACGGTAATGAACCGCGCTTGCGCATACGCGACGACCTCACGGATGTCGTCCTGCGTGTAGAACCCGCCGTGCGGAATCTTGTCGTAGACCCACTGGGTCGTATCGGCATAGTTGCGCTGCACGCCGACGAGCGACTGGCGGCGCCAGGCACCGATCGCCGTGAGCAGCGGATACTTCTTGATCTCGATGCGCCAACCCTGATCGTCTGTGAGGTGCCAGTGGAAGCGATTCAGCTTATGGAGCGCCAGGAGATCGATGTACTTCTTGACGAACTCCTTCGGCATGAACGAGCGCGACACGTCGAGATGCGCGCCGCGCCATTGGAAGCGCGGCATGTCTTCGATCTCCACCGCGGGGACGCTCCACGTCAACCCGGGGACCAGGGCCTGGCGGAAGTTGTCGGGTGGCAACAGCTGCCGCAGCGTCTCGACGGCGTAGAACGCGCCGGCAGGACGAAATGCCCGAATCGTGATGCGGCTGGGCGTCACGGAAAGCCGGTAACCTTCGTCGCCGAGGCGTGAGAGCGTCGCATCGAGCCGGAGCGACATGACGCGCGTTGCGCTGCCCGCGACCCCGGCAACCGATAGCCGATAGCCGGTCGCCGGTTGCAGCCAGTCGGCGAGCTGATACCCGATCTGTCGCGTGGCGCGATCGGTCACGATGACGGTTCCGGACGTGAGCGCGAACTCCCCCGTCCCGCGGATCATATGCACGGGCCGCGGAATGACCGAGAGTGTCGTGTCCTGAAGAGGGTGTGCAACGGCGAGCGCGACGAGCGCAATGAGTGTGTTCATGCGCGAATGATATCGCTCGCCGAGTCGTTCGGCGACGCGTATTTTGGAAGACATGAAACGACGCGACTTTCTTCAGACGATGAGCGCGGCGGCCGCTGGTGGCATGCTCGCGCGCGTTCCCGTTGGACCCGCGAAAAAACTCGACCGCATCGGGCTCGAGACCTACGCGGTCCGTCACGCGATGGCGCAGGATCCCGAGCGCACGCTCGCGGCGGTGCGCGCCATCGGCTACACCGACGTCGAGCTGCTCTGGTCGTTCAATCTCTTCGGGCGCACGCCGCAGCAGGTCGCGGTGACGCTCAAGAACGAGGGGCTGCGCGCGCCGTCGTGCCACATGTCCGCCGACACGATCTTCGTCGGCTGGGAGCGCAGCCTCGAGAAGGCCAAGATCCTCGGCCATCAGTACCTCTTCGTGCCCGATTTCGAGGCCTGGACCAAGGAGACGCTCGACGACTGGCGGGAATGGGCGGATCGCTTCAATGCCGCTGGCGCGGTCGCCCGCAAGGCGGGCATCTGGCTCGGGTTCCACAACGAGGCGTATCACCAGAAGCCGATCGACGGCCAGATCCCCTTCGACGTCTTCATCAATCGCCTCGATCCCTCCGTCACTCGGCTGCAGCTCGACGTCGGGAACATGCTGGTCGGCGGCGGCGACCCGATGCAGTATCTGCAGAAGTATCCCGACCGCTTCTGGAGCTTCCACCTCAAGGACGCGGTGGCTGACCGTTCTCACGACACAGGGCTCGGGAAGGGGATCTTCGATTTCAAGAAGTTCCTCGCCGCCGTGCCGGCGTTGGAGCAGAAGCCTGCCCACGTCGAGCAGGAAACCGCGAGCGACGCGGCAGGCGACCTCGCGGACGCACGCGCGAACTTCGAGTATCTGCACGGCCTCGAGTTCTGATGCGGCTCATGGCGCTGGTCGTTGCCGCGGCAATTACCGGCGCCCCCCTCTCCGCACAGCAAGAAAGGCCGCGCGTTCCGGCCAGGCACTACACCTATGTCATCGTCCATGGTGCGTGGGGCGGGGGATGGGATTGGCTCGCGATCGATTCGATGTTGACGCGCCACGGCCATCGCGTCGTGCGGGTCACGTTGACCGGGTTGGGTGACCGCCACCACCTCGCGTCGCCGAACATCGGCCTCGACACCCACATCGACGACGTCGTCAGCACGATTCTCTGGGATAACCTGCACGACGTCGTGCTGCTGGGGCACAGCTACGGCGGCATGGTGATCACGGGCGTCGTGGACCGGATTCCGGACCGGATCAAGCGCGTCGTGTACCTCGACGCGCTGCTGCCCGATTCGGGAGAATCGGTGGTGTCGATACCGGACACCGCGCGCCAGAAATTCGTGCAGAGTATCACGCGGGACGGCTACCTGGTGCCCGTCTGGGTGCAGGACACGACGGTCATTCCCCGCGATGTGCCGCAATCACTCCGCACATTCACAGATACCTTGCGTCTTGTGAATCCAGCTCGGCGCAATGTGGCCGCGGCATACATTCTGACCTACGAGCCGCAGATTACGCCCGATCCTTTCCAACCGTTCGCCGATCGCGCCGCGGCGCGTGGCTGGCCTGTTTACAAGATGGTTTCCGATCATCTGCCGGAGCGCACGCACCGCGCCGAGCTCGTCGCGCTGCTGGAGCGCATTCCCTGAACGTTCCAACTTGGCAAGCAGACAGCACCGTGTTCGCGGTGCATGTTAACGGCGTTCCGCAACATTAAGGAAGAGAAGATGACTCTCATTCGATTCAGAGCCTCGCCGGAACAGGACGTCGACTTGTCGCGCACCTACGACGCCGTGGTGGTCGGGTCGGGTGCGGCGGGCGGGATGGCTGCGCACGTCCTCACGTCTCAAGGGATGCAGGTGCTGTTGCTCGAGGCCGGCAAGAAAATCCCGATCGAACAGGAGCTGCGGTCGATGCAGTGGCCGTACGATCATCCCCGCCGCGGCGACGCCCCGCCCGGATACCACGCCATCCGCATCAACGAATACAACATCCGCAAACCGCCCTACGCCAAAGGCTCAGCGTTCAAGCACGTTTTCTCGTACGTCGGCGGCTGGGGTGGAGCGGATTACGTCAAGAACATCCTGGTGGACGAAAAAGACCATCCATTTACGGGGACCAAATACGCCTGGGTGCGCGCGCGGCTCCTCGGCGGCAAGACGAACATCTGGGGCCGCCTCGCGCTGCGACTCTCCGATTACGACTTCAAGGGAAAGACGCACGACGGCTACGGTGAAGACTGGCCGATCTCCTACGCCGATATCGAGCCCTACTACGACAAGGTCGATCTCTACCTCGGGATCAGCGGCCACAAGGAGAATCTGCCGCACTTGCCGGACAGCCTGTTCCAGCGGCCGAACAAGCTGACCGCTTCGGAAGTGAAGCTGCGTAAGAGTCTCGCCACGATGGGACGCACGCTGACGCCGTATCGCGCCGGGGTGACCACCGACGGAGTGAAGAACAAGTATCGCAGCAAGTGTTTCGGCCGCGGCGCCTGCGACCGGCGGCCCGGCGGCTGCGACATCCACGCTGCCTTCGATTCGCCGACGGGGCTGATCTATCCGGCGATGGACACCGGCAACCTCACGCTGCGGACGAATTCGATTGCCCATGAAGTGCTGGTGGACCCGAACACGGGCAAAGCGCGCGGGGTCTCCTTCGTCGACTCGGTGAATCACAAGACCTACGAAGCGAAGGCGAAGGTCGTCATCGTGGCGGCGTCGACGTTGGAGAGTGCCAGATTGTTGCTGTTGTCGAAATCACGGCAGCATCCCAACGGCATCGGCAATTCGAGCGGCCACGTCGGCCACAACTTCTGCGAGCACGTGATGGGGCCGGGCGTCACCGGACTGGTCAAGGACATGGTAGGCGCGCCCCCCACTTTGGACGACGGCAAGGCGGGCGGGTTCTACGTGCCGCGGTTCCGGAACCTGCAGGACAAACAGCCCGGGTTCATCCGCGGCTACGGCTTCGAGGGCAGCTCTGGCTTCTCGCTCTTCCCCCGCAGCGCGTGGGACACACCGGGATTCGGCGGTCAGTTCAAGAAATCGGTGCGGGAGCACGCGGGGGCCTTCATTAGTATGGGCGGGTTCGGCGAAGTGCTCGCCCGCTACGAGAACTACATGGACCTGGACCCCGAGGTGAAGGATTCGTGGGGGATCCCGGTGCTGCGCTTCCATTATGAGTTCAGCGACAACGAGAAAAAGATGTGCGAGGACATGGCAACCGCCGGGAAGGAAATGTTCGAAGCGGCGGGCGTCGAAGTCGTCGGCGTCGACAAGAACATCCGCACGGAAGGCTGGTCGATTCACGAGCTCGGCACCGCCCGCATGGGCAACGATCCCAAGACATCGGTCCTGAATCAGTTCCAGCAGTCGCACGACGTGAAGAATCTCTTTGTGGTGGACGGCTCGAGTCACGTGAGCGCGTCGTGCCAGAACCCCACGTGGACGATCATGGCGCTGGCGTGGCGCTCCTGCGAACACCTGGCCGACGAATTCAAGCGGGGGAACCTATGAAGATCTCGCGTCGCAAGATGATTCAGGCGGCCGCGGCGACCGCGGCGGCCGTGTCGCTGCCCGCGCTGGCCAAGGCCCCAAGCCCAAACCCCAAGCCCCTCTTCTTCACGCCGGCGGAGTTCGCACTGGTGGACGAGATGAGCGACATGATCATCCCCACCGACCAGCAATCGGCGGGCGCGCGCGCGGCCGGCGTGGCCACCTTCATCGACGCGCGGCTCGCCGAATCGTTCGAGAAGGACCAGCCGGAGCGCTGGCGCGCGGGGATCAAGGCCGTCGAGGCGCTATCGCGCGAGATGCACGGCAAGACGTTCATGGCATCGACGCCCGAGCAGCGGCTCGCGCTCCTGACGCGTATTGCCGCCGCCGAGTCCGATCCGAAGGGCGACGTCGAAAAGTTCTTCAAGGAGATCAAGAGCGGCACGATTCGCGCGTATTACACCTCGAAGATCGGCATACACGACGATCAGCAGTACAAAGGCAACGTGATTCAGCCCGGAGACTACGCTGGCTACGACGCGACTTGATCGCACCGAGCTCGACACGCCGCGGCTGACGCTGCTCGCGTACCCACCCGAGCAGCTGCTCGCGCTGATCGAGGAGCCGGAGCGATTCGAGGAGATCGCCGCCCTCACCCCCGCGGATGGACTGCGGGGGTTCTACGTTTCAGGCGAGGTGTCCCCGCAGTGGCTGGAGGCGCTCCGCGCTGCGGTGGGGCAGGGACCAAACCCCTGGCGTCACGGTTTTTTCATCATCGAGAAGGAGAGCGGCGAGATTGTCGGCGGGGCGGGATTCAAAGGCGCGCCCGATGGCGCAGGGATGGTGGAGATCGCCTACGGTGTCGTCCCGTCTCGCGAAGGCCGGGGATACGCTACCGAGGCCGCGCGCGCGCTGATTCACTTCGCCGGCAACGATCGGCGTGTGAAGACCATCCGGGCGCATACGCTGCCCGAGGCGAATGCCTCCACGCGCGTGCTTGCGAAATGTGGCTTCGTGCACGTCGGTCCGGTCGCCGATCCCGAGGACGGTCCGGTCTGGCGGTGGGAACGAAGTGCACAGCATATTGGAACGCCATGAGAGAGACCGTGGCGACTGGAACCGGCCAGGCGGTGTTCGTTCCCGGCGAGTGGCGTTCTCTCGCCGCCTGTCTCGGCCTCTCGCCGCGCGAGTGCGGCATCGTGCGCGCCGTCTTCGACGGCAATTCCGAGAAAGACACCGCCGCCCGCTTGGGGCTCTCGCCCCACACCGTGCACACGTATTTGTGGCGCATCTATCGCAAGCTCCAGGTGCAGAGCCGCGAGGAGCTGCTGGTGCGCGTCTTCGCCGAGTTCCGTTCGCTTCCCAAGCGCGGCAGCAACGGACGCAAGCGGCAGGACAGCCGCCACCGGGGCGTTGTAGCCTGATCAGGTGACCCGGAGTAGGGGTCTTGTGAGGCTTGGCAGCGGACGTATGGTTGGGCGGCGTATGCATCCACGCGTTGCTCCTCTGCACAGCCCCCATTGGCTCAGGAGACTGGATTCCATGGAAAGATTCCTTCGTGCAATTGTGATGGGTGTCGTGTTCCTGGTGGCGGTCAGTAGTACCGCTACCGCTCAAGGGACGCTGGTCTCGGGTACTCTCACGTCCGCAACAACCAAGGACAAGCTGTGGGGTGCGACGGTGCGGGTGAAAGGTACCCAAACGCAAACCGTCACCGACCAACAAGGACGCTACGGCCTGGTCGCACCCTCCGATGCCGTGCTGACGTTTGCCATGATCGGCTATCGGAGCCAGGACCTGCCCGTGAGCGGCCAGAGCACCATCGACGTGGCGTTGGAGCAAGCGCCCACGATGTTGGAAGAGGTCGTGGTCACGGGCTACCAGCAGCAGCGTCGCGCCGACATCACCGGCGCCGTCTCGAGCGTCAACCTGGAGAGCGCCAACCGGCAGACCACGACCAGCGTGCTGCAACGCCTGGACGGCCGCGTCGCCGGCGTCACCGTCAACAACAGCGGCTCACCGGGCTCGCGGACCACGTTGCGGATTCGCGGCGTCAGCTCGTTCCACGACAATGATCCGCTCTACATCATCGATGGCACACCGGTCCAGGATTCCTACCTCAACTTTCTCAATCCGAACGACGTCGCCGAAATCTCGGTGCTGAAAGACGCCTCATCCGCATCGATGTATGGCTCGCGGGCGAGCAACGGCGTTGTCATCATCGAGACGAAAAGGGGCCGGCCCGGCGGACGGTCCGCGTCGCTGGAAGTGCGGACAGGGGTCGCGTCACCGGTTCGCGGCTATAACGACTTCCTGATGACGAATACGCTGGATTACTTCCACGTGATCTCGGCGGCCTATCACAACGCCGGACTCGCGCTCCCGCCGGAGGTCACGGCCTTGTACGGTGACCCAAACAACCCGACGGTCCCGAAATACACGTACATCGCTCCGGGTGTGACCGTGTACACGACGGACGCCTTCGGTCGTCCCGATTCGATCAACCAGGCGGCGTACGCGTATCCCAACGCCTTGATCATGCCCGGGAGCGCCGGCACGGACTGGTGGAAGGCGGTGTTCAGCAGCGCACAGGTGACCGACGCCAACTTGTCGGTCTCCGGCGGCGGGCTGGATAACTCCTATAACGTGTCGTTCAACTATTTGAAGCAGAACGGCACGGCGGCGTACAACCAGCTGCAGCGCGGCACGCTTCGCGTCAACACCGCATTCAACATCAACAAGCTCACCATCGGCGAAAACATCGCGGTGTCGCGGGACCAGGGGTATGGCGGCCTGGACGATAACGCACTCGGCGAGGGGAACATCGTCGGCAAGAACATCCTCATGCAGCCGGTGGTGCCGATCTACGACATCGGCGGCAACTTCGCGTCGGGCAAGGCGACCGGGCTCGGCAACAATACCAATCCGCTCAAGTATGCCTGGGCGCGGCAGTTCGATCGAAACGTCAATGACCGGGCCATCGGCAACGTGTTTGGTCGGTTTGCAGTGTTGCCGACGTTGTACGTGCGCACGCAGTTCTCGTTCAACCTGGGGCAGAGCCAGTTCACGGGCTTCACGCCTACGACGTTCGAAAACTCCGAGGCCAATGCGACCAACTCGATCGCGCAAAACAACGGCCGCACGACGAGCTGGACCGTCACCAACACGCTGAACTACGGCAAGACGTTCAACAACCGGCACAGCGTCGCTCTGTTGCTCGGGCAGGAGGCCAACTCCAGCAATGGCCGCTTCATCGCCGCGGGAATCTCCGGCCTGCTGAACGACGCTCCGTCCAGCCGCTACATCGACGACGCACTCGGCGCTGCCTCGTCCAAGACGGTTGCCAGCTCTGGGTTCTTCGATCGGCTCCTGTCCTACTTCGGGAAAGCTGACTACAACTACGGCGAGAAGTATTACGCGAGCGTGACGGTGCGGCGCGATGGCTCGTCCAAGTTCGCGGAAGGGAACCGCTGGGGCACCTTCCCGGCCTTCAACGTGGGGTGGAGACTGTCGCGGGAATCGTTCTTCCCGCAGGACGGGTTCTTCTCCAACGTGATGCTGCGCTACGGCTGGGGCGAAACCGGAAACCAGCAGATTCCGGGTGGCCGCATCGTGGCGAAGTTCGGCGGCGGCACCGGCGATACGTTCTATGACATCGGCGGCTCAGGCACCAGCATTGTGCCCGGATTCCGCCAGATCGCCTTGGGCAACGCGAACCTGAAGTGGGAAACGAACAAGTCCGGCAACGCCGGGGCGGACCTCGAGTTCCTGCACGGCCGCGGCACCCTCACGGTCGACGTCTACTCCCGGACGACGGAAAACCTGCTGTTCGATCCGCGGAATCCCTCCACGGCCGGCGCCGCCAGCCCGGCGATTCAAAACGTCGGGCGGATGAGCAACAAGGGCTTCGATTTCGCAGCCTCGTACAGCGGAACGATTGCCGGCAGCAAGGTGTGGAGCGTCGCGTTCAACGGCAGCCACTACAAGAACAAGATTCTGCGCATCGACGGGAACATCACGTCGTTCATCGGACCGGGCGGTCCGCAGATCACCCGTATCGGCAACCCGGTCATCAACCAGGTTGGTCAGCCGATCGGCTCCTTCTACGGCCTGGTCGCGAACGGCTACTTCCCCAGTATCGCCGACGCCGCGGCGCATAAGACCGACGCGCTCGGCGGCTGCGCCACGCCGCCCTGCCAGGACGGCGCCGAGGTCGGCCGTCTTCGCTTCATCGACGTAGACGGCAACGGACGCATCACCTCCGCCGACCGCACGATCATCGGCAGCCCGCATCCCGATTTCACGGGCGGATTGGACCTCGGCTTCAGGGCGGGCGCGTGGGATCTTAGCGCGACCGTCTTCGGGTCCTTCGGGGGCCAGATCTACGACGCGCAGAAAGACTTCTACGTGTTCCGCGATTTCTCCACGAACGTCGTGAACGACCGCCTGACGAACTCGTTCTGCGTCTCCGGGGACGAAGGCTGCACCCATCCAGGCGACCAGAACGCCAAATACCCGCGCCTGAACCAGAACGACAATACGAGCGGGTCGATCAGCAGCTACTTCATCGAGAGCGCGACCTACGTGAGACTTCGCAACCTGCAGGTGGGGTGGACGCTTCCCGCCAATCTCATTCACTGGCTGCCGTCTGGCCGCGTGTACGTCCAGGCGGAGAATCTGTTCACGATCACGGGATACTCCGGACTCGATCCGTCACTGCCCGCGCGCGCCTTCACCGGCGCGGCCGGCGACATTCGGGATCAGTTCCGGAACGTTGACGTGGGGATTTATCCCAGCAACCGGACGTTCACCTTCGGCATCAGCACCACCTTCTAATCGCCGATCACGAGGACTACGGAACGATGAAAACATTGCTAAGATCTCGGCTGATGCTGGGCGTGGCGTTGTTCGTCGTGCTCGGCGCAGCTGCATACGCGTGCAAGGACTTTCTCAACACGCCGGCCCAGGGTGCGCTGGACCAGAATGCGCTCAAGACGAAAGTGGGCGTGGAAGGGGCGCTGATCGCGGCGTATCGCTCGCTGGACTGCAACAACGCCACCAACGGAAACTGGGGGTGCGCGGCGAGCAACTGGCCGTTCGGGAGCATCACGTCCGACGAAGCCTACAAGGGCTCCGAGGCGACCGACCAGCCGCAGGCCACCGACCTCGAGCTGTACGCCTGGGGCAGCGATAAAGCGCAGGACTACCTGGACCGCAAGTGGGCGAGCTCGTACGAAGGCATTAGCCGGGCCAACGCCGCCATCCGGCTCCTGAACCAGGTGCGCACCGCCAAGCCGGGCGAGATTTCGGACGCGGACGCGGCGTCGATCACGGGCGAAGCCACCTTCCTCCGCGCCCACTTCCACTTCGAAGCATGGCGGATGTGGGGCAACATCCCGTATTACGTCGAGACCGACACAATCGACTTCCGGAAACCGAACAATGCCAGCGTCGCAGCCGGCATCACGGCGGTGGGAAATCAGATCATCGCGGACCTCAATACCGCCATCGGTCTGCTGCCCGCGACGCCGCGGAACGGCCAGGCGGGCCGCGTGACCTCGTGGACCGCCAGGGCTTACAAGGGACGGGTGTTCATCTACATGCACCGCTATCCCGAGGCCATCGCCGTGTTCGACAGCGTCGTCGCGACCGGTCCGTACGCGCTCGAGTCGAGCTTCGACAAGGTCTGGAGCGGGTTCAAGGCGAATTGGGGCAAGGAGACAATCCTCGCCTTCAACGCGTCCGTGAACGATGGCGAGCCGAACGGCAACAACGCCAACTACGGCGAGCGGCTCAACCTGCCCCATTCGGGCAGCCCGTTCAAATGCTGCGGCTTCCATCAGCCGTCGCAGAACATGGCCAATCTGTTCAAGGTCGATCCCGTTACCGGGTTGCCGACGGCGTTCACGGACCCCAACTGGAACGCTCGGGACGCCGTGTGGAAAGCATCGATCGCCGACACGGTCGATCCCCGCATGGATTGGACGATCGGCCGCGACTCGGTGCCGTACAAGGATTGGGGTATGCATCTGCCCTCGTGGATCCGCGCCCCCGGCTACGGCGGGCCGTACAGTCCCAAGAAGAACGCGCAAGAGAAAGCCAGCGGTGCGGTGAGCAAAGTGGGCTGGCAGCCCGAGCAGGAGAACGGCGTCCACATTCACGTCTTCCGCTACGCCGATCTGCTGCTGCTCGACGCCGAGGCAAAGGTCGAAACGAACGACCTGGTGGGCGCCTTGACGCTCGTGAATCAGGTTCGTACGCGCGCGGCTGTCACGGCACAGGGCTGCGGCAGCGCAGATGCAGCCTTGCTCGCCAAGTACCCAACCTGTGCTGGCAACACCCAGATGGCGGTGCCGCTCACCGATGCCACCATCAAGTGGGCAACGTACAAGGTGTCGCTCTACCCGGCGTTCGCTACGCAGGTCGACGCGCGAAACGCCGTGGCGATTGAGCGGCGGCTCGAGTTAGGGATGGAGGGACAGCGCCTCTTCGACTTGCGGCGCTATGGTGGCGCGACGGCCACAGCGGTGATGACCAGTTACCTGACGCTCGAATCGGGGGTGAACCGCCGTGCCTACAAAGCCGCCCAGACGCCGTATTCGAGCCCGCGCTTCGATCTCTATCCGATTCCGCAGGTGGAGATCGACGTGAGCAACATCGGAGGGCAGCAGAAGCTGACGCAGAACCCGGGCTGGTAGGCGCCCAGGGCGCCTAACGGCGCTTGAGCAGAAACGCCTGCAGGGAATCGCCGTTGTTCGCAACGAGCACGGCGTTCCCTGCAGGCGTTTTCACGAGCGCGAGGCCCGTGACGTCGCGAGGGGCGAGGAAGCCGCTGAGCGCGACGGGGACAGGTGTGAACCGTCCGCGCCCATCGCCCCGGAGCCACAATCCGCTTCCGGCATCCGCCCGCGCCGTATTCGGCTCTTCATCGTAGAGATTCCCAGCGACAATGAGATCGAGGTTACCGTCGCCATCGACGTCTACGGCGATGATTCCTCGCACGGGTGAGATCTGTGCCGGGTTCGCCAAGGCCGTGACGGCGAAACGACCGTTACCTTGATTCTGCAAGTAGACGCTCGCGAATGTGTCCGCCTGCAGATGCAGCGCGCGCTGCAGCTGCAACGTGCTCAACACCTGCTGCACGGTCGCTGTCGAGTATGCGGCGTACGTCGGGAACATCACGCCCACGGTGTAGATGACGTTGCCCAGTACGGGCAAGCCGGCCACCGGATACTCTCGGCCCCCGATTGTCTTGGTGAGCACGATGTCGGTCGCGCGGTCGTCGGTAAACGCGCCGGCATAGACCCCGAACGGACTATCGCGCGAGGTGGTATACGTGTGATTGAGCCCGAGGTTGCCGGCCACGAGATCGACGCGCCCATCGTGATTGAAGTCTCCGGCGGCGAGGCTGTACCACCATCCGCGGAGCGGTGGCAGGCCCGTCGCCGCCGTGACGTTGCGAAGCTGTTTGCCGTCGTTCTTGAAGAACTCGATCGGCATCCACTCGCCGACGGTCACGAGGTCGAGGCGCCCGTCGCCGTCGAAATCGACCCAAACGGCATCCGTAACCATCCCGTGCGGTTGCGCCAGCTCGGGGCACACCTCGTTCGTCACGTCGGTGAAGTGCCCGCCGTCGTTTCGGAGCACATAACTCCGCGCCGGATAGGGATAATTCCGCGGCGCCACCCGGCCGCCCACGAAGAGATCGGGGCGGCCGTCGCCGTTGAAATCTCCCACCGCGATCGCCGCGGTGCTGGTGAGCATCGGCGGCAGCGCGGCGCTGTCCCAGACAAACCGCCCGTTGCCCTGGTTGATGTAGAGCCGATCCTGTAACAGCGTCGAGGCCGGCGCGAGCTGATAGCCCCCGCTCGCGACGTAAAGGTCGAGCCGTCCGTCGCCATTCGCGTCGAAGAACTGCGCTCCCCAGTCCTCAGAACGCTCACGCGCCCAGGGCTGCGGCTCGTGAGACTCCGCGAAGCTACCGTCCCGGCGCTGGAGGAAGAGCTTGGCGGGCGCACCGGGGCCACCGCCGATGAACACGTCATCCAACCCATCGCCGTTGACGTCGCCGACCGCGAGGACCGGCCGGTGTCTCACAACGTGGAAGGGTAGGAGCGGCTGGACGGTGTAGTCGGGACGCGTGATGGGCGGCGATGTGTAGGCCGGCGTCTGACGTGAATCCAGCGGCTCGAAGATCCTGTGGCCGGGCGATGCCAGCGCGGCTTGCCTGAGCGGGACGCCGCGGGCGTCGCGTTGGTCGACAACGAGCACCCGGTTGGCCGAGATATCGGTAAGGAGCTGGACACGTCCATCCGGCCACCGCACCGTCACCGTGTCGACGCGCGGCGCCGCTCCCAGCCCGAAATGCAGCCGGTCGTCGACAGTGGACATGTAGCCGCGGTAGGGAGATTGGTAGAGGTATTGCTTGGTGGTACCTACCTGGGCGACGACGCTGGCACCGATGCCGCGCACGTTGGGCGGCTGGCCGCGCAAAATCACCTGCAGGTAGTGATGTGTCGCCGTATCAGACTGCACGTTCTCGTAAATGGACGCCGGTGCGTCGATGTTGTTGACGACGAGGTCGAGACGTCCGTCATTGTTGAGATCCGCATACGCGGCGCCGTACGCGAAGCCGGTCTGGTCGAAGCCCCATGCGTTGCTCTGGTCGCTAAAGGTCAGGTCACCGTTATTGCGAAAGGCGTAGCTGTGGACCTTGTAACTACCCAGCTCGCGCAGTCGCTGCAACGCGCGGAGGCTATCGCCGGCGCGGTACGCATTGGAGACAGCCGTCGTATAGTCGAAATCGTTGACGGCTTTGGGGTAACCGCTGCTGATGAAGATGTCCTTGTAGCCGTCGTTATCGAGATCGGCGAACAAGGCGGCCCAGCTCCAATCGGTATAGGCGACGCCCGCGAGCCGGCTGATGTCGCTGAAGGTGCCGTTGTTCAGCTGGAGCGTATTCAGGTCGTAATCGATCCGAAACCCTCGCCGGCGCAGCTCATCCGCCGTGCCATACGTCTGGAATCCGCTCATGCGCTTTTGCGCACTTAAGGCGGGCGGCATCATGTCGACCTGAAGGATGTCGGGCTGGCCGTCGTTGTTGAAATCGGCGATGTCGACACCCATGCCGGCAAAGCTCGTGTGCCTGAGCCAGGCTCCGGCCTTGTCAGTGAAGGTGCCGTTCCCGTTGTTCATATACAGCACGTCATTTGGCGTGATGTCGTTAGAGACGTAGATGTCCGGCCGGCCGTTGCCGGTGAGATCGGCGACCGCGACACCCAGGCCATAGCCGACATCCCGCAGGATACCCGCCTGATCAGACACGTCCGAGAACGTGCCGTCACCATTGTTGCGGTAGAGTCGATTGTAGCTCTCCGGCGTGGACCCATGCCCGCCGGCCGGGCTTACCTGGAGCGCGCGCTGGAAGTCTCGAGGGGAATTATTGAGCAGAAAGAGGTCGAGATCACCATCGCCGTCATAGTCGAGCCACACAGCCTGCGTGCAGAATCCGGTGTCGGCAATGCCATACTGCGCCGCCGCTTCGGTGAAGGTCCGGTTCCCGTTGTTGACGAAGAGCAGATTACGACGTGCGGCTGGAGTGGACCACGCCGGTCCGGAAACACACACATATATGTCGAGCAACCCGTCGTTGTTGATGTCCACCAGGCTGACGCCCGTTGCCCAGGTGTGCGTCGCCACGCCTGCGGACGTGGTGATGTCCTCGAACCGCATATGGCCGAGGTTCCGGTACAGCCGGCTCGACACCATGTTGCCCGCAAAGAAGATGTCGGGCTGACCGTCGTTATCGATGTCCCCCACCGCCACGCCAGCGCCGTTGTAGATGTACGGATCGGTCAGCGCGTTCAGCGAATCGCTGGTGGTGATGGTGTTGGCGAACGTGACCCCGGTTTGCGCCGGGGTCAGCCGCCTGAACAGCGGCGGTGGCGGCGCCGCCGCACGCTCACAACCCGACAGCAGAACGACTGAGACGAGTGCACCGATCGAGCGAATCCGCGGAGGGGGCATGGGCCAGGAAGCTAACATTCACTCGAAGGTCCAGATATCGTTTAGTTCCATGTTCGCACCCTCTCCGTCCCGGTGGAGTCGCGTCGTCGTCACGCTCGCCTGTGCCCCTCTCCTGTCGAGCTGCGGACGCG
>WNEZ01000275.1_pt1 | contig 41412 bp, 36 predicted proteins | sample 5400521 | NCBI WGS metagenome assembly WNEZ01 (sample SAMN13153339, study PRJNA577476) | soil metagenome | isolation source: 120 cm saprolite under Douglas fir tree site 2 hole 1 replicate 1 | place: USA:California | collected 2015-04-18
GCCAGCGGAATCGCGACGCGCTGGGCCGCGATCGCGTTGAGCTGCGGACGGATTCCCGCTCCTTCGTTGCCGACGATCACCGCAATCAGCTCCCGGGGTGAGGTCCTGGAATCGAGTGCACGGGCGAGCGGCACACCGTCCGCCGCGGCCGCCCACAACGTCATGCCGCGCTGCTGTGCCCACGTGATGAACGGCCCGTCGTCGAGCTGCACGACGGGGTGCCGGAACGTCGCTCCCATCGCCGCCCGCAACGCTTTCGGATTCATCGGGTCCGCGCTGCCGCGGAGCAACAGACTCGCCGATGCGCCGAGCGCGTGCGCGGTGCGGATCAGCGTGCCGACGTTGCCAGGATCCTGCACGCCGTCCACGACGAGCAGCGGTCCAGTGGCGATGTCCGTCAGCCCCCACGTACGCGGCTGCACGATCGCGAGAATTCCCTGCGGCGTGTCGGTGCCCGCGAGATCGCTGAACGCGCGCGATCCGATTTCCTCCACCGCGACGGCGTGGCTGGCGAGCTCGGCGGTGAGCGCCTGGCCACGCGTCGTTCGGGCGAGCTCGGGGGCAACGAGTGCTCCCTTGAACTCGAGGCCGGCGGCGAGCGCCTCTTCCACCAGCCGCACGCCTTCCACGACCGCCAGCCCGCGGCGTCCGCGCGCCTTGCGGCGTTGGAGATCGCGCACGGTCGACTGCAGATTACTGCGAATGCGTGTCCTCGTGCCGGTCACAGGTGCCCCTAAGATTGCGCTCGTCCTTGCTTTCGCCAAGGCACGCCTTCGGAACTCATGAGAATCGCGCTCACCATCGCAGGGTCGGATTCGGGGGGCGCGGCCGGCATTCAGGCCGATCTCAAGACGTTTCATCAGTTCGGCGTCTACGGAACCAGCGCGATCACGGCCGTCACCGCGCAGAACACGATCGGCGTGTCCGCCTGGCTGGCGCTTCCCGCCGCGCTCGTGGCGCAGCAGATCGACGCTCTGGCGGAGGACCTGCGCCCCACGGCGATCAAGAGCGGGATGTTGGGATCCCGCGAAATCGTCGAAACGGTGGCGGAGCGCATCGCGTATCATCGTCTCACGACCTACGTGCTGGACCCGGTGATGGTGGCGACGTCCGGCGACCGGCTGCTCGATCGCGATGCCGAGCAGCTGATCGCGCGGCGGCTCGCGCCACTCGCGCTCCTCGTGACACCGAATTTGAACGAGGCGGAGATTCTCGTCGGCGGGCAAGTGCGCACGCCCGATCAGATGGAGCGGGCGGGACGCGCGCTCGTCGCGATGGGAGCGCGCGCCGCGCTCGTGAAGGGCGGGCATCTCGCGGACGGCGCAACGATCGTCGACGTCCTCGTGCACGCCGGGGGCGACGCAGCGCGCCGCTTCACTCACGAGCGCATCGACGCGACATCGACGCACGGCACCGGCTGCACGCTGTCGGCGGCGATCACCGCCGGTCTCGCGCTCGGTCGCCCGCTCGAACAGTCGGTGGCGGACGGGCTCGATTTTGTGCACCGCGCAATTGCGGCGGCGCCGGGGCTCGGAAGCGGCAAGGGGCACGGGCCACTCAACCACTTCGTGCCCGCGCCCCCCCGACCACCAACCGAAGGTCTTTAGCCTACGGATTCCACCAGTACGTCGCCTTGATCATGAAGATGTTCTCGGCCGGCGCGCGCAGCATGCCGCGCATCGATGGGCCGAACCTGAAGTCGCCGTTATCGTCGGCGGCGGAGCGGCTCTGCGTCCACACGAAGTACAGCGTCGATCCCGGCATGTACTCCCAGCGCAAGACGGCGTTGCCGCGCAGCGACTTGAAGTTGAAGCTCTGGTTGCCAAACGACATCGGCTGCGCCGGGCCCGGGCCGTCGGGATCTACGGTGTACGAATTCGTCGAATCGACGTACGTGATCGTCGAGCCGTTATCGCGGCCGTACCGGATGAACGACGCGCTGCGCGGCCGTGCGAGCTCGCGGTAGTAGTCGTAGCGGCCCGCTGAAATCAGCGGCTGCGCATAGAGCTGCAGCGAGAGCGTCGGGCTGTAGGTCCAGTTGAGACGAATGGCCGCCGACAATTCCGTCTGGCTGAGCCCACCGAAGATGTAGTGGGTGTTGAACGTGTTGGGCGCCCCACCGGTCGAGTCGGGAATCGCGGTGATGTATTGATAGGGCTGGGTCTGTTTGTACAGGTTCGGTCCCACGCTGACCGACACGTTGGGAGCGGGCCGGTACTGCATGTTGACGTACGTGGACCACTCGACGTCCCGTGACGAGCGGAAGTACGTGAACGCGCCCCCGTTCAGGGTCAGCGATTTGCGGCTGTCCGAACCGAGGTCGAGCCCGAACTGATATCCCGGCGGCAGCAGCAGCAACGGTCCGCCGCGCGTGCGGCGATTGTCGACCGTCCACGGATTGTACGCGACGTTCCAGTTGAACCAGTAATAGTTGTGGAGCTGCACGTACCCGAAGTTGAACCCGCCCGACCAGTTGATATTGCCGTCCCAGTCGTAGTTCCGGAACAGCGCGCCACCGGTCTCGGCATAGCGGAACAGTTTGCCGGGCTTGCTCCAGGTACGGCCGCCGCCGAGATGCATGTTGATGACGCCCGTGCGCGAGAGGAAGCCCACATCGTTGACGTCGAAGCCCGGCGAGATCACGCCAAACGCGGAGTTCACGAAAACGTTGCCGCGCTGCTTCGCCAGGGTGAATCGCGCCGCCATACCGTTGAGCGAGGTCGCGGTCGTATCCACGCCGCCGCTCGGCGCATCGGGCCGTTGGAAGTAATGGACCGAACTGCGCTGCACGGAGGTCATACGTGCCGGTGTGCCGGCGATGCGTGAGCCGGCGACCCACGCGGTGGTTACCCACGTCTTCGCGGTGTCCAAGAAGATCCAGCCGTCGGCTCCCAACGTCGTGGAGTTGTTGTTGCGGAAATCACGGAGCGCAGGATCATCAAACGCGCGGCCCGCGAACGTGGTCATGAATCCGAGCCCCTGCCGGCCTTTGTCGAACTCTTTCTGCGCGCGGTACGCGCCGTACGTCGCGAGCGGCTCGATTTCCTGACCCCAGCGCGCGCCGACGCTGTCCTGCAGTGTGGCGCGCTCTCGGGCTGTCACGGCAGTCAGGCCCCCCACGTTCCAGCTGCCGGCGAGTTTGCCGGTGAGCTTGAGTGCGCCAAGGATGTGCGCACCGTCAGGTCCGCCCACATACCCCTTGTCCGGCGCGCCTGGTAATCCCAGCGAACGCCCGATACGCCGGCTGTAAAAGAAGCTCGGTCCGGACCAATTGAATCCCCAGAAGTTGCTCTGGCCGCCGAAGCCGAATTGGAAAATGGACGAGCCTTCGACAAAGAACGGCCGCCGCTCGTTGAGGAATGTCTCGCGGTCGCTCAGGTTCACGACGGCGGGGTCGACTTCGACCTGGCCGAAATCGGGGTTGACGGTGGCGTTCAGGGTCAGATTCGAGCCGAGGCCGATCTTCGCGTCGACGCCGAACCCGGGGTCGAACTTCGATCCGTCGTTGAAAGGATCACCGAAGGTGTGCGGCGTGAACGCGGCGCGCGTGGTTGCGTAGGGCATGATTTCAAGACGTCGCGGCGGCTCGATGCGCTCGATCCCCACGAGGTCCGGGAAGCGCGATACGAAGCCCCGGCCGTCCCGCGGCGTGTAGGCGATGTAGTCGAACTCGTTTTTGCGCGCGATGTCGCGGCGGAAATTGATGCCCCACACGTACTGGCTGCGCTTGACGAACCGCAATTGGGAGTACGGGATCCGCAGCTCGGCGGTCCAACCCGCCGCATCGCGCGTCACCTTACCCTCCCAGACGCCATCCCACGTGTCGTCGTCCCAGTCGTCGTTGAAGAGCGTGCCGTCATAGAGCGTGCCAGCCGCATTGATCCCGAAGTAGAAGCCGCTGCGCTTGTCGTGATAGGGATCGATGTAGACCTGGAAGCGGTCGGAATTGGTGCCCTGATCGCGCCGTGCGAGGCGCGCGACGATCGAGTCGGGATGCGAGTCGTAGAGACGGGCGCCGATGTAGAGCGCCGCGTCGTCATACGCGACGTAGACGACGGTGCTCTCGGTCGGCACGGCCCCCTGCGTAGGATCGCGCTGCGTAAACCCGGTGAGCCGCTCGGCGGATTGCCAGAGCGGTTCGTCGAGCAGACCGTCGATCGTGACGGCCTGGCCACCGCCAAGGCGAATGGCGCGGACTTGCTGCGGCGCAGGAGGCGCTGGAGGTGGAGAGTCGACGGCAACGAGCGGCGGATGACTTCCCGCTAGAGCGAGGAGCAACTGGAGCATCGTCGGCATATGCGTCCGGGAGCTGAAGGTGAATGTGACTCCGGTCGCGAACGCTGACGGCGAGCGCGCGGCAGTTACCGGTTGATATGACAGACGCTGTTCCAAAAGGGTTGCAAATGGGACGTCAGGATTGCATCAGGGGCGAGGGTAGGGGCGCAACATGCTGCGCCCCTACAATGCTATTTGATTCGCTGGAGCACTCCCTTCACGACCACGGCGAGCTTCCGGGCCACCTGCTCACTCACTGCCAGCACATCCTCGTGGGAAAGCGCCTCTCCGGTAATCCCGGCGCCGGGGTTCGTAATAATGGAAAAGCCCAGGCAGCGCATGCCCCGGGACCGAGCCACCAATACTTCCGGCACGGTCGACATCCCGACGGCGTCGGCGCCGAGCCGCTCGAGCATACGGACTTCAGTGGGCGTCTCGTACGAGGGACCCAGGAGGGCGACGTAGACGCCCTCCTCCATGCGGATGCCGGCTTCCCGGGCCACCGTGCGAGCGACGGCCCGGAGCTCCCCGTCGTACGGCTCGTGCATGATCGGAAAGCGCTCCTCCCCGGGCTCGGGCTGTCCGATCAGGGGGTTGCGCCACATGAGGTTGATGTGATCGGCGATGAGCATCAGGGTTCCGCCCGGGAAGGTGCGGCGCACCCCGCCGGCGGCGTTCGTGACGATCAGGATCTGGACACCAAGCTCGGCAAAGACGCGGGCCGGCAAGCCAGCGACCGCCGCGGGATGGCCTTCATACAAGTGAAAGCGACCGGCCTGCACGATGACCGGCACGCCCTCGAGCTTCCCGACGACCAGCTCTCCCTTGTGACCCGCGACCCCTGGCTCGGGGAATCCCGGGATGGTGCGGTAGGGGATGCGAACAGACTCGGCGACTTCGTCGGCGAGAAAACCCAGCCCAGAGCCAAGAACGATTGCGATCCGGGGTCGGAGTTTGCCGAGTCGCTGCTTCACTGCTGCGGTTGCTGCGTCGACAGTCGTCCCCGTCTCCCTTCCCTCGTCCCCCTTCCCCCTCACAATAGGATGCCCGCCAGCGTCGCCGAGAGGAAGTTGGCGAGCGTCCCCGCGATCATCGCGCGCAGACCCAGGCGCGCCAGGTCGTGTTTGCGGTCAGGAGCGAGGGCGCCGATGCCGCCAATTTGGATCCCGATGGAGCTCAGATTTGCAAAGCCGCAGAGTGCAAAGGTCGCGATGGTAAACGAGACGGGATCGAGGCTCCCCTTCATCGGACCGAGATGGGCGAACGCGACAAACTCGTTCACCACCATGCGCTCACCCAGCAGCGATCCGACCGTTCCGCTGTCGTGCCACGGGACACCCATCACCCAGGCGATCGGCCGGAATATCCACCCCAACACAGTCTGCAGAGTGGCTGGGAACCACGGGACAAATCCGTGAATCCAGCCGAACAGTCCGTTGACGAGCGCGATGAGTGCGATGAACGAAATCAGCATCGCGATCACATTGAGCATCAGCTGCAGGCCTTCGCCTGTGCCGCGGGCTGCCGCATCGAGCACGTTCACGTCGGTGCGCGGGATGTCCACTTTGACGCCGCCGAGAGTTTCCGGGATCTCGGTCTCCGGCTCGAAGATCTTCGCCATCATGATCGTCCCTGGCGCCGTCATGATGACCGCCGTCAGCAGATGGCGTGCTTCGATCCCAAACGCGATGTACGCGGCCATAATCGATCCGGAAACGTGCGCCATACCGGCCGTCATCACGGTCATGAGTTCCGAGCGAGTCATGCGCGGTAAGAATGGACGGATCGTGAGGGGCGCCTCGGTCTGGCCCATGAAAATCGACGCCGCGACGTCGAGGCTCTCGGCGCCGCTCGCACCCATGATCTTGTTCATCGCGATCGCGAACGCCTTCACGACGACCTGCATGATCCCGAGGTAATACATGATCGCAAAGAGCGCCGAGACAAAGATGATTGCCGGCATGATTTGAAACGCGAACACCACCCCGATGCTCGAGTGCTGTTTCCCGATCTCCCCGAAAACGAACTCGGACCCCGCGTAGGAGAAGCTGAGGATCTTCGTGACGGTCGCGCCGAGCCAGCCGAACAAGTCTCGACCCTGCTTCACGCGCAGGACGAAGATCGCGAAAAACAGCTGGAGGCCAACACCCCACGCGACGACGCGCCAGCTGATCGCCCGCCGGTTGCGCGAGAACGCGATGCCGATGCCGAGGATCAGGATGAGCCCGAAGATTCCCGTGAGCCGCGAGCCGAGGGAACGAGGCGTCGCCACAACCACCGTGTCCGACTGTTGCTCGGGCGCTGGCGGCGCCGGCTGCACTCTGGTGGTGTCCTGTGTGGCCGGGACGGTCGCGCCGCGCAGTGTATTGAACACAAAGCGCGGCAGCGTGAAGACGACGAGGGCACAGACGAACGTGACCGTGAACGCGAAGAGAACGCGTCTCGCGGACATCAGAGAGCCCCCAATTCACTTTGGACACGGGACACGAGCGCCACCTTTTCGTACTCCGGGAGAAATGCGCTTTCGCAGGCGTTCAGGACCACGCGCGTCATGTCGTCGGGCGAGAGACCCAGCACGGCGTGCGCGAGAAAATACTCGTCCGTCAGCGTGATGCCATCGGTCAACGGGCCGTCGGTGTTCAGCGTGACGACGACGCCCTGCTGGAAATAGCGCTTAAAGGGATGGTCCGCCACCGAAGCCACGACGTGGGTATGTACGTTGCTCGTGAGGCACATCTCGAGCGGAATCTTGCGGGCGACGACTTCCTCGAGCAGCGCGGGATCTTCCGCGAGCCTGGTGCCGTGCCCGATGCGCTGCGCGCCGACCTCGTGGAGGGCCTGATGAATCGAATCCGGCCCGTCGCCCTCACCGGCGTGGCACGTACAGGCCATCCCGTGGGCGGCCGCGTACTCGAATGCCGCACGATGATCGCGTGCCGGGTGCCCGCGCTCCGCTCCGGCGAGGTCGAATGCAGTCACGCCGGCGCTGCGATACTCCGCCGCCGCGCGCGCCAGCTCGAGCGATTCGGCCGGCGCGCGTGTGCGCATGGCGCAGACGATCAGCCCGACCTTCATTCCGGTTTCGGCGGTAGCACGCCGGATGCCGGCGAGGGGGGCCTCGATCGCCTGCGTGAGCGTCAGCGCGGGGCGATGCAGCAACGGCGAGTATCGTACCTCTACGTAGCGCACGTTTTCCGCCGCCTTGTCGAGCACGAATTCGTACGCGACACGCTCCAGCGCCTGTGCCGTCTGGAGCACCGAGAGCGTGATCTCGTACTTCTGGAGGTAGTCCTCGAGACTCTTGGCGTCGCGGACCAGCATCGCTTTGGCGAGCGCGTCCGGTGTGTCGGCGGGCAGACGGATGCCCTGCGCGCGCGCCAGCTCGATCATCGTCGCGGGCCGCAGCGCCCCATCGAGGTGCACATGCAGCTCGGCCTTGGGCCAGCGCCGCAGCGCGTCCTTCGTCAACTTCGGCTTCCCTGCGCGCCGCGCGGAGACGACGACGCGGTAGACCGCGCCCGCCTCCCCCACGGCGTCTCCGGCGTCGATCGGCCGGCCGGCGGCGTCCGTCACATACGCGGCACCGTCGAGCAGCCGAGCCAGGCCGTCGTCCGCCTGCGCGACGGCGTCGCGCACGCGCGCGCCGCGGGGTACATCGACGGCTTTGTCGTTGACGAAAACCCGCATCAGTGGTCGGTCCGATGGAAGCGCACGTCGGCGGGCGCCTCCACGGGAGCGCGCAGCACACCCAAATAGCGGGTCAGGGCGTCGACATCGACGACGTCAAGGTCTTCCTTCGGAGAGCCCACCAGCATGCCAAATCCCGAGCCACCCGTCGCCATGAAGTCGCTGACGACCAGGGTGTACGTGCGATCCTTGTCGAGATCTTTGCCGCCGAGGTGAACGCGGCTGATGCGCTTGCGCACTTCCTTCCGCGGGTCGTACCATACTTCCGCCCCGGCGACGTGGCAGTCCGGAAGGTGATCCTGGCTCCCCGCCACGCACTGCTCCAGCGCGTCCTGCAGCACCGAGCCTTTCACCGTGAGCCGCAGCAACCGGTTCTGGAACGGCTGCACCTGGTAGGCCTGGCCCCACGTGACCGTGCCCTCGGGCAGATCGGCGCGGATGCCGCCGTTGTTCATGATCGCCACGTCGGCGCGGCCGGCGGCACGCTGCGCGTCCGCGATGAGCCGGCCCAACGCGTACTCGTCACCCTCCCGCTTCAGCGGGACCTTGAGTCGCGCGACGACCCGCTCGCTGATGTTGCGCACCGCCTGCTGCTGGCGGCCCAGCGCCTCGGTCAACGCGACATCCGGTTTGACCTGGTCCGCGTACGGCGTGACGAGCTGCACGCGCACGTCGCGCCGGCCGCCGGTGCGGACGAAGTCGACCACGCCAATCGAGCGGCCGCTCGACTGGGCCTCCACGATCGGGATGCCGTGGACGACGGTGTTGACGCGCAGGTGCGTGTGACCGGCGACGATCAAGTCGACGGACCCGGAATCGAGCTGGCGTGCGACGTCCAGAATCTCGCCGTGACAGGCCGCGGTGTTCCCGCCACCGGTGCTAGAATCGCAGGCTGCGCCCACGTGCGCCACGACGATGACGAAGTCGGCCCCGGCGCGCGCCTCCGGGAGATAGCGCTTGATTGCCTGCGCGCCGTCGCCGAATGCGAGGCCCTGGATGTTGCGCGCCGCGGTGCTCGTCGGCGTCTCCGTCGTCGTCAGGCCGATCACGGCGATCTTCACGCCGTTCTTCGTCACCAGTTTCCATGGCGTCGCCCAGTCCGGCCGCGCCGTGCCTGCGGCATTCGTGATATTGGCCGAGAGGAACGGGTATTTCGCGTCGCTCATGCGCGCGCGCAGCGTATCGACCGACCAATCGAACTCGTGATTGCCGATCGCGGCGGCGTCGATGCCCAGCGCGTTCATGGCGTCGATCGTCCCGCGCCCGAAGGTGGTGTTCGACAGCAGCGTCCCCTGCATTTCGTCGCCGGCGTCGAGCCGCACCGAGGTGCAGCCACACACGCGGGCAAGACTGTCGAGCCACGGCTTCAGCGCCGCCACGCCGCCGACCGGCCGGCCCTGTGACCAGTCCCAGACGCGCGACTCGAGCTGTCCATGGAGGTCACTCGTCGTGAGCACCCGCAGGACCGTGCTGTCCCTGGTGCTGACCGCGGCTGGCGCCGGTGCGAATGCGGCCCGCGCGGCAGCGCGTGCGGGATCGGGGATGATCGCCCAGCTCGGCCGGAGATACGCAGTCGCCTGGATCGTGCGGACGCGACGGATTTCATCCACCAGCAGCTCGCGAATGTCTTCACCCTTGTCGTAGACCACGCGCGCGTTCGCGAGCATCGAGTAGCCGCCGCCGCCCGCCTGCCGGTAACTATTCAGCGCCATCGTGAAGCTGTCCGTCGGCTGCACGATGCGCCCTTCGTAGGCGAGTCCGCGGATGCGCTGCCCCGCCGGTCGGGAGAGATCGACGTTGTAGACTACGCCGCTGATCACGTCGTAGTTGTAGCCCGCAACGCTGTCGTTGATGATCGGCTGGCCCGGCTCGTAGGTGCGGAAGTAGCGGGCGGAATGCTCCAGGTACTCGCGCAGCTGCTGGCCCGAGATCCGTACCGCACGGAGCGTATTCTCGTAGGGGTAGATCCCCGACACGTCACGCTGATGGATGTCGCCCTCTGGCAACCCCGGCTGCACGTCGAAGGCGGCAGCGGCGGACAACTGCGCCCCTGCCCGGCGGCGCTGCACCTCATTAACGAAGTCGAGCAGTGGCGTGTCCTGCACGCGGGCGTAGCGCGCATCGAATCCCGGCGTCGCGGTGCCGAGCGGGGTGCTCGCCCACTGCCGCGCCGCTTCCTGCGCCGCGATGAGCCTTTGGGTGAAGCGTGGCAGCTCGGGCATGGTCGTGAGCGGGATCAGGTCGGAGTGGACGCTCCTCACGTGCCAGCGGCCTTCTTCACGGCTCAACGACACGTGCACCACCGCCAGACTCTGCATCCAGTTTTTCGGCTGCACGAAATGCACGCCGTTGATCACGGTGTCGCGGATTTCGCGGTGCGTGTGTCCGACGATCACGATGTCGGGTTTCGGAGTCACCGCAGCGAGCGCGGCGGCGTCGTTCTCCGGGCCGACACCCGTCGTGTCGTAGGTCGACAATCCGAATCCGCTGTGGATCAGCACGATCTTGAGGTCCGCGCCCTCGCCCTCCAGGCGCGCAAGCGCCGCCGGAGCGGCGCCGGCGATCCGTCGCACGCGCACCCGGGCCACGGCGAGCTGCGCGCGATCCCACAGCATCGTGCCCGGCGTCGTAAAGCCGGTGATGCCGACCTTCACGACGCCGCGCGGCAGGATCACCGTCTTGGGGAATACCGGCGCGCCGCTCGAGTCCTCGACGTTTGCCGAGACGTAGCGATACGTGGCCTGCGTGGCGGCGCGGCGCAGAAAATCGAGACCGAAGTCGAAATCGTGGTTGCCCGGGGTGACGACGTCGTACTGCAGGGCGTTCATCGCATCGACGATCGGTTGCGGCTGACGCTTGTCGTAGCGGCCGTAGAACGTCGCGAACGGATTGCCCTGCAGCAGGTCGCCGGCATCGAGCAGTACGAGCTGGCCGGGATAGCGGGCGCGCAGCGTTTCGAGAGCGGTGGCGGCGCGCGACAGCCCGCCCGGGGCCGCGGCATCACGAACGTAGTCCCAGCCGAAGACTCGCCCGTGCACGTCGGTCGTGGCGACGATGACGATATGCGCGGTATCTGGGGGACTTTGAAGCGCGAGGAGCAGCGTGCAGAGGAGCCGCATAGTGCGCAGAAAACTACCGCGGCCCCGCTGCCTCGTGCTAGGTCATCAACTGCCCGGCAACCGCAACAGCAGCAACTGGCCCCCTTCACTCGTCAGATTCTGCGACGCGACGTCACAGTCGTGCAACCTTCCCTCTTCTCGAAAGCCGAGCGACTTTTCGTCATGCAACTGCTCGTCGTGCGGCACGGGATCGCGGTAGAACAGGACGAATGGGCGCGCGAGCACAGCGACGATACGGAACGCCCGCTCACGGCAGAGGGCAAAAAGAAGATGAAAGAGTGCGCCAGGGGGCTGCGCGCGATCGTCCCCCGGGTGGATGCGTTGGCCACGAGCCCACTCACTCGCGCGATGCAGACGGCCGCGATCCTGGCCAAGGTCTACGAGAAGGGCGAACCGGTGATCGTGGACGCGTTATCTCCCGGCCAGCATCCTCCGGCCGTTGCGACCTGGCTCCGCGGTCAGGGGACACAGAAGACCGTGGCGATCGTGGGTCATGAACCGGGACTCGGCGCAGTCGTCAGCTGGTTCACCGCGGGAAGCGAGCGCTCGTTTCTCGAGCTGGGCAAAGGCGGCGCCTGTCTGCTCGACCTCGGCGACCGCATCGAGTCGGGCGATGCGATGCTGCTGTGGGTGCTGCGCCCCAGTCACCTGCGGGCGCTGAGCTGATGGCCGACTTCACCCGCGAGCTGCTCGATCGCCCGGCCGTCCTGGCGGCGAGCACGGTCGCGCTAGCGTATCTCGACGACGCCGTCGCCGCGGCGACGCGACTGAGCGATCGCACCGACACTGAAGCGCTGCATGACTTCCGCGTGGCGATTCGGCGGCTGCGTGTCACCGTGCGCACCTATCCCGGTTTGCACGAGAGTGTGACCCGCAAGCAGCGCCGCAGGTTGCGGAGGCTCGTGCGGTCGACGAATCCCGCGCGCGACGCCGAGGTTCAGCTCGCCTGGTTCGTCGAGCGCTCGCCGCGATTCACGCCACTAGAGCGCGCCCGCCTCGGTGCGCTGCGCGCGCGCTTGCGCGCTCGCCGGCGTCGAGTCATGGCAGCAACGCGCGAGGAACTACAAGAGCGGTTCGAAAAAGTGGAGCGCAAGCTGCGGCGCCGGCTGACGACGCTGCGGTCCGACGCCGGCTCGCACGAGGCGCCATATCGCTCGGTGGTGGCCGCGACGCTCGTACAACACGCGAGAGATCTTGTCGGGCGGCTCAGCGCGGCGTCGCCGTCCGCGGACGCAGCCGAGCTGCACGCCACGCGCATCGCCGCCAAGCGCCTGCGCTACTTGCTGGAGCCGGTGCAATCCGGGCTGCCTGACGGTGCCACGCTCGTGCGACGACTGAAGGATCTGCAGGATCTGTTCGGCGCGCTGACGGACGCGCATGAGCTCGAGGTCGTGCTGCGGGAGGCTGGAGCAGGAGCGGCGCCCGCCGCGAACCTGCTGCAAACCGAAGTGGCGGCGCTCCTCATCAAGTTGCGGGCTGAGTGGTCCACGGCCGGCCCGGATCTCGAGCGACAGATCGCTGTTGCTGCGCGGCAGCTGCGTCCGGCGAGGAATGCTCCTCGCCCACCGGCGAGACGCCGCCGGCTACGTGGAGCTGTCGTCGGGGACTTTACGGGCGGATGAGCCCCTGGCGCCGCGGCGCACGCGCGGCGCTGTAGCGCTCCGACGCGTCTCTCCCTTCCCCTTCTTGCCGTTACGTCGGAGGACCGGCACGAACAGCCTTCGGCCGCCGTGTTCCGTGACGGCCGACCCGCGCGCCAGACTATGCAGCACGGTCTGCGACCGGATCGTGGCCTGACCTTCCTCCGGAACCAGCCGTCGATAAGACCCATCGGGATTCTGCAACCGCGCCTTGACGTTGTCGCCGAGGATCGTCGGCAGGATGCGGTCGACGATGCGCGCCTTGAGGGCGGCAGCCTCCACCGGGAACATCACTTCGATCCGCCGGAAGAAGTTGCGCGGCATCCAGTCCGCGCTGGCGAGGAAGACCTCAGGGTTGCCGCCGTTGCTGAAGTAGAACACCCGGCTGTGCTCGAGGAAGCGGTCGACGGTGCTGACCACCCGAATGCGTTCCGAGACGCCCGGCAGCCCGGCCCGCAGGGAGCAGATGCCCCGAATCACGAGATCGATCTCTACGCCGGCCTGGGAAGCGCGGTACAGCGCGTCGATCACCGACACCTCGACGAGCGCGTTCATCTTCACGATGATGCGGGCCGGGTGTCCCGCTTCCGCGTGACGCCGTTCGCGGTCGATGAGCGCGATGACGCGCTCGCGCAGCTCCACCGGCGCCACGACGAGCTTGCGCCACCGGCGGGTTTGTGAGTACCCGGTCAGCAGATTGAACATCTCGCTGACATCGTCACCGAACGCTGGATCGGCCGTGAACAGTCCGATGTCGGTGTAGATGCGGGCCGTCGTCGGGTTGTAGTTCCCCGTCGAGAGGTGGACGTAGCGGCGCAGGCCCGAGCGCTCGCGCCGCACGACCAGCGCCGCCTTGCAGTGGGTCTTCAGGCCGACGATGCCGTACACGACGTGCACGCCGGCCTGCTCCAGCTCGCGTGCCCAGACGATGTTGTTCTCTTCGTCGTAGCGCGCTTTGAGCTCGACGAGTGCGGTGACCTGTTTGCCGTTCTGCGCGGCCCGGGCGAGTGCGGAAATGATCGGGCTGCCGCCGCTCGTGCGGTACAGGGTCTGCTTGATCGCGAGAACCTGGGGGTCGTCGGCCGCGCGATCGATGAAATCGACCACGGCACCGAACGACTCGTACGGATGATGCACCAGGACATCCTCCGCCCGGATTACGTCGAACGGGTTCTCGCCGCTCGCAAACGCCGGCGCGGGCCGGGGCACGAGCGCCTCGTCGCGCAGGGTTCGGAATCCCTCACCGCGGTGCAGCGCCATCAACGCCGTCAGATCGACCGGCCCATTCACGCGGTACACGTCGCTCTCGCGCAGGTCGAGCGCGCCCATCAACATCTGCGCGAAGCGGGCGTCGCCCGACGCGAGAATCTCGAGCCGCACCGCGTCCCCGAGGATCCGCTGCCGCAGCGTTTCCTCGATCGTCTGGAGCAGGTCCTCGGCATCGTCCTCGTTGATCGCGAGGTCCGTATTTCGGGTCACGCGGAAGACGGTGTGCGCCAGCACCTTGAAGCCGCCGAACAGGTCGCCGAGGTGAGCCGCGATGATCTCTTCGAGCAGGACAAACCGGAGCTTGTCCGGGTCTCCACCCGGCAGCGCCACGACGCGATCCAGCAGCGCCGGCACCTGCACCACCCCGTACAGCTGCTGGCCCGATTCCGCGTTTTCCACCAGCAGCACGATGTTCAAGCTCTTGTTGTGCACGTGCGGGAACGGATGGCCGGGATCGATGGCGAGCGGCGTCAGCACGGGATAGATCTCGCGCGCGAACAGTTTGTCGAGATAGTCGCGCTCGGCCGCGTCGAGTGTATCGAGGGCGACCCGCTGAATTCCCGCGGCCCCGAGACCCGGCATGATTTCGGTGTCGAGCAGCCGGTGCTGCTCCGCGACGAGCGCGTGGACACGCGTCTCGATGAGCGACAGCTGCTCCGCCGGATCCAACCCGTCGGCGCCGTAGTCCTGCGGCTCGATCCCGGCGTAGAGCTGTTGCTGCAGACCGGCGACACGCACCTCGAAGAACTCGTCGAGGTTGGAGCTGAAGATGGCCGCGAACTTCAGGCGCTCCAGCAGCGGGTTCGTCTTGTCCCCCGCCTCTTCCAGCACGCGCGCGTTGAACTCGAGCCAGCTCAGCTCGCGATTGAGATAGTGGTCCGGCGGAAATGCCGGTTGGTAGGGCGTTGCCATGGTTACCCGGCGGCGAGACGCAGCCGCGGACGCCGCTCAGCGCCGCGCACCCACACGAAGCGTGGCTCCAAATCGAAGGCACGCTGAAACAGTCCCGACTTGCGCTCCGCGTCCCAGATCTCGACGCGCGGATCGGTTCGCGCCTGCAGCGTCAATTCCACGAAGCCGCGATGCGTTCCGCACGTGACCGCGGTGATTCGCTGGGTGTGCGTGCGATCGAGCCCGTCCGCAACGCGTAGCATGCCCGCGAGCGCTCGCACCAGGCGCCGATCGGCCCGCTCGAGCCGGGCGAACGCCGCATGACGCTTTTTCGGAAAGGCCTTGCGATGATAGCGAGCCACGCAGGCGACGATCTCGAGCTCGCGCTGTGTGAAGCCCTGCAAGTCGCCGTTGAGAATGAGATGATAGGCGTGCTTGTGGTGCTTCGCGTGATTGATCACGTACCCGATGTCGTGCAGCAGCGCCGCTGCCTCGAGCAGCTCGCGCGCATCGGCCGGCACTCCAAACCGCTCCGCCAATCCGTGGAACAGCTGCGTCGCGAGATGGGCGACGTGCTCACAATGCCGCTCACTCGACCGGCATTGCCGCGCGAATGCTCGCGCGGAATCGAGCCGGCTGATCGGCCCTGCCGACTTGCGCGCCTCGGAGGGGAAACGCTCCTCGATCATCGCGAGCAGCAATCCGTCGCGCAGCCCGCCGCTGTTGACCAGGATTTGCTGCGTGCCGAGGCGCTTGGCGAGCCGCGACACCGCCGCGGCGCCGGCCACGATGATGTCGGCCCGGCGCGGATTGAGCCCCGGCGTCTCGCGCCGTTCCGCGAGCGGCGTCGCGCGCAGGCGATGCAGCAGGTGCACGACTTCGGCGCGCGAAATGGGATAACCCTGTACACTGCGCGCCGAGCCTTCGCGCTCGAACTGCGCCATGGCCGCCAGGTTCGTGAACGTGCCACCGCTGCCGATCATGATCTCCGGATGAAATGGCGGTTTGCGCAGCTTTTCGTCGAGTGCGCGGTCGATGGCCCGGCGCAATTTGCGCCAGCGCTTGGGCGACAGCGTGCCGTCCGTCCCGTAGCGCTCGGTCAGTCGCACCGCGCCGAGCGGCAGAGTCAGCACCTCGTCCACCACCGATCCAGCCGTGAGGGTGACCTCGACGCTGCCGCCGCCGATGTCTACGACGGCGACCGACCGGCCGGCGAGATCGAAATGGTGCAGCGCGCTGCGCAGCGCGAGCTGGGCTTCCTCTTCAGCGGAGATGACGTCTACGCGCAGACCGCAGCGCCGCCGGACCTCCTGGCAGAATGCGCGGCCATTCGCGGCCTCACGCACGGCGCTGGTCGCCACGACGCGCAGCTCCGCGACCTCGAACCCCTCGGCGATGGTGTGCATCTTCGCGAGCGCGGCCAGGGAGCGCTCCATCGGCTCATTGAGCAAGCGGCCGCGAGCGAACAAGCCGTGTCCGAGCCGGGTCATCTCGCGCTCCTCGTCGAGCACCCGATACCGGCCGTCGGGTTCGACCTCGGCCACGACCAGGCGAATCGAGTTGGTGCCGATGTCGATGGCGCCCAACCGGGTAGCAGTCACGGTGCGGGAGGTGGCGGGCATAGCGAGCCCAAAAGTTACCCCACTCTTCGAGAGCGCGTTGGAACGCCCTTTGTCACGAACCCGCTACATTCATGTAACCACGTGGCGATGAGCGGGGTTAGCCAATTGCGAGGGGCTCGCGCGACGGTAGTTTCCCCCCCGTCGCGCGGCGCCCTTCCCCGCGGCTACGCTTCAGACGTCAAAGGAGACGACGTGACGACGCGCCCGGTCGCCGATCTGCTCGTGACGCTCGCCCAGCCGACGCGGTTACGCATTTTGAATTGCCTGTCCACCGCTCCGATGTTTGTGTCCGATCTTTCTGCGATTCTCGATTTACCCGATGCGACGATCGCCGAGCACATGGACACACTCGAGTCGCTGGGAATTGCCCGCACGTATCCCGTCGTGCCCTACCTGATTTATACGCTGGCGCCGCAGCCCGGCACGCGTGAGCGCTTGCTGCGTTCGGTGCTCGACGCGGTGCGGAGTGATCCAGCCGCGCAGGCCGACCGCACCGCCGCACTCGATCGTTCGCGCTCGCGTTTCGAATCGCGGGTCCGGGGCGCCGTCGTGAATGCCTCCTGAGACCGCGGAACCGCACCGCATTCTCGTCGTCGACGACGAGCCCGACATCACGGCGCTCGTCGCGTACCACCTCGCAAAAGAGGGTTACCGCGTCACAACCGCCGGCACGGGCGCGGACGCGTTGCGGTCGGCGCGCGAAGAACGGCCCGATCTGGTCGTCCTGGACTTGATGCTTCCCGGCCACTCGGGCTTCGAGGTGCTCGCGGAGCTGCGGCGCCGAGACGAGACGCACGATGTCGGCGTGTTGCTCCTGACGGCGCGCAAGGACGAGCCCGATCGCATCAAGGGCCTGTCCCTCGGCGCGGACGACTATCTCGCGAAGCCGTTTTCCCCCAAGGAGCTCGTGTTGCGCGTGGGCGCGATCCTGAGACGGCTGGCGGCGCCTCCCGTGGCGGCCGGCGGGCGCCTCGTCGGCGGTCCGATCGTCCTCGACCGGACCGCCCATCGGGTGACCGTGGAGGGGAAAGAAGTCGAGCTCACCGCCACGGAGTTCAAGCTGCTCGAGCGCTTGATCGAGCGCCGCGACCGCGTGCAATCGCGATCCCAACTCCTCGAATCAGTGTGGCAGGCACAGCCGGACATTCAGACACGCACCGTGGACATGCACGTGCAGCGACTGCGCACCAAGCTCGGCGCGGCCGGGGATTGGATCGAGACGGTGCGTGCCGTCGGCTATCGGTTCCGTGAACCGGTTGCCCCTTCAAAGAGACCTACGCCCGCCGCTCGCCGCCGTCGCACATGAAACTCGTCACGCGGCTCTTCGCGAGCATTGGTTTGCTCGTGGCAGCCGCGGTCGCCGGTTCGATCATCGCCGCCGACGTCTTGCTGCGCCGGCACCTCGAGCAGGAAATCGCGACGGAGCTGGAGCGAGAGGCGCGGCTGGTGGCGGCGTTCGCGCCGGTCGACTCGACCAAGTGGCCGGAGTTTGCGGCGCTGGCGGGCGCGCGCCTGGGTCGTCGCGTCACGCTCATCGACCCTGACGGCCACGTCCGCGGCGACACCGAGTTCGATCGCGCCTCGCTCGCTCAGCTCCAGAATCACCGCGACCGCCCCGAAGTGCGCGCGGCGCTCGATTCCGCCCCGGGCGTCGGGATGAACGAACGCCTCAGCGCGTCCACCAACGAACGCCAGATGTACGTCGCGATCCGGGGCGGGCCGCCCGGGCTCGCCGTCGTCCGCGTCTCTACCACACTCGCGGTCGTGGACGCGCAGGTTCATGCCGTCCAGCGCGCCGTCGCCGCAGCGGGATTGGTTATGCTGCTCGCGGCCTGGCTCCTCGCCTGGATGCTCGCGCGCGCACTGGCCTGGCCGCTGCTCCGCATCGCCGACGCGGCCACGGACATCGCCGCCGGCCGCCCGGCGGAGTTCCCCGACGTGTACGTCCCCGAGCTCGCCCATCAGGTCGACGCCCTTCGCGCGATGCATCACGAGCTCGAGCGGCGCTTCGAGGACCTGCGCCGCGAGCGCGAGGAATCCCGCACGCTGCTCGAGGCGCTGTCGGACGGCGTCCTTGCCGCCGACAAGCGGGGCATCGTCGTCGAGACGAACGCGGCCGCCCGTCGGCTGCTGGGCTACGGAGAAACGGAGCCGTTGCCACCCCTCGGCGAGCTCTTCCATGACCGCGCCCATCGCGCGTTGATGCGCGAGGTCCTGACCGGCGCGGTGGTCGAGGGACGGGAGCTGGATCTCGGGGATCGCACCGTCGTCTTCTCCGCCCGGCCCCTCGCGGAAGGCGGGACGCTGCTCGTGCTCAGTGATGTCACCGACGTGCGCCGTCTCGAAACGGTCCGGCGCGATTTCGTGGCGAACGTGTCGCACGAGCTGAAGACTCCGCTGACGGCCATCGCCGGGTACGCCGAAACGCTTGCGGCCGAGTCGCTGGACGCGCAGGCCACGGGCTTCGCCCAGACGATCGTCGAGAACGCCCGGCGCATGCAGCGCCTGGTCGACGACCTGCTCGACCTGTCGCGCATAGAATCGGGAGGCTGGGAGCCTGAACCACGACGAGTCGAAGTCGACGCAGCTGCACGTGAGGCGTGGCGTCCGTTCGCGGAGCGCGCCGCCAGTGGGGATGTTGCGTTCGAAAGCGCAACGAACTCGGCGGCTATCAATGCAGATCCCGAAGCACTGCGGCAGATCTTCACCAACCTGTTCGACAACGCGCTGCGGCACACGCCGCCGCGTGGTCGGATCCGCGTCGGCGCGCAGCGAGCGAGCGGTGCCACTGTCGTACGAGTCAGCGACACCGGTTCGGGCATCCCGGCGGATCACCTGCCCCGTATCTTCGAGCGCTTCTATCGCGTAGACCCCGGTCGCTCCCGCCAGGAAGGCGGCACGGGGCTCGGTTTGGCCATCGTCAAGCACCTGGTCGAGGCACATGGCGGCCGCGTGGAGGCCGAGAGCGAGCTCGGCCGCGGCACCACAATCCTTTTGTACTTCCCGACTTAGCCCTCGTTACACAGCCGTAACGCGCACGTCACCGACTGTTGACCGCCCACGCGCAACGTTGGCTCGTGCGAATTGCGCTTGTAACAGACACTTACACGCCGCAGGTCAACGGCGTCACGACAGTCGTCGTCCGGATCGCGAATGTGCTGCGCGAATTCGGCCACGCGGTCGCGGTCGTCGCACCACGGTATCCCGGCCACTCGCCTGTGGACCCGGGTGAGCTGCGCATTCCATCGGCGTCGTTTCCGCCGTATCCAGCTATCCGGTTGTCGCTCCCGCAGTTCGGGGCCGTGTCGCGGTTCCTCGACTCCTTTGCGCCTGACGTCGTGCACGTCGCGACGGAAGGATCGCTCGGGCTGACGGGTCGGCGCTACGCCGTGCGGCGCGGCATTCCACTGGTGACTTCGTACCACACGAACTTCCCGCAGTACGCGCGGCACTACGGTGCCGGCGTCATCGAGCCGCTCGTCTGGAAATGGCTCCGCTGGTTTCATCGGCCCGCTGTGTTGACGCAGACGCCCGGCGAGGCGGTCGCGACTGAGTTGGAGCGACGCGGCATCGGCCGTCCGATCGTGTGGGGACGCGGCGTCGACACCGCGCACTTCAATCCTACGCGGCGTAGCGCCGGTTGGCGGCGCTGGCTCGCGGGCGGCGACGATACCGCGATCGTCCTGCATGTCGGCCGGCTCGCGCCCGAGAAGAACATCGATGTGCTGGCCGAGGCGTGGATCGCCGCGCGCGAGCGGGTTGGCCAGCGCGCCACGTTCGTTATCGCGGGTGAAGGGCCGGAGACGCGCCGCCTCGTCGCTCACCTGCCGTGGATCCGGCAACTCGGCTTCCTCGATCGGGGCAGGCTCGCCGACGTGTACGCGAGCGCGGACATCTGCATGCTGCCATCGAAAACCGAGACGTGCGGCCTCGTTGCACTCGAGGCGATGGCGTCAGGGTTGGCCGTCGTGGCCGCCGATGCCGGCGGATTCCGCGAGAGCATCACGCACGGTCAGAGCGGCGTGCTCGTCGCGCCCGGAGATGCGACGGGATTCGCCGCCGAGATTCTCTCGCTCGTAATCGCCCCACAGCGACGCGCGGAGATCGCCAAGGCGGCGCGGGCGGCAGCGCTCGAACGGGACGTCGCACCCGAGAACCTCGAGCTGCTGCGCCAATACGGGACAGCCGCCGGACATTCCAACGTCGGAGCCGCCTCGTGCGCCGCGTAGTGCTCGTCCTCGCCGATGGCCTGCGCCCTGACGCGATCACGCCGACGGACATGCCGTCGCTCGACGCGCTGGCTCGCACCTACACGATGGCGCTGCGTGCCCGGACTGTGCGGCCCAGCCGCACCGTCGCGGCTCTCGCCTCGCTCGCGACCGGCGTCGCACCGGAGACCCACGGCTTGATCGAGCCGGGCCTGGGGTTCCTCGCGCGCCTGCCGGCGTTGCGCCCGCTCGCGCGTGAGCTGTCGCGCGGTGGGGTGCCGAGCCAGGTCGTCGCGAGCGAGCTGCTCCCGGCGGAGCGCGCTGTCCTCTGGGCGCTCACCAAAGCGGCGGGGCTCGGGAAATACCGCTCAGCCGGTCTGCGCGCGCGCGACGTCGCGCGGGCGGCCCAGGCGCTCGCGCTCGCCCCGTCGGCGGGACTGACCTTCGTCTACCTGAACGATTGCGACCAGGCGGGGCACGCTCACGGCTGGATGTCGCCGCAATATCGCGCCGCGGCGGTCGAGGTGGACGCCGCGATCGGTGTGCTGGCGGATCTCACCGAGCACTCGCTCGTGATCGTGATGGCCGATCACGGCGGTGGAGGCGTGAGCACACACGATCACGCCGAGCCGCACCCCATCAACGATCACATCCCCCTCATTCTCGCCGGTCCCGACGTTACGCGCCGCCACCAGCTCACGCGCCAGGTGTCGCTGCTCGACGTTCCGCCGACACTGCTGTGGTGGTTCGGCCTGGACGTTCCCGCGGCCTACGAGGGTCGCGTGCTCACGCAGGCGTTCACGCGGACCTCGGACCCCGTCGGGGCCGGCGTCTGATGCGCTGGCTCACGCACCTCGGCAGCGCGCGGGTGACGATCGGCATCGGCCTGTTGCTCGTCGCGGCCGGCGAGCAGCTGCTCGGTATCGCCGCGCTGTTTGCGCTGACGACGTCGCACTTGGCGGTCCAGGTGCTGAAGCGCGCGGTCGCGCGGCCACGGCCGTGTGACGCACACGGTCGCTTGCTGGCGCTGATAGACCTGCCGGATCCGTACTCCTTCCCTTCCGGTCATGCCACCGCGGCGACGGCGCTCAGCGGCACGGTCGCGCTCGCGCACCCGTTGCTCGCTCCGATTCTCCTGCCAGTTGCCGCGCTGGTCACGATTTCGCGCGTATCACTGCGCGTGCATCACGCGGGCGACGTCGTGGGTGGCGTGGTGCTCGGCATGGCCGGCGCGATCGGCGCCGCCGTCCTCATACTGCGCTGACAGTCCTTCTCGTGCCCGGCGCCGGATTGCACGGCCGACTGTCCGGGTGCCCAGGTAGCGGAGGCCTGTACGGCTCCGCTATCTGCTTAGCGGGGCCCGCCGTTACCAAATCGTGACATAGCCGACTCATCGTGGTGATGGCCGGCGAGCAGTTTGGAGCCGTTGAAGCTGTCCACCATTTCACCTAAGTCTTGAGGAGTACTCGTGCACGCAAGACTGTCGTATCCGCTCGTGGCACTGGCGATCTTGGGCGGGTTCGCTGTCCCCGCCGCTGCCCAGGCGCCCGCCGCGCAGGCGCCGCAGGTCACCGTCAGCGGTGTCGCTTACACCGGCTTCGTATACCAACTGAAAGACACAGCGAATCACGTCAACGGCTTCGACGTCAACCGGGCGTACATCAACCTGCTTGGGCGATTCAGCGGCGGCATCAGCACGCGCGTCACGGCGGACATCTACCGCCAGGCGGGCGACGGCTCGTTGCGGTACCGCCTCAAGTACGCGTACTTCGCCTACACGCCGCAGGGCAGCAAACTCACCTACAAACTCGGCCAGATCCACACGCCCTTCATTGATTGGGAAGAGGCATTGTGGGACTACCGCATGCAGGGTCAAATGGCGATGGAGCGCGGCGATCTCGTCGCACCGCGCAGCTATCTCTCCTCATCCGATTTTGGTCTTGGCGTGGACGGGAAGTGGGGAGCGGACAAGATCAACATGCAGGTGGGCCTCTACAACGGCGAAAACTACAACGGCGGCACCGGTGATCAGCGCAAAGATCTGATGGGCCGTGTGTCCGTACGCGTGATGGACACGGACGATTCGAGCCGCGTCGGGGGACTCCGGGTCACCGCGTACGGGCAGTACGGCAAGCCCACCAGCGGCGGTAAGCGCAGCCGTTTCCTCGGCATGCTGTCGTACCGGTCCAAGCAGATCACGTTGGCCGGTGAATACGCGGTCACGAAGGACTCCGTCACGGCGCCGGCAGTGCCGGAAGTGTCGGGCAGCGTCGCGAGCATCTTCGGCGTGTATCGCGTACCGAACTCGAAGGTCGCCGTGCTGGCCCGTGTCGACCTGGTCGATCCCAACACCAATATCGGCAACAACCGGCAGACGCGGTTCATCGGCGGAGCGTCGTACCAGCTCTCGCCCAATGTCCGCCTCCTGGCCGATCTCGACATGGTCTCCTATCAGGGCGGTACGCCGACGCCGGCGCTCGAAGCGACGCGCTCGCAGGCCTTGTTCCAAGCGCAATTCACGTTCTAACGCAGACTCGGAGAGAACTACTCATGAAGCTCACACGATTTCTCGCCACCGCCGCACTGCTCGGGACCGCCCTACCGGCGGCCGCGCAGGTCACGCTGAACGGCGCCGGGGCGACGTTCCCGAACATCATCTATTCGAACTGGATGCTGACGTACAACCAGGCGCACGCCGAGGTGAAGCTGAACTACCAATCGATCGGGTCGGGCGGCGGCATCCGTCAGTTCTCCGATGGCACCGTGGATTTTGGCGCCACCGACGCGCCGATGGGTGACTCGGCGATCACGGCGATCGGCGGCAATGTGCTGCACATCCCGACCGTCATGGGCGCCGTGGTGGTCATCTATAACCTGCAGGGCGTGGCGCAGGCGGTCCGGTTCACGCCCGATGTGCTCGCCGACATCTTCCTCGGCAAAGTCACCAAGTGGAATGATCCGCGCCTCGCGAGCATCAATCCGGGTGTCACGCTGCCCGCGGCGGACATCATTGTCGTCCATCGCGCCGAAGGCTCGGGTACGTCGTTCGCGTTCACCGACTACCTGTCCAAGGTGAGCCCCGAGTGGCAGCAGAAGGTTGGGAAGGGTCCGTCGGTAAGCTGGCCGGTCGGCCTCGGTGGCCGGGGGAGCGAAGGCGTTTCCGCGACAGTGAGCCAAACGCCGGGCGCGATCGGGTACGTCGAGCTGGCCTATGCCACGAGCAACAAGATCCAGTTCGGCACCGTGCGTAACAGCTCCGGAAACTGGATTACGCCGACCCTCGAAGCCGTCACGGCGGCGGCAGCGGGCGCCATGAAGGACATGGGGCCGAACACCGATTTCCGGGTTTCCATCACGAATTCGGCGGGACCCCAAGCATATCCGATCTCCACCTTCACCTGGTTGTTGGTGCACAAATCCTACAGCGATACTGCCAAGGCGCGTGCGCTGGTGCAGTTCATCTGGTGGGCGGAGAGCGACGGTCAGGCGAAAGCCCCCGAGCTTGGCTACGCACCATTGCCCAAAGAGCTGCATCCCTGGATCGAGGCACGCTTGAAGAGCGTCATGGCCGGCGGCCGGCCGGTCTGGAAAGCCGCGGAATAGCTCGCTGAACATACGGGCGCACCCTCCGGCGTGCGGTTGGGCGCCGGGGGGTGTTTCTCTTTCTCGGTGACAATTCCGTTACACCGTCGTGACGGACAGCGGATCAGGCGCCGGTAGCTTCCGCCGCGATGACTAGCCTCCCCATTGAGGGTGTTCCCCCCGGCCGTTCGGGTACCGAGTCTCGCTGGCAGTCGCTCCTGGGCACCGATCGCAGCGATCGCATCTACCGTCGTGTGCTGACCGGCTTCGCGCTGGCGTTGCCCTCGCTGCTCCTGGTGATCCTGGGCGTGTTGTTCGTCAGCTCGCTTCCCGCCTTGCGCCGGTTCGGCCCGTCATTCCTGTGGACCTCGACCTGGGACCCGGTTGCCGAAGTCTACGGCGCCGCGCCAATGATCTTTGGCACGCTCGCGTCGTCGCTGCTCGCGTTGCTGATCGCGGTGCCGCTCGCGTTGGGCGTGGCAATTTTCCTCACGGAGTTCTCGCGCCGCTGGCTACGACAGCCCGTCGCCTTCCTGGTGGAGCTGCTCGCGGCAATCCCGAGCGTCGTGTACGGTCTGTGGGGGATCTTCGTCCTCATCCCATTCCTGCGAAGCTACGTCGTGCCCCCGCTCAAGGCCGTTCTCGGATGGACGCCGTTCTTGCAGGGGGCCTTCTACGGCAACTCGCTGCTCGCCGGTGGCATCATCCTCGCGATCATGATCGTCCCCTACATCGCTGCGGTGTCGCGCGAAGTGCTGCTCGCGGTGCCGTCGAGCCAGCGCGAAGCGGCCCTCGCCATGGGCGCGACGCGCTGGGAAGCGGTGCGGTCCGCGGTCCTGCCCTACGGCCGCGCCGGACTCATCGGTGCGGTCATTTTAGGATTGGGCCGCGCGCTCGGTGAGACGATGGCCGTGACGATGCTCATCGGCAATCGCCACGACATCGGGATCTCGATCCTGCAGCCGGCCTACACCATGGCCGCCGCGATCGCCAACGAATTCAACGAAGCCACGACCACCATGTATCGCTCGGCGCTGTTCGAGGTCGCGCTGGGGCTCTTCGTGGTGACGGTCGTCGTGAACGCCATCGCGCGCCTCCTCATCTGGCGCGTCGCGCGCGGCGCCGCGGTCGGGAGCAGAGCGCTGTGAACACCCGCGCCTTCCGTCGCCATCTCGTGAGCCGCATCATGACGGGGCTGATCGTCGCGCTCGCCTTCATCGCGGTCCTCGCCCTAGTGCTGATTCTCGGCAATCTGGTGTGGAAGGGCGCGTCGTCCATCGATTGGGCCTTCTTCACCAAGAATCCTGTGCCAGCCGGCCAAGCTGGCGGTGGCGTCGCAAATGCGATCGTCGGCACCGGGATCATCGTGGGACTCGCGGCGCTGATCGGGGTGCCGATCGGCGTCGGCGCCGGGCTGTATCTCGCCGAGTACGGCGCTGGGCGGCTCGGGTTCAGCGTGCGGTTCATCGCCGACGTATTGAACGGAACGCCGTCGATCGTCATCGGCATCGTCGCCTGGACGTTCATCGTCCGGCCGGCCCACGGGTTCTCGGCGCTCGCGGGCAGCGTCGCGCTCGCCGTCCTGATGATCCCGATGCTGTCCCGAACGACCGAAGAAATGGTCCGGCTGGTGCCGCATTCGCTGCGAGAAGCGGCGCTCGCGCTTGGATACCCGCGCTGGCGGACCTCGCTCAAGATCGTGGCGCGCACCGCCCTCGGCGGCATCGTGACAGGCTGTCTCGTCGGTATCGCGCGGGTCGCCGGGGAAACGGCGCCCTTACTGTTCACGGCGCTCGGCAACCTCAACTTCACGCTATCGGTCAGCCAGCCGATGCAGACGTTGTCCCTGCAGATTTACGTGTATGGCACGGGCCCATTCGACGAATGGCATCGGCTCGCGTTTGCCGCTGCGCTCGTCTTGATGGGGCTGGTGCTCACCATTTCGCTGACGGCCCGCTGGGTCACGCGGCAACGCTATGGTAGCATCCGCTAACACTCGGCTGCGGCTCGAGACGGCGCACCTGACGGCGCTGTTCGGACAGCATCGCGCGGTGCGGGATGTCACGCTGCTATTCCCCGCGAACACCGTCACGGCGATCATCGGCCCCTCGGGCTGCGGCAAGAGCACCCTGCTCCGCTGCCTGAACCGTATGCACGAGTTGACACCAGGCGCCGCGGTGAGCGGCGCAGTGTTGCTGGACAACGTCAACATCTATGACACGGGCATCAATCCAGTCGAGCTGCGGCGGCGCATCGGGATGGTATTCCAGCGCCCCACACCATTCCCGACGATGTCGATCTACGACAACGTCGCCGCGGGACTCAAGGTCAACGGACGCAAGCCGAGAACTGAAATGGACGACGCCGTGTCGCGGGCGCTACAGCAAGCCGCGCTGTGGGAAGAAGTGAAGGATCGGCTGCACACCAGCGCGCTGGATCTGTCGGGCGGGCAGCAGCAGCGACTCTGCATCGCACGGGCGGTCGCTCCCCAGCCGGAGATTCTGTTGCTCGATGAGCCGACCGCCTCCCTCGATCCCGCCGGGACGCAGCGTATCGAGGAGCTGTGCCACGCGCTGAAGCGCCTCTATACGATTGTGATCGTGACCCACAACATGCAGCAGGCGGCGCGCGTTTCCGACTACACGGCTTTCATGTATTTGGGCAGTCTCATCGAGGTAGGACGCACGGACGAGATCTTCACCAAGCCGAAGGTCGAGCAGACTGAGGCCTATATCACCGGAAGGTTTGGATGAGCACCACGACGGCGGATCGGCGGTTTGGCGGTTCGGCGGATGGAAAGACGGCTATCGAGCCGCCCAACCGCTCAACCGCCCAACCGCCCGTGCTCGAGTCCCGCGCGTACAGCTTCTGGTACGGCCCCACCCAGGCGCTGCACGAGGTCAACTGTGCGATTGCGCCCAACGCCATCACTGCGCTGATTGGGCCGTCGGGCTGCGGCAAAACGACGTTCCTGCGCTCGATCAACCGCCTGCACGATCTCACGCCGGGTGCGCGGCACGAGGGCGACATCCTGCTCGACGGCACCTCGATCTTCGCGCCGGGGACCGACGTCGTGGGGTTGCGACGCCGCGTCGGCATGGTGTTCCAGCGACCCAATCCGTTTCCCAAACCGGTCTACGACAACGTGGCCTACGGCCCGCGCCTGAATGCGCTCGCGCCGGCACGCGAGCTTCCCGACCGGGTGGAGCGCGCCCTGCGGCAAGCAGCGCTGTGGGATGAAGTGTCCGACCGGCTGCGCGAGCCGGGGACGTCGCTCTCGGGGGGACAGCAGCAGCGGCTGTGCATCGCGCGGGCGCTGGCGAACGAGCCGGAGGTGCTGTTGATGGACGAGCCCTGCTCGGCGCTGGATCCGATCGCGACCCAGCGCATCGAGGAACTGCTGGTCGAACTGAAAAAGACGTACACTATCGTTATCGTGACGCACAACATGCAGCAGGCGGCACGGGTTTCGGATTACACGGGGTTCTTCTACGTGGGCCGTCTGGTGGAGTTCGGCGTGACCCAGCAGGTCTTTACTCGGCCCGCCGATGAACGCACGGAAGCTTATATCACAGGAAGGTTCGGATGAACGCACAAGCCACGAGTCATCGGCATTTTCACGACGAGCTGTCGGAGCTCAAAGTCGCGCTGCTCAACATGTCGGGCGAGGCGCAAGCGGCGCTCGCCGCGGCCGTGGAGGCGGTGCTGCAGCGCGACGGCGACAAGGCGAGTCAGGTCATTCTGGGCGACAAGGAGATCGACCATCTCGAGCTGGAGGTCGAGGAGACGGTGATCCGTCTGCTGGCGACCCAGCAGCCGATGGCCCGCGATCTCCGGTTCCTCACGGCCGCGATGAAGATCTCCAACGATCTGGAGCGCGTCGGCGATCACGCCGTCAACATCGCGCAGTCGGCCGAGCGTCTCCTCGCCAGCCGCCCGATCATTCCCGAGCCCGAGCTCCTCGAGATGGCGCGACAGGCCCGCACGATGCTCGCCGACGCGCTCGACGCGTTTGTGCGCGGCGATGCGCAGGCCGGCCGCGCGATCTGCCGCCGCGACGACAGCGTGGACGCGCTCCACGCGTCGATGTTCCGGATCCTCCTCACGCACATGATGGAGGACCCGCACATCATCGGCACGGCGATGGAGCTGTTCCTGGTGAGCCGGAACCTCGAGCGAGTGGCGGACCTCGCCACCAACATCGCCGAGGATGTGGTGTTCCTCGTGGAGGGCAAGTCGATCAAACACCATGCCGAAGACATCGGAGAGTAGTGCCGACGATTCTGTTTCTGTGCGTGAAGAACTCCGCGCGCAGCCAGATGGCGGAGGGATTGGCTCGATCGATGGCACCCCCAGGCTACCGTTTCGTGAGCGCGGGCTCCGATCCGGGAACGGTCAATCCGCTCGCCATTCAAGCACTCGCCGAGGAACGGATCGACATCTCGACGCACCGCGCTAAAGGTCTGGCGAGCGTGCCGCTCGACGATGTCGACACGATTGTGACGCTATGCGCTGAGGAAGTCTGTCCGATCGTCCCAGGACAAGTCCATCGACTCCACTGGCCGCTGCCGGATCCCAAGGACCTCGCGAGCTTCCGCGCAGTGCGCGACGAGCTGCGTCGCCGGCTTCCGGGGCTGTGGAATCAGCAACTACGATAGCCGGTAGTACGATTCCGGCGGCTTCGGCCGCCGCCGCAGGACCTCATCCGACGCAAAGAGCCGGATCAGAGCGAGCCCCGCGATGAAGCCGCCCACGTGCGCAAAGAACGCGACGCCGCCTTTGTCGATCTCGCTGAGGCTGCCGAGCCCGCTGACCAGCTGAATCAGCGCCCAGTAGCCGAGCATCACCCAGGCGGGAAGTGCGACGGTCGTGATGTAGATCGGTAGAATGATCAGTGTGTGCACGCGGACTCTGGGGTACAGCAACAGGTACGCACCCAGGACGCCGCTGATGGCTCCCGATGCACCGATCATGGGTACGACGGAGTGGGGACTGATAAACGTCTGCGTGGCGGCCGCCGCAACTCCGCAGAGCAGATAGAAGATCACGAACTTCGCGTGCCCCATCGCGTCTTCGATGTTGTTCCCGAAGACCCACAAGAACAGCATGTTGCCGATCAGGTGAAACCAGCCGCCGTGCATGAACATCGACGTGATCACGGTCCAGTACTTCGGCACGGCGTGGACCATGCAGACCATGCCAGGCGCGAGCTCCACACCGCTTCCGGGTGGCGCGGTCCGGAGGATCTCCCCCGGAATGAGACCCAGGTCGCACACCGACCGGGCCAGGGGCCCCTGCGCCCCTGCCCCCTGCACAAGAAGGAAGGCGAGGACGTTCGCGATGATGATGGCGACGGTGATGATGGCGGGGCGTTCGGTGGGATTCTCATCTTTGTACGGAAACATGAGGCGGAATCTAGGGTGCCCCCCCTAGGCGTCTAGCCGTCGTCACTGCCTTTTTGGCATTTTAATTGGGCACGATGCTTGCCCTCTGCGACCAGCAACATCAGGTCCGCATCAAATCCCTATCAGGAGCTGAAAGTATGGCTGAGAAGATCATCGGCATTGACCTCGGGACGACGAACTCCGTTGTGTCCGTCATGGAAGGTGGCGATCCCGTGGTCATCCCCAACGCCGAAGGCGGTCGCACAACCCCCTCGGTGGTCGCCTTCACCAAAGACGGTGAACGGCTGGTGGGGACGGTAGCCAAGCGGCAAGCGGTGACGAACCCGCAGAACACGGTCTTCTCAATCAAACGTTTCATGGGGCGCCGGTCCGAAGAAGTGACCGAAGAGATCAAGCGCGTTCCCTACAAAGTTGTGAAGGGTCAAAACGGCCTCGCAGCGGTCGAGATCATGGGCAAGACCTACACGCCACCCGAGATCTCGGCGATGATCCTCCAGAAGATGCGGCAGACGGCGGAAGACTACCTCGGCCACAAGGTCGAGAAGGCCGTTATCACCGTACCGGCGTATTTCAATGACTCGCAGCGCCAGGCGACGAAGGATGCAGGCAAGATCGCCGGGCTCGACGTCGTCCGAATCATCAACGAGCCGACTGCCTCAGCGCTCGCGTATGGGCTGGATAAGAAGAAAGAAGAGAAGATCGCCGTGTACGACCTGGGCGGCGGCACCTACGACATCTCGATTCTCGAGCTCGCCGAGGGCGTGTTCGAGGTCAAGAGTACGAACGGTGATACCCACCTGGGTGGCGACGATTTCGATGCCCGGGTCATGGAATGGTTGGTAGGGGAGTTCAAGCGTGACCAGGGAATCGACCTCTCCAAGGATCCGATGGCGCTCCAGCGACTGAAAGAAGCCGCTGAAAAGGCCAAGATGGAGCTGTCGACCGTGATGCAGACCGAAATCAATCTGCCGTTCATCACGGCGGATCAGTCCGGTCCCAAGCATCTGAATCTCGCGCTCACGCGTGCGAAGCTCGAGCAGCTGGTCGACGATCTGGTGAAACGGACGATTCCGCCGATGCAACAGGCCCTGACGGACGCCGGCCTCAAGCCGGGCGACATCAACGAAGTCATCCTGGTCGGTGGCCAGACGCGGATGCCGAAGGTCCAGGAGATCGTCAAGAACTTCTTCGGCAAGGAGCCCCACAAGGGCGTGAACCCCGACGAGGTGGTGGCGATCGGGGCGGCGATTCAGGGCGGCGTGCTCGCCGGCGAGGTGAAGGACGTCCTGTTGCTCGACGTTACGCCGCTGTCGCTGGGCATCGAGACGTTGGGCGGCGTCACCACGGTCCTCATCCCGCGCAACACCACGATTCCGACGAAGAAGTCGGAGGTCTTCTCGACGGCGGAGGACAATCAGACGACGGTGGAGATCCATGTGCTGCAGGGCGAGCGCCAGATGGCGCAGGATAACCGCACCATCGGCAAGTTCCAGCTCACCGGCATTCCACCGGCTCCGCGCGGCATCCCGCAAGTCGAAGTGGGATTCGATATCGACGCGAACGGCATCCTCCACGTGGCGGCGAAGGACAAGGCCACGGGCAAGGAGCAGAAGATCAAGATCGAGGCGTCTTCGGGCCTCGGCGACAAGGATATCGACAAGATGGTGAAGGACGCCGAGGCGCACGCGGCGGAGGACAAGAAGCGGCGCGACGTCATCGAGCAGCGTAACCGGCTCGATAACATGGTGTACCAGGTGCAAAAGGAGTCCAAAGATTGGGTCGAGAAGCTCGAGCCGGGTCTCAAGTCACGGCTCGACGCCGCGATTCAGTCGGCCCAGTCGGCCCTGCGCAGCGGAAACGCTGACGAAATCAGCAAAGCCCTCGACGAGCTCCAGCAGGCATATTCCGCAGCGGGGGCATCGCTGTACACGGCTCGCGGCGCGGAAGCCGGCGCAGGCACCGGCGGGGGGACGTCAGGTGGTGGGGATGGTCAGACCGCCGGTGCCGAACCGAAGAAGGATGACAAGGTCGTGGATGCCGATTACGAAATCATGGACGACGATAAATCGAAGAAGTCATAAAAGGGGGGACGGATGTCGGGGAAGACGCGAGATTGGTTGAAGTTCGGCACATTGGTGGCACTGGCGTTTGCGCTCGGTCTGGCATTTGCCTCGGCGTTCCGCCTGCCGACGCGTGGTGAGGCGGCGGTGCGGTCAGTGCTTCAGGACACGAGCCGGCCATTGCCGCAAGCAAAGGCGGCCGTCGATCTGGGCGAAGCATTCGCCTCCGTCGCCGAGCATGTAAGGCCGGCGGTGGTCTACATCAAGTCGGAACGTCGCGAGCGGGTCTCCAGCCGGCGTGCGCCGAGTTTCGACGACTTCTTCAACACCCCGCGCCGTCCCCAGGTCGAGCAAGGCTCGGGGTCGGGGTTCATTGTTTCGCAGGACGGCTATATCCTCACGAACAACCACGTCGTCCAGGGTGCCGATCGGGTAACCGTGCGTCTGCTCGACAACCGTGAGTTCACGGCCAAGACCGTCGGCACCGATCCGAGCACGGACGTCGCCGTGATCAAGATTCAGATGACAGGACTGCCGACGGTACACCTGGGAGACGCCGATTCGACGAAGATCGGCAACTGGGTGCTGGCGATCGGCAATCCGCTCGGCGAAGCCTTCACCTTCACGGTGACGGCAGGGATCGTCAGCGCGAAGGGCCGCGTCCTTGCGGGGCTGAACTCGAGCCGCTACGCGATTCAGGACTTCATTCAGACCGACGCCGCGATCAACCCCGGAAATTCGGGAGGACCGCTGGTCAACGTGCGTGGCGAGGTCATCGGCATCAATTCGGCCATCGCCAGTGAGACCGGATTCTATGCCGGCTACGGGTTTGCAATCCCGATCAACCTCGCCCGCACCGTCATGACGCAGTTGATTTCGACCGGTCACGTCGAGCGCGCCGTTATGGGCGTCTCGATCCGGCCGATCACGCCGGAAGACGCAGAAGACGCGAAGCTCCCGGAGATCCGCGGTGTGGTCGTCAACGAGTTCAACCCGCCCGATGATTCGCCCGCCAAGCGCGCTGGCGTTCTGGAAGGCGATATCATCGTCTCGGTGGATGGCCAGTCGATCGAGTCCGTCCCCCAACTCCAGCAGCGCGTCGGCTTCAAGAAGCCCGGCGACGTCGTGCAGGTCACTGTCGTCAGGAAGGGCGGCGTTCGGAAGACGCTGCCGGTGAAACTGACGGCGGCGCCCACGAGCCAGCCCGAAGAAGTGTCCAGTAACGACGAGAGCGCCAGCAACCGCGACGCCGCACCGATGGAGAGCGCGCTGGGAATCTCGGTGGAACCACTGTCACAAGAGAGCGTCCGCGATCCGGACCTGCGCCAGGTCATGCGCTCCGGTGGTGGCTTGATCGTCTCACAAGTATCGCCCGACGGCCCCGCGTATCAGCGCCTGTCGGATGCGAGCAGCGGCTATAGTAACCCGGACATCATCCTGAAGGTCAATGGCGTCGCGACAGGGTCACGGGCGGAGCTGCGCCGGGCGCTGGCCGGCGTGAAAAAGGGCGACATCGTCACCCTGACGGTGCTGTACAGCACACCGGATGGATGGCAGCAGCGCGTCGTCCGTCTACGCGCGAGTTAGCGGTCCAGTTTGTGGCTGACGGCGCTCCGCCAGCATCACGACGGCGGTCGCCGCCAGCCAGATGACGAACAGCGCCTGGCTGTAGTAGAGATTCGGCGAGAACTCGCTGAATACCACGGCCACGGCGCCGTTCACCGCCGCAACGACCCACGCCACCCAGGCGAGCCACTTCGGCCACACCCCGCCGTTCCGTATCGCCCAACCGAACATGTACGCCACGAGTCCCAGCATGAACGTCGCGAGCCGCTCGGCCGCGAGGCCCATCGGGTGGAGCATGTCGTAGACGAAGACGGCATGCGTGCCGGTCAGTCCCGTATCAGACGCCGTGTACGCATGGGCGAGCTGGTAGCCGGCGCCAACCATGAACAGGATGTTCAGCGACCAGACGGAGAACGCGAACGCCCCCATCCGAACCGCGGCACGCCCTGGTGTCGCACCGGGAGTATCGTTGTGGCGCAACGCCACACCGATCACGCCGGCATACATGAACGCGAGCCCGAACAGCAGCGCCCAGTGCATCAGGCGCCAGTCGGCCGTCTTGGCGATCATCGCGAGCTGCGCGGCACCATCGCCGACGAGCAACGGATGTTTGAGGCCGGCGATCCCAAACAGCAGAGTTCCGAGGAGCAGGCAAAGACCGTAGAACAACGGACGGCGGGTGACGATCATGGGGCCCTAATCTAGCACGCACTCCGCCCGGCGATATATTGAGCCGCCATGGACTTGAATCGCATTCTCCGCGAGGGTTTCATCGCCGGGTGCATCGGGGCGGCGGCCGTCGCGATCTGGTTTCTCGTCGTAGACCTCATCAACGGGCAGCCGCTCTTCACCCCTGCCATGCTCGGCAGTGCGGTGTTTTGGGGCGCGACGGGATCAGAGCATGTCATCATCGAGCCCGCCCGCATCTTCGGCTACACCATGATTCACGTCAGCGCCTTCGTCGTCGTGGGCTGCATCGCCGCCGCCCTCGCCGCCGAGGTCGAGTACGCGCCGTCTACGCTGTTTCTCGTGATCGTGGGGTTCTGTTTCTTCGAGGTCGGGTTCTACATCCTCGTCGCCCTGCTCGCCAAGCCGCTGCTCGGCTACCTGGCGTGGTGGAACGTGGCCATCGGCAACGGATTGGCGGCGCTAGCCATGGGATACTACTTGTGGCGGGAACACCCACGGATTGGAGAAGAGCTGCGCCGCCACCCGCTAGGAGAGACTGAAGACGGGGAATAATCATGGATCAATGATCAATGATCAATGATCAATGATCATTCGTCCCGTAGGCTTCCTCCGGCACCTGCGTTTCAGCATCCCCTCTTTGGTCCCAGACTGAGTATCTGAACCACACGACGCTCATCACAACCCAGAGCATGAGCCCGCCCAACACCCACATCAGTAATCCGCCGATTTGCTGATCATCCAACGGAGATAGCCCGCCCACCCTGGGCGCAGTCGCATAGAACGGATAGAGGACCGAATCCGATAGCGTGATCAGCGCGCCGGTGACGGACATCGGAATGCCCAGCAAGAACAGATAGAGCATCTGCACCAGATGCTGCGCGCGGGGTAACTCCGGGACCGGCGATAGCACCGGCCACCACATGATCACGGCCGTCGTGAGAAAAACGAGATGCTGGGCGATATGCAGGTTGTGATGACGAAGCGCCGCTTCGTACAGCGCGGGGACGTGCCAGATCACGATTGGCGCGGTAAAGATGGTGGCCGCGGCCAGCGGCCGGGTGACGACGCGAGCGATCGCCATCACCCAGCGGGGCCGCAGCAACGGTCGAATGACATGCGCCGGCGTGCCGTAGAGCAGCAGCGGCGGGAATACGAGCGTCAGTAACAGGTGCTGCGCCATGTGGGCGCTGAACAGGTAGGTATCGGAGAGATTGTGCAGCGGTCCATTCAAGGCCAGAAACAACACGATGAGGGCCCCGCAGAAACTGGCAACGTGCCGCTGTGGCGACTTGAGGCCCCCCAGATAGACATAGAGCCCGCCCAGTAAGGCGAGCCCTGTGACCACGCTGGGATGAAGATCCCACCTATTCCAGGGGCTCACACGCCAGTGCGCAGACGAACCGCTCCATAAAAGATGAGAAGCAGGCTGACGACCACGACGAGCGCGAGCAGCAGCGGTCCACCGAACAGGAACGCGAAGAACCGATTATCGAACTTGAGATGCATGTAGAACATCACGACCAGCGTGAACTTCACGGCCGACAGGACCAGTAACAGCGGTACGAGGACACTTTGAAAGGCGGGGACGTAGAACACCCCGACCTCGATCAGCGTGATCATCACGAGAATCGCCGCGATCCGCAGGTATGTGCCCGTCGTCGCGTGGGCTGTCCCCGCCCCATGCTCGCTCATGCCATTTTCCTCATTGAATCAGGTAAACCACGGTAAAGATCACGATCCACACGACGTCCACGAAGTGCCAGTACAACCCCGTGATCTCGACCGTGAGGGCCTGCTTCGGCCCCAACTTCCCGCGTAAGGCCTGGATCCAGAGCGTCAGCAGCCAGATCACACCCACGGTCACGTGCGCGCCGTGCGTCCCCGTCAGCACGTAGAATGCCGAGCCGAACAGGTTCGTGGTCAGGCCGAGTCCCTCGTGTACAAAGTGGCTGAACTCCCAGAACTGGCCTCCCAAAAAGATCAGCCCCAGCAGCGCGGTGACGAACAGCCACAGCTTGCCCTGCTTCATGTCGCCGCGCTGCACGGCCGCCAGCGCGAGCACCATCGCTAGACTCGACATGAGCAGGTCGAATGTGCTGAACGACGTGAACGGGATATTCAGAATCTCGTGCGGATACGGCCCGACGAGGCTTCTTCCCTTGTAGACCAGATACGTCGCGATCAGCGAGCCGAAGAGCAGGCATTCCGAGCCGATGAAAGCCCAGAACGCCATCTTGCGGCTGTCCACGCCCAAGCTCGTTCGATGCGCTTCGTGCGCGTGTGCAGATCCGTGTGTCATCTACATCTCGAAGGGCTCGTAGGCCCAGCGGTAGATGCCGACGATGACGACCGCCGCGCCGGCGAGGGCGATGGGGATCAGGTGCGCAAGCGCACCGATCGCGATGATCGGCAAGCCGAGGGCCGTGATCACGGGCCACCAGGACCCGCCCGGCACGTGAATCGGCGCCGGCGGCTCGGCGGGGAGCGCCACCATCGGCGCGTGGCGCTCGGTCTGCCATAGCGGGAGCCGGCTCGCCACGGTGGGAATCACCGTGAAGTTGTAGACCGGCGGGGGCGAAGACATCGCCCATTCCAGGGTGGCGCCTCCCCACGGATTGGCAGGCGCATTCGCCGGCCGCCAGCGGGTGCGCAGCAGATTCCAGAAGAAGATCAGGGTGGCGATGCCGATGAGAAACGCGCCAATGGTCGAGAGTTGATTGAACCGGGCGACGCCCAGCTCGGCGGGATAGGTGTAAATCCGCCGCGGCATGCCGAGCAAGCCGGAGAGGTGCATCGGGAAGAACGCCAGGTTCATCCCGATCATCGTGAGCCAGAAGTGTACTTTCCCCAGACCCTCCGATAGAAACCGACCTGTCATCTTCGGCCACCAGTAATACATCCCCGCGAAGAGCCCGAGGATCGTCCCGCCAAACAAGACGTAGTGGATGTGGGCGACGACGTAGTACGTATCGGTTTGCTGCAGATCCGACGGCGCCGACGCGTGCGTCACGCCGGACAGCCCGCCGATGATGAACATGGCGATGAAACCGACCGCGAACAGCAACGACGTGGTGAACCGGATCTGACCGCCCCAAAGTGTGCCGATCCAGTTGAAGATCTTCACCCCGGTGGGGATCGCGATGAGCATCGTCGTGCCAGCAAACACCGAATCGGCGATGGGGCCCAGCCCGGTCGAGAACATGTGGTGGCTCCACACGCTCCAACCGAGGAACGCGATCACCACGCCCGAGTACACGACGACGGTGTAGCCGAACAGCGGCTTCTTGGAAAATGTCGGCAAGACCTCCGACACGATCCCCATCGCCGGCAGGATGAGGATGTAGACCTCGGGATGGCCGAACATCCAGAACAGGTGCTGCCACAGAATCGGATCGCCGCCGCCCGCAGGCAGGAAGAAATGCGTGCCGAAGAACCGGTCGAACAACAGCAGCACGAGCGCCACCGTGATCACCGGGAACGCGGTGATGACGAGGAACTGCGTGACGAGCGTCATCCAGGTGAATACCGGAAGCCGCAGCATCCGCATCCCGGGCGCCCGCATGTTCAGAATCGTCACGATGAAGTTGAAGCCGGCGGCGAGCGAAGCGATCCCGAGGATCTGCAAGCCGAGCAGCCAGAAGTCGACGTTCGGTCCGGGCGAAAACTGCCGGGAGGTGAGGTTGGCGTACCCGAACCAACCGGCATCGGGCGCGACCGACAGCCGGTCGGCGCCGAACAGCGGTCCGGCGATGAAGCTCGCGTTCAGAAACAGGCCGCCCAGCAGAAAGACCCAGTAGCTGAACGCGTTCAGCCGCGGGAAGGCGACGTCGCGCGCGCCGATCTGGAGCGGGATGATGTAATTGAAGAACGCGGCAGACAGCGGCATCAGCGCGAGAAACACCATCGTCGTCCCGTGCATCGTAAAGAGCTGATTGAAGGTCTCGGCGCTCACGCCGAGGCCACCATCCGGCCGAAACAGCTGCGCGCGGATGATGAGCGCCTCGAGCCCGCCGATCAGGAAAAAGCCGAACGCCGTCCAGAAATAGAGCAGCCCGATGCGCTTATGATCGGTGGTGGTCAGCCAGCTCTTCATTTCAAGCTCTGGAGATAGGCGATCAACGCATCGAGATCCTGGGGCGACAGATTCTGCGGCGGCATCAGCACCCCGGGCTTGAGCGACGGCGCATTCATGATCCAGCGGTGCAGCATTTCACTGGTATTGGGGAACAACGCGCCCGCGATGGTCGCGCGGCCCCCGACGTGGCTCAAATCAGGACCAATCTTGCCCTGCGCGATGCCGGCAATCGTATGGCAGCCGATGCACGCGCTGCGCCGGAAGACCTGCTGCCCGGCTTCGGCGGGTGAGCCCTTCGCGGGCGTCGCCGGCACCACACGCTGCTGATCCACCCACCGCTGGAACATGGAGTCCGACTGGACGAACACGCGGAGTCGCATGTTGGCGTGCGAGGCGCCGCAGAACTCCGCGCATTGGCCCCAGTACTCGCCGGTCGAGTCGGCGCGGAAGGCGATGCGATTGGTGCGTCCCTGGATGAGATCCCGTTTGCCGCCCAGCCGCGGCACCCAGAAGCTGTGGATCACGTCCGCCGACGTCATTTCGACCTGAATCGGCGTCTCCACCGGTAAATGCAGCTCATTGTAGGCGCTGATGTTCAAGGTCGGGTACCGGTATTCCCACCACCACTGGTGACCGATGACCTCGACCCGGAGCGCGCCTTCGGGGGCGTGCCCCGCCGTCGCGAAAATCGCGCGCATCGTGGGAACGGCGATGAAGACGAGGATCAGCGCGGGCGCGAGTGTCCACCCGATCTCGAGCGCGGTGTGACCATGCACGGGCTTGGGCTCGGCAGCACCGCGGCGCGCGCGATAGCGCGCGAGCGCGATCAACAGCAACGACTCGACGATGACAAAGACGGCGACCGCCCACCAGAAAATGCCTTGGAAGAGCCCGGCCAGCTCGGTGCTGAAATCGGAGCGGGGGGCAAAGACTGATTGCGGGAATTGCCCGCTGCACGCGGTGAGAAAGAGCAGGAGGAGAGCGAGTACAAACCGCACGGCGTCAAAGTAGATGGCGCCCCGCAGCGCGTCAACGCGCGCGGTATCTCAGGTCGGCCATGGCCGAATTATCGGATCGCTTGCAAGCCGAGGGCTACTCGCTCGGCGGCCGCCCTCCGGGAAGACCGGGCATCTCGACCGGGGTCTCGGTAATGGATGATTTGGCGTCTGTTCCCTGCCCCGTCAGTTGCACCACCGCACCGTCCTTCAGGACCGCTTTCACCATCGAGAATTGGATGTCCGGCTGCAGCCAGACCTCGGACACCATCTGCGACCCTGCATTCCGCATGTGCAGGGCGCGGAACTCACCTCCGGGAACCGTGACCAGCTCCCATCCCACGACCTCCATCGACTGACACTGGCGCGCGAGATCGGCTGCGATGTTCATCCCAGGTGAGGAGTTCACCATCTGGATCATCTGTGCGGAGATCTTCATCGCGGGTTGGTCCCCGCTCTTCATCACCATGCTCCGCACGCTTCCCACCCCGAGCCCCGTCACCAATATCTGCATGACCATTCTGTCCCTGGGCCGTTTGGGATCCGCGAGCAACACTTCGTACCAGTAGTAGGTCGTACCCTCCTGCGGCTCCTTGCCGACGACCGCCATCCGCATCGTGCTGCCGTTGGTCGAGCCACCGGTCCAGGTGTAGGTTGACCACGTTCCTACGCCGAGCGTGCGGTTCCGCACCTGGCTGCAGACTCTGTCCCTGTCTTGTGATGCCTGTCCGGCCGCGGGACGGGTGAAGACTGCGGCACCGAGGACGACCGCGAGGACGATGGAGGAACGGGTGCCAACCATGATGTGGCTCCAGAAGCTGGACAGGGACGACAACAGGACCCGGGAAAGATACATTTCGCATACGGTTCGCGACCGTGGCGGAATTGGCAGACGCGCCAGCCTTAGGAGCTGGTGGGGCAACCCGTGGGGGTTCGAGTCCCTCCGGTCGCATCGAAACCGGGACTGGGGACTGGTGACACCATTCCCCCTTCCCCATTCCCCGCCGGGTTAGATTTTACCCCACATGCCTGAGATACTCGTAAAGAAAACCCGCGCCGAGCCTGGCGAGGCGTCGCTAGAAGTAACGATCCCGCCCGACAACGTGAAGGCGGCCGAAGAGCGTGCGACCAAGGTCTACCAGCAGCGCGCCCGCCTGCCGGGCTTCCGCCAGGGCAAGGTGCCGGCTGCTGTCGTGCGGAAGAAATTCGCCGACGACATCCGCCAGGAGACGCTGCGCGAGCTCGTCCAGGAGAGCTGGCGCGTCGCGCAGAAGCAGGAAGAGCTAAAGCCGATCGCCGACCCCCACATCCACAACCTGAAGTGGGAAGAAGGCGCCCCCGTCACGTTCGAGTTTCATGTCGAGCTGAAGCCCGACTTGAAGCTGCAGCGCCTGGGCGGCTTCCGGCTCACGCGGACCGTGCCCGCGGTCAGCGCCCCGCAGGTCGACGCCCAGCTCACCGCGATGCGCGAGCAGCGCGCGCCCTGGTCGCCCGTCACGGGCGAGAAGCCGAAGCCCAAGGATCTCGTGGACGTGATCATCGCGACGCGGGAGAACGGTGAGGTCAAAGACCCGCAGCCCTACCAGTTCGTGCTGGGCGAGGGCCGGGCGATTCCCGACGTCGAAGAGCGCATCATGAACCTGACGCCCGGCGAATCGCTCGATGCCACGGTGCGCTTTCCCGATGACTTCGCCGAAGAAGCCAAGCGAGGCCAGACGCGCGACATCCAGCTCACACTCCGGGAAGTAAAGCGTCAGGAGCTCGCGACGCTGGACGATGCCTTCGCGCGGGAGACGGGCGATTTCGAGTCGCTCGACGCGCTCCGCACGGCGGTCGCCACGGATCTCGGCAAGGAAGCCGAGCGGGACGCCGACGCCAAGGTCCGCTCGGAGCTGGTCGAGCAGATCGTGCAGGCGAACAACGTCGTCGCGCCGCGCCCGCTGGTCGAGCGCGTGCTGGGGATGTACGCGCAGGCGTACGAGATCCCCGAGGAGCGCTGGCCGCAGTTCGCCGAGGAGTTCCGCTCGATCGCCGAAGCGCAGGTCCGGCGCGACCTCGTGCTCGACTACGTCGTCGAGTCGCAGAATCTGCGCGCCACCGAAAGCGAGCTGGATGAGCGCATCCAGCAGCTCGCCGAGCGGCGCGGGATGCCGGCGGCGCAGCTGTACGCGTCGCTGGAGAAGGCCAAACGGCTCCGCGATGTCGCGCGGAGCATCACCGAGGAGAAGGTGTTCGCCTATCTCCTGTCGCAGTCCACCGTGGAGCAAGCGTGACGAAGAGCGAAAGCCACATCTATCCCCCGTACATCATCGAGCGCTCGAGCCGTGG
>WNEZ01000915.1_pt1 | contig 41312 bp, 38 predicted proteins | sample 5400521 | NCBI WGS metagenome assembly WNEZ01 (sample SAMN13153339, study PRJNA577476) | soil metagenome | isolation source: 120 cm saprolite under Douglas fir tree site 2 hole 1 replicate 1 | place: USA:California | collected 2015-04-18
CCTCGTCGGCCGCGGCACGGATGGCCCCCACGAGTCGGCGCAGCGCGACCACCATGGAGTGCACGGACGACAGCAGCTCGGCGACCTCGGTAGCGTCTGAGCGATGCGTGGACACCGTTACGGACAGATCGCCGCCGGCCACCCGGCTTGCGATCGCGCCGGCGGCTCTCACCGGCTCGGTAACCAGGCGGCCGAGTCGGTGCGATAACCAGAACAGCGCGCCGACTACCACCGCCGCGACAAGCAACGCGCCGAGCCAGATGCCCCGCTGGGTGCTGCGCGCAATCGCAAATGCCGTGGCCGCGGGCTCGCGATAAATCACCCACCATTGGTGCGCCGGGACCGACGCGACCAATTCCTCTACTCCTCGCACGGTGTTGACGTGAGCCGTCACAGGTTGGGCGCCGAGCGGTATGCGGTCCTTGTCCGGGAGCGTCTGCAGCAGGAGGCCTTCATCCTTGGAGACCAGGACGGTGCCGCGCCCGTCCACGATCTGCACATAGGCCTGTGCGGCCAGCTCCTCCGTGCCGAGCAGCGCGGTCAGCCGGTCGAAAGAAAAGACCGCCTTGAGGACGCCCACAGGTCGCTGCGTCCGCGGGGGCCTGATGGCGACATCGAAGTCGAGCGAGGCAGTCCCGGCAGAGGAGTCGAACCGCGCACTGCCTTCGTACAGTCCTTCGGAGATCGCCCGCTGCCACCACGTCTCGTCACGCTGGACGAAGTCGGACGGACGGTCGGACGCGAGCACATTCAGTCCGTGGCTCTCCGTCAGGATGATTTCCGCAAAATCCGAGATCGTCGGGTAGGTCTGGAGATAGTCGTGCAGCACGGCGTCGGCGCCGAGCTGCCGGGTCGAGTTGAACGTGCGCTCGAGGTCGGGAATGGTCATCCGGTCGAGCCCGCGGCTCACGGCCGACTGCCCCGCGTCCCGGACGGCGGTAACGATCTGGGGCTCGCTCGCGAGCGCGACCGCTTCGCGCCGGCGTTCCTTCAGGTATTGGGTGACGATCGCGGCGACGCGGGTGGCGACGTCTCGGCCGCGCGCGTCAGCCTGCTGCTCCAGGACGCCCCCGACGCGATTGCTGGTGAGCCACGCGACAAAGACGACGAGCAGGACGGCGGCGCCGGCGCCTGTAATCAAAAAGCTCTGCCGCAGTTGCTGTGACTTGATGGCCATTCGGGTTTAGTTTTACCACCGTATGCGAGACATCCCAAGCTACGATCCGGCTTCACTCGAGGCAAAGTGGCAGGCCCGTTGGGCTGAGCGCCATACCAACGAGCCCGACCTCGATCGCGCTGCGCGGCCGTACTACAACCTCATGATGTTCCCCTATCCGTCCGCCGAAGGGTTACACGTCGGCAACATGTTCGCGTTCACGGGCGCGGACATCTACGGCCGGTTCAAGCGGCTCCAGGGCTACGACGTGTTCGAGCCGATGGGATTCGATGCGTTCGGCATCCATTCCGAGAACTACGCGCTCAGTATCGGCACGAATCCGGCCAAACTGATCCCCCAGAACATCGCCACCTTCCGCCGCCAGCTCCGCAGGTTTGGCGGCATGTACGATTGGCGTCACGAGCTATCGACCACCGATCCCGCGTACTACAAGTGGACCCAGTGGCTCTTTCTCCAGCTCTTCAAGGCGGGCCTCGCGTACAAGAAGCGCGCGGCGGTGAACTGGTGTCCCAAGGACAAGACGGTGCTCGCCAACGAGCAGGTGATCGACGGCCACTGTGAGCGGTGCGACACACTGGTCGAGCAGCGCTTCCTCGACCAATGGTTCTTCCGCATCACAAACTACGCGGAGCGCCTCCTCGAGAACCTCCAGAACCTCGACTGGTCTTCCTCCACCGTCCTCCTTCAGAAGAACTGGATCGGCCGGAGCGAAGGGGCGGAGCTCATCTTCGAGACCCCGAGCGGCAAGAAGATCACGGTCTTCACCACCCGGCCCGACACCGTGTTCGGTGCGACCTATCTGGTCCTCGCACCGGAGTATCCGCTCGTGGACGAGCTGACCGCCGTCGAGCGGCGGTCGGCGGTCAAGGCATATCAGCGGGAGGTGCAGTCCAAGGACGTCGTATCGCGGCGGGTGGGTGACAAGACCAAGACGGGCGTCTTCATCGGTTCCTACGCCCGCAACCCGGCCACAGGCGAAGCGATCCCTATCTGGATCGCCGACTACGTCCTGATGGAGTACGGCACCGGCGCCATCATGGCCGTTCCGGCACACGACAAGCGGGACTTCGAGTTCGCGACGCAGTTCACGCTCCCGATCCGGCAGGTCGTCGCGGTCGAGGGAGAGACGTTGCCGACCGTGTCCGAGAACGGCGTGCTCATGAACTCGGGGCCGTTCGATGGCATGCCGTGCGCAGAAGGGGCGCGGAAGATCGTTGCCTGGCTCGCCGAGCGCGGCCTCGCGACACCGCGCGTCCAATACCGGCTCCACGACTGGTGCATCTCGCGGCAGCGGTACTGGGGTCCCCCGATCCCCATCATGTACTGCGAGAAATGCGGCGTCGTCCCGGTGCCCGAGAAGGACTTGCCGGTCGAGCTCCCCCTCATCGAGGATTTCCGCCCCGACGATACGGGCGTGAGTCCGCTGGCCCGGCACGAAGAGTGGTACTTCGTGAAGTGCCCGCAGTGCGGCGGCCAGGCGCGTCGCGAGACGGACGTCTCCGACACGTTCCTCGATTCGGCGTGGTACCATCTCCGTTATCCGTCGACAGAATTCCACGACCGGCCGTTCGATCCGGCCCGTACCAAGAAGTGGCTCCCGGTCAGCAGCTACATCGGCGGGAACGAACACGCCGTGCTGCATCTGCTGTACTCCCGCTTTGTCTGCATGGTGCTGGCCGACCTCGGGCATCTGCACTTCGACACCCCGTACCCGAAGTTCCGCGCCCACGGTTTGATCGTGAAGGACGGCGCCAAGATGTCGAAGTCGCGCGGCAACGTGGTCGTCCCCGACACCTACATCCAGCAATGGGGCGCCGACACGTTCCGCATGTACCTGATGTTCCTCGGCCCCTTCCAGGAGGGGGGAGACTTCCGGGATTCGGGGATCGTGGGCCAGCGGCGTTTTTTGGAGAAGGTGTGGGCCTGTGTGCATGAAGCGGCGGCAGAGGGCGGCGAAGGGGGGGAGGCGGCGCCTGACTCCGTTGCGCAAAAGCTTCATCGTACGATCCGTAAAGTGAGTGCCGATACCGAAGAGTTGCAGTACAACACTGCGATCGCGGCGATGATGGAATACGTGAACGAGCTCAAGCGCGGAACGGCCACCAAGGAGCTGATCGAGCCGCTCGTGATCATGCTCGCGCCGTACGCGCCACACATTGCCGAAGAGTTGTGGTCGGTGTTGGGTCACGAGACCTCGATCTTCGAGGCACGCTGGCCGGCGTACGACGAGCGCCTCACGTCAGCGGGCGACGTCGAGATCGCCGTGCAGGTGAACGGCAAGCTTCGGTCGCGTCTCACGGTGCCGCGCGGCATGGCGGAGAAGGACGTGCTCGACCGCGTCCTTGCCGATGAAGCGGTGAAGAAGTTTGTGGATGGAAAGAAGGTGAAAAAGGTGATCTACGTGCAGGACCGCCTCGTCAACCTGGTCGTCTAGAGCGCCTTTGCGATCAGGTCGCCGACGAGGTAGCCCACCGCCGCGACCCCCATCCCGATGACGAACATGTCGATGCCGCTGCGGATCACGCCGCGGCCGGTAAAGAAGCTGCGCGCAGCGCCCACCATGAAATGCGACAGCATCGCGATCGCGAAGGCCAGCCAGATGGCGACGCGACCCTGCAGAATGAGGAAGGGAAAGACGGGAATGAATGCGCCGACCGCGGTGGCCGCACCGGTAATCCACCCCTCGCGGAACGGTGTCGCGTGCGCCTCGCCGATCTTCAGCTCCTCACGGACCTGCTCGTCGAGCGCCCGCTTCGGGTCGCGCATCACTTCTTCCGCCATGCGGCGCGCGGTGCGGGGGTCGACGCCTTTCGCCTCGTACTGCAGGGCCATCTCATCCTCTTCTATTTCCGGCATCAAGCGAATCTCTTCTTTCTCCATCGCGATTTCGTGTTCCCACACCTCCTGCTCGCTCTTCGCCGCCAGATAGCCGGACGATCCCATCGACAGCGCGTCCGCAATCATCCCGGCCACGCCGGAGATCATGATCACGTGCGGCTGGACCGCCGCGCCGATCACGCCGGCGACAAGTCCAAAATTGGCCGTGAGCCCGTCGTTGAAGCCGTACACGACGTTGCGCAGGTAACCGCCGGAGCCCGTCTTGTGCCATGGCTCGGCGCCTTTGCCGGCGAGATCGGCGAGCGTTCCGGCGTGCGCGGCGGATTCCTTGGCGAGCTGCAGCGAGACCTCCTGCGCGTCGGGCAGGCTCGATGCCTTGTGGAGGTTGAGGTATCCCTTGACCTCCTCGCCCTCCTCGCGGAGCAGCATCGGCAGGAGGTACCGCGTCCCGAAGCGCCGTCCGAACCAAGCCCGGAGCTTTGCGTTCAACGACGGCCGGGCGTGATCTACGGTGTGGCCGTGCTCGCCGAGCAGCTTGGTCCACATCTGCACGTGGCGCTCCTCGACCCCCGCGAGCTTGATGTAGACGTCCTTCCTATGCGGATCGGATTCCTGGCCGGCGAGAGCGAGATAGAGGTAGGCCGCGTCCGCTTCATCCTGCCAGTGATGCAGCCATTCCTTTACGTCAGCCGTGGGCATGCGCCAAGCTACTACCTTGCAATGCCTTAAGGAACCGTGATTTCCCCTAGGATCGTTCTCGCGACCTTCTACGTAGTTGTGGCATCATAGTTTTCGGACAATGACCGTGTCTCTCGCCGTCCCGGACGTCCTCGTCGCCCGCGCGCAAGCCGGAGATGAAGCAGCTCTCGAAGCCCTGTTCCGGGCCTTCGAGACGCCTGTCTACAATCTCGTCCGGCGCATGCTGCGGCGGCCGGAGGATGCCGAGGACGTGCTGCAGGAGACGTTCCTCGAGGTGGTGCGCAACATCAAGCAGTACCGCGGTGAAGGCCATCTCTGGGGTTGGATCCGCCGCATCGCGTCGACCAAGGCTTTGATGCGGATTCGTCGCGATCAGGTGCGGGACACGGAGTCGCTGGACGACGAGCTGGGGAAGCCGGGGATGCATGTCGGCGCCAACATCGATCTGGAGCGCGCGTTCGAGCACCTGTCCGAGACGTCCCGCGCGGTCGTGTGGTTGCACGACGTCGAAGGCTACACGCACGAGGAAATCGCGGAGCAGATGGGCAAGTCAGTGAGCTTTTCCAAGTCCCAGCTGGCGCGAGCGCATGCGCGCCTGCGGGGCATGCTGGACCAAGGAGCGAATGCATGATGCACTGTACGATGGAAGATCTGGGGGCCCTGCAGGCGGGTGAGGCGTCGGTCTGGGCACGCCGGCACATCACCACCTGCGCCGCGTGTCAGGCGGAGCTGGAGGGGCTGTACCAGCGAATCGCGCAGCTCAAGGCCCTGCCGGCGCTGCGACCGCCGCGTGACCGCTGGCCCGCCGTGAAATCGGCGCTGCACGCGCAGCGCTCTCGCCGCCGTCGCACGTGGGGAACGTGGACCGGCAGTCTCGCCCTCGCTGCCACGATCGCCGGCATCCTGCTGATCAAACCGGGCCCGGGCCTTCATGCCGAGCTGAGTCAGGTGAAGCGGCAGTCGGCAACACTCGAAGATTCCCTGCAGCAATACGACATCGACGGCCGCGTGTTGAGCGGCCACGCGGCGGCCGTGGTGGCAGACCTGGAAGACCGCATTTCCGTTCTCGACGGCACCCTCTCGCAGCGCGAACAGAGCGCACAGGACGCCGAACTCGTAAAACTTTGGCAGGAGCGCGTTGGGCTGATGCGGGAGTTGATGAACGCCCGCGCGACCCGCGCTCGCTACGTCGGGCTCTGAGGGCCCGGAGGAGACCTAGATGATTCGCAATGTGACTGTGGCAGTTCTCGCCGTCAGTCTGATCCTACCGGACGCATCGGCCGCCGGGCAGGCAACCCCCCGCCGGCCGAGCACTCGCCCCCGCGTGCGGGTGGAGACCCGGGACGGGCCATTCACTGCGTTCGCCTACGTCAGTCGCGGGCGGATCGGCGTGATCGTGGATACGAAGGCCAACAACGCGGGCGACAAAGTCGGTGCGCGCATCGAAGGGATCACTCCCGGCGGACCCGCCGAGAAGGCGGGCCTCAAGGCCGGTGATGTCATCACCCGCTTCAACGGCACCGCGCTCGGTGGGGCGGCGTCGGAGGACGATGAAAGGTCAGGGCCGGGCCTGAAGCTGATCGATCTGGCGCGCAAGCTCGATCCGGGCGACACGGTGCAGGTCGAGTACCGCCGCGGCAACGATGCCCGCAAGGTGACGCTCGTCGCTGAGGATCTCGGCATGGGGGACCACTTCGAGATGCCCGGGGAGATGGGGGACATTTCCGGACAGCTCGACCGGATGCGCGAGTTGATGCCGAAGCAACCCGAAGGGGCCTCTGAGTGGTCGTTCGGATCAGGGTGGGGTGGCATCGAGATGGTGAAGCTCAATCCCGACCTGGGCGACTACTTCGGGAGTCGTGAAGGGGTGCTGGTGGTGAGCGCTCCCGAAGATTCGACGCTGGCCCTCAAGGGCGGCGATGTGATCGTGTCGATCGGCGGGCGCAAGCCCACGTCACCGATGCAGGCCATGCGGATTCTCCGCTCCTACGATCCCGGCGAATCGGTGACACTCGATGTGCTCCGCAAGCAGCGGCACGTCAATGTGACGTGGAAGGTACCGGAGAACGACGAACACCACTTCCGGATGATGCCGCGGATGCGCGAGGAGCCGAGCTGGTTCCGGGTCGCACCCAAGATCCGCTCGCAAATTCACGTGCCGGTGTTGAAGCTTCGGGACGTGATTCGCACGAGCCGGGCGATCTAAACCGGCGGCGAAGGGCGGCGACATAAACGGCGGCGAGGGGCGGCAAATGACCTCGCCGCCGCTTTATTTGCCGCCGTAGTTATCGATTCGGCCCCATTAAAATCGCATTCGTCAGCATCTTGGCAGGACCTCTCCAAAACGCCCGGAACAGCGGATCGCTCAGAAACAGCACCACCCGCCCGTTGCCCTGATTCTCGACTACTGCCCACGTGGTGCCCTTGAGAAGCCGGGCGGTGTTGTCGGGCCAGGTGAAGCCCGAGAGCACGAGGGAGTCCACGGGATCGGTGAATGAGACGACGTTCGCGCCGCCCTTCGAGGGCCGCCAGAACGTGTCGCCGTCGATGAACACCGGTATCCGGTTGCGGTCGTATCCGAACGTCAGCCAGTGCGTCGTATCCAGCGTCGCGCGAAAGATCGCGCCCGGTATCCATTCCGGTCGACCGCGCGCCGGCGCGGTGCTCGAAATCATGGGAGGCTCGTTTCCGGGCGCGGTGCTATCAGCCTTCGCGCCACTATCGGGCGCGAGGCTCGCGATGCTCGAGAGACCCACGTCCTTGTTCGCCGCGAGATCACCCGCGCCCCCATACCCGATGAGCACGCCTCCCGAGCGCACCCATGCCTTCAGTTTTTCGACGCCTTCGTCGCCCAGCTCGCGACGCATCCGGCCGCCGCTACCATCGGGGATGATCATCACGTTGAAGGTTTGAAGGTCGTTCATGCGCCCGATCGCGCGGAGCGGTACGGGAGTGAACGCCACGTTGAGCTCGCGTGCGAGGTAGAACCAGAGCCACCCGTAGCTCGTCTCCGAGATGCCATCTGCGGCGGCCACCAGGATCTTGGGAGCGTGCAGTCCCGCGACGTTTTCGGAGCCGATTCCGGCGTCGCCGGTGTCGGGAAACGCAGTCTGTAACGGGAAAACCGGTACGCCCATGGCAGGTGCCAACGCCGCGATGCGCTCGTGCAGGGTCGCGGGGTTGCGCTGGGAGCGCGCGACGAACGAGCCACGGGGATACGTGCGACCCCCGATGAGGACCGGTTGGTGGGTAACCGCCAGCCTGAAGTCTTCGGCTTCGAGCGCAAACGCAAGCCGTGCCGCCCCCGGCCGGTCGTTCATGAAGACGTACGCACTGGCACCGCGCGTTGGGGCGGCGGGAGACGGGACGATCGAGTCGGTCACGGCGTCTCCGCCGAGGCCGGCATCCTCCGTCCAGTAGGCGTCGAGATTGAAGGACATCGGCAGCGACCAGGCCGTGATGTCGTAGAAGCCGTAGTCTTCCTTGTCGGCATCATCACCGCGCCGCCGGTTGCGCTGAAACTTCCCGATCTCCCGCTGAACGAATGACCGCTCCATGCTCGGCTGCGGCTCGAGCATGCCCTTGGCCAGACGCCGCTGGGGCTGATTCAGGTCGATCACGTAGCTGCCGGCAGGGAAAGTCCGCGCGCCCCCCGCCCCGGTGCCCGGGCTGATGTAGGAGTGCGCCAGGCGTGACGACAGCGGCTGGCGCAGCCGGGTGACCTCGATGCCGTTGCGGAGCAATAGGCCGACAACGTGCGCCGCCGACTGCGGATCGTTGCCCGGCACGATCACGACGCGTTTGATGCGATCGGTCGCGGCTTCCGCGAGCGCCGAGCGGCGGAAGTCGTAGTAGTCCTGCAGCCGGCTCTGCCGGTTCTTCGCCGTCGTTTCGAGTGTCGCCATGGATGCGACGAAGTGGTGGGAGATGCCGTCGCGGAAGGTCGTGATGCTCCCGTCGTCACGGCGCTTTCGGTATTCCGGCCCGCCGTCAGTCTCGTAGGTCATCCCGGTGGCGCCCTGGAACGTGGTCCATTCGTCCCAGTAGCCGACGTAGAAAAAGTCGAATACGCCACCCACGTAGTACTGCCAGCCATACCGGTCGAACGCCGCGGCGTTGCCGCGGCCATACGTGGCGAACCACCTGGTCGTCTGCGGGGGCAGGTTCATATTCACCGCTTGCGCGACTGGCGGGAAGAAAAACGACGATGTCGTCGAGTGATGGTCGACGAACACTTGCGGGCGCCAGCGCAGGATGCCGTCCATGATCGCCCGCACCTCGGGCTGGCTTTGCGCGAGCAGGTCGCGGTTCATGTCGAAGCGGAAGTGGCTGTAGCGGCCCGTGATGCTCCAGGGCTCGTTCTGTTCGAACGCCCACGGGTGGTCCGCGCCGATGCCGACGGAGTTGTACCAGGCGGCGAAGCGCTCATGACCATCGGGATTGGCGGATGGGTTCAGGACCACGACCACCGACTTCAGGATCTCCTGGGTCTGCGGCTCATCAGATGCGGCCAGCTGATAGGCCACTTGCATGGCGGCCTCGAAGCCCGCCGGCTCGTCGCCGTGCACCGAATACTGGAAGACCGCGACGGCGGGGCTCTGCGCCGCGATCGCCGCCGCCCGCGCCGCCGACGTCTTGCGGGGATCGGTCAGCTCCGCTAGGCCGGCGCGGATCTGGTCGAGCTTGGCGAGGTTCGCGGGGTCGGAAATGACGAGCGCCCGAATGGGCCGGTACTCCGTTGTGCGCCCCCACGTCTCGATGCGAACGCGGTCGCTCGCCGTGGCGACCAAGATGTCGAGATAGTGCTGCATCACTGCGTACATGGTGTGCTGGTCGCCGGCAGCGTAGCCGGTGATCGCCTCGGGGCGCGGGACGGCCGGGCGATAGGGGCCGCGGGAGTAGAAGTCGAAGGGCTCCTGGGCGGCGAGCGGGGACACGACGAGGCACAGCGCGGCGAGAATCGGGCGCATTGATCCTACCGGGAGCGGAGTGGAACGGCGTTAGGCGCGGCGACGTGCCGCGGGCAATGCCTGATCGAAAGAAGCGAACTCGAACGGCTTGGGGACGCAAGGCCGCCCGGTACCGTCGAGGAAGCGGCGCATTTGCTCGTTTACCAGGTCACCCGTCGTGAAGATCACGCGCTCGGCGTGGGCAGGATCGTTGCTGCGCAGCCGCTCGAAGAGCTGCTCACCGGAAAGGTCTGGCATGCGCATGTCGACAATCACGGCATCGTATTTCGACGCCTTGAGGCGAACGAGGGCGTCTTCGCCGCTGGCGGTCGTCTCCACATCGTGGCCCTTGCCCGCGAGATATCGCTGTAATGACACGCGGACCGATGCTTCGTCGTCCACCACGAGGACCCGGAGCCGGTCGCTGCCGAAAGTTTGCACGTGCGTGGGGGCGGCGTGGTCACCGGAGGGGCGCGGCTCGGTGATCGGGATCTCGACCACGAAGCGGGCTCCCGTTTGCGGCGGATTTTCCGCCCAGATCCGGCCCTCGTGCTCGCGCACGATTCCCAGCGAAATCGAGAGTCCCAGCCCCGTCCCCGAACCGGTCGGCTTGGTGGTGAAGAAGGGATTGAAGATCCGCTCGATCAGGTTCGGCGGGATGCCGGCGCCGGTGTCTTCGACTTCGATGCGGATAGAGTCGGTGTTGCGCCGGGTCCGCACGGTCAGCCGGTGATGTTGGCCGTCCCGCTGCTCCATCGCCTGTTCGGCATTCGTGATGAGGTTCAGGAACACCTGCTGCAGCTGGTGTGCGTCGGCCATGGTGTCCGGCAGCGATTCGTCGTATTCACGCCGTACGTCGATGCCGCGGACGCGCAGCTCGTAGCCGCGCAGCTCCAGGGTATCGTCGAGGACCTGGTTCAGCGCGGTCGGGACCTTCTCGGCTTTGTGCTGGCGTGCGAAGGTCAGCAGGTTCTGTACGATCCGGCTGGCGCGGCGCGCCTCGCTGTAGATCGTCTCAGCCGCCGTGCGCTGATCGGGCGGGAACCGCTTTTCGGCGAGCAGCAGCTGGGCGAATGCCGAGATGCCGGCGAGCGGGTTATTGAGCTCGTGCGCGACGCCCGAGACCAGCTGTCCAATCGCCGACATCTTTTCCGACTGGATGAGCTGCTCCTGCAGCATCTTCTGGTCGGTGACGTCGCGGATGAGGCAAAGCACTTCCTCGTCTTTCTGCGGCGTCGAGTAGGTGATCGAGATCGTGCGGACCTCGCCGTCCTTGCGGTAGAACTGTGACTCGAATAGCCCCGTTTCGCCTGCGAGCGCCTGCTGGAAGTGCGCCAGCGCCTTGGGGAGGTCGTCGTCCGGGAGCATGGGCGCGAACCATTGGCCGACCAACTCCTCGCGCTTGTAGCCGGAGATGTTCTCGGCCGCGTGGTTCACCGTGGTGAAGCGGCCGTTCGCGTCGAGGGTGACGATCGCGTCGGACGCCGATTCCACGAGGTGGCGGTAGCGGGCCTCGGAGCGGGCGAGAGTGTCCTGGGCTCGCTTGGGGTCGGTGATATCACGCAGCGTGGCGACGGTGCCGATGATGTGGCCGGCCACTCGGAACGGGCCGCTCGAGACCGCCACATCGCGCTCTTCGCTCGTGCGGTGATTGACGATCCGCGTTTCATATCGCTGTGTCTCACCATTGAGCACGCGGTCTTCGCGTGAGGCGACGTGGGCACGTTCGCCCGGCGAGACGTTGTCGGCGATCGCCTGGCCGACGACATCGGCCACCTGCCAGCCCAGCAGATCCGCGCCCGCCTGGTTCGCCGCGAGAACCCGCCGATCTGAGGCGGTGATGACGACGGCATCCGGCAGCGCGGCCACGATATCGGCTGCCGCCTGCAGCAAGTCCAGCCGCGGACTTTTGCCTGCAGCAGTGCTTGCCCGGGTCCCTTGGGTCGGCGAGACGCGACGAGCTTTACTCACACGTGATAAGACGCCTCCATCGAGACTTTCATCAAACTCAGACTCTCCAATGCCGACTGTGTGACCTTGTCGGGCGTGTCGCCGTTGCCCCGCTTGACGCAGTCCTTGATGATCTCCAGGGCATGAATTGGATGCTCATCGTCGTACTTGGCATGCTCCTCGAGCCACCAGCGTCCGCGCGGACCGATCTTCGCGTTCTTCGCGAGCCCCCGCAATGCTTTCTCCGAGATTTTCTGCGCGACCCCTTCAACTGCATAGTTCGTCGCCGAGACCGCCTGGCCGAACTCGGCATTGCGGCACATCTCGGTCAAGTAGGCGTGGAACTTCTTCACCGCCGGGATCATCGGCTCCGGTTCCTGGAACCGCTTCTTGTGAACATTGAAGCCGTCCCCCATGGCGCGCCACATCGCGTCGTGCCGGCGCTCCACCCGAATATTGTCCGTAAAGAACTCCCGCCCCATCGGAGGGGAGCGATCCAGCAGCATCTGTAGCCACTGGGGGAAGTCCCGAATGATGGGATAGAACCCGACCAGGAAGTTCTGGATCTGACCGTCCACGAGCTGGTTCTCGGACGCGTCGATGATGACCGGCGTATCGAGGATCGCCTGGCGGCTGGGCTCCAGCGTCGAATCCAGGTCCGCGACCCAAGACGGGTGCGGAGTGACTTGCACAGACATTGCGGCTCCTCTCCCGGGCGCGGGCGTGGATACCTAGGGGTCCAGCGTGGCTGCAATGTACGGGTGGCCCTCGAACATGCAAGCGTAAGTCGGATAGTGACTTGGAGCACATCCGCGAAAATTGGGGTCTTGACAAGATATATCGTCCAAGAATATCGTGACGTAACATCTCACAAGAGGCGAAGATGGGCGGGAAGTTCGGCTGGGACGCATTCGGCTTTGGGTTTGGTCCTCGGGGTTGGAGCTTTCGTGGTCGCGGTCCACGGGGATGGCGACGCCAGTGGTTCGGCGCCGGCGACATGAAGTACGTCATTCTGAAGCTGCTGCGCGATAAGCCACGTCATGGATACGAAGTCATGAAGGATCTGGAGGAGCGGATGCACGGCTGCTATTCGCCGTCGCCGGGCACCGTCTATCCGACGTTGCAGTGGCTCGAGGACGAAGGACTCCTCGTCTCGCGCGATGTGGAAGGCAAGAAAGTCTACGAAATCACCGACACAGGACGGGCGTTTTTGGACGAGCACAAGGACATCGTCGAAGACATCTTCGATCGCGTGACCGAGACCGTCGAGCGCACGGTGGGTGGCTCGATGGCCGAGGTCAACCGGGCACTAGGGCATCTCGTGAAGGCAGTCTACCGGACCGGCTGGAAAGCCGAGAGCGATGCCGCGCGCAAGAGCGTGGCGGAGATCCTGGCGAAGGCTACGGCGGAGATTGAGGCGTTAGCAACGGCGCCGGCGAGTAAAGCCTAACGCAGCCACACCCAGATCGTCCCCGCGGGGCATGACAATCCCGTCCCGAACGACGGCGAGGACGGCGTGATGCCCCCGCCTCTCGATCAGGCTCCCGCGCGCTCGCGCAGTTCCTGGAGCGCACGCGACACATACACCCGGGTCATCTGCTTGCGCCAGGAGAGGTCGAAGTCCGTGTTGTCCATCGGTTTAGAGGGGCGGTAGGCCGCGTCGGCCGCCGCGGCGATGGATTCATCGGAGAGGCGTGCCCCCTGAAGGGCCTCGCCCGCTTCCGGGACTTCCTGCGGATAGCTCGCGACCCCACCCAGGACGATGCGGGCAGCGGCGACGTCTCTCCCCTTCCATTGTACCCAGGCGGCGACGCCGAGCACCGGAAAATCGAACGAGCCGCGCCGCCGCAGCTTGTGGTAGACGGCGTCCCACCCATTCGACGCCGGCAGGCGCACGTCCACCAGAATCTCATCGGGCTGTTTGGTGAGATAATTGATCCCGTCGTTGTGATAGAACCGGCCCGCTGGAACCACGCGCTCTCCCTGCGGTCCCACCAGCCGGTATTCCGCGCCAATCGCCACCATGACCGGTGCGACGTCCGACGAGCTGACCGCCCAGCAACGCGGCGACGATGGCGCCACCCAACAGATGTGGCCGTCCTTTTTCATGCAGAAATCGATCGATTTCCGCCACTCGTAGCTCTGATTGTAGTAGTTGCAGCGCGTGTCGAGACACAGATTGCCGCCGAGGGTGCCCATGTTGCGGAGCAGCGGGGTGGAGACGAGGCGGGCTGCTGTGCCGACGGCTGATGGTCGGATGGTCGGATGGTCCGATAGCTTCGTCAATGTCACAGCCGCGCCCAGCGTCACACCATCCGCCGATCCGCCCATCCGCCCAACCGCCGATAGCTCAGGTATTCCCATCAGCGAGATGACCGTCCTTGGCTCCTGATGGCGGCGCTTCATGTTGGGATACAGGTCCGTGCCGCCGGCGACGAACATGCCGTCGGGGCCGGCGTCCCGCTTCATGGCGAGCGCTTCGGTCAGGGTTTTCGGTTGCAGATAGGAGAAGCTCGGGAGCCGCAGCATTACGGACCTTACTCTTCGGCGCTCGGGCCGTCCAGTCAGGGCGGCTGACTTCCCGGCGCGCCACGCAGGAAATTGACGCGCAACAGTCGCTGCTCTTGATGTCCGGTCACCGGATTGCGTGACCGAGCTCTCGCCTCGGATGTCGCGACGGTGTAGACGGGTACCGTGACCGAGGGGAACAACTCCCCGAACGTGACTGTCGCCTCCAGAGTATTGAGCGATTTCAGCGCACGTTCGGGGTGGGTCAGGCGGAAGGTCAGCTGCCGCAGCACATAGGTGGCCGAATCCAGCCACGCACTCCCCGCGACGTCCGCCACGCGCAACCGGTCCGCGGCGAGAAAGTCCACGCGCCATTGGGACTCGCCATCGACATTGTCGACGCCGGCAAAGGTGAAGCAATGGGACTGGTGAAAGACCGAATCGGCGAGATCGATAACCGTCGGAAGGCGGAGCGTTCGCTCCGGTCTCCCGCGAGGCCCGGGTTGGGTGATGATGAGACCACCGGGTTTGTATGGCAGGCGCGCATCGCTCCGCAACTCCATCGTGTCCACCACCACCGAGTCCCCGCGCCCGCGCGGCTCATCCCACTCGCGCCGCTGGGTCCAATACTCGAAGGGGTACGCGTCGGACAATAGCCGATAGCGAGCGGCGTTCTCGCGCAGCTGATCGAAGATCGCCGCGAGCTCGGGCTCGGAGTCGCGAGCCGGGGGACCCGGGCGCACGCATGCGCGCGTTGCGACCACCGTCACAGGCGGCAGCTCGATCGCCAGCGGTCGGAGCGCCACGTGCAGCGCGAGGGGGTCGGGGTGGGGGTCCCGCGCCATGGTGATCACCGAGTCGAAGGGGAGGTAACCGATGGCGCGGACGATGATTCGGTAATCTCCGGCCGCGAGATCGTGGAATGCAAAAGCGCCGGAGTCGTTCGTGAAGCGGCCGGTGACGCCGGGTTGGAGCACGACAGTGCTGAAGGGGAGGGGCAGGTTCGTCTCGAGAGCCCGGACGTCCCCGCGCAGAGTCTGAGCGGCGGCGGTGACTGGCCCGGCGAGCACGAGACCAAGCACGAGGAGCCGCGACATTAGGGTGACCTTACGTCGCGGCTCCAGTTCCGTCCAGCCGCTAGTGCATTCCGTCTCTTCGCGCCAGACCGATCCCGCGCACCGTCTCAGCCAGTTTCACGAACTCGGCGCGATAGCCGTCCGCGTCGCTCCCGCGCGCCTCGCGGGCGGCCGCGATCACGTGGCCGAGGTCGGCCCTCCCGCGGAAGTCCGAATTCCGCAGCAACAGGCCAAACTCGGCGACCGCCGCCTGAAACTGAAAGTCTACCGAGGGCGCCTGACCTGCCTGAGCCAGCACTGGTTGCGAGATCAGGCGGCTCTGATCGCCGTCGGGCTGTTTGTAACGGACTTTGACGAACAAGAGCTCAGGACCGGCAGCACTTGTCGACTGAGCATTGCGATGCTGATAGCGAAGCGAATCCGGCATGCGGATCGTCACGTCGGTGTTGACGCCGACCGGCACCACTTCGTAAAGGGCGGGCCGGACCCGACTTCGCCGGCGTCCTTCTTATCGTCGGCGAAATCCTCGTTGCGCAGCATCCGGTTCTCGTAGCCGATCAGCCGGTAGGCGCGCACCCGCGCCGGATTCCATTCCACCTGGATCTTCACGTCTTTCGCGACGGTGTAAAGCGTGCCGCCGAGCTCGTGTACCAGGACCTTCTGCGCCTCGGCAATGGTGTCCAGATAGGCGTAGTTGCCGTTACCCTTGTCGGCGAGCTTCTCCATCTTGGCCGCCTGCAGGTTGCCGTCGCCGACACCGAGCACGGTCAAGAACACCCCGGTGCGGCGTTTCTCTTCGATCAGCTGCACCATCTCCGCATCGCTCGAAGGGCCGACGTTGAAATCGCCGTCGGTGGCGAGAATCACGCGGTTGTTGCCGCCGCGGATGAAGTTGGCGACTGCCTCGTCGTAGGCGCGGCGAATCCCTTCGCCGCCTGCCGTGCTCCCACCCGCCTCCAACCGCTCGATGGCGTCGAGAATCTTGGCCTTCTGGTCGCCCGGGGTGGACGGCAGGACCAGGCGACGCGGCGAGATTCTCGACCTTGACCCGTCGTGCCTGCAGCCCAATGCGCACCAGCTGGTGTTGCGGCTTCCAGGGCGCGGGTGCGACCTCGGTGTGGATCGCAAGCGGGTCGTCGCTCTCGGGCTCGGCGTAGTCGTAGGGGAAATAGTTGACGAGCTCTTCGATGCGAACGGCGTCCCGCGGCGGCAGCTGGCCGTCCTGCATGATGAAGCGCCGCATGTTGCTGTAGGACGCGCGATCGACGTCGATCGAGAAGGTCGACAGGGGATCGGCGGCGACGGCGATGAAGGAATTCTCGACGATCTCGTCATAGTGTTCGCGGTTGCCCGGCTGGCGCTGGTAGCGCCAAGCCTCGGTGCTGTCGAATCGCTGGGCTGGAAGCGCGTCGGCTTCGGACCCCAAGTATCCGAGAGCCGTGGCGCCACGAACGCGGACGACGCCATTCGCCGCACGCGACCCATAGAGTCCGGTCACGACGACTTCCTGTAAAGCGATCGGGCTCGACGCGATCGTCAGATCCGCGACCGTGGTCGCGTTTGCCGTGACGCGAATTCCCTTCTTCTCGCCTGATGCGTAACCGATGAACCGTGCAACCACCGTGTAGATCCCTACCGGAACGTTCGCGACTACGTAATGACCGTTGCCGTCGGTCACCGTCGAAAGAGAAGTCCCGATCACGACGACATTGGCTCCGACAATGGGCTTGCTGGTGGTGGCATCGCGCACGTGACCCGCGATACTTCCGGTTTCGACGACGGCGAGGGTTGCTGGCGCGAGGAGCGCGCCGATGAGCAACAGGATGAGTCGAACGGGATAGGCCGGCATGGTCGCTCCGGATGGGGTGTCCAGGAGAGACGCTGAAGACGGGTCGACCTACACAGCCGGGGAGACCTTCGCCGTCACGGCTTTTCCGTCCCCCCCCTCCCACGGGGTTGGAACTCGCATTGGCTCCGGCCAAGGAATGTCGGGGAAGGTTGTGGGTCCAAACCTTGCCGCTTCCCCCTTCCATTTTCCCCGCAACGCTTTGAGCACCTTCTCCGGCGTAATCGGCACCTCGTCGACCCGCACCCCGACGGCGTCGTACACGGCGTTCGCCACGGCCGGCATCACCGGGAGCAGCGGGCCCTGGCCGACTTCCTTCGCCCCGAAGGGGCCGTTCGGGTCAGGGTCCTCGATGAGATACGTGATGACATCGCACATCTCGAGCGTCGTGGGACTCTTGTATTCGAGCAGGGAAGGGATCTTGTGCACCACTTTGAGATCGCCGCGATACGCCATCTCCTCCATCAGCGCCTCGCCCAGGCCCATGTAGATCGAGCCCTCGACCTGGCCGATTACAGACGCGGCGTTGATCGATCGGCCCACGTCGTGCGCGATCCAGATGGTGGGCACGCGCACGATGCCCGTTTCGGGATCGACGTCCACTTCGGCCACGCAGGCACTGTACGAATACGCCGGTGATGGCCCGACGCCGGCTCCGCGGTATTTCCCGGCGCTCATCGGCGGCGTGTAGGAACCGACCGTCCCGATCGTTCCCTCGGCGGCCTCTGCCAGCTCGACCGCCTCCGCGAACGTCATCCCGCGCTTGCGATCCCTGGAATCGCATACGCGGCCGTCCGCAAACGCAAGCCGCTCGACGGGCACCTCGAGCTTCTTCCCCGCATGCAGCGCGAGGATCTGACGCGCGCGCTCGGCGGCTTGCAGCGCGGCGTTCCCGGTCATGAGCGTGACGCGGCTCGAGTAGCTGCCGAGGTCGACCGGGGTGAGATCGGTGTCGGCGGTGACGACCGCGATGTCGAACGGATCGATGCCCAGCACTTCGGCGACGATGTAGGCGAGGATCGAATCCGATCCCTGTCCGATTTCCGTCGAGCCGCAGAACACCGTGACGCCGCCGCCACGGTCGCATTTCAGCTGCACGCCCGAATGCGGCATGTTGTTCCAGTAGATCGGCAGGCCGGCACCCGAGATGTAGCTCGAGCACGCGAGCCCGACACCGCGTCCCTCGGGCAGCTTGCGGAATCTCTTCTTCCAGTCCGATCCTTCGACCACTTTCGCGATGCATTTGCCGAGTCCCATCGAGCCCACGCGCAGATAGTTCGCAGTGAGGGAGTTGGGTGGGACCAGCGTCCTCAGACGCAGCTCCGCGGGATCGATTTCCAGCTGCTCGGCGATCTTGTCGAGGTGCACCTCGAGCGCGAAGCGGGGCTGCGGCGTGCCGTGACCGCGCTTGGGACCGCACGGCGCCTTGTTCGTGAAGGCCCGCGCGCCCTGGAAGTGATAGCGCGGGACATTGTAGGTCACCGTTTGCAGTGCGCCCGTGTAGTACGTGCTCGCAACGCCGTAGGAGCCATACGCGCCACCGTCGAGCAGCGAGCGAAAGTGCATGCCCGTGATGGCGCCGTCGCGCTTTACACCGGTGCGTACCCACATCAGCGTCGGGTGGCGGCCGCGATGACAGTAGAAGACCTCTTCGCGCGTCAGCGTGATCTTCACCGGCCGGCCGGTGATCATGGCGAGCTTGGCGACCGCAATCTCATGACTGAAAGGATCGCTCTTGCCGCCGAAGCCGCCGCCGTTCGGCGTCGCGATCACGCGAATGCGCGCGGCGGGGAGCTCCAGCACCTTGGCGAGCGCGCGATGGACGTAGTGGGGTGTCTGGGTGGAGGTCCACAACGTCAGCTTGCCGTCGGGAGACCACATCGCCACCGCGGCGTGCTGCTCCATCGGCAGATGCGTGTTGCCTTCGAAGAAGAACAGATCTTCCCGTACGAGATCGGCTTCGCCGATGCCGGCTTCGACGTCCCCGAACTCGAGATTGATGAGCTTGTGGAGATTGCCGCTATCGGCGTAGTCGTGAATTTGCGGCTCGGGATGCGCGACGGCGGCTTCGGCAGAGTCAAAGGACTTGAGCGGCTCGTAGACGACCTTGATGAGATCGAGCGCGGCGGTCGCCGTCTCCTCGGTCGTCGCGGCCACCGCGGCGACGGGATCGCCGATGAAACGAACTTTGTCCAGGCAGAGCGCGTGCTCGTCCTGCGACACGGGCAAAATCCCGAACGGAATCGGCAGATCGGGACCCGTGAGCACGGCCTGCACGCCGTCCAGCTGCTTCGCGGTGGTGACATCGATCGAAACGATGCGCGCGTGCGGCTGGGTGCTGCGCAGCAGCTTGCAGTACAGCATGCGCGGGAACGCGAGATCGTCGGCGAATCGCGTCGCACCCGTCACCTTCGCGACGGCGTCGACCTTCCGCATCGCCTTCCCGATAACCCGATGGTCGGACGGTTTCTTATCGGCCATAGAGGGATTCACGCGTGGGCTCGGCCCTTTCACCCCGCATGCGTGCCGCCGCCAGCTCGACGGCCTCGTAGATCTTGATGTAGCCCGTGCAACGGCAGAGGTTGCCGGCCAGCGCGTCTTTGATTTCGGCGCGTGTCGGCTTGGGATTGGCGGCGAGTAAGGCTTCAGCGGCGAGGAGAAAGGCGGGCGTGCAGTAACCGCACTGCGCGGCGCCCAGGTCGGCGAACGTCTCCTGCAGGGGATGCAGCTTGCCGCCCTGCGCCATCGCTTCGACGGTTCGCACGGCGTGGCCGGCGCACGCGAGACCCAACACCAGGCACGACAGGACCGGCGTTCCATCCAGCAGCACGGTGCACGTGCCGCACTCACCCAGCTCGCAGCCGTGCTTTGTTCCGGTGAGTCCCAGATCCTCGCGCAAGACCTCGAGCAACGTCTTATGCGGCGCGAACGCTACTTCCTCGCGCTCACCATTCACCTCGAAGGTGATCGTGGCCATGACGTAATCTTGATAAGAGGTACAGGTGACGCCAGCTTCCTGCCATGATCAAAGCTCTTTTTTCAGTGACCGCGCTGCTTTCCACCATTCCAACATTCCACCTGTCCGCGCAGGATTACCGCGCTCAAGCCATTCGCATCCTCAGTACCGTCCCGCTCATCGACGGCCACAACGACATCCCGGACGCGATCCGCGAACGGGGCGGACTCGACTCCGTCAATTTCGCGGTCCGCCAACCGAAGTTGATGACCGACACCCCCCGGCTACGCGCCGGCCACGTCGGTGGTCAGTTCTGGGCCGCCTATGTGCCGGTCACGACCATGGACTCCGGGACCCACGCGGCCACATATGCGCTCGAGCAGATCGATCTCGTGCACCGCCTCTGCGGCAAGAACGCCCGCAGCCTGGCGATGGCGTACACCGCCGCCGACGTCGAGCGCAACTTTGCCGCCGGCAAGGTCTCCTGCCTGATCGGCATCGAGGGCGGCCACGCGATCGAGAACTCGCTCGGCGCGCTCCGCATGTTCTACAAGCTCGGCACGCGCTACATCACGCTGACGCACTGGCGCAGCCTCGACTGGGCGACCGCGTCCACCGATACCGCCCGGCGCGGGCTGTCGACCTTCGGCAAGCAGGTCGTGCTGGAGATGAATCGTCTGGGCATGCTGGTGGATTTGTCGCACGTGAACGACCAGACCATGTCCGACGCGCTGCATACCTCGCGCGCGCCGGTCATCTTCTCACATTCCTCGGCGCGCGCGCTCGCCAATCACGCGCGCAACGTGCCCGATTCGATTCTCAAGCTCGTAACGGCGAACCGCGGCGTGGTCATGGTGAACTTCAATCCGGGCTTCGTGTCGGAGGCGGTGCGTGTTTGGGGCGACACCGTGAACGCACGCGTCGAAAGACTGCGGGCCGCCGGCGCCGATTCGGCCACGCGCGCTGACTCCCTAAAGGCCTGGGACGCTGCGGGGCCACACGCGACCCTGTCCCAGGTCGCCGATCACATCGAGCACATCCGCCAGGTTGCGGGGATCGATTGTGTGGGAATTGGCTCCGACTTCGACGGCATCACGGAAGTGCCGGTCGGCATGGAGGATGTGTCCAAGTTCCCCGATCTGATCGCGGAGCTGCTGCGGCGCGGCTGGACGGAAGCTGATGTGAAGAAAGTCGCGGGCCAGAATACGCTGCGAGTGATGCGAGAAGCTGAACGAGTCGCGGCCGAGATGCGGCGGATGCACCAGTAGACAGTCGCGGCCCTGGCCGCCATGTTGTCAGAAGCCCCTTTTCGCGAGGTCGGGAAGATGCGGCGACCCGCACAAGCAGTGATCGTACATGGCGTGACGGGTGGACTCCTCGCTGGATTCGTCGTCGCGCTGTGGTTCCTCGTTGCGGATACGCTGGCAGGTCATCCCTTCCGTACGCCCGCACTGCTCGCTGGCGTGCTGCTGAACCGTGAGTTCACGGAAGTCACCTTCCGACTCGTGGCCGTCTACACAGTGCTTCATTTCGCGGTCTTCGCGATGCTTGGTGTGGGGATGGCGTGGGTCAGCGCGGCGTTCACAGCGCCCCCACGCTTACTCCTCGCGCTGGGGTTCGGAGTACTGCTGCAGGAAGCGACCTTCTATGTCGGGCTGCTGCTCCTGCATGCGCAGCACCTCAGCGTGATCGCGTGGCCGCACGTCGTCGGCGCCAACATCGCTGCCGGCCTGGTGCTCATGGCCTACCTGCACTACGCCGAGCATGATCCACGGCCGTTGCGAATCACGACGCTCCACGATCATCCCGCGCTGGCGCGGGGCGTGGTCACAGGCCTCATCGGAGCCGCTGTGGTGGCGGTCTGGTTCTTCGTTTTGGATGTCGCCAGTGGGACGCCATTCCGCACACCGGCTGCGCTCGGCTCCGCGCTGTTGCTCGGCGTCGCCGGCCCCGGTGATATCGTCGTCAGCATCGGTTTGGTCGCGGTCTACACCGTGACGCACGTCGCCGCGTTCATCATCGCCGGGGTAGTGTTCGTTGCGCTGGCAGAGCAGGTGGAGCGTGCCCCTGCGATGGCGCTGCTCGTGTTACTGACCGCAATCCTGCTCGAGGGACTCGTCCTCGCCACCATCGGTGTGGGGGCCCAGTGGGTCTTGGGGACGATCGGTTGGTGGTCGGTGGCGGTTGCGAATGTCCTGGCCGTGCTTGCGATGGGGTGGCAGGTATGGCGGACGCATCCGATGCTGCAGCGTCGGTTGCTGGAGCATCCGCAGCTTCGCGTGTAGGTGACAGTTAGAAAACAGTAGGGGCGCAGCATTCTGCGCCCCTCATGTTTTCCCTACACGATCCAAACCTACGGAGTCTTTGGGGTCGCCTGCGTCGTGTCGTGGCGGTCCCCGCGTAGATCGCGCCGGTCCTGATGCACATCTCGCCGATCGGAGCGGCGATCGCGCCGGTCGTTGCGCAGATCGCGCCTGTCCTGCCGGATGTCGCGCGTTTCCTGCCGCGCCGCGGTCGAATCACCCGCTCGTACATCCTGCCGGCGCTCGCGCCGGTCCTGCCGAACGTCGCGGCGATCGCCGCGCGAGTCACGGCGGTCCTGACGCAGCTCGCGCCGGTCGCGGCGCATTTCGTGGCGATCTCTGGTGGTATCGCTGGGCTGCTGGGCAACGGCTGCGGCGGGGACGCCCAGCGCCAATGCCAGCAACGCGACGATGAAAGTCCGGTTTCTCATGTCTGTCCCTCGAGAGGGTTACGGGTCCTGGTTGAGACGGCGGCAGGACGGTGACGTTAAACGGCGTGGGAATGAGACCGGGGTAACGTGAAGCACGTCACCCCACCAGGGTGAGGTGCTAGTTGACCTGAACGAGCTTCAGGCCCCCCAGTCCGGCCGCGATGATCAGGATGCCCGGATTGCCGGGACCGCCCGCGGAGTAGGCGACGTGGTTCACCGACTGAAGGTTTCCGAAGCGCAGCTTGCCGCGCATCGTGATCGTCTGGGCTCCTGTGCCACTCGTCGAGAACGCCTGGCTACCCTGCGCGAGATAGACGCCAGCCTCACCATTCGAGATGAACATGAGGTCCTGATCGATGGCGACCGCGTTGGTCACCACGACCGAAGGGCTCAGGCCCAGAGAGTCAGGATTGGGTCTCGGAACCTGGCCGAGGAATGCGCCCGTCAATGGATTTAGGACCTGTACGCCGCTGTCACCCGCGGCGATGAACGCTTTACCGCCGACCAGCTCGGCCTGTGACTTTGATTGCGCGATGTCGGCGCCCTTGAACGGCCACGAGCCAACCAGGCTCATGTCACTCTCGTTGTAGACGGCCAGTCTGCCCGGCACGCCCTGCACCACGGCGACCTCTCCGCCACCCACCGCGACCCAGCGCGCATCAGTCAACGGTATCGAGCTCGTAACGGCGAATGTCGCGGGATTGAGCATGTACAGACTACCGGCATCACCTGAGGTCGCGTACACACGAGTGCCGAACGCCACACTGGTTGCGGCGAAGCTGCTCAGCCCGGTGCGCGTATTGCCAATGAGCACGAGCTGGTTGCCTACGAGTTTCACGACTTCAAACACCGCGGGAGACGTGAACCCCGGTCGCCTGTGGCCTCGGCGAGATAGACGTTAACGCCTGAGGTCGTGACCGCGCTGACATCGGTGTTCTGGAACAAGGCCTCAGACGTGAGCACCGGGTGGTTCTTGTTACTGATGTCGATGACGTCCACGCCGCCCAGGTACGGATTGCCGACCATGTTGTAGCTGACGACGGCGAGATTGCCGACGATTGATACCGAGGTTGCCTGCAGCATCTGGCCGCCGATCGATGGCGGCGCAACTTCGGCATTGAGGTGGAGATTGAACGCCGCCTGGCTGGCCGCGCTGCTGCGACTGATCGACGCCGACGCATATGGCACCGGAGCGGACGGATAACCGACGCCGGCACTGTCGACCGGGATCGAGTCATTCATGTACGTGACGCGCGACGCGAGCACGCCCACGTTGTTGGTAATGGAAATACGGCCGTTCGATTGATCCCCCGGTCCCGACGCATCAGAGCAGGACAAGTGGACCAGAGCGACGACGCCGATCAGTGCTACCGCGAGCTTGCGCATACTCTCAAGCCTTGGGAGCAAAGTGGAAATGCAAGAGCCTCAGTCACCTTGTGATCACTATCACGGGGCGGTCGGATTACAGCCCGCGCTCCACGCCCAAAGACACACCGCTGCGCGAGAGCACCGGCCGCGAGTGAATGACGCTGACATCGAACCGCAGGGTCGTGCCGCCGCCGGCGTTATAGCGGATTCCGGCGACTCCCGTGACGGTTTCGAGCGATTGAACCGCGCCGGCAACGGAATAGCTCTCGCGTCCCACGGTGCCGAGCAGCGATGCGGTCGTGCGGCGCGTCAGAGCGCGCGTGGCCCGTAGATACACGGCGGCGTCCGTGCGGCGTGACGGGTTGCGCGACACGAACACGCGCATGGTCCAGGACATGCGACTCGTTTCGAACGTGACGTGCGGCATCACGACGTCCACCGGGCCGACGCCGTAGTTCCAGCGACGGTAGCCGAGGCCGAGCGACGCGCGCCGCGCCACGAGCGCGCTCGCATCGACGTCCCACGTGTTCTTTGGCATGAAGACCGGCTGCCGCGCCGTGCCCGCCTCCGCCGTGAGCCATAGCCTCGGCGTCGGATGTACGACAGCGCCCACGCGTTCGGTGACGTCGGTTTCGCCAAACCGGCCCAACACTTCCGCCGCAATCCAGCCACCGTGGCCGCGCGCGCCGGTCGCCGTGAGCTGGGCCCCGAGCGTGGTCCAATCCTGACTCGCGGTCACGGCTTCGTACGAGCCCCAGCCGGAGAATCGAACGCTCTGAGACAGACACGGCGTTGCCAGACAGAGCACGAGCAGCGCCGCGACGGTCGGCTTGCCGAAGCCCTTGCGCGTCATGTCGCCCCAGACGTGGACGCCCTTCGCCACGTTCGCGAACGCCTTGAGCCGCCACCACACCGTCATCTGGCGGTAGCCGAAGTTTTCCAGTGACGCGAACAGCAGCAGCCGGAACAGATCGATGAAGCGCCGGTAGCGGCGGAAGCTCACTTCCTCGAGCACCACGGCCCAGATGGAGAGCAGCATGCCGTATCCCCACGCGACAAGGATGAACAGCAGCGCGAACGACACGTTGACGAGACCAAAGGCGAGTCCGACGGCGGTGATGATGTACCCCAACAACTCGACGACGGGGGCGAGCATTTCTCCAAACGCGAAGAACGGCATCGCGAGAAATCCGATTCTGCCATAGCGGGGATTGAAGAGCATTCCCTTGTATTGCCACATGGCCGCGATGAGGCCGCGGTGCCACCGCTCGCGCTGGCGCGACAGGATCTTGAACGATTCGGGGACTTCAGTCCACGCGACGGGATCGGGAATGAACGGCATCTCGTACCTGATCTTGTTGCGCCGCAGATGGCGGTGCATGCGCACGACCAGATCGAGATCTTCGACGATGCTGTTGGTGCGATAACCGCCGACCGCCATGACGTATTCCTTGCGAAACAACCCGAACGCTCCGGAGATGATCAAATTCCCGCCCAGCCGGTTCCATCCGAGGCGGCCGAAGAGAAACGCGCGCAAGTACTCGACCACCTGGATCCCGGGGATGACTTTCGAGGGCACCCGCGCGTCCGTTACGCGGCCGTCGCTGACGGTGCAGTTGTTGGCGACGCGCACCGTGCCGCCGACCGCGGCGATCTGCCGGCCGAGCAGGAAGGGGCGCGTGAGGCGCAGCAAGGCGTCCGGCTCGATCAGCGTATCGGCGTCGACCGCGATCACGAGCGGAAAGCGCGACGCGTTGATCGCCGCATTCAGCGAGTCGGCCTTGCCGCCGTTCTCCTTGTCGAGCACCAACAACCGGGACCGAGAGCGCGAGCGGTACAACGCGCGCAGCGGCTTGCTTTCGATCGTCTCGGGATAGACGCGGGGAATCTCGTAGAGATCGAAGGCATGGCGCAGCTGCTCCATCGTGTCGTCCTTCGATCCGTCGTTCACCACGACGACCTCGTAGTTGCGATACTCGAGGGTCAGGATCGCGGTGACGCTGGCTTCGATGGTTGCGCTCTCGTTGTAAGCCGGGACGAGAATCGTGATCGGCGGCAACGCATCGCTCTGCATCAAACGCTGGAAATCCTCGTCCTCGGCCAGACGTGTCTGCTCCCAGATCTCAGGGATCGAGAGGATCAGCAGCACGGCGTAGAACGAGTTCAGGACCAGGAAGTAGATCAGGATCGCCAGATCCGTAGTTCCGACGAGCGTGGTGAGCACGCTCATGCGGCGAACTCCGCCAGCGCCTGCGCCGGCAGGCCCAGGACCATCTGGGCCATCGCACGGGCAACAGGATCGCCGCCCACCTCCGCTTCGAGCAGCGCGTTACGGCCCGCCGCGGCGAAGCGCATCAGGGCGAGGGCGCCTCTCAAGCGCACCCACCACACGCTGTCGCGCAGCGCCCCTTTCAACAGCGGCAGCGTGCTCACGTCGGCGATCATGCCGAGCGACCGCATGGCCTGTGCGCGGACCGGCCATGCGTCGTCGGCGGCCAGCCGCTTGAGTGCGGCGACGGACTCGCGGTGCGGGAAGCTGCCCAGCGCGCGTGCCGATTGCACGCGGACTTCGGGATCGGTGTGATCGGCCAGCGCCGTCAAGCGTTCGCGCAGCGTGGGCTCACCCAGGCGCGCCGCAAACTCGGCGAGTCGGGGCAGGGCAGGATCGTCGCCACGGCGCAGACGCTTCTGCAGGTGTTCGACCACCACCGGCCGCGATCGCAGCAGCATCGCGGCGTAATACGCCTGAACGGTGGGCGCGAGCTGCGGCAGGCGATCGAGCGCCGTCAGGGTGAGCGGCGTGTTCTCCATGCGCTCGAGACACGCGACCGCCGCCACGTGAACGGCGGGATGACGATCGTTGATCAAGCGCGTCAGTCGAGCCACGTCCCCCGGCATGGCGGCGACGCTCAAGAATCGCGCGCATTCCAGCCGCTTCCACCACCGCGCCGAGGTGGTGTTCGTCCGCACGAGCCTCGCCCACCAGGTGTGTTCGAGCGCCTGGGCAAGCTGGCGCCACCGCTCGCCCGGCACGCGCGCCGACCATTTGACAAGGGCATCGATCGCGAGCGGCGTTGGGAGTCGGCCGAGCCCGACCAGCACTCCCGCGAGCGGTGCGGTGCCGGCCGCCCAGCGCCGCATCGAGGCGTCCACGGCCTCACGCCGGGGGTTGAGGCGGCTGCTGCGCCGCAGCCGGAACCAGCGATTCAGGACGATCAGCACCATCAGGGCCGCGAGCAGGCCGCCTTGCACGATGGCGACGATGGTCAGAAAGTGGCGCGCCGTCATCGCCCCACCCACCGGCGAATCTTTTCGAGCGCGACGCGCAGGCTCATCGGCTTGACCATGTAATCCATCGCGCCCGCCTCGAGCCCGCGCAGCTGCTCCGTCTCGCTGCCGTGCACCGTTGTAAAGACGACACGAAATTTTCCCGGGCACTCCTGCTGCAGCTCCTCGAAGATCGAATAGCCGTCGAGCGCGGGGAGATCGACGTCGAGCAGGAGCAACGGCGGCTGTGAGCTCCCGCGCGTGTCCATCGCCTTGAGGAGGTCCAGCGCCTCGCGGCCGTTGCGAAAGTGCAGGAAGCGGTACCCCCGGGCCTCGAGCCCGAACGTGAGCAGCTCGGCGAGCGCGGGATCGTCCTCGACGACGATGACTTCCGGGACGTCGCTCTGTTCGGCTGCGGGCGATGGCTCAGGTGCTGGAGCGATCGTGCGTGGTGCGTCGTGCGTCGGTGTGGACGGTGAACTGGGAGCGACGGCTTGCTTCGTGAAGAGCGCCGCAGCCAGGCGGCGAACGAACCCGCGAGCGGCCTGGCCTCGATCCCCCACACCGTTGCCGGGCTTCGCGAGCCACTTTTTTGCTGCTTCTTCGAGCTCGGCGGCAACGACCGACGCCTGGGGGAATCCGAAGGAGCCGGCGGAGCCGCGCAGACGATGGGCGTCGCGGCGCAGTGTTTCGATTGCGGCCGTGTCGTCGCCCGCGGCGATCAGCCGTTCGGCCAGCTCTGCAATCGCCCCCAGCTGATCGCGGGCTCCTTGCAGGTACTCGTCCCGGACTCCGGGGGGCAGCCCGAAGTCGTCGACCTGAGGGGAGCTCACGGGCTCCAAGATATAACTAGCTTGTGTTTCGACCTAATGACTGACCCTGCTGTAGGGCTTTGCGAGACCTGTCGGTGGGTGCGGATCGTGACGAACCGGCGGGGGTCCGTGTTCTACCGATGCCTGCGCGCCGATACCGACCCCCGGTTTGTTCGATATCCGCCGCTACCGGTGCTGCAATGCCCCGGGTACGAGCGGCGCGACCCGCTTACTCAACCCCAGCGCGATCGTGACGAGGGCTAGTGCGTCGCAAACTTCGGCGATGATGTGCGCAAACAGAAAATGCGTCAGACCGGCATGGTAGGTGATGTAGGAAAGCTCAGCGAGCACGAAGAGGAGGAAGCCGTTCAGCTTGGTTTTCCGCGCGAGCCAGAAGCCCACGAGAACGAGGACGCTGTGAATGATGATGAAGGCCCAGTGGGGCATCGCTTCCATGAACGACCCGAACGGGGCGACGGCGTCATCCATTGGGAATCCTTGGTGAGAGACGCCCCAACATAATTGCCGCCGTCTCTGGGGGGGGCCTCTAGGACGCGCCAGGCCGTCCCCCCCGTCCGCTCGCCCCCCCTTGAGCGAATTCCATGCCCAACGCCGGCTCGTGCTCGTTTGCGCGCAAGTGTGACCCTTCTCACTTGCAGATTGCCCACCCGTCGCTCACTTTGGTCCCGCGCTTCCTATCTCCTTGGATGAAAGGGTTTTGTGATTCAGCGCTTCGTGTTGAAGTACTTTGAGCGCGTCCTCGTCCTCCTGCTTGTGGCGTCTCTGCTCGCGATCAATTCGCTGATCGAGCAGAAGTTCGCGTTTCTCAGCTTCTATTATCTGCCCATCATCCTGGCCGGCTTCTTTGGCGGCCGGCGGTTTGCCGTGGTCTCCGGTCTATTCATCGCGTCGCTCGTCTTTTTCCTTCAGGCCACCCAAGGGATGGGGATGGAAGCGGGCCTGACCCAGGACGCATTTCTGACGCTGGTCCCGTGGGCGGGTTTTCTGATTCTGACCGGCTATGTGGTTGGTGGACTCGCCGAGCAGCGCGCGGCACGGCTCGCGGACCTGAAGAACGCGTATCTGGCGACGCTGGAAGTTCTGACCTTCCACATCGAGTCCGCCGAAACCAATCAGGAGGGCCATTCGACGCGCGTCGCCGAGCTCGCCGCGGCGATGGGCGCCGAATTGAAGCTGTCCGACGGTGAGCTGGAGAACCTGCGGATCGCGTCGCTGCTCCACGAAGTGGGGACGGCCGATCAGCGTCTGCTCAAGCTGCTGTCGCGCTCCGTCACCGACGAGTCGGTGGCCGTCGCGCGTGCGCTGCGCGGGGCCGCGGAGATCATCGCCGAGTACTCGCACTACTATGAGATCGTGGGCGACGACTGGGACATCGAGGCGCTGCCGATGGCGATTACCGTGAAGGTGCTGGCAGTCGCCGATGCGTTTGAGACGCTGCAGATGGCGACGCCGGTGCGGCAGGCGTTTACGCGCTGGAGCGCGCTGGAAGAAGTCGAGAAGAGTGCGGGGAAGACCTTTGCGCGGGAAGCGGTGCGCGCTTTACGGGTCGTGGCGGGGCGCCCTGAACTGACGGCGCCGGCCGCCAAAGCGTTGCGCGCCAGCTAACTCCCGGGAGGGAGTGCGGGGGGACCGGAGCGACCGCTCGCGACGCCGCCCGCGACACCAACTCCAAATGCGATTGCGGTCCCGACCGTAACGATGGGCAACACCGCCACCACAGGCCAGGCGATCGCGGCTCCCGCCGCTCCCGCGATCCAGGGCGCCGCAGGATGTTGAATCGCATCCACAAACCGCAGCTTGCGCCGCACAAAATCACGGGCCACGAAAAATCCGCCGCCTAACGCGGCGGCACTCACCGCTAACCAAAGCAGCATCGTTATGCTCCTGTAGGTACGCGCTCTACGCAACTTGCGTGAGTGGCGTTTCAGGCGCAATTGTGGGCGCGATGGCTAAAGGCCCCCAGTACAGCGATTCGACCGACGTCATTCGCTTGTTGCGCGTGGCGACGTGGTTTGGCCCGGCATGCTTCGTGATGTTGTCGGGGCTTTGGTATTTCATGTGGGACAAGGGATGGATCGCGGGCGGCGTTTTCGTCTTCCTGCTCATCCTGAATGTGCCGATCACCATCGGCGGGATCTACGCGATTCATCGCACCGTCGGAGAGGCCTCCGTTCTCCTCGTCAAAACGATCTTCGCGGACGGGGACATTGCGCCGCCACCGACGTACCCACGCCAGGACGTGTTGATCGTCCAGGGCAAGTATGCGGACGCGGCGGACTGTTTTCGCGATCATCTCACGATCGAGCCCGGCGACCACGAGGCACGGCTCCAGCTGGCGCACTTGCTCGAGATGCGACTCAAGCGATATGACGAGGCCGAGCGCCTGTACTTGGAGATTCGCACTGCCGAGCCTGCGGCGAGCCCGTTCGAACAGATGCGTGCCACCAACGGGTTGATCGACTTGTATCGTAAGCTGGGACGTACCGGCCGGCTGAAAGTCGAGCTGGCGCGCTTTGTGGAACGCTACCAGGGATCGCCGCTGACGGCTGGAGCCGCGCGAGAGCTCAAGGAGCTGAAAGAGGTCGACCCTACCAGCGGATCGCCGCGCTCCCCCAGGTAAAGCCGGACCCGAACGCCGTCAGCACGAGCAGGTCGCCTTTCTTCAGGCGTCCTTCTGCCAGCGCTTCGTCGAGCGCGATTGGAATCGAGGCGGCGGTGGTGTTGCCGTACTTCTGGATATTGCTGTAGACCTGGTCCTCGCGCAGGCCGGCGGCCTTCTGGACCATCTCGATGATGCGCTGGTTAGCCTGGTGGGGAACGAGCAGCTTGACGTCGGCGGGAGTGAGGCGGTTGGTCTTGAGCGCGATGGCGACGGACTCGGGCATCTTGAGCGACGCGAACTTGAAGACGTCGCGCCCCTCCATCACGGCGCGATGCAGCCCCTGCTCCAGCATCTCCACGCTCACGTACGGATCGTGCGCGAGCCCCGGCCCGTCGACCCACAGCTTCTCGGCGTAGCGGCCATCGGCGAAGATGTGCGTCGACAGCACGCCGCGGCCGTCATCCGAGATGGGGCCGAGCACGGCAGCGCCCGCGCCATCGCCGAACAGCACCGCCGTATCCCGCCCGCGCGTCGTCTTGTCGAGCCCGCGCGAATGCACCTCGGCGCCCACTAGCAGGATGTTCTTGTATTGCCCAGTCCGGATCCACGCGTCGGCGATGGATAACCCGTAGATGAATCCGCTGCATTGATTGCGCACATCGACGGCGGGAATGTCGGTGAGGCCGAGCTCGCGCTGCAGGAAGACGCCGTTGCCCGGCTCGAAGTGATCCGGCGTGCACGTGCAGTAGATGATGCAGTCGAGGTCGCTCGGCGCGAGCCCCGCCTTGTCGAGCGCTTTCTTCGACGCTTCGCGCGCGAGCGCGACGCCGGTGTCACCCTTGTCCACCCAATAGCGCGTCTTGATCCCGCTGCGTTGCATGATCCACTCGTCGGACGTGTCCATGATCTTCGCGAGATCGTCGTTGGTGACAAGACGCGCGGGGACGTGGAAGCCGGTGGACAGGAATGCGGTGCGGGGCATCAGTGCTCTGGGTTGCGAGTGACAAGGAAGCTACCAAGATTAGCGCATGGACCTGACGGTGACTAGGCAACAGTATGACGCGGTGCGGAATGCCAAGCATTTACCCGATGTGCTCAAGAACGTGCTCGACACAGCGAGCAAGAACGCGAGTGGGCATGTGCTGCATCTCACGTATGAAGAAGCGACCGCGCTGAACGAGCTCGCTGCCTGGAACGTGCACACCGATACGGACGGCAACGTGACGCCGGAATCACAACTCTTCGACGATCTGGTACGCGCAATCCTCACTCACCCGGAGTACTGAATGCGCTTTGCCTGTCTGCTCCTGTTGATCGCCGCTCCGCTCGCTGCCCAAAAACGTGCCATCACCTTCGAAGACTACATCGCCCTCAAGGCTGTCAGCGATCCGCAGCTCGCGCCCGACGGCAAATGGGTGGCGTACACGGTGTCGACGCCGTCGCTCGAGGACAACCGCAACGTCTCGCGTGTCTGGGTCGCCGAGGTCGGGACGGGGAAGTCGCGGCAGCTCACGGGCGGGCCGGGCTCGGATCGCCAGCCACGCTGGTCGCCGGACGGCAAGACGCTCGCCTTCGTCTCGACGCGCGATAGCGGCGCGCAGGTCTGGGTTCTGCCGATTGGCGGCGGGGATGCCCGAAAGGTGTCGCACCTTGCCGATGGCGCGTCTGATCCGTTGTGGCTACCAGACGGCTCGAGCCTGCTCGTCGTCAGGGACATCAATTGGCCGACGAGTCACGAGATCGATCAGCGCAACGGCCAGTACCCCACCGAGGCGAGGATCTGGACGGGGCTGATGTGGCGGCACTGGGACGATTTCCGGGCGGGGAAACGTCAACATCTGTTTCGTGTCGACGTCGCCACCGGCAAGGCGACCGACCTCACGCCGGTGGATCACGACGTGCCGACGATCGCGACGGGTGGCGATGGCGATGTGACGGTGTCACCGGACGGGAAGGACATCCTGGTCGCGATGCACAGCGACTCCACGGTCGCCGACAACACGAATGTCGATATCTACGCGATCGATGGCCCGGTGATGCGACAAATCACCACCGCTCCCGGTGCCGATAATACGCCGCGGTATTCGCCGGACAACCACTGGGCGACCTACCTCTCCATGGAGCGTGGGGGATTCGAGGCCGATCGTGTCCGCTTGATGATCGCAGACCGGCGGGCGGGCGTACCCACGCCGGTCGATGCGACGGCGGCTGGAATCTGTCGATCGGTTCGTACACCTGGTGCCCCAATTCCCAATGCATCTACGCGGTAGTGGAAGAGCGTGGGCGCGACAACATCTACCGCATTGATATTCCTGGATACAAACGAACTCGCGTCATTACCGGCGGCGTGAACACGGGCGTGCAGGTAGGTCCCGACAATAAGGCCCTCGTCTATCTCCATCAAAGCAACACCCAGCCGCCCGAGGTCTGGGCGTCGGGCAAGGCGCTGACCCATCACAACGACTCCGCCCTCGCGACGCTGGATCTGCCGCCGCTCGAGGAATACGGCTTTCTTGGCGCGCTGGGCGACTCGGTGTTCGGCTGGTCGCAGAAACCACCGGGCTTCGACCCGACGAAAAAATATCCGCTCATCTATCTGATTCACGGCGGCCCGCAGGGGGCGTGGACCGACAGCTGGGGTCCGCGGTGGAACAATCAGATGTTCGCGGCCCGCGGATTCGTCGTTGCGGAAGTCAACTTCCACGGCTCCACCGGCTACGGCCAGAAGTTCACCGATGCGATCTCCCAGCATTGGGGCGACTACCCCTACGAAGATGTGATGAAGGGCTTGGATGTCGTGGCACGCCTGCCCTATGTTGACTCGACGCGGATGGGCGCGGCCGGCGCTTCCTACGGCGGCTACATGGTGTACTGGATCGCCGGACACACCAATCGCTTCAAGGTGCTGGTGGACCATGATGGCGTGTTCAACACCGTGAGCATGGCCGGGTCAACCGAAGAGCTGTGGTTCACCGATTGGGAGTTCGCCGGTACGCCTTACGCGAACCGCGCGCTCTACGAGAAGTGGTCGCCGCTCAATTTCGTCGGCAACTGGAAGACGCCGATGCTGATCGTGCATTCGCAGCTCGATTACCGCGTCGATCTGTCGGAAGGGTATCAGGCGTTCACAGCAGCCAAGCGGATGGGTGTCGACGCGAAGTTCCTGTACTTCCCCGACGAAGGACACTGGGTGCTGCGGCCGCGCAACCGCCGCATCTGGTGGGGCACGGTCCTCGACTGGCTGGAGGTGCACCTGCATGAGAGCGCTCACCCGTAGCACGTTGCTGGCGATACCGCTGGCGCTGGTGATTCTGCTGATGTTGCCCCGCCACGGTACGTTCCTGTGGGATTTTCTGGACGCGTTCACACTGGCGTTCAGCTTCACGTACGTGGGCCATTGGGTCGAAGTGCTGCTGCTCAAGATCCCGGGAATCGAGACCTCGAGCGGCAAAATCGTTCGGGTCTTCGGGTGGTTTGCGGGGGGACTCTGGTGTTACGTGCTCGCCCGCTGGGCGCTGCTCGCGTACGGGCGCACCACGAACGAGTTACCCGGTCTGATCTGGGGCGGCCTGTTTTTCGTGGGTCTCGAATTCGTGCTTCACGGCCTCCTCCAAGCTTCCGGCAAGCCGAACTTCTATAGCGGACAGCTCGTCGAATCCGAAACTACGGGCGCACGCTAGTCGCTTCCGACTTCGTCCAGGTGTTGTTCTGCCGGCGCACGTCCGGGAAGTTCTTGTCCGGATCGATCTCGACTTTCACGAGCTCCTTGGCGAAGACCCGCACGTACACAAAATGGTTTCGTTCAAACCACGCTTCCACGGGCAGGTGCGCGTTGTCGACGGTGCCATCGGCAAAGGTCAGGCGCAGGTTCACCGGCATCGGTAACCCGCCCGGACTCGACAGATACATCGTGGTGTAGGTGGTACCGGTGGAATCGCGCGCGGTTCGCACCGAATCCACGGCCTGATCGACGACGTCGGTTCGCAGGAACCAGCCGCGCCAGAAGTAGGACAGATCCTCGCCCACGCCGTCTTCCATCGAACGGAAGAAGTCGGCGGGCGTCGGATGCTTGAACGCCCAGCGCCTGATGTATTCGCGGAACGCGGTGTCGAACCGACTTGTGTCTGCGAGGATCGAGTGGCGCAGCAGGAACAGGCCGACCTCGGGCTTGCCGTAGGCGGCAGCGCCGAGGAGGAAGCCCGGCACGCGGTCGGCGGGCATGATCGCGGGTGCCTCGTCGTGCCCGCTTCCCGCGAACGCGGCCCAGTTCTCGATGCCGCTCCCGCCGGGGCCCGTGGTGTCGTGATAGAACGCACGGGCGGAGTAGACGTTGATGAACGTGTTGAACCCTTCGTCCATCCACGCGTACAGCCGCTCGTTACTGCCCACGATCATCGGAAACCACTGGTGGCCGAGCTCGTGCGTGGTCACGCCGAAGAGCCCTCGCGTACTGCGCCGGCTGGCGCAGAACACGATCATCGGATACTCCATCCCGCCGACGGGGCCGTTGATGTTGATCGCGGTCGGGTAGGGGTAGGGGAACCACTTCTCCGAATAGTGTTTGATCGAATGACGCACCATCCTCGTTGACTCCCGCCATACGGAGTCGGCCGCCGGCGGATAGAACGATTGCATCAGGATGCCGTTCCAGCCGCTCGCGTCCCAGATGAAGTTCGGCGCGGCCGCCCAGGCGACGTCGCGGACGTTGTTCGCCGAGAAACGCCACGTCAGCGTGGGACTCGGGCCGGCGGGACGAATGGATGGTTGTCCCACTTCGCTCTTCGCGATGATCGCGACGGTCGAGTCGGAGTGCACGGCGCGCGCGAGCCGGGCGCGCTCCGTCGCCGTCAGCACGTCGAGCGGATTGGTCAGCCTGCCGGTGCCCGCGACGATGAAGCCGCGCGGCACGGTGATCGCAAAGTCGATGTCGCCGTACTCGAGATAGAACTCTCCCTGGCCGAGGTACTGCTCGGTATTCCAGCCGCGCACGTCGTCGTAGACGGCGAGACGCGGATACCATTGCGCGATTTCGTACAGCCAGCCCTCGGGGAATTGCTCGCGTCCCATGCGGTCGGCACCGTGCTCGGGAACCTGAAACGAGTAGCCGATCTCGAGTGATGTGACGCCGCGCGGCGCGACCGGTCGGTCCAGCTCGATCCTCATGAGGGTGCCGTTCTCTGTCGTTTTGAGGGCGCGCCGGACGGTCTGACGGCCGGACTGCCGGACGGACTCGACACGATCGAGTACAAAGCCTCCACGAAATCCACGCGCGGCAAAGCGGGCATCCGGGGGATTCAGCACCGCGCCGCGGCCATCGTCCCGGAACACATTCTGATCGAGCTGGAGCCAGATGTAGGGCAGCGTGTCCGGGGAGCGGTTCGTGTAGCGGATCATTTCGCGGCCCGCGATCGTGTGTGTCGCCGTATCGAGCGAGACGGCGATTGTATAGTCGACGCGCTGCTGCCAGTATGCCGGCCCCGGCCGGCCGGATCCTTCACGCAGCAATGTTGGCGTTGAAAGCTCGAGTCGCCGGAATGGCGAGGTGTCGGTGCGCGCGGCGGGCAGCGGTGGGAGGTGGGAGGGTTGCGTGGGTTGCTGCGCGAGCGCGAGGACCAGGGGGAAAAGGATCATTGCGAGAATCTACCCGGCTTCACGTCAATCGATTCGTCGTACGCTGAAACGATTCTGCCGATTGTTACGCAGGCCGCCCCGTGGCCTCCGCTTCGGCGGTTGGTTCCTTCTTTAATCCCTCCAGCATATAGCCCGCGGCCACCCCGCCCACGACCATCAGTAGACCCAGCCAGCCCCATGCGGTGAGCCGCTGGCTGAAGAGGAGCAGCGCGAGCAACGCGCCGACCACCGGTTCAATGGTCGCAGCCACCGAGGCGGGAGCGGCTTCGATCCGCTTCATCGCGCCGAAGAACAAGAGGTTGGCGGCGATGACGGAGCCGGCGGCGAGTCCAAGCAGACCGCGCCATGCGGCTGGGGAAGGAGGCAGCTGCGGCGGTCGGCCCCAAATTGCCAACGCAATCCAAATCAGCAACACGCCGCCGATCGCCTCGAGGAAAAGAACCTTCACCACTCCGTAGCGCGGCGCCGCGTATCGTCCCATCAACGACGTCAGGGCATAGCTCAGCGCCGACAAGAGGCCGCCGGCAATGCCCGCGCTCACGCCCATACGCGCAGCCTCGGCTCCGGCATTGCTGCCGCCGGTGACTGTGAGGGCGACTCCGACCATTACGAGGACTGCGAGAGCCACGCGCGTCGGCGTCAACGCTTCTTTCAGAATCGCGCGAGCCAGGACGGCAACGATGACGGGAGCGGTATACAGCAGTGCTGCCGCTCCCGCGACGCCGACGCCGCCGATCGCGAATTGATACGCGATCTCGAACAGCGCGACCATCGCTCCACCACCCAGCCCGACGAGCAGCCAACCACGGCGATCGGCCCGAAACAGATCACGACGGAACAGGACGCCCCAGATGGCGAGCGCGACCGTTCCGATGAGCACTCGCCAGAACCCGATACTCGTGGCCGGCATGAGCTGGTAGAGGCCGGTCGAAAGCGGGCCGGTCGTACCCCACGTGGCGCCTGCGCCGAGCGCCATGAGATAGCCGACGACGCGATGGGGACTTTTGGAATCCGTCACGACGCCATATTGCCCGCGGTCAGCTCCCCGCGCAACACGGTGACGGCTTGCCCGCCGATGCGCACACGGTCACCCACCAACCGCAGCATCAGCTCACCGCCGCGCGCCGAAGCCTGATAGGCGCGCAGCTCCTGCTTGGCGAGCTTGGCGCTCCAATAGGGTGCGAGCGCGCAGTGCGCCGAGCCGGTCACCGGATCTTCGGGAACGCCCGATTGTGGGGCGAAGAAGCGAGACACGAAGTCATAGGCACTTGTGCTGTCGGCCTTGCTCGTCACGATCACGCCGCGGGCTTGGACCTGACTGATCGCGTTGAGGTCCGGCATGAGTTTTCGCACGATCGATTCGTTCTCGATCTCGACGAGGTAATCGAACCGGCTGCGCCCCACGAATTTCGGCTTCGCGCCCAGCGCGGCAACGAGTCCCTCGGGGGCTGGTGCCACGGCTGGCGGCGTGGCGGGGAAGTCAAGCTCGATCAAGCCATCGCGGCGATCGGCCGTCAGCAACCCGCTCTTCGTGTGGAAGCGTGCCTGTGCATCGGGCTTGAGATCTCCGTCTTCCCACAACACGTGCGCGCTGGCGAGCGTCGCGTGGCCGCAGAGATCGACTTCGACTGTCGGAGTGAACCAACGCAGATCGTAGCCATCGCGTTGTCGAACCAGGAATGCCGTTTCCGCGAGATTCATTTCGGACGCGACCTTTAGCATCCATGCTGGATCGGCGGCTCGCGGCAGGATACAAACACCGGCAGGATTTCCTGAAAAAGGGCGACTGGTGAAAGCGTCGACTTGAGTGACCCGGAAACCCATGCCTCCAAATCTATGGGTGCTGGGCCAATCGCGAAGCGACCCAGTTCACCCACGCGCCGGCGAAAGCGCTCGCATAGGCCGCCAGAACGACCACTCCCGCACCGGTCCTGCTCGGCGGCGCGAAATAATGACCCTGTTCGAAGAGCGTCAGAACCGCTCCGACCCCCGCCCCCGTCGCCCACGCCGTCAGCGACAACACCGCCCAGTGCCATGGTGCGCGACGAAACGCAAACGCGAGGACGAATGTCGCGAGCGCGGTGAAGACGACACCGGTCGCATCGGGACCGAGCACACCCCCGACGAATGCCAGTCCCAAGGTCCAGGCAGTCAGGCGGCGCATGGTCAGCGCGCTTTGCCCAAGGCAAACGTCGTCTTTGCGTGAAATAGACTGTTTTCGTGCCAGATGATGAACGTCGATTCAGGATCGTTATTGCGCAGCACCAACCGCAGGCCCTTTGCATCCGCCGGCACATTGAACACGATGTCCGTCGTGTACGACTCGCCGGGAGTCAGTTTGCGCTTCAGCCCGTCGGTCGATCCGGGGTATTGATTGCCCGCGTCATCCACCAACGCGACGTAGCGGCTGTTGGGTGTGAGCGTCGCGTCTCGAGGGCGGTGCGACGAGATCGTTTCCTCATCGAAGCGCACCTTGACCGTGACGGTTTGCCGCACCATCCCGTTGGGGAGTGATTCCGACCTGGTCGCGGCAACCGCGTAGGCGAGGTGACAATCGATCTCGCAGATGTGCTTCTCTTCGCCGACGGCCAGCACTCGACTGGGACTGAACACCGAGGCGCCAAGGAAGAGCAAGAGATAGAGTCCGACTCCCCCCAGCAGCACGCGCAGCGTGATCCGCGCGAACGGCTCGCGCTTTGTCACCCGCGCGACGATGTAGAGGACGATGAGCGTCGCCGCCCCGAGCACGGCGCCGACGAACAGCAGCACCGTGAGCGGATTCAAGCCGTCAGTGATCATTGCGCTGCTCCTTCGGGTTGGTCGGACACGACGCTCTCAAGGCGTCGGCCTGATTGCGGACGAGCGAACGCGCACGGGCGCGGCTCCAGTTCCAGGTGCGCCAATCGACTTCCTCTTTGTCCCAACGGGCCAGGAGGCCGTGCACGACGACGCAGCGATCTTCTGCACTCAGCCGCGGCATGGCATCGAGCAGGGCGGGGACGGCATCGCCACCGAGCGTCAGCGCGTACTTCGCATCAAACGGACGCTCGGCCGCCGGGCGATTGAGATTCGTCTTCACGATGAACGCGTCAGGATTGACGAGATGCAGGCCGGCCAGAACCGCGAGGCCCTGCATGAGCGAGCCGAACACAAAGCGCTGCCGTTGCCCGCGCAGGACGGTCCACGCGAACCAGGCGAACACGCCCAGGAGCAGGATCATGAACGCCGTCGCGTACAGCCGGTCCGTAGACAGTCCGAAGGCCGACACGTACAGCCGCATACGCTGGAGCGCCGACGCCATGATGACGGCGAGTAGACCGAGCAACAGACCCGCCAGCTGACGGAACACGCGGACCTGGGGGGCCGCCGCACGGTGCACAAGCGCTTCCGCGCCAATCAGGATCGGAAGCACGAGCCCGCTGGCGGTCATCAACTCGAAAAAGCCGCGCCGCGCATACTCCGCGTAGGTCAGTCCACTGGTTTGTTCGACCAGTGCCGCGCCGCCGAAAAAGTAGCGCAGCTGCACGACCACAAACATCAGGAACAGGGCGTTCAACAATCCGAGCGCCGTTGCCAGGGGCACGACGCTCGACACGGTTCGTGGTTTCGGGGTGAAGGCATGGAGGGGCTGACCAAGGAACGACCAGCGGAGGTACCCGGCGACGAGAAATGCCCAAAAGCCGATGAAGAACGTGTGTGAGATCACCGTCTCGGCGTCGAACGCAAAGAGGTTGCTGAAGACCTGGTCGGCCGAGGCGAAGAGTGCCGCGAACACGACCAGGACCGGTGCGGCGAGTGCAACGCCCAACGCCACGCGGCGCACGTTGCGGAGCCGGTCGTCCTGCGGGAGCTCGCGCCACTGGATGTCGCTCAGCAGCAGGACGAAGCCGCCGAAAATGCTGGATGCGGTCGCGGTGATGACGCCGCGAATGAGATCGAAGGGATACCACGTGGTGATCAGTTCTCCCTGCAGGCTCGCCGCGGCGAGGGCAAGCGCCCCGATGAGCGCGATCGTATCGAACGCGGCCAGCGTCGCCGCGTCCCGCCGCAGGAAAGCGAGCCCGAGCAGCAACGCCGTGATCGCGAGCCACGCCGTATCGGGTCCATGCTTGACGCGGTGCCGGCGCACGAGCCAGGCACCCGCGCCGACCAGCGCCGTGGTGCCCAAGGCGACGTTCAGGCCCCAGGGCATCGCGCGCAGCAGCGAATCACCGACGATGCCACCCACAGCGCCGGCGGCGGCAATCTCGAGCCCGAGCTTCGTGCGCGGAGCGAGGACGGGGACCCCGGTCATACGGCCTCCTGCGTCGGCAAGCCGCCGAAGCGGCGGTCGCGAGAGTGGAATTCGTGGATCGCGGCCGCCAGCTGCGGCGCGCCGAAATCCGGCCACATGCGTTCGGTGAACCACAGCTCGGCGTACGCGCATTCCCACAGCAGGAAGTCGGACAACCGCTGCTCGCCGCCGGTGCGGATGAGGAGATCGACGTCGGGCAGGAGCTCTCCGGAGCGGATCGCGGCGCGGCCGGAGTAGTCGACTGCAATGCGCAGATCGAGGCGTGTGCCACCCGCCGTTTCGAGCTCAGCAGCCGCGATCGCGGTGACGAGCGAGTGGGGCAACCGATCGCGCCGGCCGACGATCATGAGCTTGACGCCCTGGGCGACGAGCTCCGCCGTTTCCGAGCGGAGGTACCGCGCGAACAGACGCATCAGGGTCGAGACTTCGGCGGCGGGCCGGTTCCAGTTGTCGGATGAAAAGGCGTAGAGCGTCAGCGCGGCGATGCCGCACCCTGGCGCGATCTTGACGACGCGGCGCACCGCGTCGGCGCCGGCCCGATGACCGACCGCGCGCGGCAACCCGCGCCGTGTCGCCCAGCGCCC
>WNEZ01000605.1_pt1 | contig 41211 bp, 40 predicted proteins | sample 5400521 | NCBI WGS metagenome assembly WNEZ01 (sample SAMN13153339, study PRJNA577476) | soil metagenome | isolation source: 120 cm saprolite under Douglas fir tree site 2 hole 1 replicate 1 | place: USA:California | collected 2015-04-18
CAAGGCGGCGCGCGTCCTTACTTCGCGTATTTTGCGACGCCTAGCAAGCGATTCAACTTCCCTTGGATATCAAAGTTTGTTAAAAGGGATACAATTCGTCCGCGCGTGCCGAAGGAGCATTACTTTCCGGGAGCGCATGCGCTCCTCCCCCAGCTTGCGCTGTCATATCGCGCCAGTAAGATCGGCCGGTGCTTTCTCAACCCGATTCTGCTTTGAGCGACTCTGCGCACGCCGCTCAAATGCTCGAGCTGATGAACAAGCTCATGGAGTACCGCAGTCATGAGGTACGCCACCGGCTCGAGAAAGTCGGTCGCGCCGCATCGATGTTGCATATGGATGTTTTGCTCCTGATCTACCACTTCTCCAGGTTTGGTGGGGGAAATATTCTCGAGATTGGCCCCTATATTGGCGGCTCCACGGTTGCAGCCGCATTTGGTGCGCGCGAGTCCGGTGCGCGAAAAAAGATCGTTAGCATCGAAGCCGGAGGACAATTGAAACATTTCCGAATACCGAGCAGGAATATCTTTAAGGATCTGAAAAAGAACCTGGCGCGATTCGGCGTCCTTGGGGATGTAACTCTGATCAATGGTCGCTCGTTTGAGGAGACGACGAAATCGGCGGTCCGGCAGATGCTTGGCAGCCGCGAAGTGGGTCTGTTTATTTTTGATGCGGACAACAACGTGCGCCGGGACCTGGATTGCTATGGCGACTTACTCGCCGACAATTGCTGGCTTGTGATTGATGATTACTTCGGTCCCGCGAAAGCAGCGCCAATCCTGGATCAAGTCGACGAACTTGTATCCGCGGGAAGGCTCGTCCCTTTTGGATATTACGGGTGGGGTACCTGGATCGGTCAGTGGCAGCGTAAATGAGTTGCGCTGAGGGCGATTGCTAAAAATTCGGCCGAGCTCGGCTCACTCTCCGATCTGAAAGGACTGTACGTTGGCACTAACAAATCCGTTGCCCCGAAAGCTTTCGGGGTTGACAAGCAGCGGCTTCACTTGGAAAGTCAACACTTGCTTTTTGCCATGCTCGCCCCGCAACTTACCCCATCCGCCCTCGCAGGCAGCGTGCCGATCATTCTTCAATTCCCGACGGAAACACCCCACCCCGTTCGTTTCTTGCGCCATATGACGACTCAACTCCTTCAGGAAGCAGCCCAGGTGATCCCGAATCAGCAACTTCTGATCAACGTCGTCTCCAAGCGCGTGCGTCAGCTCGGCTTGGGACATCGACCGATGGTGGAGACAACTCCCCGCATGTCGCTCACCGATATTGCGCTTAAGGAAATCGTCGCGGGGAAATTGACTTACGAACCGCTTCACGGTTCGTCGGACGGCGCCTAATCAGGTGACACGGGCTGGCAGCCCATTCGACCTCGCTCAGGGCAGACTCCGTGTGCAATATGGCGCCTGAGTCGATCATCAATCGCAAGGCGCTGCGTGATTATCATATTCTCGAGCGCTACGAAGCCGGCATCGAGTTTAGGGGTAGCGAGGTCAAGTCCATCCGCGCGGGCAAGGCAAATATCAGCGACGCTTTTGCGCGAATCGAGAATGGCGAAGCCTTTCTTTATAACGCTGATATTCAGCCGTATGCGCAGGCAAGCCATGAAATCCCTGCGGCTAAGCGCGTGCGCAAACTTTTGCTGCATCGACAGGAGATCGACAAGCTTTACGGCGAAACGCAAGTCGCCGGGCGTGCTCTGGTCGTTCTCAAGCTCTACTGGAAAAACGGCAAGCTGAAGGCCGAACTCGGTGTTGCCCAGGGCAAAGTAGCGCGGGATAAGCGCGCGGATTTGAAGAAGCGCGCTATCGAGCGCGAAACCGCACGCGAAGTGGCGCGCTTTAATCGCAAGCACGGCTGATCGCGGAACACAGGCCGCCAGCGTGTCCTTCGCGGCAGCTTGCCGCGAAGTCTCCCGTGTTGGACTATAAGTTGCTGAAATGAATGTTCGCGTTTTGCTGCCCGCAGGCGCGGTCCTCTTTGTCGCATGGGCGATTGCGCGCGTGATCCGAACACACCGCTTTTCTTTACGGGACAGGGTCGTTCTGATTACAGGCGGATCACGTGGCCTTGGACTCGTGCTTGCGCGACAAATTTGCGCTGCGGGCGGAAAGGTCGCGCTGATTGCGCGCGACGTCGATGAACTCGGGCGCGCAAAAGCTGATCTTGCCCGGCGTGGCGGTGCGGTGCTGACCGTGCAAAGCGACTTGCTGGATGCCGGGCAAATTCAGTCGGCTGTTCGGCAAATCATCGATCGCTTTGGCAAGATCGACGTCTTGATCAACAACGCCGGCATTATCGAAGTCGGTCCGCTTGAGCATATGACGCATGAGGATTTCGAGTGCGCCATGCGACTGCATTTCTGGGCGCCCTTCGAATTGATTTCACGGATCGTTCCCGAAATGCGCATCTGGGGTGGTGGCCGCATCGTCAATATCTCTTCCATCGGCGGCAAAGTCGCCGTGCCGCATTTAGCGCCATATAGCGCAAGCAAATTTGCGCTCACTGGTTTCTCTGATGCGCTTCGCGCCGAGCTCGCTCGCGATAACATTCATGTGACGACGGTCGCGCCGGGAATGATGCGCACCGGGTCGCACGTGAATGCAAAATTCAAAGGCAAACACGACGCCGAATTCGCGTGGTTCGCTGCTTCCGCTAGCGCGCCGTTAATCTCTATGAATGCAGAGCGCGCGGCGCGAAAAATTCTTGCCGCGTGCCGTCGCGGTCAACCATCGCTCACGCTCACATTCGCCGCGCGCATGGCCATTCTTGGGAACGCGCTGTTTCCAAATCTCACCGGCTACTTGATGAAGTTTGTAAATCGGTTTCTTCCCGAAGCAGGTGACGAGCAAGGCAATCGATCACGGGCTGGCTCGCAACTCCACCGGATAACACCGAAATGGCTGACGCGCCTCGGCGATCGCGCGACCAGTCGCAACAATGAAGAACGCTCGAATTGCTGATCGGTTATTAGCTTGTGACTAAGCGCCTCTTCGTTGCGATCGATCTGCCGGAATCAACGGAGCAATTCCTTGCAGATCTCCATCCGCACATTCGCGGCGTGCGCTGGACGGACGCAGAGCAGATGCACCTAACGCTCGCTTTCTTCGGCGACGTCCCGGACGATGTGGATCTTGCCCTGCGCGAAAAACTCAGCGCAATCGAATTCGGCGCGTTCTTTCTGCCGATCACCGCTGTCGGCACCTTTCCACCGAAAGGGCCGCCGAAAATAATCTGGATCGGCGTGGGCAAAGCACACCCGCATCTCTTTCAAATCCACAAGCGCGTGCAGGAAGCAGCGCTTGCCGTTGGCCTCGAGCCGGAGCTTCGTCCCTGGCATCCGCACATTACAATCGCGCGCTGTCGCAATGTTGCGTCGCAATCGCTGCGAAATTTTCTAAAAGTGAATATCGATCTCGATGCGGGAATGACCCACGTTGATGCCTTTTATCTCTATTCGAGCAAACTGACTCCGGCCGGACCAATCCACACGCGTGAGTTGAGCGTGCATTGCCGCGAATAAATGCGCTGTAGCCGCTTCACTGCCTGCCGCGCCGTAGCGCCGCGAAGGCGGGTGCGAAGCGCACCGCTGAGACGTTGAACGCGTTTGCGTCGCCCACAGAGCGATGGCTACAGATTCACAATCCTTTGCTCGATAGCGGCGCGGCCACGTGCTCGAGTGATCGCCGTTCGGCGGGCACGCCAATCCATACTTCAGTGACCGCGCCGAAAATCATTAGCGCCGCTGCCAGCAGATATCCCAGGAACAATGCCGTCATCGATCCGGTGCCAATGATCCAGCCGAATAGGAGCGGCGCGCCGACCCCGCCGGCCAATGTTCCGATCGCGTAGAAAATTGCGATTGCTACCGCTCGAATTTCCAACGGAAAAATCTCGCTCACGGTCAAGTAAGCTGAGCTCGCTGCGGCCGAGGCGATGAAAAAGATTACCGTCCAGGCGAGCGTTTGCGTTTGTGCGGTCAGCAGTCCCGCGTGAAAAAGCCAACCGGTTAGCGCGAGGAGAATGCCGGCCAAACCATAGGTGACAGCAATCATTTTCTTCCGGCCAATTGTGTCGAACAAATGCCCGAGCAACACTGGACCGAGCACATTTCCCAACGCGAATGGCAAGAGATAACCGCCCACATTTTGCTCGGGCACCCTGTAAAACCGCATAAGGACCAGTGCATAAGTGAAGAAGATCGCGTTGTAGAAAAAAGCCTGTGTCAGCATCAGCACGAAACCGAGAAATGAACGCCGGCGATGTTCGTGTACGATCGCGTCCCAAATTTCTTGCCACGGCGTATGCGTGCGTGTTCGAACGCGGGTGGGCGGGGCTTCGCTGTAGTCGCTGGCCGCCACCGCGGCCGCGTGTGATCCCATAATCTTTCGTTCGACCTCGGCGACAATCTGTTCCGCCTCGGGATTGCGACCATGAATCATCAACCAGCGCGGACTTTCTGGAATCCAGCGGCGAAAGAAAATCACAATAAGGCCCAGCGTGGCGCCGATTCCAAACGCGCATCGCCATCCCAGCCAGATTGGCACTCGGTTCGGATCAAGCAGCACAAGTGTAGCCGCTGCGCCCAGCGCGGCGCCGACCCAGTACGAGCCGTTAATTATCAAATCTACACGGCCGCGCACGCGCGCTGGAATCAATTCGTCGATCGCCGAATTGATCGCTGCGTATTCGCCGCCAATGCCTGCGCCAGTCACCGCGCGAAAGAATGCGTAACTCCAAAAGTTCCAGGAGAAAGCGGACAGCGCTGTTCCGATGAGATAAACCGCGACCGTAATGAAGAACAATTTCTTGCGGCCAAACCGGTCGGTCCCATAACCGAAAAACAGCGCGCCGAGCACCGCACCTGCGAGGTAGCAAGTTGCGCTCGCGCCAACACGGGTAGGCGTTAACCCGAGGGTTTCGTGGAGCGTTAAAATCCCGCCTAACGCTCCGGCTAGTGTCACTTCCAAACCATCCAGGATCCAGGTTGCGCCCAGGGAAACAACGATCAGCCAATGCCACCGACTCCATGGCATCCGGTCCAGCCGCGCAGGGACGTATGATTCGACCGTTTCGCCGTCCGCCATATTGAAGTGCTGAATTTTGGAGTGCGCGGACACGTCCGCGCTTTTGCACAAGGTTACACGTCGCCCTGAGAAAACGGCAATCCCGCGGTAGCGGGACCGCACTTCAAACGACCTCTAGCGTGTCAATCGAAAATGTCTATTTCTCGTCCAGAAACGACACTGCGCCCGTGTCGAGGCTATAATACGTTCCGAGGACACGAACTTCACCGGAATCAACTTTCGGTTTGAGAATGGGCGTGGACGAACGCAGTGCTTGCACCACATCCTTGACGTTCGCCTTCACAGTTGTGTCGAGGTCGCCATCGACAGTAGCTTCGACCGCCGGCCGGATGGCTGTGACCAGCGATTGGATATGCACAGGCGCTTCGCTTTTAGCCGCGATTGTTTCTTTGGCTGCTTTGACAGCGCCACAACTCTGATGGCCAAGGACGACAATCAGGCGGACCGCCAAATGATCGACCGCGTACTCGATGCTTCCCAGGCTGTGATCATCGATCACGTTGCCAGCCACTCTGAGCACAAATAAATCGCCTAGCCCCTGATCGAAAACGATTTCCGGTGGAACACGCGAATCGGAACAACTGACAATAATGGCAAACGGATGCTGACTCTTCGTTAATTCTGCGCGTCGCTTTGCTGCCTCGGCGGCGGTCATGCCAAGGAAAATCATGCCGGCATTTTCATAGCTATTGGTTGCGATGTATGCTCGTTCCTCGCTCGACTCGTGTGGGTGCTGCTGATTACCGCTCGTGTATCGTCTATTGCCTTCTTTGAGCCGGGACGTCGCTTTGGCTGGAGGCACGATCGCCTGATCAGCGTGGGCCGGATCGCCGGCGTAGGCAACTTGGCTGCCGCTGAGTATGCCTGCCGTGAGAACGAGGAGTGCAATGCGTGTCTTTGTCATAAATGTTTTTTCTCTTAGGTGAGCTTGAAGTGTCGGAAGCGGCTCGATGAGGAACCAGACCTCTTCAGCAGAAAAGCAGAGAAAGGGAAAGATTATTCTTTATCGAGATTAAAGCGGTGCAAAATGCGATGAGCAAACGGTGCTACGATCAGGGATGCTATGCCGATGAAAACTAGTCCGGAAAACAAAGCGTAACCAGAGGCAAATATTTTGGCGGCGGACGAATGAAGAGTATCTACAGGTCCCATTCCGCCCGAGATCATTGAAGCATTCAGGAGCGCATCAATCCAGTTTAGATTTCCCAGGCAGTGATATCCTAATACTCCGATTCCCAAACCTACGGCGAGGACAAGAAGGGCGAGGACGAGATGCCGAATTACTCGCCTTGTAAACTTAGGCGCGCTGAGGAGAGGCTGCTTTCGATGTTCGTACATGAGACGTTTAATAACCGTTGGCTACGAAGAATGCGAGCGACTGCCCGCCGCGACGAGCATGCGTTACTCTAATACTTCCACCGGGTCGCCTTTGTGCAGCGTGCCTTCCACCAGCACAGCACCATAAACTCCGGCCATGCCATCGTGAGCTTGGGCTATTTTCTTTAATATCGCGGGCGTTTTTTCCCCGGTGTCGGGATCGAGCGTAATCATTACGCAGCGCGGATCGCGCTCCAGAACCGTGACGACCAGCTTCGGGCCGATCCGCAAGGAGCGGCCAACAAACTCATTCTCGGCGAAACCTCCGGCCGACGCTAAGTCCACATAGACGTTTGCTCGGAAGCGGCGCTTATCCATCGGCATCTCTGTCTCTTCAGCCAATTGCCGCGCCGATTGCAAACTAAAGATCGACACCGGACGGCAATCGGTCATTGCGCGCTCGGATCGCATCAATGTGAGGTGATGCTTTTCGTCGATGCCGGCGCGAAGAACGTTCATCAGAGCGGGATCATCAATCGCCAGCGTTTTTCCATCCGGAGTCTCAACATCGACCATTAACTCTGAAAGGTCGGCCGAGACGGGATTCGCGCCCATGCTCTCCGCTTCGGTCAAGTTGATGGGCCGCGCCGCTTTGTCCGGATGGCGGAAGCGCGGACGATATTGCAGAAGTCTTCGCTGCTCGCGGGCTGTAAGATAGGGAAATCCCTTGGGACTCGCCGAACTTCTGAATGCGAAGAGGCGATCGCCATAAATTCCTGAGAAACCAGCAAAGGCTTCATCCATCTCTTGGCCGCGCATGCTTTTAACGGGGTAACGCCAAAGGCTGTCCACCTTTCCGATAATGCTCACGTCTAATTTCCTTCTTGGATATGGGTGGCAGGTCAGTCCGATTACGATTTGCCAATTACGATGTCGCCGTACGTGCTGTTGACGATTGCTTTCAACTCCGCCTGCTCCGTGGGAGGTACGCTGAACTTGTCGAGTGCTTGTTGCAAGTCGTCCATGAACGCCTCCCATTCTTTGGGCGTGATGTTCAGGTGATCGTGAGACTCACGCATCGGGCGTCCGGTATATTTCTGCGGGCCGCCACTGGCCCAGCCGACCATCTCGGTAACGAGATACTTGAAGCCAGCCGGCGAGACCTTGTGGTGCGCTTCATTCACGAGGGGGTTGGCGTTCAGGCGGGGATCAGTCATGACGCGATCGATAAGGTCATCGACGACAGTCGCGATGCTGTAAATTCCGCCGAGACGCTCGTAGAGGGAAGGTTGATTTGCTTGTGATGGCATGGTGGACGTGTGGTTGTCGTTTGCTATTTTGCGAGCGCCGGGTTGGGCCGTTCGGATTGTCGCACAGCTTTCGTCTTCAAATCAACTCGGTAAATCTTGTCGCGCTCGGATGTCACAACCAGCGCTCCATTTCGAATGTTCAGCGCCTTGATAAAAACCCACTGAACGTCCTCCTCGAGCATTGGGTCAATCCGATTCGTGAAGATCGTCAAATCCCAAAGCTTCTTGTTGGTCTGAACATCCCAGGCCTCAATGTATGCCCGGCGGCCATCGTCGTTCGGGGCGATGTATCGAACGCCCTGATGAATTACAGGCTCGACCTTTGCTGGCGGAACACGCTTGGCGAGCGTCAAACTAGACAGGAGCAGTGCCACCGCGACAAAAAATAACGAGGTATCGTGACACAGGCGCGAGGGGGCCTAACGACCCAAGCTCAGCGACCCGGCCCGCGGGACGCATGGATTGCAACCGGAGCGCGATGGTCGGGTTCGCTGCAGCGCATGGTTAGACCTCATTTTTCAACAACTCACTGAGCACAATAACTGGCTTGGGGAATTGCGGCCAACGGTTGAGCCAACAGACGACATAATCAATATCGTCAACCTTATGGTTCCAACTGCCCCGAGACAAAGTATGCTTTAACTCCACCCGTATCTCACGACTCATCGGATGGTCGAAGCAGGTGATGTCGATTCCCTTGCCGCCGCGAAGCTCTAGAATCTGCCATCCAATTCTGCCCTGCGAACAGAGAATGCCAAAGAGGGCTACAACTCCCAGCTCATCCTGTGGAGCGTATGGGAACCCGTCAATCCCGGTACGCTCCCACTTTCTCCGTCCGTATCAAGCGGTATCGGGGGAACGGGCCGTGCCGCCGTCGTGACCTGACTCGATGAGTTGCTACGCACGACTGCCGGAGGAGCAGAAGAGGACGCCGATACCGGAGTCACAGCCGGAGCGGCGAGCCGACCGAGTGCGATTGCGTGGTCAATGAACGCTTGAAGGGTCGGATTGCGACGCTTGCTGAAGTTCAGACCGAACCGCTTCCGCTCAGAAAGCTTCGGCAACCGGCCAAGCTGCTCGACAGCAGTGGCGAGTCGGTCGAAGTAAACGTCGTCAGAAACCGGGTCCACAGTCTTTGCGGCGACACCCGCCAACTGACAAAGACTGCCCCATGTGCGACCGCCATCATAGATATGGTACTCCGAGAATTTTCCGTGCTGTAGATACTCGGTGCGGCTCAGGGCTTTTTGGCCGAGCCGCCCGGCTACGCGCTGAATATCCGCCGCGATGTCTGCGTCAGCTGGGGATGCGGCTCGCATTTGCATGGGGCGTGCGATGAGGTCTAGCTCTAATTGGGCTGCAGAATGTCGCAAAAGAAGGCGGCATCTCACAGCCCATTTCTGGAATTTTCCCAGCTGGCGCGGGGCAAAAGCTGCAAACGCTTAAACGTCGTAGTACATCGCGAACTCGTACGGGTGAGGTCTCAAGCGCAGGGCGTCGTATTCTTTTTGTTTCATGTCGATCCAGTTGGCGATGAAGTCTTCGTTGAAGACGTCGCCGCGCAGCAGGAAGGAATGATCTGCCTGGAGCGCTTCGATCGCGCCGCGGAGTGAATCGGGGACGCTGGCGACTTGCGCGAGTTCTTCCGGCGGCAGTTCGTAAAGATTTTTGTCGAGCGGATCGCCAGGATCGATGCGGTTCTGGACTCCGTCGAGGCCGGCGAGCAGCATTGCGGAAAAGGCGAGATAGGGATTTGCCGCGGAATCAGGCGTGCGGAATTCGAGCCGCTTCGCCTTGGGGCTGGCGGAGTAGGTGGGAATACGAATCGCCGCGGAACGATTTCGCGCCGAATAGGCCAGATTGACAGGCGCTTCGAATCCGGGCACGAGGCGCTTGAAGCTGTTGGTGGTTGGATTGGTAAAACAGGTTAACGCAGGCGCGTGTTTCAAGATCCCGCCGATAAAGAAGAGCGCCATCTCACTCAACCCCGCATAACCGTTACCGGCAAACAGCGGTTTCCCATCTTTCCAAAGGGAGATGTGGGTGTGCATGCCAGAACCGTTATCGGCGAAGAGCGGCTTTGGCATGAAGGTGACGGACTTGTTATGCTTTCTCGCGACGTTGCGAATGATGTATTTGTAATACTGCATCGAGTCGCCCATCTGCTTGAGCGGCGCGAAACGAACATCGATCTCGGCCTGACCCGCGGTGGCTACTTCGTGATGTTGTTTGTCCACGGGCACTCCCGCTTTTTCCAGTTCGAGCGACATTTCGTTGCGAATATCCTGCAACGTGTCCATCGGCGGGACCGGGAAATAACCCTCCTTCGCTCGAATCTTGTAACCCACATTCGGAAATTCTTCGCGCGCGCTGTTCCAATGGCCTTCAGCGCTGTCAACAAGATGAAATGAGGAATTCCCTGCGTAACTGAACCGCACATCGTCAAAAATGAAAAACTCAGCTTCTGGTCCGAAGAACGCGGTATCGGCAATGCCGGTGCTCTTTAAGTATGCTTCCGCTTTTTCCGCCACTCCACGCGGGTCGCGATCGTACGGCTCGCGCGTAATCGGATCGACAATCGTGCAAATTAAACTCAGAGTCGATTCAGCATTGAAGATATCGATCCATGCCGTCGTGGGATCGGGAATGACGAGCATGTCCGAAGCGTTAATCACTTTCCAACCGCGGATGCTCGATCCGTCGAACCCGAGTCCATCGGTGAAAATATCTTCGCTGTAGTCGCTGAGGGTGGTGGTGAAGTGCTGCCACGTGCCTGGCAGATCGGTGAATTTGAAATCCACGAGTTTTACTTCGTGGTCCTTAATTATTTTACTGACGTCGGATGGAGTTTTGTCTTTGGCCATTTGGTTCGTTGAAGGGTGAAGGGTTGAAGCGTTACAAAGCTTACATCGTTAAATCATCTAAATCATCAAAGTCCGAACCGCTTCAACGTTGTAACGATTCAACGGTTCAACGAACAGCGCGCCAGCGCTAAACCGCTTTCTCGCCGATCTCTTCCGTGCGGATGCGCACTGCGTGTTCCACTGGGAGCACGAAAACTTTTCCGTCCCCGATCTTGCCCGTTTTGGCTGCGGCCACCACCACGCTGACGGCTTTTTCTACCATGTCGTCCGCGAGAACGACTTCCACCTTCACTTTGGGCAGAAAATCCACCGTGTATTCGCTCCCGCGATAAATCTCGGTGTGCCCTTTTTGCCGGCCAAACCCTTTGACTTCCGTGACGGTCATCCCTTCGATGCCAAGCTCAGCCAGTGCCTCTTTGACCTCCTCGAGCTTGAACGGCTTGATGATCGCTTCCAGTTTTTTCATGTCAAAGTAAAGTCAGCATCACGCGGTACCTTGCAATCGAAAAGCTAAACGCAGCAGCGCTCTCATAGCAATGCCGCGATGCGAATGCAATCACGAATTTTTGCACAATTTTTTGCACGATAAATGACGCGCGTCATCCCGAGGTCGCCGCGGCGACCGAGGGACCTCGCACAAGCCGGCCGAGCACACGAGCTACCTGGTGTGTTCGATTATTTTGTGGGCTCCCTCACTTCGTTCGGGATGACATGCTTGGTAAATTTGCCAAATTCTTGTGACGCTCAATACTGAAAACTAATGCCCCGGGACTCTTTCGTTCATCTGCATCTCCACACCGAATATTCGCTGCTGGATGGCGCCATCCGGATGAAAGAGCTGATGAAAAAGGCAGCTGAATTCAAAATGCCCGCTGTCGCGATCACGGATCACGGCAATTTGTTTGGCGCGATTGAATTTTATCAGGAAGCGACCCGTGCGGGGGTCAAACCGATCATTGGTTGCGAAGCGTACATCGCGCCCGGATCGCACAAAGATCGGCCGGGCTCGCGGCGTGATGCTGCATATCACTTCACGCTTCTGGCTGAAAATGAAACGGGGTATCGCAATCTCGTGAAGTTGGTGACGGCGGCGCATCTCGATGGATTTCATTACGCGCCCAGGATCGACAAAGAGCTTCTGTCAGCGCATTCAGCGGGCCTGATTGGACTAAGCGGTTGTCTCGCTGGCGAAATCAGCAGCGCGATTCAGGCAAACAACATCGAGAAGGCGAAACAGAGCGCGGCCGAATATCGGGACATTCTCGGGGCGGAAAATTTCTTCATGGAATTGCACAACCACGGGATGGAAGCGCAACACAAATGCAATCGGGTGCTGCCGGAAATTGCATGGGACCTCGGCGTCGGATTGGTTGCTGCAAATGACGTGCACTTTTTGCGCCGGAGCGATCACGAGGCGCACGATGTCATGCTTTGCATCGGCACCGGTAAAATGGTGCAGGACGAAAACCGCATGCGTTACGTGTCGGAATTGTATTTCAAATCACCGGCCGAAATGCGCGAAGTGTTTCGGGATTTTCCCGAAGCGATTTCGAACACGCTCGAAATCGGGGAACGTTGCCATCTCGATCTTGAATTTGGGCGCTCCAAGTATCCGGAGTATCCGGCGCCGGCCGGGAAAACGCGCGAAGGTTATTTGCGCGAGCTTTGTTACAACGGCTTGCGCCAACGCTACGGCGAACGCGCGGCCAGCGATGCAGAGTTGATCCGGCGGCTCGATTATGAGCTGGACGTTCTCGAAAAAACCGGGTTCGTCAGCTATTTGCTCATTGTTTGGGACTTCATTCATTTTGCCAAAGAAAGAGGCATCCCTGTAGGGCCCGGGCGCGGTTCGGCTGCAGGTTCGATGGTTGCCTATGTTCTCGGAATTACCGACATCGACCCACTCCGATATGGATTGATCTTCGAGCGCTTTTTAAATCCGGACCGCGTTTCGCCGCCGGATATCGATGTCGATTTTTGTGAGGCCCGCCGCGGCGAAGTCCTCGAATACGTGCGGCAGAAATATGGTGAGCGGCGCGTCGCGCAAATCATCACTTTTGGCAAACTCAAAGCAAAGAGCGTGGTGCGCGATGTTGGCCGGGTGATGGGGTTGAGCTATCGCGACGCCGATCGCATCGCGAAGATGATTCCGAACGAGATGAATATCACCCTGGAGTCAGCTGTAGAAAAAAATCCCGAATTGAAACGAGCGGTCGCCACCGAGCCAGCAACCCGCCAGCTTTTTGATTACGCGAAAGTCCTTGAGGGTTTATCGCGTAACGCGGGCGTGCATGCCGCTGGCGTCGTGATCGCTGATCGGGACTTGTCTGATTACATCCCGCTCTGCCGCGACGTGAAAGGTAACGACGTCATCAGCCAGTACCCGATGGGGCCGCTCAACGATCTGGGGCTTCTGAAAATGGATTTCCTCGGATTAAAAACGCTAACCGTGATCGAGGACACCCTGGCACTCATTCACAAGCGGGACCCGGATTTTTCGCTCAAGAACATTCCGATGAACGACGAAGCCGCCTTCGCTCTCTACAACCGAGGCGAAACGATCGGCCTCTTCCAGATGGAATCCGGCGGGATGACAAGTTTGTCGAAGCAGCTCGACGTCAAGAAACTCGACGACATCATCGCGTTGATCGCGCTTTATCGACCCGGCCCGATGGAACTCATCCCCGAATACGTGAAAGCGAAGAAGGGAATCACGCCGATCAGATATTTGCATCCGCTGCTCGAAGGCATCTGCGCCGACACGTACGGCGTGATGATTTATCAGGAGCAGGTAATGGCTGCAGCGAGCAAACTTGCCGGCTATTCACTTGCACAGGCCGACCTTCTCCGGCGCGCCATGGGCAAGAAGGACAAGGAGAAGATGGCGAAAGAGCGCAAGAATTTCATCGAAGGCTGCGCGCGGACAAACAAAATTCCCGAGAAAAAAGCAAACGCCATCTTCGATTTGCTGGAAAAATTTGCCGGTTACGGATTCAACAAGAGCCACAGCGCAGCTTATGGCGTGATCAGTTATCAAACGGCATATCTGAAAGCACATTATCCGGTCGAATTCATGGCTGGGCTGCTCAGCAACGAGGTGAACAACACCGAAAAAATTTCGCTTTTCGTAGGCGAATGCAAGCGCATGGGCATTGCGATCTTGCCGCCCGACGTGAACAAAAGCGGTTTAAAATTCACTCCGGAAATGTGGGAGAGGCCTCGGCGCTCCGAAGATCGCGACACTGAGGCCGCTCGGACATTGAACGCAATTCGTTACGGTCTCGCCGCCATCAAACACGTCGGCAAAAGCGCGATGGAAGCCGCGATTCGCGAGCGTGAGCGGGGAGAAGATTTCACTTCGCTGCAGGATTTTTGCAGCCGGCTCGATTCCCGTATCGCGAATCGCAAAATGTTGGAAAGTTTGGTGAAAGCGGGTGCATTTGATTTTCTTGCCCGCGAGCGCTCCGTGCTTTTCGCCTGCATTGATGAAGCACTGAGTGCATCCGCCGCTGCGTATCGGGACCGCGCCGCCGGTCAAGTTTCACTCTTCGATGAGACAACTGCCCCCACAACATCGAGGAAGAAGCAGATCATTCCGTGGAGCGAACATGAAAAACTTTCCTACGAAAAAGAGCTGCTTGGTTTTTATGTCAGTGGGCATCCACTCGACTCCTATGTCGATCTTTTTTCGGCAAAGAATTATCGATCGATTTCGTCGTTAGGCGAGCTCGACGATCGCGCGGTGTTCAAAATTGCCGGAGCGATTGTGGATGTCGAAAAAAAGTTTACAAGGAGAGAGGGCAAACCATTCGCGGTTGTTTGGGTCGAAGACTTGACGGACATACTGGAGGTAGTCGTTTGGAATGACGTTTATCTGAAAATTTCAGACGCGCTCGCGGCCGGGCGCGTCGTTGAAATAAGAGGAACCCTCGATAAGCGCGACGACGCTCTCCGCGCCACGGCCCAGGAGATTAAGATGTTTGCACCAAGAAAGAGTAATGGCGTGACTGAAGAATCGGCGAACATGTTGCAGGAAGCAGCCGTGCTCTTGCAATTTTCTCCCGCGGCCACGAGCAACGAATTGCGCGAAGTGCGCGAGATCCTCGCGACCTCACCGGGCCGACGTCCAGTTCAGTTGCTATTTGATCGGGCTAACGGCAACTCGTTGCGCCTGGACGCAGGCGCCGAGTTTCATGTCAACCTTACACGCGATCTCAAGGCGAAGCTTTCACGTTGGTTGGTGACGGCGAAGTCGTAGCGGCGCTTAGTGCCGTTTTGTTCTTTTTTTTGGGCGAACGGTCTCGAGGCGTGCTTCAGGCCGCGCGGGTACTCCGAGCAATAATGTTTTTTCTTCCGTGCTCAGGCCTGAAAAACAGAGCGGAAATTCTCTGACTGTTCCGTTCAGGTTCAAAATGGTGAAGGATTGCGTGCTTGTCTGCTCTCTTAAACCGATGGTCCAGTCGGATTGAAAAAGTCTGCCGCGAAATTCTAACTCTGCTACCACAGGCGCGAGCGTTACCGTGACCGTTCCAATCTCGATTTTACCTACGCAACCAATCGGGCGCAGCGTTAGATCGAAGATCGGCGTCGCTCCGGTTATCTTGATCGCGAGGTCATTTGTATCTTGAAAATCGACTTCCCCATGAAGTGAAAGATCGACATCTTTCGTTGCGGCATTGAAAAAATCCAGCGACGCGCGATTTCCTCTAAAGGAGACGCGACTGCTGGCTTCGGTAAGATTGAGAGAAGCGTTCTGCACCGTTCCGTTCAACAACTGTACGTCGCCGGTGATCTGTGGATGTTGGAGCGTTCCGGAAAAAGAAATCTTTCCGCTCAAAATACCGTCACGGAAAATTTCCGGATGAAAAAATCCGGGCGCGTTTGCTAGGATGATTGACGGGAAATCGAGCGTCACGTTGAGCGGAGATACTAGGAAAGCATTCCAATCCGTTCCGATACGCAAAGGGAAATTGGCCGTGAAATTAAGCAGGCTTGAATTTGGCAAACCGATCATACCGCGCGCGTCCCACTTGTTGGAGTCGATCGTTATCTGAATGTTCGCCGGTATTGGCTTCGAGTTGGTTTCGGCCGGTCCGCGGAAGATCGACAAGTACTCATCCAAATTATCGACCGTGGCGCTGATCGCCCCCGAATAGTTGTGTTCGTGCGACATGTCGATCTTGCCTTGCGCCGTGAGGGAGTCGTTCTTGCGCTTCAGGTTCAATTGTTCGATCTCCAACTCGGTCGCTTTCAAATTCAGCTTCGAGCTCAAGGTGTCGATTGCGGTTTTGAAAAGGGTGAGAGATGCGCCGTCGAGCGTAAGATGTCCACCGAGCTTGCGATTGCGCGTGTTCATCGTTCCTTCGATCGCGATTTTTCCCGCAAAGTCACCGGTGTTTGCGCCGAAAAGAGCCGCGAAGTCGCCGAGTTGATTAATCGATGCGGAGATTTCGCCGCGAAAGTCCGGGCTGAGCCAGTCGGATGAATTAGAAGGGGCTGAGGCCTCGCCGCTCAAGGTAAGCTGGTTTGCTTTTTGTTTAATATAAAGCTGCTGGAGTTGGACCTGGCGATTGTAGAGTGCAGCACCCAGCATGATCGCTTCGGCCGTGCGATTGCGCCAGGTGAGCCTGGTTAGCTCGGCCCAGAGCGACGCAGTTGCACTAGCCGGCTCGGTCAAGTTTCCACGATAAGTGAAGTTGCAAGCGTGAAGCAAACCATCCACGCGATCAGTGAATCCGACGGCCTCCGACGTTTGTGCGAGGGAAATGTCAGCGGCTGAGCCGGCGATCTTCCAATTGGAGCGTTGCACGCGCCACTGATGCGAAATGTTTCCGCGAATTTTTCCACCGAACGCATCAACATCGAATTCCAATCCAACACGTTGGTTACTGAGGCGTGACAAATCAGCTGTAATAGATTGAAGATCGAGACCACGCGTTAACGTGAGTCCGCCGAGCGTCAGGCGGCTGTCCTGCCAGTTGGTCGCCCCGCGTAATTGTGAAAAAGTTTGACGAAACAACGGCGACGCAATCATCACCTCGGCAGCACTAAAGCGGCGGGCTTCTGTTTCGCTTGCGGACAGAGAGCCATTTCGCAGCAAAATCATCGTCGGCCCGTCTTCAAGGCGTATGTCCGAGCGGGCAATGCTGAGACTCTGGGGAAGCAATCTGTGCAGTGTTGCCCAGCCGCTTGGCGTTATGGCTCGCCCGGCTGGATTGCGGCGGCGCAATTCGCCGCGCAATTCTTGAATCGAAAGATCGCGAATGGCGCGCCCGCGCATGCCCAGCAAGATGCGCTTAAGATTCAAATTCAGACTCACTTGCGTTACAGTGAGATCAATGAGGAATGCGTTGTCTGGCGCGCTCTTCACTTGAAGGCCGCGGATCGTGACCGGACGCAGAAACGGCGCCTCGATCTTGTCGATGCTAACAATGAGACCTTCGTGCCGGGCTTTCCACCAGACCCACAACCGAACGCCATTGGAAACGGTGAATGGTGCAACCCAAATCGCAAACGGCACCGCGAGCAGTATCAGCAGACTAACGAGAAAGAATCGATTCTTGAACGACATCGGTTGGCAAAAGCGGGATTGATCTGTGAATCGTGATTAGTCAAACCGGCTTGGCGATCAAACACGCGTTTCACTGATCACCGATCACTTCACTATCCACTTTTCTTCTCGTTCTTGAAGATCAAATGCAATGGCTGCGGCGTGTGAATGCGCTCGCCGAGTTGTTGCCGCAATGCGCGTTCCCCTTCAGCAGGCAAACCGCTTTCCACCGCCTTTTCCCGGGCCAGCTGAGGCAAGATCGACAATTCGCTTTGCACATCCTCTCCGGAGATTCGATTCCAAAAGCCGTTTTCAAACGCGAGGACGTCCACCTGAACTGGGTCAATACCGAGAATCTGAGCATGCGGGAGCTCAACGATTATCTCGTTTGGTCGAATATCGATTGAGAGGTTCTGCCGCAAATCGAAGCCAGCTTTAACGGCAAATGTACCATGCAGCTTTACTCGCTTGGAGCTGCCCACCCAGGTATGCAACAGTTCGTGTTCGACCTCGATCCGGCGTGATAAAACCACCAGCTCGCTAACGGGCGTGGTCTGTTCCATGTAAACGTTGCTGTTTATCGTGATGCGGGGCTGCAAGTGCGCGATGTCGATAAAAGCGGCACGCAAATCCTTGCCCAACTTCTCGAGCTCGGCGGTGCCTTGATGTGCTGTGCGCGCCGGCCAGCTCTCCAAGCGCAGGAAAATAACGAGGATTACGGCTGCAATGATGAGCGCAGCAAACGTCAACGCCACCGGCCAGGAAGCGCGACCCGACATTCTTCGTCGTGACCGCGATGATGAATGTTTGATGGCACGTAGTTTGTTCACCCGTGAAGCGAATCGTCTGTCGTCCCGAAGGGACTCGATTCCCTTATATCATCATCTCCCCACGTTTAAAACGCTCGGCTATTTCCGAACGTTCAATCGCGCAATTTGGAATGCAAAATGCGGATGACAATAGGCGAAGGCTTAAGCGCTGCCTAGCGTGCCATTTTTATTAATGAGTCCCGACAGGGACGAAAGAAGCTCGTTAAATTGCTCACACGTTCGTGGCGCAAGAGCAGGCGCAAAGAACAGCGCCCAATTTAGACTCTGGCTTCAAGCTGAACGTTGGGCGTTGAGCTTCTGTTCACGAATGGAGCCGCACGGATGTGAGCGAGATAGATCGCAAGCCGGGCGGCCGATTAAGCGAATGTGTCAAAGCTTTCGGAGTTGGACGTTCTCTTCTTCTCAGCCCAAAAGAAGTACCGCCCCCCACGCCCGATGGGCGTGAAGGGCGGCTGTTCCCCCCAGAACAATCGTGGAAAACCTTGAGGCTACTAAACGAGCTTGCGGCTGGTGGCAACAAAATTTTACATGAACTTTTTCGAGGCACCGCGGTGGTTGCAAACAAGATAATCGCCGCGCCCGGCGCAGACGGGCTGCTCCTTCAAAGAAACGAGGCGGTTGACATTGGCAGCGCAAGCAGAAGGAATCGGGCGAGCCAGAAATCCGAGACTTCTGATCCGCAGTGAGTGTGAGGCGAAGTAATTTCCCATTGCGATCCCCGCACGCATTAAGAAAAATGGGAATGCCGTCGACTAACGGTGGTTTCGGGAGCGCGAGCCAAACTGCCAGATGCGAATGCGAAGATAATCGCAAATGCGGACGGCGTCTTCGCGCTCCCTGGTATTCACTTGCATCCCCATATCATTCGGTCACGCTCACTCTTTCCGCCCACGCCGCGGCCCTTACGTTGCGATCGCGCGTGGACGCGACGCTGATTGATACAATTGTTGCCACGGCCTTTGGGGCATCTGCGTCTGGAGGTGCCCCCAGGGGCGTGGCTGCATCGGGTGCCTCGTCTCGGCGGCGTTACGAAACCGATATCGAGCCAAAGCTTGCGCGATGTCGCTTCGAGGTTTCTAGTTTTGCATGCGTAATTTGGATGACGAATTATCCGGACGCAGTCTCGCTGGTTCATTGTTAATTGCTCATCCCAATATGCTCGATCCGAATTTTCGGCGAACCGTGCTCTTTATCTCCGCGCATGATCCAAAGGAGGGCGCTCTCGGCGTGATCATTAACCGTCCGCTCGACAGACAAGTGGCCGATCTCGTGACAGAGACGCCACCCGCGAGCCTTGCCGAGGTCCCTGTTTTTCTCGGCGGACCGGTTGGGAAAAACCAACTGATGTTTGCGACGTTTGAATGGGAGAAAGGCGAAGGGCTCAAGCTCAATCACAATGTTGGTTTGGAGGAAGCAAGCGATGCGGCTGGTCAGAAAAAACCAGCCACAATCTGTGCCTTTGTGGGTTATGCGGGCTGGGGAGCGGGTCAGCTTGAAGCCGAGATGAGGCAGAAAGCATGGCTCCTGCAAAAGCCCAGCTCCTCCGTGCTCCAGCTTGATCGCCTGCCGAAACTCTGGTTCGACATCATGCGAAGTCTGGGGCCCTGGTATAAAATGCTGGCGGCGGCACCCGACGATCCGTCACTGAATTAGTGAATGGTAATCGGTGATAAGTTGTTGGTAGATTCCGCTGGTCGCGCGTTTCGACTCGCTTTATCACTATTCACAAATCATTTATCACCATTCATTCTCTGGCATGATTATCGGTGTCCCAAAAGAAATTAAAGAGCAGGAGCAGCGCGTCGCCTTGCTGCCCTCGGCTGCAAACCAACTTATCCGGCACGGTCACTCGGTAGTGGTAGAAAAAAATGCAGGCGTCGGCCCTGGTTATCCGGACGAAGAATACATTAAAGCCGGCGCCGAAATTTTCGATCAAGCGAAAGAGGTTTTCGCGCGTGCCGGCATGATTGTGAAAGTGAAGGAGCCGCGGGAGGCGGAGTTTCCCCTGTTGCGCAAAGGCCAGATCCTTTTCACGTATTTGCATCTCGCTGCGAGCAAATCGCTCACTGAGGCATTGCTGAAATCGGGCGTGACTTCGGTCGCTTATGAGACGATCCAGATTAATAATCGTTTGCCGCTGCTCGAGCCGATGAGCGAGATCGCAGGCCGCATGTCGGTAGTGATGGGCGCGAATTTTCTCGCCAAATACAATGGTGGGAGCGGGGTGTTGCTTGGCGGTGTGCCAGGAGTTTTGCCGGGACGAGTCGTCGTGGTTGGAGGCGGGACTTCCGGCGTAAATGCCGCCCGCATGGCGACCGGTCTCGGCGCGGATGTGACAATACTCGATGTCGATCTCGAGCGGTTGCGCTATCTCGATCTTACAATGGGAAACACGAACACGCTCTATTCGAGCGAAGCAAACTTGCACGAATTAGTGGCAGATTGCGATTTACTGATCGGCGCCGTGCTATTGCCCGGAGCAAAGGCTCCAAAGTTAATCACGCGTGCCATGTTGAGAAAAATGAAACCGGGCAGCGTGCTTGTGGATATCTCGATTGATCAAGGCGGTTGTGCCGAAACTTCGCGACCAACCACGCACCTCGATCCGGTTTATGTCGAGGAAGGCGTTACGCACTATTGCGTGGCGAACATGCCCGCCGCTTACGCGCGCACCGCCACACAGGCGCTTACCAACGTTACCTATGGTTACGTGGAATTGCTCGCCGATTTAGGCTTGGAGGGCGCATGCAAGAAACAACCAGCCCTGATTGGCGGTATCAATACGCGCGACGGACGGCTGACGTGCCAGGCGGTAGCGGAGGCGCATGGCCTCAAATACGAGGTCCCACTTTAATCCACGATCATCAGGCATTTGCTGCTGAAAACGAAATTCCGATAAGGCCAAAAAGCGTCTTGCTCCGATTAATCAATTAAACCAATATGCCCTTTCCAACTACCACTATGAAAAAATACATCTGCATCCTGGCCAGTGCCGCGCTCCTCGCGGCGTGCGAGCAAAAGACCGAAACTACGGAGCCGGCGGCAAGCCCAGCTGCTACGACTCCCGCAACAACAACGACAACAACCGAATCAGCCAGTCCAGCCGCGACCAGCCCGGAGTCGACGAGTATGTCCCCTACGGGGTACGGCACGTCTCCGGCTGAATCGCCCAGTCCGTAAGTTTTTCAGGCAGCTTCCTTTACAAAGTCTTCCTCCGGGTGTTTTCGGGGGAAGACTTTTGCTGTACGGCAAAAGCGCCTGTACGATTGCGCATTGCCAGATCAGCAATCGTTATGCCAACAACACATTCGCTTTCTTTCCCAAAAACGCGGCGGTCAACGCGCATTTCGGAGTTTGATTGTGTAAGAGAACGGGGCCATCTGGAGCCCGGCAAGTTTATGGTGCTCGGCGCTCTCGCGGTGCAGAGTTCTGGCGCGTCGCGCATCGGCTTTGTTACGAGCCGGCGCCTCGGCGGCGCGGTGGTTCGCAATAAGGTTCGACGGCGTCTGCGGGAAATTGTGCGCAAGCATCAGCACGATTTGCGGGAAGATTTTTGGATTGTGGTCATCGCCAGACGCGATGCCACGAAAGCGAGTTATCGCGCGCTGGAAGATGAATGGTTGCGTCTGGCAAAGCGCGCTTCTATCCTAGCGCTCTGATGCTCGGTTTTGTTCGTTTTTTTATTCGCGTTTACCAATGCACACTCTCGCCGCTTCTCACTTTGGTTTGCGGTCCCGGTTCGGGCTGTCGATTTACGCCAACCTGCTCGGCGTATTTCTTGGAAGCGATTGAGACACATGGCGTCGCCCATGGAACCTGGCTGGGATTGAAGCGCCTGGCGCGGTGCCAACCCTGGGGCGGTTGCGGACACGATCCAGTGCCGGCGCCGGAAGGGGGATGGCGCAACCTTGCATCCCGCGGGGACAGGCACGCGGGTAAGTCCAATCGGCGGAGTCCAACTCCGCTGGCCGCACAGACTGGAAGTCTTTGTTCCAACGTTTGTGAATAGCCGCTCCGGCAGGATTTTTTATGGATCGAACTGCGTGGATTGTCGTTGTTCTCTGCGTGATTGGGCTCGTCCTGTGGGAGCTTTATCTGGCAAAACAAACGCCGCCGAGACCTGCGCCGGTCAATGTTACGCCGGGGCAGGCTTCTCCCACGGCAGCGATCGCTCCCCCAACGCCGATCGCCGCTCCTGAAGTTGCGCCAAGGGCCGCCGAATCAGTTCCGAGTTTTCCAGAGAAAATCGAAACCCTGCGCAATTCGGACGTCGAACTGCGCCTCACAAATCGTGGTGGTGGAATCAAGGAAGCGGTCTTGCTCAGGCAGGTGGCCGAAAAAGGGCAACGCGTTGTCTTAAATTCAGCGCAGAGCGCCCCAATCGGCGCAATCATTGAGTCCCAACTTGTCGGGACGCCAACCCTTCCCGAGTTTACCGCATCCAGCGGGTCGGATTCCGTGGTGCAATTTGAGCGCACGATGGCCGAGCAAGTCACCATCCGGAAAAAGTTCTTCTTCCAAAAATCTTCCGAGAACAAAGACAACTATGTGATTGAAATGGATGTCGATCTCGAGAATCGGGGAACCAAGCCATATCAAAGCGCGGGTTATTTTGTGGCGCTTGGATCCGCGGCTCCTATTCATCCCAGGGATTATCCTGCGTACACACGCCTGACCTGGTGCATCGAAAGGAACGTGACCATGTGGGGAGGTGCGAAAGGAATCGATGTAGGCTGGTTTGGCAGCAGTGGCGGTTTTCTCGGTTTGGGTCAGCGCGCTGCGCGACCTTTTTACCAGGAAAATATTGCTGGCGCGGAATGGGTTGCTGTAAGCAATCAATTTTTCACCACCCTGCTGGCGCCGCTTACTGCCGACAAGGCGACGGGCGTATGGAGCCGGCCTTTCGATATCGAGCGCTCGCCCGACCAAAAACTGCTCGGAATCGAGGGAGCGCTTGGGATGCCGGGGTTTCAATTGCAGCCCCGGGAAAAAAGAAGCGCGCGTTTCGAAATCTATGCCGGCCCGAAACTTTACCATCGTCTCGCGCAACTTCCGCACAATGAAGCCGAGGTCATGGACTTCGGGATATTCAAACTGGTGTGCCAGTTTCTTCTTAACTTCATGAACCTGCTGCACAGCTGGCTGAGAGACTACGGCCTCGCCATCCTGGCTCTCACCACCATCATCAAACTCACGCTCTGGCCGATTCAAAACAGAGCGAATCGTTCCATGCGCCAGATGGCTGCGCTCTCGCCGAAAATGCAGGAGCTGAAGGAAAAATACAAAGATGATCCGACCAGGATGAACCAGGAGGTGATGAAGCTTTACAAGCAATACGGAATTAATCCCGTCGGCGGCTGTTTGCCGATGATGATTCAGATCCCGATCTTCTTCGGTCTCTTCAAAATGCTCGGCCAGGCGGTGGAATTGCGAAATGCAAAATTTCTTTGGGTAAAAGATCTTTCCCAGCCAGATACCATCGCGCACCTGCCGTTGCTCGGCTGGGCGATCCCGATCAACATCATCCCGCTCTGCATGGCCGCGACGCAGATTTGGCTCATGGCCATGACGCCAAAGACCGGCGACCCCACGCAGCGCCGGGTGATGATGTTCACGCCCCTGATCTTTTTATTTATCTGCTATAATTTTGCGGCGGCTCTGGCATTGTATTACACAGCTCAAAATCTTTTCAGTATTTTGCAATTTTATCAGAACAAGAATCAACCCATGCCGAAGCTCGAAAAAGTTGTGCCTGCCGGAAAACGGAAACGATGATGACCCCGAAGGAATTGCTCGATACCATGCTCGGTTATCTCGGTTTCGTTGTGCAAATCGAGGAAACCACGAATGAAGGCGGCAACTCGACGCTGCAGATTTATACCGAGGAAAGCCGCCGCCTGATCGGGCGCGATGGTGAGACGCTCGAGGCCATCCAGTTTTTGCTTAATCGGCTGCTGCAAGCCAAAGACAAGGATGCTGAAAAGGTGATCGTTGATTGCGAACACTACCGCTCCATGCGCGAAGATCGCATCGTGCAGCGCGTGCGAGAATTGGCGGACTGCGTGCGCATCACCGGCCGTTCGCTTCAGCTAGAACCGATGAACTCCTACGAACGGCGTCTCATCCACAACGCCTTCAAAGACGATCCCGAGGTGGCGACCTGGAGCCCCTCCGATTCCGCGCGCATCAAGCAGATCACGTTACTTAAACGCCAGGCCAAGAAAGAACCCGCGCAAAAAGCGTAGGGGCAACCCCTGGCGCGCCGATTTCGTTTAGCGGCGCTCCGTGAGCGATGGACGAATTAGCGCGGGCCCAGAGCCCTATCGGGCCGCTACAGATCCGGATCAAATCGCGCTGCCTCTTTTTGTCCTCCGGAGCGGACTTCTGGCCGCCAGCGGAACTTTTGCAGAAGCGGATTGGATTTTTCCTCGACGGCATCGGCGATAATTCCCCCAAGCACCGGCGCGAACTTAAATCCATGTCCACAATCACCCGCAGCAATCACTAATCCTTCGCGTTCTGGATCGCGTGCAATCCAAAAATGTCCGTCGTTCGTATCGCAATACATGCAGACGCGTGAGTAAACGATCGGCGCGTCGGCGAGCGCCGGAAATGTCGACGATAAAAACTCGCGCAAGTTCTCTTCTTCTTGAGGGGTCACCGTCCGGTTCGGAGAGTCGGGCGACATCTCACGGCCTGGGCCGTGGTTTGCGATTTTTACAATGCCCTCAGGGTTGAGCGGGAACCCGTAATAGCCCGTCGTTGAAATGTCCGCGCCGAAAACGGGAAAACGCTCAGGCGCGAAGAGGTCGAGCTGGAAAGGCCTGAGGTGAAACACCGGTTGTCCAGTCGCCCGAAAAAACTTTCGCGTGAACGGTAAAACGTAAGGTGTCCACGCGCCGACTGCCATCACGACGAGATCGCCGGCGATCCGGTTTCCATCGTCGAGCACGATTCCTTTCACACGATCATTGCCTTCATCCAACTGGGAGAATCTGGCGCTTTCGCGCAGTTCAACCCCGGTGGATTTCGCGCGCTCAATCAATGTCGCAACGACGCGACCGCTTTCCGCATAGCCCGCTTTCAATTCAAGAACGCCATCCCGATAAAGGTCCCGATTCCAGGCCGGAAAACGCTTCCACAACTGGGCCGAGTTCATGCGCTCAATCTTGTGTCCGCGCTGTTCTAATATTTTGAAACTCTCGTATTCGAAATCGGCCGGCTTCATTTCCTGCCGGCGCACCCACATTACCCCGACCTCGTGATACAACTCGAGGCCGAACTCTTTATTCCAGTCGCGCCAGAGTTTGATCGAGCGTTCGGCCAGCGCTGTGTAGTCTTGATCCGCGCCATAAGCCGCGCGAACCGCTTTGCTGATATCGGTGGAGGCAGCCAGCGGATGCGGCAGCGGTCCCGGATCGATAAGGCTGACCTTGTGGCCGCGTTTCCTTAGTTCAATCCCGGTCGTAACTCCGTTAACGCCAGCACCGACAACGATTACGGTTGCCATCCTTTATCCATCAGCTTGCGAAAAGCTTCCGATAGTAGCGGTACCAATCACTCTGAAAGCGTTCAGTGGGATCATACTTTCTTTTCAAGGCGAGAAATTGTTTGAACTGCGGGTAGCACGCCATGACCTGCTCGAGTTTCGCAAATTTGTGATACGTTAGGTAATAACTTCCGCCGCGAGCTATAGCCAAATCGATCAAGCCGCGAAAGGAGCGCGTCGATGCTTCAATGCCGCCTGGTGTATGGAGTGTGAGCAGATTGAAGATGATGCACGCATAGGATTCCTTGGCCCAAGCCAGAAAGCTCTCATCGTCTTTTTCGATTAGTCGGACTGTACCGTAGATGGCGATTGTATGATTGGAGCGCAACAGTTCCGCCGCCTGCGCTAGAAAGTCGGAAAGGTCTGCGCGCGGAACGTAAATTTCGGTAATGATGAGGCTCGATTGCTCCCCTCCGATTTGCTCGCGGATCTTCTGCGCATAATTAGGCAGATAAGCGCTCAGCTGACTTGTATCGGACCAATAAGTCTGTCCGTTCGTCGATAAGTAGTAATCGCTGTAACGCTTGAAAGCCTTTTCGCGATCGGTGTAAGCAAGCCGCAAAAGATCCAGCCAGTCATTATCGCGTAACTTCTTTTCGGCGACAATCGGTTCGTGCTCGTCGATCGGCTGGTAGCAAGAAAATACACCGCGCTGGAGAAAGTCCGGCGATTTTTCATCGACTGAAAACTGAAAATCTCCATAAAGAAACTTTTGGGCTATCCGTTCTTCAAAACGCTTGGCCAGATCGCTCGCGCGAATTATTTCAACCGCACGTCGCAATTTTTGCCGGGGAACAAGCCGAAGCGTTACGCTGTCGATTAATCCAAAAAGCCCGTAGCCACCGATTGCAGCTCGAAACAATTCCTGGTTTTCATCGCGCGAACAGCGAATCAATTTCGCGTCGGCGTTGATCAAGGTGAATGATTCGATATTGGAAATAAGCGGCTTCATTGTCAGTCCGCGTCCGTGCACGTTGGACGAGAGACTCCCGCCGAGCGTGAATGTGTCGGCGCCGGTTTGTTTTTGCGCGATACCCCATTGCTTTGCGCTATCTCGTTGAGCCGCCAGATACGTGCGAATCAGTTTCGGCCATTGGATGCCCGGTTCCGCTTCAGTCAAACCACGCTGTTGATCGAAAGAAATCACTCGATCAAGTGAACGCGTATCGATGCAAATGCTGTCGGTGCCAAATTGCTGGCCACCCATCGAATGCCGGCAGCCCGAAAGGGAGATTGGCAGGCCTTTTTGCGATGCAGAACGAACAATTTCCGCAAGTTCGTCTCTAGTACGTGGCACCAGCAGTTCGCGAACGCGGGTGCGATTGAGCTGCGAATGGACGTCATTGACCCAAATCTCTCTTTCGCGTTCTGCTAAAATTCCCGGCGCAAGCGCGAAAAGCGCCGCAGTGCGTATGAATTCACGCCGGGTCAGCATGCGGAAGCTTAATCGAGCCAGTTAAATCTCAGCCAGGCAAATTACCTCGCCTCTGGCAATGGGTTCATCGGCCAGCCCGGATTCTATTTCGCGCAAATCATCGTGATCGAAAAATCGAATCACATGCCACGGGCGTACAAAGTCAACGAGTTCACCTCGCGTAGTCCCCCAGAGGAATGGTTCGCCGCGCTTACGCAACCACCAATCAACGAGTTTGCTTTGCGAATGGAAGCGAATCTGGCCGTCGCGCTGCTTTTCCATGAATGTAAATGCAAAGTGGCTGCCCGGAGCGCTTAGACTTTTCAATGTTCTCATCAACAACGAAGCGACATCTGGCGGCAGATACATCAAGAGACCTTCGGCGATCCAGCATGTGCGCTGAGTCGGATCGAAGCCGCTTTTGACCAGCGCCTCTCTATCGAGAGCGGTGGCGTTCAAATCAAGCGCGACAAAATGCAATCGTTCAACGCCGATTTTAGGAAAGGCGCGGAGTTTGTGACGCTGCGTCGCGGGATGATCAATCTCCCAAAATCGCGCAGCTCGAAAATCCTGATGTAATTCAAAACTGAGCGGATCAAAGCCCGCTCCGATTATGACGACTTGCGTAGCTCCATCGATAAGCGCTGAGCGCACGAGCCCCGCGATACATTTCTTTCGCAGAATGTAATGCAGCAAAATTCCTGGGACCGTCATGCGCTCGATCCACTTCGCGACCGGTCGAAACCAGTTCTGTCGAACAATTTTCAAAAACAAACGCGTCTGCGGCGAACACGTCTCGAGCATCTGAGCGCACAAATCTGCCGAAGTCTTCGAGACGAGGCCCGAGTGTTTTGGATCGCGAAGCAGAAGAACCAGGCTCGCGGCAATGACCAGTGCCGTGCGACTAGCTTTTTCGTTTTGCACCCGGAGTGAGCCGCTTAATCGCCGAATTCAAAGATAATTTTGCCGCTGCGTTTTCCTTGCGCGGCGTGCGCGACTGCCGCTTTCGCTTCGCTCAACGGATAGGCTCTTTCGATTTTCGTTTTGAGCAATCCACGCTTGGCCATTTCAAACAACGAACGAAACGCGTCCATGCGCTCCTGCATCGTTGCGTTGTCGTACCATTTGTTGATCCAAATCCCTCGGAAACGTAGGTCCTTGAAAATGAGCAGGCCGTTCGGGATTCTCAGCGGTTGCAAACTCATCGCTCCGAACGTGACCAGCGTCGATTCCGGCGCTAGACAATTTGCGAGACGCAATGCGCTTTCGCCGCCGACAGCGTTCAAGCCAAAACGAATCGGCGCACCGCTCGTCGCATGTTTCACTTCGTCGCGAAGATTTTCTCCGTCGACAAGCACGACATCGCCACCTTCGGCGCACAATTCGTCGATCACTTCCGCGCGGCGAACGATGTTTACCGTTTTGTAGCCCAACTCGCGCGAGATCTGAATCACTGCACGCCCGGCAGCGGAATTCGCTGCATTTTGGATGACCCATTCTCCACGATTTATTTCGACATAATCATGGAGCAACCGCCAGGCCGTCATTGGATTGATTTTCAACATCGCCGCATGAACGGGATCGATCTCCGGCGGAACGGCCACCAGATCGCTCGTTCTCACCGCAACAGCTTCGCGCCAGGTACCGAGATTATGCGGCAGAATAACGACCGTTCCGGCAGGGATTGTCGAGGCGTTCCCGCCGGCATCGACAACTACTCCCGCTCCTTCGAATCCAGGTGTCGCCGGGAGTTCCGGTCGCACCGGATATTTTCCTTCGATCTGATTTAAGTCGGCTGGGTTGATCGGCGCCGCGCGCATCTGCACTAGCAGTTGATCTGGGGCCGGTCTCGGCCATGGCCGCGATTCCACACGCAACACATCCGCTGGATTTCCGTGCCTTTCGTAAACGGCTACGCTTATACTTTTGTTCATAAATGTCTTCGCCACGGCATCCTCAGGCTTCCGCAAGCAATCTGCAAACCGGCGCACGAATCGCCCTGTTTGGCCTGGCCATTAATGTGTTCCTGGCGGGAGCAAAAATTCTCGCCGGATTAATCGGGCACGCCTATGTGCTGAGGAATTGAATCGGCGCTGGATGTGGGCGGTTCAATCGTGATCTGGGGAGGACTAACAGTTGCGGCGCGACCGCCTGACGCCACTCATCCCTACGGTCACGGCAAAGCCGAGCCGATTGCTGCGGTAGTTGTTGCCGTCGGCGTGTTGGCTGCCGCGCTTGGTCTTGCCATTCAAAGTGTGCGCGAGATTTTTCTGCCGCATCATGCGCCCGCCCCTTACACGCTCGTGGTCCTTATCGTTGCGGTGATCATAAAGGAAATTTTGTATCGGTATGTCATCCGATTTGGGCGCGAGATGGAAAGCACCGCGGTTAAGACGGACGCCTGGCATCATCGCATCGATGCAATGACTTCCATCGCCGCCTTTATCGGCATCTCCGTGGCGCTGATCGGCGGCGAAGCATGGCAAAGCGCTGACGACTGGGCTGCGCTGTTTGCGTGCGCGCTCATCGGTGCCAACGGCTATCGCCTGTTGCGTCCCGCCTTGTTCGAGATCATGGATACCGCGCCGCGCGGTAAGATTGTCCGGTCCATTCGCCGCGCCGCCGGATCCGTCCCTGGCGTAATCGAGGTTGAGAAATGCCGCGCCCGCAAAATGGGATTAGATTTTTATGTTGATCTCCATGTCGGAGTGGACGGCAGCATTTCTGTGCACGAGGGGCACAAGATTGCGCATCAAGTAAAAAGGGCAATTCAGCAAAGCGACTCGCGCATTGCCGACGTGCTCGTCCACATCGAGCCCGCACGTTAGGGGATATCTGTAGCCGCCGTGTGGGCGGCGCACCGCACGTCTGTTTAACACGTTAGCCTCGCGCCTCGCAGAGCGAAGCGGCAGGTCCTGAGGCAAAATCAAGGCCGCTCTGTAGTTTGATCCGCACCTGCCCTTGGTTATTTGAAACTCGAACAGTTACTGGAGCAACCAGGCCGGCCCACCCAAGGGCAGGTCCTCAGCCTGGTCAGCTCGCATTTACAATGCAGGAGTAATTAAACCCATGAAGCAAGAAATTGTCTATGTCGGAATTGATGTGGCTAAAGCGCATTTGGATGTGGCGTGGGAAAAACAGTTCCATCGTCTGCCTAATGATGTGGCCGGAACAAAACAGCTCCTCTGTCTTCTTAAAGCAATCGCTGGGGAGGGTCAGTTGATTTACGAAGCCAGGCAAAGTGCTGGGGTTGCCGTGAGCGTGGTGCAAGCCAGCCGAGCACGGCAGTTTGCCCGGGCAGCTGTGGCATTTTGGCCAAGAGCGATTCGATTGATGCCGCCCTCTTGCGCGCCTTTGGCCAAGCGATGCAACCCGAGCTTGAGTTAGCGAAGAGTCCACAGGCAGGAGCGCTTGCGCGCAGTGGAAGGCCAGCGTCGGCACTTGAGCCGTCTCCTGGTCGCGGAACAAAATCGCAGCGCGCTTTTAAGCGATCCATCGCTGCGCCTCTTGAACAAAAGGCTCATCGCTCAGATCAAAAAACAGATCGCTGCGCTGGATCTGCGATTAAAGCAGCTGATCGAGGAATCCGAAGAACTCTGCCGCAAAGCCCGGCAACTCACTGCCGTAGCTGGGGTCGGCCCACGCACAGCTGCACTGCTGTTGGCGCAGATGCCGGGCTTGGAGAACTCAATCGCCGTGAAGCCGCCGCCCTGGCCGGCCATGCGCGGCAAACGCACCATCTTTGGCGGCCGTCGCGCCGTGCGCAGCGGGCTTTACATGGCCGCTTTAGTGGCCACTCGCCACAACCCCGTCCTGGCTGCCTTTTACCAAAGACTGCGCGCTGCCGGTAGCTGGATTAAGCCTCACACATTGAATTTCGCACCCAGCGGGCGTGGCAGACTTATTCTGCCGCGGCGGGTTGTTTTTTCGGCCTTGGCTTGGCGGGTTCTCGGCGCGTTGCGCGGAGTGATGCTTTTTTGCGCTGCAGATAGACTCTTCGTCGCTTGCGCTTGGCTCGCACCCGATGCTGTTGACCCATGGAATGTGTTTATCGGTTGAAACATCGAGAAACACAATCCAATTCAAACTCCAATGATCCTAAATCCTGCAATGAACCCGAAATTGGAATTTGCATTTGGATATCATTCGTTGGTACAAGAGCACGCTCCATGATGCATCGGGAATCGGCTAGTTTTGCTGTCACGCAAAAAAACGTGATCGGACTTTCGGTCCTATGCCTGGTGCTGGCGGCGATTTTCGGTGTTCTCAACAACGACAAAGTAAAAACGATGCGCACGTATGCGGCGAATGCAGAGACGGCGCGGGCGCGCGATGCGGCGCAGCACCGAAGCGTAACTGGGCAGCAACCGAGTTCTGGAACCAGTGAAAAAGCTGTAACGGGAGGAGAAGACAAGGTCGCGGACGCAGAAAACAAGGCGGCAAAGGCCGAAGAGGAATTTGCACACTTGCAAAAAGAAAAGGCCGACTTGCAAACCAAATTGGATGGCAATCAAAATGAGATTACTTCGCTGCAAAAGCGCGTCGAAGAAGCACAAACGGCGGCCAAACCAGCGGAAAGTCCCGCCGTTGGTGCCCAGACAGCAGACTTAAAGGCGCAACTCGATGATGCCCGTCGTCAACTCGATAGCGCCGAAAAAGAGAAGGCCTTCCTGTCGGAAAAACTTCAGAGTACTCAGGAGCGTTCGACCCAAGTCCAGGAAGAGAAAAAGCGCCGGGAAACTGGTGTCCGCAGAGCGGGTGTGCGCGGCACCGTCCTTGCGGTTAATCAAGCGTATAATTTTGTCGTTCTAAATCTTGGGGCTCGCCACGGCGTCGAACCGAACTCTGAAATGCTTGTTTTGCGAGAGGGCACCCTGATTGGAAAAATTCGCATTTCTTCAGTTGAACCCGCGACCGCTATCGGCGATATCATCACCAGCAGTTTGGCGCGCGGCGTCCAAGTGCAACCTGGAGATACTGTAATCTATGCTGGCACGAATTCCTAAGCTTCGAAGAAACATCGGTTCCCTACTGTTATGTGCATTAGCGATAACCATCGCCTCGTGCGCGAGCCAGAAGGAGCAGGTCCGTCTGGTCGATGATCCCGACGATCACCACGAATCAACCATCCCATGGAATAAGCAGGAGAAATGGGAGACTGGTGGGCAGTTTGCCGGTATGACCGACAGACGATAACTGACTAGGGCCTGCTGTAGCCATGGTCCTGACCGAGGCAGTTGGGCGATCCGGCGTGAGAGAACCGGGTCACCGAGCTGGCTACAACAAAGACGGAATTAAATCCAAAGACCCGGTGGAATAATGGCATTTTTCGGTATCACCACGATACCGCCGCGGATGAAGTAATGGTCCGCGTCCAAGTTCTCCGGCTTTCCTTCGGGCGTGATAACGGCTCCGTCGGCAATACGTGCATTCTTGTCGATGATCGCGCGGTCGATCACGCAATTGCGCCCAATCCCGATGGGCGGTCGCCCTGAATCTCCATGTCGATCTTGCTCGAAATAATCCGCTCCCATCACGATGCTGTTCCGGACGGTCGCGCCGCTTTGAATAATGCTGCGTATCCCAACCACGCAACGTTCCAGGTGCGCATCTGAGATAATGCATCCATCTGAAATAATTGCTTGCCGCAGCGTGGCTCCATTGATTTTGCTGCCGGGCAAAAAGCGCGGATGTGTGTAAATCGGCGCCTCGGTGTCGAAAAAACTGTATTCGGGCACTAGATCGGTCAGATCCAGATTCGCCTCATAGAAGGCCCGGATTGTTCCAATGTCCTCCCAGTAGCCCTTGAAGATAAACGCGCTTACATGTCGATCTTTGATCGATTGTGGGATGACATGCTTCCCGAAATCCACCAGATCGTTCTCCAAGCATTCGATCAGCACTTTCCGGTTGAAGACATAAATCCCCATCGAAGCCTGGAATAATTCCTCCTCTTCATTTGAACCGATGGCGCCGAGTAGCTCCCGGCTCATCTTCATCTCGCCCGGCACAGTCTCGTCGGTCGGCTTTTCGACGAAACGAGTAATCCTGCGATCGACTCCGCTTTGCATGATGCCGAACTCGGAAACTTGATGTCGATGGACCGGTTTGGTGGCCAGCGTGATGTCCGTGCCCGAACGGATATGCTGGTGCAATAGCGCGCGAAAATCCATGCGGTAAAGCTGGTCGCCGCTTAAAATCAGGTAATAATCGAACGGGCGCTCGAGGAAGTAGCGCATGTTTTGCCGCACCGCGTCGGCGGTTCCCTGGTACCATTGTGAGCCGGCAGGCGTTTGTTGAGCAGCAAGAATATCGACAAAGCTACGCGAGAAATTGTCGAACTTGTAACTCGCCTGAATATGTCGATGTAATGACATGCTGTTAAACTGCGTGAGCACATAGATCGAGCGCAGCCCAGAGTTGAGACAATTGCTGATGGGAATGTCGACGATGCGATATTTCCCACCGAGCGGCACTGCGGGTTTGGCACGATCTTTCGTTAATGGGAACAAACGCGTGCCGGCGCCGCCACCCATAATGATTGCAAGCGTTCGCTGGATTGTGCCTGGCGGTAGTGCAGCGGTGGCTACTGATTGATTCTTTGGAAGTGAATCGCGCTGCGGCTGGTCTTGCATTGCTAACAGTCAATAACCTAGCGTCTGCGCTTTCCGGCAACTTTTTTGCGTCGAGTTGTCGAGGCGGCCCGTGTCGGCCACAAAGGCCATGCGAGGACGGCGGCATTTCCGCTGTTTTTCACTCGCGTTGTCGCCAACTGCGCCTGATCTTGTTCTCCATAAACCCAGTATTTTCACCGTGCAGACTGAAATATTCACACTTTGCGATGCTGCCACGGTGGCTGGCGGCAAACTGAACATTTTAGGATCGTTTGACACGATTGGCGCTCAATCTTTTCCCTGTGATCATCCCTTGTGCGCAGTCGCATGCAAACTGCGATTCGATGTCGGCGAGGAGGGCCGCCACTGGCTCGAGATGCACTTCTGCGATCCTGACATGCGGCCAGTTCTCAAACCGATACGGCAGGATTTTGAGATCCGCATTCCCGGTCATCAGTCTCAGACACACATTCACATCTGGCAGCATCTTGGTTTTCACCTTGAGCGTCCCGGAGAATATTATTTCGAGCTCAAGGTCGACGGCGACACCAAAAGCCGGATTCCGCTGTATGTAGTCCAGGCGCAGCGACGCTGAGCTTTTCGCCAGGAGTTCGTTCCTGTCATTCGCGGGTGGCATTTGTAAAGCCACGTCCATCCACACGCGGTGCGAATCTTGCGGCTTAGGACAGGCCCCGCTAGACTCCAGGCATGTGCGGGATTGTTGGCTACGTTGGTCGCGCCGAAGCAGCGCAAATTTTACTCGAAGGTCTGCGCCGCCTCGAATATCGAGGCTATGACTCCGCTGGCGTCGCTGTTGTAAAGGGAGGAAATCTGGAGACGCGCAAATGTGCCGGACGCATCGCGGCGCTTGCAAGATTGACGAAAAAGCGACCGCTTTCCGGCTGCTTTGGTATCAGTCACACACGTTGGGCTACGCACGGCAAAGTGACCGACGAAAACGCGCACCCGCACTTTGACGCCAGCGGCAAGCTCGCGCTCGTGCATAACGGGGTGATCGAAAATTATCAATTGCTTAAAGAGGATCTGGTCCGCAACGGCGATACGAAATTTCGCTCGGAAACTGATACCGAAGTTCTCGCGCATCTAATTGGAAAACTTTACGACGAATCGTGCGCAAGCACGGTGGATGTTCATCAGAGAAAAGCGCGCCTCCTTGGTGCGGTTCGCGCTGCGCTTCAAAAAGTGATCGGAACGTACGGCATCGCACTGGTCCATGCGGATGTCCCGGATTTCATGATCGGCGCGCGACGAGGAAGTCCGCTAGTTCTCGGGGTAGGCAAAGGCGAAAACTTTCTTGCCAGTGATGTGAGCGCGATCGTCGCTTACACGCACGACGCTGTTTACTTAAACGACTTCGATGTGGTGACGGTGGAGCGAGGCAAGTTCGAGATCACTTCGCTCGCCGGAGAAAGTGGCGATCATCCAGTGAGCAAAGTCGAATTCACGGCCGAGGATATTAAAAAGGGCGATTTTCGACACTACATGCTCAAGGAGATCTTTGAGCAACCTAATACGGTGCGCGATGCGATGCGCGGCCGTCTTAGCGTGGAAGAATGCACTGCGAAGCTGGGCGGCTTGAACATGACGCCTGCCCAATTACGCGACGTCGGTCGGATCGTTCTCACTGGTTGCGGCACCGCTCTCCATGCCGGCAGGGTAGGGGAATATCTAATCGAGCGCCTGGCGAATATTCCCACCGAAGTCGAATATGCGAGCGAGTTTCGCCATCGCAACACGCCGATGACTCCGGAGACTCTGGTTTTTGCCATCAGCCAGAGCGGCGAAACTGCAGATACACTTGGGGCACTCCGTGAAAGCCGGCGCAAAGGTTTTCGGACGCTGGGAATTTGTAACAACGTCGCGAGCACGATCGCGCGCGAGAGTGACGGTGGCGTTTACATGCATGCCGGTCCAGAGATCGGCGTCGCGGCCACGAAATCCTTTACTTCGCAACTTGTAATTCTCACTCTCATCGGTCTCCTTTTCGGCCGGATGCGAAATCTTTCCACGGCCGAGGGAAGCCGGATCATTGAAGCACTCGAAGCACTGCCCGAGCAGGCCGAGGAAGTTCTGAAACTGAGCGATCAGATTAAAGCAATTGCTAAAAAATACGCCGATGTCAACGGCGTGCTTTTTTTTGGGCGACAATTCAATTTTCCGATTGCGCTCGAAGGGGCCCTGAAAATGAAGGAGATCACCTATCTTTTCGCCGAAGGTCACCCGAGCGCCGAGCTCAAGCACGGCATTATCGCGTTGGTGCGCCCGGATCTTCCCTCGGTTTTTATCGTGCCCGACGATGCGGTCTTGTCGAAAAATCTGAATAACATCGAGCAAGTCAAGGCTCGTAAGGGTCCCATTATTGCACTCACCAGCGGAAATGGCGCGAAGCAACTCAAAGAAATCGCCAACGAAATTATCTCCCTGCCAGACGCACCGGATTGCGTCATGCCGATACTCACGGTCATTCCGCTTCAGCTTCTCGCCTATCATCTTGCCGTCGAGCTTGGCCGCGACATCGATAAACCGCGCAACCTTGCCAAGAGCGTGACGGTGGAATAGAACTTTATCGACGGTTGCCTGAGCAATAACTGGGATTTACGCAAAGCAAACCACCGAGGCCTGCTAAGGACAAAATACAATCAGAACTAGCGTTAAGACGCTGAGTATTCTCCGGCTACAAAGATTTGCAGTAGATTGTCCGCTCAGGCATCTTTTCCCCCGTGCAACAGAGCGAAGATTACCTCCTCAGAATCCTGCAAGACGTGGGACTAGTGACACGCCCCCCAGATTGAGAGTGCGCGCTTGCGTCTAAACGGCGCGAGCAACGTGGTCGATGTTTTAGTTGACGACGGAATCGTTTCCGACGTGGACGTCTCGCGCACGCTCGCCGCGCAGGCGCACATGGATTGGATCGACATCTCATCCATCGTGATTCCGCCGCAAGTCATCAACCAGATCCGAGGGGAAGAAGCGCGCCGTTTCAAAGTGATTCCGGTCGGTTTTGGTGAAACCGGACTGGTTGTGGCGATAGACAACCCACTCGACATCGATACGATCGATAGTCTCAGTTTTCTGCTCCAGCGTGAGTTGGAGCTCGTTTGCACGAGCCCAAAGAAAATTCGCGAGGCGCTAATCAAATATTATGGCACGGCTGACGAAGCCGCGGACGTTCTGCAAAAAGAAATCGGAGAAGATGTCGATCTTGGCCTGGAAATCGGCGACGGCGCGGAAGCAACGGGAATGGATGAAGCTGACGCACCAATTATTCGCCTCGTGTCGATGTTGATGATCGAGGCGCACCGCGCAGGGGCGAGCGATGAATCCGAGTCCGTCGCCAGGTTACAATCCCACATTCGATCTCTGGAGTACGGCTGGATTAACAACCTCACCGACTACTACCGTTACAGCCCAGTGGATCAAAAACTGGTAGGGTGGGGCCGCCGGGCGCGCCAATCATTGTAGCGCGGTCTGTGACCGTCGCATTTCAAGGAGCTGCGCTCTCCAGTCCGCCTATTAAAGTGGCGCAACCTTCCCAGGTGCGTTTATAAGATCGCAAGCGAGGACGCTCGCGCCACTCTTTCGGCGCTCTGTGAGCACCGCTACAAAAGATGGACGTTGTCGATCCGCAATCGGTAATTCGTGATCGGCTATTCTGCTTTTAACCTTCACTCGTGTGGACCACAACTTCTACGCGCCGGTTCGGGCTTTGTTCTTCAATCGAGCCGTTCGGTGACGTACGGAATCTCGTTGCGCCGTAACCGCGCGTTTCGATTTGCAAGGGACTGATTCCCATCGCTTCGACCAGATATCGTTTCACGCTGTCGGCGCGGCGTTGACTTAGATCGAGATTGTATTCCGGGGTACCGAATGAATCCGTGTAACCTTCCACGGTGAATGTGGCTTTCGAATTCCGTTGAATGAGCGTGCCAAGCTTTTGCAATTGATTGATGGCGCTCGCTTGCAATACGTCGCTGTCGTATTCGAAGAGCTGATCGTCTGGCATCCGCAATTTCGTCCCCGACCCGAGCGGCCCTTTTTGCGCGAGCAACTGATCCAAATCGCTGAAACCCGGAGCGCGCCCTTTGTTCGGCCCAGCGCTGTCGCCGGGCATTTTGCTCGTGAAAGTATTGGGCCGCTTAATCGTGGTGCTTGTGGCAAGTTCGGTTCCGCTAAGGGCAGGCTGCGGGCGTCCTGATGTTGAACTGTTGTTGAGCAGCGATTGTTCGTGCGTGGCGTTTGAATCGTTGGAGAGAGTCTGCGCAGGGGAGCGCTCGATTTCGGTAAGCAGGGAATTCACGTCAGGTTGTTCGACTTTTGGTTGGTCGGGCAAAACATCGCGCATGTCGTCCGGCATCGCCGCGCTGGCCTGAATGTCCTGCAAAAGCTTGTCGAACGATTTCTTTTCGTCCGGCAACTGAACATCCGCGTTGTCCGGTTCCGGTTTCGCAGCCGGATTTGTCAGATCGACACTGGTTTTATCAAGCTTCGATTCATCGACAACCCTGACCTTGAACGTGGGAGTCTGCTGATTTTGGGCGAATACGGCCTCCACAGGTTGGAAACGTGTCCGGTAAAAATAAGCGCAGAGCGCGACGTGCAGTCCCAGGGAAATAATCAATCCAAACCACAGCCAATTGCGCTCTTTGCTGCCCGTAAGTAAACCTTCGGTCTCAAGGCTGGCGAAATCGTCGAACTCGGAAACTCTCATTGCTTCAGAAAGATAAATGAGTAGCGCGACAAAATTGTCAAACTGGCAAGACCCTTCACCTCCCGCCGGAATTAGACAACGCGTTGCCACTCCTCGTTCGTTCGATAAACGCTCTGGCTGCCCGCCGAATCTCGTCCGCAACGCGCGCCTCGGGCGAAACAAACTTCGGCGTAAACCACGGAAATAAACCGATCAGATCGTGCGTGACTAAAATTTGGCCATCGCAATGCTCGCCTGACCCGATGCCGATGGTCGGGATGCCGATCGCATTCGTGATTCGCTTTGCAATGTCCCCGAGCACAATTTCCAGCACGACGGAAAACGCGCCGGCTTTTTCCACCGCACGCGCATCGGCAATCAGGGCTTCGGCTTCGGATCGCGTGCGCCCTTTGACCTTATAGCCACCTTCTTCCCGCACACTTTGAGGCAGCATCCCAATGTGCGCCATGAACGGGATTCCGGCCTCGGTGATCGCTTCAATTTGAGCGACATGGCTCGCGCCGCCTTCGAGCTTCACTGCTTGCGCACCAGCCTCGACAAAATTCTTTGCGGTCTCCACCGCCTGGTTAGGTGTGTCGTAGGTGTGAATCGGCATATCGGCGACCAGCCATGCCTGTTTCACGCCACGGGCCACGGCGCGGGTGTGATGCAGCATCTCATCGAGCGTCACTGACGTGGTGTCCTGGTAACCAAGTACCACCATTGCTAACGAGTCGCCCACGAGAATAATATCGATCCCGCTTTCATCGAGCAGACGCGCGGTTGGATAATCATAAGCGGTGAGGGCGGTGATCCGCTCTCCTCGACGCTTCATTTCACAGAAATCCTTCATCACAATTCCCAGTCGTTCCTGAGACGAACTATGTTACATGAGTCATCAGATTGCGCGAGCAAGTCGCGCACTGTTTTCGGCTGCCGCGGCAGGATCAGCTCCGGTCGGAGGTCAGCGAGCGGTTGAAGGACGAATTTTCTCTGGTGCATTCGCGGATGCGGCAATTGCAATTCATTTCTGTCGATTTCCGTATCGCCAAAATAGAGGAGGTCGATGTCGATCTTGCGCGAGACGTTGCGTTGGTGATTGGGCGGACGGTCAAGCGCAATCTCAATTGCCGCCAACTGTTTCCATAAGTTCAGCGGATCGCCTTCGAAATCGAACTCAACAACCGCGTTTAGAAATTTGTGGGCCCCCGGCTCGCAATCGACTGGATCGGTTTCGTAGACTGCCGACGAAAGAACCGGCGGCCGGACGCCTGCAAGATCGATAATCTTTTGTCGCGCCGCGCGCAAATTATCGAGCCGATCACCAAGATTTGATCCGAACGCAACGGCGGTTCTCATCTCAAATGCTTGTAGAGGCCGGCGTGCCGCCTGCAAATTCCTCGAAAAACGCAGCCGGCACGGCTGCCGCTACAGCCCGAGCACATCCTCCATTGAGTAAAGCCCGGGTGATTTGCCTATTATCCACTGCGCTGCGCGCAACGCGCCACGCGCAAAAGCTGCGCGGCTGCTGGCGTTGTGCGAAAGCTCGAGACGCTCGTCCGGTCCGGAAAAAATCACTGTGTGCTCGCCGACCACCTCGCCTTCGCGAATCGACTGAATTGCAATTTGATCATCGGTCCTCCGTGCCTTTTGCAGAATTGCGGCGAGTGTCTTTGCTGTTCCGCTGGGCGCGTCTTTTTTCATCTTGTGATGTGTTTCGATGATCTCGGGATTGAAACCGCTGCCGAGCAATTCGGCAGCTTTACGCGTCAGCCAGAAAAGCACATTTACGCCCACGCTGAAATTTGAGGCGAAAACAATTGGCAGAACTTTGGCGGCCCTTTGAATTATTTGTTGTTGTTCCGCTGAATGCCCGGTCGTCCCGATGACGACGGCTAGTTGATGCTGCAATGCCGCGCAACAAATTCCTTCGATTGCGTTGGGATGACTGAAATCGATCGCCACATCGCACTTTGTCATCGCAGGTTCGATTGCGTCACCGAGATCGCATTGCGCGACGATCTGGATCTTCGGATCGCTCTTGGCAAGATCGACAATCGTTTTTCCCATTCTGCCGGCTACACCTACCAGGAGCACACGCACCGGCGCTTTCATCACGCTCGTTCGAAGGTGTCGAGCGTTTCACGCAGACGCGCCTGGTTGGCCGCTGTCATTTCGCATAACGGCAACCTGCATTCGCCCGACATCGCACCGCGCCAGCCGAGCGCTGTCTTTACCGGAACCGGATTCGGCTCGATAAATAAATCTTTGAAGAGCGGAAACATCTTGCGGTGCAGTTTCTCTGCCGATTTCACATCCCCTGTCTGATAAGCATGAACCAGCGCACAAACTTCTGCCGGAAATAAATTCGAAGCTACGCTGACCACTCCGGCCGCGCCGGCCGACATGAATGGCAGCGTCAGTGAATCGTCGCCGCTCAGTATCGTAAATGACTCAGGTAAACGAGCGCGCAACTCGCTAACGCGCTCGACGCTCCCGCTCGCCTCCTTGATCGAAGCGATATTCTGGCATTCCTTGGCGAGGCGCACCACTATATCGGGTCCGATGTCCACGCCGCACCGGCCCGGAATATTGTAAAGCATGATTGGCAGCGAAGTCGCCTCGGCGATGGTCTTGAAATGCCGGAACAAACCTTCCTGGCTCGGCTTGTTGTAATATGGTGCGACAAGCAGCGCGCCGTCGACGCCCAGTTTCTCAGCCGTTTTTGTGTCCCGTACGGCGTGATGCGTGGCGTTGGAACCGGTGCCCGCGAGGACCTGACAGCGTTTATTCGCAGTTGTGACAGAAAGCCGGATCAGTTGCTCGCGTTCCTCAGGTGAAAGCGTCGGCGATTCGCCAGTCGTGCCAACAGCGACGATTCCGGTAATCCCGGCTGCGATTTGCGCCTCGATGAGTTTTTCGAAAGCGGAAGTGTCAATCGCACCATCACGAAACGGTGTGA
>WNEZ01000292.1_pt1 | contig 41035 bp, 39 predicted proteins | sample 5400521 | NCBI WGS metagenome assembly WNEZ01 (sample SAMN13153339, study PRJNA577476) | soil metagenome | isolation source: 120 cm saprolite under Douglas fir tree site 2 hole 1 replicate 1 | place: USA:California | collected 2015-04-18
CCACAATGTCAACCGGGAGGAGTTGCGGACCTGGCTGCTCCCGTTCGGGTTCAGCATGATCGACACGTTCTCGACGCCGGGCGACATCTATGCCGTCGCCGTCAAAATCGGGGGGAGCCGGTGAAGGTTGGCGTGACCGAGGTCCTGCGGGTCTACCCATATCCGGAGTCGGACTACGCCCACTGGGGATCCGACGTCTTCCAGGGGTTCCAGCTCACGGAGGCCGGGTACCGGCTCGTCGACGTGCCGACCATCCGCTCCGTGTGGCGTGCCAGCGTGGAGGAAACACGGTGGAAGTACGTCCACCAGGGGGGATGACGCCTGCTCCGGGGCCGGGACTCGAACCCGGAACCTATTGATTAACAGTCAACCGCGCTGCCAATTGCGCCACCCCGGAAGGGTACAAACGAGAATAGCATCGGTTCCCTGGGCTTCCCTCCCGGTTCCGGGAGGGCGGGCCGGGGAATAACCTGGCAAAAGAAACCACCGATGGAGGTGAGCACGATGTCACGATTCAAGCTCGGCCTCACGCTCGGACTGGCCGTCGGCTACGTCCTCGGCACCAAGGCCGGTCGTGAGCGGTACCTCCAGATGCAGCGCAACGTGCGGCGTGCGGAGCGGATCTGGCAGAAGGTGTCGTCCTCCAGCCTGGCCAAGAAGGCCGCCGACAAGGCAGGGGGGGCGGTGGGGTCCGGCCTCAAGAACGTGGCGGTCAGCAAGATCCCGTGGATGAAGGACCGGGTCGCCGACCGGATCTCGCGGGACAACTTCCGTGAGGACCGCGAGCCCCAGCGAGCCAGCTCTTTTTAGGCTCTAGCTCTCCAACTAGTGCTCGTGCCCCTCGGCCCCCGACCGGGGCCCGCTGGCACCTTCTCAACATCCGGGCTCGCCCGGGTGACCGCAGCAGCCCTTCAGCAGCACGGTCGCGCGGAACCGGTTGCGGACGAACTTGGCCCACTTCTCCCGGGCTGGCATGCCGGGCTGCTTGAGGTTGGTGAAGAACGCACGGGCCTGAGCTGAGCGTCGGGGCACGGGCCGGGCTTACTCGAGGAAGTCCCTGAGCTTCTGCGACCGAGACGGGTGGCGGAGCTTGGACAGGGTCTTGGACTCGATCTGGCGGATCCGTTCCCGGGTGACCCCGAACTCCCGGCCCACTTCCTCGAGGGTGCGAGGCATGCCGTCGTGGAGGCCGAAGCGCAGCTGGATGACCTTCTTCTCGCGCTCGGACAGGGTGTGCAGGACCGCCTCGAGCTGCTCCTGCAGGAGGATGAACGAGGCGGCGTCCAGGGGCACAACCGCATCGGAGTCCTCGATGAAGTCCCCGAGGTGGGAGTCCTCCTCCTCGCCGATCGGCGTCTCGAGCGATACCGGCTCCTGGGACACCTTGAGGATCTCCCGGACCTTGTCCGGCGTCATCTCCATCTGCTCGGCCATCTCTTCGGCCAGGGGCTCCCGCCCGAGGTCCTGGAGGAGCTGGCGCTGGACCCGGACCAGCTTGTTGATCGTCTCCACCATGTGGACCGGGATGCGGATGGTGCGGGCCTGGTCGGCGATCGCCCGGGTGATGGCCTGGCGGATCCACCATGTCGCATAGGTCGAGAACTTGTAGCCCTTCTTGTAGTCGAACTTCTCGACGGCCCGGATGAGGCCGAGGTTGCCTTCCTGGATCAGGTCGAGGAACAGCATGCCCCGGCCCACGTAGCGCTTGGCGATGGAGACGACAAGCCGCAGGTTGGCCTCGACCAGCTTGCGCTTGGCCAGCAGGCCGTCGCGGACGATCCGCCGGCAGATCTCCCGAGCTTTGTCGACCGAGGGCTTGGTCGCCTCCACCTCGAGGTTGGAGCGGCGGGCAAGCTCACGGATCGCATCGACGTCGAAGTCGGTCTTGGCGTCGATCATGTCCTCGGCCATGAGCCCGGCCTCGATGCGCATCGCCAGATCGACCTCCTGCTCGGCGGTCAGCAGGGGAACCTTGCCGATCTCCTTGAGGTACATCCGGACCGGATCGTTGGTCGGTGCCTTCAGCAGATCCGGGTCCCGACGGAAATCCTCGACGTCGTCGCTGTCGGCACCAGGCTCGTGGTCGACGACCTCGATGCCCTCTTCCGCGACGAGCGCGTAGACGTTGTCCACCTGCTCCGCCGAGAGGTCGAGCGCCCCGAGGGCGTCGGCGATCTCGTCGGCGGTGAGCCAGCCCTTCTCTTTCCCCCGAGCGACGAGGTCACGGACTTCGTCGACATGCACATCCTTGGGGGCGGTTCTGACCTCATCTGTCATCGAAGCGCCTCCGCTGTGATTCCAGCCGCATCAGCTCCTCGAAGAGCGAGTCGGAGCCGGCCGGGTCTGCCCCTGGTTCGAGCCGTCCGAGTGTAGCCCGAAGCGACTGGATCTGCCGTTGCAACCTGAATTCCTCCAAACGTAGGAAGACCTGGTCCACCGCCTCGTCGGTCGGCGGGGTCATCGCAAGCTCTGCCGCGAGCCGCCGGGTCTCCTCGTCCGGCAGCCCATCCAATATCGACGCCGTGGTCGGGCTCCTTGAGGAGGCAAGCAGGCCGCGGAGCAGGAGGCGGTGCTCCGGCACGGTGAAGTGGTCCTCGGTGATCCACTCCTCGATCTGGCCAAGCCGCCGGGGCTCGTCGAGCAACCGGGCCAGTGCCTCCCGTTCCTGGCGGATGTGGCCGGACAAGCGTGCCTCCCGAGGCCGGGGCGCCCCCCGCGGCTCGACCGCTCCCATCTCGGAGATCTCCTGCTGGACCTGGCGCTCGTCGACGCCGAGCAGCTTGGCGATCCGGAAGGCGTACTCGCCCCGGACGACCCGGCTCGGCTCGCTGCGCAGCACCGGGGCCAGGTCCCGCAGGGCCATGCCCTTGCTCTCGGGCGTGTCCAACCGGTGCCGGCGCAACACCGCCTCGATCATGAACCAGCGCAGGGGCACCGCGGTGGCGAGCACCGCCTCGACGGCCTCGGCCCCCCCGTCCGGCGGGGCGGCGAGGGCCAGGTCGGCAGGGTCCTTGCCGGGCGGCAGCAGGGCGACCAGGACCTCGACGCCGACCTTGGCGTCGATCCCGAAGCCCCGCTCCGAGGCGAAGGAGCCCGCCGCGTCGGCGTCGAAGGCCAGGACGACGCGGTCGCAGAAGCGCTTGATCGTGGCGAAGTGATCCTCGCCGAGGGCCGTCCCGCAGGTGGCCACCGCGGAGGTGACCCCGACCTTGTGCAGCGCGATCACGTCGGTGTACCCCTCCGTCACGACGGCCTTGCCGGTGCGGACCATCTCCTTCTTCGCCCGGTCGAGGCCGTACAGGAGCTTGCTCTTGTGGTACAGAGCGGTCTCGGGTGAGTTCAGATATTTCGGGGGCTCGTCACCGAGGGCGCGGGCGCCGAAGCCCACCACGTCGCCGGCGAGATCGGCGATCGGGAACACGAGACGGCCCCGGAAGCGGTCCCGGTGCTCCCCCGACTCGGTGACGAGCGCGAGACCGGCGTCGACGATGACGTCCGGCGAGAACTTCGCTGCCAGCAGGTGCCGGTACAACGTGTCTCTGGCCGCCGGGGCGTACCCCAGGCCCCAGGCCCTGGCGTCCTCCTCCGAGAACCCACGGCTCTCGACGTAGCGGCGGGCGCCCGCGGCCTCGCTGGACCCGTTCAGCAATCGGGTGAAGTACTCCCCCGCGGCCTTCGCCGCCTCCATGAGCCGGCGGCGCCCTCCCCCCGACGCAGGCGCAGCCCCCACCTCCGAGCGCAGGGTGATCCCCAGCCGGCCCGCCAGCCGCTCGGCGGTCTCGGTGAACGAGAGCCCCTCGGCGGCGCGCAGGAACGAGAAGACGTCGCCGCCTGCCCCGCACCCGAAGCAGTAGTAGACCTGCTTGGCCGGGTCCACCGTGAACGACGGGGTCTTCTCCTGGTGGAACGGGCAGAGCCCCTTGAAGGTCCGCGGGCCCGCCTTGCGCAGCTGGGTGTGGGCCAAGATGACCTCGACGAGGTTGGCCCGCTCCCGGACCTCCGCAAGGTCCTGCTCGTTGAAGCGGCCCGGCACTTACCGCCCCCGGCGCCTGCCCGAACGGTAGAGCGCAAGCCCCACGACGCCCAGGAACCACAGGGCCGCGATGATCAGGAGCCAGTGCACGATCCTGATGATGATGCTGAGGACCACCAGCAACACCCCCACCATGATGGCGATCTTGATGAACAGCCCCAGGGCGCTCCCACGATCCTCGCTCTCGCTCATCGCTGCACCTCGATCCTCTCGAACTCCCGCTGGGCGAACCGGTCGGTCATCCCTGCCACGTAGTCCACCACCCTGACGTCCGGCGCCGCATCCGCAACGCCCTCCTCCGGGAGCGCTTCGGGGTGCGTGCCGTACCACTCGCAGACGGTCCGCAGCACGGTCCGGGCACGCTCGACCTGGTCGGCCACCTGCGGGCGTTGGTAGACCGTGCGGAACAGGAACGTGCGTGTCTCCAGCATGACTGCCAGCTCCTCGTCGCGCATCGTCACCGCCGGCTGTCCCAGGCTCGCCTCGACCACGGCCTCCACCATGGCGTCGACCCGGTCCGAGGAGGTGTCGCCGAGGGTGGTGCGCGTAGCGGCGGGCAGATCGGATGGTACGAGGACTCCCGCCCGCAGCGCATCGTCGATGTCGTGGTTGACGTAGGCGATACGGTCGGCGTAGCGGGCGATCTGTGCCTCGAGCGTGGCGGGCGGCGGCATGGACCAGGTGTGGTTGACGATGCCGTCACGCACCTCCCAGGTGAGGTTGAGCCCCCGCCGCCCCGCCCGGGTCTCCAGGCAATCGACGATGCGCAGCGACTGCTCGTTGTGGCGGAAGCGCCGGCCCAGGAACTCGCTCAGCACGTCCTCCCCGAGATGGCCGAAGGGGGTGTGCCCGAGGTCGTGCCCGAGGCAGATGGCCTCCGCCAGGTCCTCGTTCAGCTCCAGCGCCCTGGCGATGGTCCGGGCGACCTGGGTGACCTCCAGCGTGTGGGTGAGGCGCATCCGGAAATGGTCGCCCTCGGGGGCCAGGAAGACCTGGGTCTTGTGCGCGAGCCGACGGAAGGCCTTGGCGTGGAGGATGCGGTCCCGGTCCCGCTGGAAGGCGGTCCGGAGGGGATGCGGCTCCTCGGGGATCTGCCTCCCGCGCGACGCCGCCGAGCGGACGGCCTGCGGCGACAGCCGGGCCGCCTCCGCCACCTCGAGCCTCTCCCTGACGAAGGCGAGCCGACGGGTGTCCACGGGAGACAAGCGTAACGCCTGGTTTTCCTCTCGCCTGGACCCCCCTGGTTTTCCTCTCGCCTGGACCCCCCCTGGACACCCCCTGGCCATCCGGGCCTCAGCCGGCGTGCTCGCCCCGTGTCAGGTGTCGGGCCATGCGCAGCGAGAGGGCCATGATCGTGAGGGTCGGATTGACGCCGCCGGCCGAGACGAAGACCGAGCCGTCGGCGAGGTAGACGTTGTCCAGATCGTGGACGCGGCCCCAGGCGTCGACGACAGAGGATGCAGGGTCGTTGCCCATCCGCGCCGTGCCCATGATATGGGCGGTGCCGGTGGCCCCACCGAGCGTCCCGGTCGGCACGACCTGGCCCGCCACGGACCCCGGTGCCGCCTGGCAGATGGCAGCGAGCTTCGGACCGTAGAAGTCCGAGGAGGCCAGCTCGAACGGGTGCGACGAGTGTGTGATGCGCGGGACCGGGAACCCGTACACGTCGTGGAGGTCCGGGTCGAGGTCGACCCGGTTGGCGAGCTGCGGCACGTCCTCCCCCACCATCTGCAGCCCGGCCAGATGCTCGCGGAGGAGCGAGGCACGCATGGCATCCTTGTGGGCGGTGCCTGTCAGACCCTGGAGCGCGGCATAGAGCCCCGCCTCCTCGAGGACCAGCGTCCCGGCACCGACCTCGCAGATGCCGCCCTCGAGGTAGGGCAGCCCCGCCGCCGTCGCCGCGGCGCCGGTGTGCGGGCCGACGAAGTCGTCCAGCGTGAACACGCTCGACGGCCCCCGCCACGCGTGCACGTTGCCGGCGAAGGTGGCCACGGCGAGGGTGAGGAAGTGGAACATCAGGTTGGCGCCGAGCTGCCCCGACCGGTTGCCGAGGCCCCCGCGGTGAGCCGGGTGGCTGGTGGCGGAGAGCAGCAGGAGCCGGGCGGTCTCGATCGCCGAGGCGGCGACGACCACCACGTCGGCTCTCTCCCGCTGGACCCGCCCGCGGCTGTCGAGAAAGCTCACACCCCGTGCCGCCGTCCCCCCGGCGTTGAGGTCGATGCGAAAGGCGAACGCCCGCGACCGGAGCTCGGCCCCCGCCCGTATGGCGGGGTGGAGGAAGTTGAGTGCGGCCCCACCCCGCGCGTTGATGGGGCACCCGAACCCGGAACAGAACCCGCAGGAGTTGCACCTCGGCCGGCCATCGAACTCGACGGAGTTGATCGCCATGGGGAAGGGATAGGCGTGGTAGCCGAGCGTAGCCGCGCCCTCGGCGAAGAGCGTGCTGGAGTACGTGGGTGGGTTCGGTGGCATGACGAACTGCCGGCGCCTCGGTGCCTGCGCCAGCGTGGCTGCGGGCATGGCGCCGATGTCGCCCTGCACGCCGAGGCGCTCCTCGACCTCGTCGTAGAAGGGGGCGAGGTCGCCGTACGAAAGCGGCCAGTCGGCCACGTTGGCCCCGGGAACCGGCCCGTAGAGGCTCCGCCCGGCGAAGTCCTGCTTCCACAGGCGTGGCGTCTTGGCGTCCCAGTGGATCGTGCCGCCCCCGACGGTCGTCGGGAGGTCGTTCACGTCGCCGACGAACGAGCGCGCTACGCCCTGCTGCGCCTCGGCTTGCGTGCGGGAGGTCCGCGGCTCCAGGATGACGTCCTGGTCCTCGAAGTAGCGTCCCGTCTTGACCTCGTCGTTGCCGAACAGCGAGCCCACCTGCCCGGACGTACCGAGGCCGGGGAGCAGGTTGCGGCCCTTCTCCACGACGAGCACGTCGAAGCCCGCCCGGGCGAGTTCGAGGGCGGCAACGCTTCCCCCCGCCCCGGAGCCGACGACGATGGCGGAGGTCATCAGCGGCCCCGCAGCATGCCCTGGCGCAGCTGCCAGAACTCGGTGCGCGACGCCCGTGTGGAGGGGCTCGCCGAGATCACCGGCAGGCGCCGGCCGGGGGGTCCAGGGGGGAGTAGCAGCCCCCCGCAGCGTTGCGGAGGGGGATGAGCTGCGAAACCCCCCTGGCTCGTGGCCCGCTCCGAAGAAGCGGGCCACGAGAGGAGAGCCAAGGTGGGCGCGGCGGGGTCAGGGTGGCTCACCTCATCGTCGGTGTAGCCGCGGGGCTGGACGTCGCCGGGCCAGCGGGTGTAGCCCCAACCCACCAATCCGCGGTTGCCGCCGTATTCCGGGGGGCCGTACATCGCCTCGAGGCTGTTGGCGAACGCCACCGGTACGAATGACTGCGTCCCGGTGTCGAGCGGCTCGGCGAGGAGGGCGTCCTGGGCCTGGCTCGTGGCGTCGGCGAAGGCGACGCCGATAGCCAAACGGGCCTGCTGGTCCAGGTGCGCCAGCCCCTCGCGGTAGATCTGCTGCAGGCCGACCACCGGCCCGGCGAACTCCCGCTCGGGGCGGCCGAGGGACCCCTCGATACGGATCCGCCAGCCCAACTCGGCGTGGGGGTCGAGCGCCACAAAGTCGGCGAAGTCGTCGTCGGGGGATCCCGCCCGGTCCGAGAACGGCCCCCCGGCGTGGATGAGGGGTGGGCGGACCGAGAAGGCCCCGAGCAGCAGGTCGATGGCCTCGGCCACCCCGGCCTCGGCCGCCCCGGGGTCAGGGTCGTCGGGGGGACCGGGGATCAGGCGCTGGCAGAGGGCCCGGAGGGTGGCCAGTTCGTGCCCGTTCAGAAACCGTCCGGCGCCGCCGGGTGCCGGGGCGGCAGCCATGAGCCGGCCCAGCCGGGCCCGCGGGACGTAGGCGAGCAGGCCGAGGGCCCCCACCGCCTGCAGGAACTGCCGGCGTCCAACGAGCCGGCGTTGCGTGCCGTCTCCCCCCACCCGGCAATTAACCCACGGAGTTCAGAGCAGATCAAGCCCTCGAACGTGGGGTCAGCGAGCTGTTGCTGGTGTGAACCGTGTGAAGAAACTGTGCCCCAGCAACAAAAAGTTGTCACGCTTCACAGGAGCTACACCGCCTCGGGTCAGCTTGCCGGGCCCGCCGTCGCTCCCCTGGAGGGCCGGCGGGCCAGGAGCGCCGCGGCGCCGTCGGTCACGCTTGCGTAGCGCCGCTCCGAGCGCAGGGCGGCCAGGAACTCCTCCGGGCTGTGGTGGGACGACCCGGCGGACGCCTCCACCCAGCCCTCGTCCTCGTCGGTGATCACGCCGCCGGCCTCCTGGGCGAGCGCAACCGCCACCGCAGCCGCGACGGCGTGGCCCAGCAGCGAGTCCGCGGGGCGAATCCGGGCGCGCATGCCGGGGCGGAACCCACCCTCGTCGACGTGCGGCACCCGGAACGAGCCAGGCTCGCCGGGCAGCGGTTCGGTGTCCTCCGAGAGGAAGATGTGGACCGCCTCCTCCTCGATCCCGTCCAGGCCCACCGAGAACGCCGGGGCATCGGAGTTGCGGATCCTCCCCAGCCACGGCACCCGGAGCAGGGCGTCGTTCAACTCGGCCAGCGCCAGCAACGGCGCCGAGTTGATGCCCAGCATCTCGACCAGGGCGTGGGACAGCGCCGCCATCACCCAGGCGATCTCAACCGGCCGGGCAAGGGTGATGTCCAGCCCGGCCGGCTCCCCCGGCTCCACCGGCGACCGAGGCCTGGTCAGCGGGTCTCCGAGGCTCCCACTCCGGACTCCTTCAGCGCCGCGTGGGCCGCGGCGAGGCGCGCCACCGGCACCCGGAAGGGCGAGCACGACACGTAGTCGAGGCCGGAGCGGTGGCAGAACTCCACGGATGCCGGATCGCCGCCGTGCTCCCCGCAGATGCCCACCTTGAGCCCGGGACGGGCCGAGCGGCCCTCAGCCACTGCGATGTTGATGAGGCGGCCCACCCCTGCCTGGTCGAGGCTCTCGAAGGGATTGGTCTTCAACAGTCCCTTCTCGAGGTAGGCCGTCAGGAACTTGCCCTCGACGTCGTCACGGGAGAAGCCGAAGGTCGTCTGGGTGAGGTCGTTGGTGCCGAAGGAGAAGAACTCGGCGACCTCGGCGATCTCTCCCGCGACCAGGGCCGCCCTGGGCAGCTCGATCATGGTCCCGATCATCACGTCGATCCTCTTGCGGCGTTCTTTGAGGACCTGCGCCACGACCCCCTGCGCCTCCGCTCGCATCATCTCGAGTTCCTCTCGGATGGCCACGAGCGGGATCATGATCTCGACGACAGGGCGGCCGCCCTTCTCCTTCACGTCGCAGGCGGCCTCCACGATGGCCCGGACCTGCATGGCGTAGAGGCCGGGCCGCATGACGCCGAGGCGCACACCCCGCATGCCGAGCATCGGGTTGGACTCCTCGAGGCGCTCCACGCTGCCGAGCAGGTCGACCTTTTCGGCGATCTCCTTCTCCAGGCGGGCTCGCTCCTCTGCCGGTGCCGACTTGAGGTCGAACTCCAGCTGCTTGAGGTCGAGCTCAAGCTCCTTGGAGGACGGCAGGAACTCGTGCAGCGGCGGGTCGAGGAGGCGGATCGTCACCGGCAGGCCGCTCATCGCCTCGAAGATGCCGGCGAAGTCGCCCCGCTGCAGGTCGAGCAGCTCCTTGAGCGCCGCCTGCTCCTCCTCCGCGGTCCGGGCGAGGATCATGCGCTGGACGGCCGGGAGGCGGTCCCCGAGGAACATGTGCTCGGTGCGGGCGAGGCCGATGCCCTCCGCCCCGAAGCTGCGGGCCTTGGCGGCGTCCTCGGGGGTATCGGCGTTGGTGCGGACCTTGAGGCGGCGGATGGCGTCGGCCCAGCGGAGGATCTTCTCCAGGTCCCCGGAGAGCTTGGGCTGCACCAGCGGCACGTCGCCCACCGCGACCCGCCCCGTCGAGCCGTCGATAGCGATGACGTCGCCCTCGACGACCGTCGTGTCGCCGACGCTGAACCGGCGCTCCGCGAGGTCGATGTGCAGCGACTCCGCCCCGCAGACGCACGGCTTGCCGGCACCGCGGGCCACGACCGCGGCGTGGGAGGTCTTGCCGCCCCGGGACGTCAGGATCCCCTGGGCGGCGTACATGCCGCCGACGTCGTCCGGCTCGGTCATCGGCCGGACCAGGATGACGCGGTCGCCGGCTACGGCCCACTCCATCGCGGTGCGGGCGTCGAAGACCGCCTTGCCGGCCGCCGCGCCGGGGGAGGCGTTGAGACCCTTGGCCACGACGTGGATGTCGGCCTCGGGGTCCCACTGCGGGTGGAGCATCTGGTCGAGGGACGCTGGGTCCACCCGCAGGACTGCCTCCTCCTTGGAGATCAGCCGCTCCTTCACCAGGTCCACGGCGATCTTCACCGCAGAGGGGGCGGTCCGCTTGCCGACCCGCGTCTGCAGCATCCAGAGCTTGCCCTGCTCGACCGTGAACTCGATGTCGCACATGTCCCGGTAGTGGCGCTCCAGGGTCTGCATGACCTTGACGAGTTCCTTGTAGGACGCGGGGTCACGGCGCTGCAGCTCGTCGAGGTGCAGCGGGGTGCGTGCCCCCGAGACGACATCCTCGCCCTGGGCCTGCGGCAGGTACTCCGCCAGGTACTTCTTCTCTCCGGTGGAGGCGTCCCGCGTGAAGGCCACGCCACTGCCCGAGTTGTCGTCGATGTTGCCGAAGACCATCGCCTGGACGTTGACCGCGGTGCCGAGGTCGCCGGCGATCTTGTTCTTGCGGCGGTAGATGACGGCCCGCTCGCCGTTCCACGACTCGAACACGGCACGGATGGCCATCTCGAGCTGGACCATCGGGTCGTCGGGGAAGGCGACGCCGGCCTCGGCGGCGGCGATCTCCTTGAAGCGGGTCATCAGGGTCCGCAGCTCTTCGAGGGTCAGCTCGGTGTCGGACCCGTAGCCCTGTGCCCGCTTGACCGCCTCGATCTCGTGCTCGAAGGCCTCTCCGGGCACACCCATGACGATCCGGCCGAGCATCTGGACGAAGCGCCGGTAGGCGTCGAAGGCGAAGCGCTCGTCGTTGTGGCTGGCGGCGAGGCCCTGGACGGTCTCGTCGTTCAGGCCGAGGTTGAGGACGGTGTCCATCATGCCGGGCATCGAGAACTTGGCCCCCGAACGCACCGAGACCAGGAGGGGGTTCTTGGGGTCGCCGAAGCGCCGTCCCATCTTCTTCTCGAGGGCCTTCATGTGGCGGCCCACCTCGTCCATGACTCCCTCGGGCAGGCCACCCGCGTGCAGGTACTCGTTGCAGGCCTTGGTGGTGATGGTGAACCCGTGGGGCACGGGCAAGCCGACGCTCGTCATCTCGCCGAGGTTGGCGCCCTTGCCGCCGAGCAGGTCCTTCATGTCCCGGTTGCCCTGCTCGAAGTCGTAGACGAACTTCGGGGCCCGAGTCGAGCCGGCTTTCTTCGTTGCCGTGGCGGTGGTCTCCGCCGTTGTCGTCTTCGTTGCCTTAGCCATCACTTGCGGTTCCTCCCAGATCGAATGAGACATCCTGGTCTGCCCCGGCCTCGATGGTGACCTCCCGCTCGATGCGGGCGGTCCCCGGGCCGAAGGCGATGAACGTCCAGGTGGCGGGGATCAGGTGGAGCTTGAACGTGCCCTCGGGGCCCGTGCGGCGTTCGTTGACGAACTCGCCCGAGGGCCCCAGTACTCGCACGTAGGCTCCCTCCATCGGGGCGCCCCTGCGGAGCACGCTTCCGTTGACGATCTGGGCATCCGAGCTCATGTCCCCACCAGCCTTTCGTTGAGATACGCCACAAGATTGGCGATCGGGATACGCTCCTGGGCCATCGAGTCCCGGTCGCGCACGGTCACTGCGTTGTCGTCCAGCGAGTCGAAGTCCACCGTCACGGCGTAGGGCGTGCCGATCTCGTCCTGCCGGCGGTACCGCCGGCCGATCGACCCGGCGTCGTCGTAGTCGATCATGAAGCGAGGCCGCAGTGCCGACGCGACCTCCTTCGCCTTCGGGACGAGGCTGTCGTGGCGCGAGAGGGGCAGCACCGCCGCCTTGTAGGGGGCCAGGTCCCGGTGGAGGGCCAGCACGGTGCGGTGCTCCACCTTCCCCGAGGCGGTCGTCACCTCTTCCTCCCGGTAGGCGTCGACCAGGAAGGCCAGCAGCCCCCGGTCGGCCCCGGCGGAGGGCTCGATGACGTACGGGATGTAGCGCTCGCCGGCCTCCTGGTCGTAGTAGGACAGGTCCTGACCCGAGAACTTGGCGTGCTGGGAGAGGTCGTAGTCGCCCCGGTTGGCGATGCCCTCGAGCTCCGCCCATCCCCAGGGGAACTCGTACTCGATGTCGACGGTGCGCTTGGAGTAGTGGGACAGCTCGTCGGGGTCGTGCTCGCGCAAGCGAAGCTTCTCCGGGCGGATGCCGTGGCGGATGTACCAGGCGAAGCGTTCGTCGATCCAGTACTGGTGGGCTGCCTCGTCCTCGCCCGGCTTGACGAAGTACTCCAGCTCCATCTGCTCGAACTCGCGGGTGCGGAAGATGAAGTTGCCGGGCGTGATCTCGTTGCGGAAAGACTTGCCCCGCTGGGCGATCCCGAAGGGCAGCTTCTTGCGGGAGGAGGCCATCACCTGCGTGAAGTCGACGAAGATTCCCTGGGCGGTCTCGGGCCGCAGCCACACGAGTGCGCCAGAGTCCTCGACCGGGCCGGCGTAGGTCTTGAACATGAGGTTGAAGTTGCGGGCGTCGGTGAACTGACGGTTGCCGCAGTCGGGGCACACCGGGGGGTCGGACAGGTGGTCGGCCCGGAAGCGGTGGTGGCAGCTCATGCACTCGACCAGCGGGTCGGTGAACGACTCGACGTGGCCCGAGGCCTCCCATACCCTGGGGTGCATGAGGATGGCGGCGTCGAGGCCCACGACGTCCTCCCGGAGCTGGACCATCGCCCGCCACCAGGCCCGCTTGACGTTGTCCTTCAGTTCGACGCCGAGGGGGCCGTAGTCCCACGTCGAGCGAAGCCCCCCGTAGATCTCGGAGGATCCGAACGCGATGCCCCGCCGTTTGGCGAGGTTGACGATGGTGTCGAGGCTTGGTCCGGTCATGGAGCGTCATCATGCCATGCGGGGTAGGGCCTGGTTCTCGGCCGTTACGGGTAGAGTCGCTGGAAACCGACCGCCGGGAACCCTCGGGACCATGTCGTGACCGCCTGGAAGATCGCAAGCATCGGCTTGCTGATCGCTGCGAACGCCTTCTTCGTCGCTGGGGAATTCGCGCTGGTGAGCCTGCGCCGGACCCGCATCAAGGAGATGGTCTCCCGGGGCAGCCGCCGGGCCGTGAGCGTCCAGAAGGCCGTCGCCCAACTGAACATCATGCTGTCGGGCACCCAGCTCGGCGTCACGCTCACAGCCCTCGGCCTGGGCGCCATCGGGGAGCCGGCACTTGCGCACGTCCTTGCGAAGGCCTTCGCGGCGCTGCCGCACGGGGTGCACACCGTGGCCACCCATGCGGTCGCTGCGGTCATCGCCTTCGTGCTCATCACGTTCCTCGAGGTGGTGATCGGCGAGATGGTCCCCAAGAACCTCGCCCTCACGCGGCCCGAGGGCATCGCCCTGGCCGTCGCCGGCCCGCTCCGGACCTTCGTGACCCTGTTGCGCCCCCTAATCTGGCTGATCGAGCGCAGCTCCCGGGTGGTCCTGCGCCGCCTCGGCGTGAAGTCGCTCACGATTTCGAGCGCCCACACCCCCGGGGAGCTGGCCCTCATCGTCGAGGAGTCCCGCCGCGGTGGCTCGATCGAGCCTGGGCAGAGCGAGCTGCTCACCCGGACCCTGGAGTTCCCGGAGCGACGCGCCGTTGAGGCGATGGTCCCCCGGGTGTCGGTGGTGGCCATCCCGGCGGACGCCAAGCTTGACGGCGTCCTCGACATCGCCGAGCAGACCGGCTACTCCCGGTTCCCGGTGTGGCGGGAGCGCCCGGACGAGTACGTCGGGTGGATCCACATCAAGGACATGATCCGTGCGGCCCGGCGCCGGCCCGTGGTGACGGCGGGCGAGGTCATGCGGGAGGCGCTCTACGTGCCCGAGTCGTTGCCGCTCGACGAGCTGCTGGTGCAGATGCAGCGCAACCGTACCCACCTCGCCATCGTCCTGGACGAGTTCGGCGCCACGGCCGGCATCATCACGCTGGAGGACATCCTCGAGGAACTGGTGGGCGAGATCCGGGACGAGTCGGACCGCCACGAGCGTGCCGGCGTCCGCAAGGTGCCCGGCGGCTTCCGGGTCCCGGCCACGATGCGCCCCGACGAACTTGCCGACGCCACCGGACTGGAGCTGCCCGAGGGCGACTACGAGACCATCGCCGGGTTCATTCTCGAGAAGCTCGGCCGCCTCGCCCGCCGGGGCGACATCATCCCCGTGAAGGGCTGGACGCTGCGGGTGGCGAACGTGGACCGCCGGCGGATCCTGTCCGTGGACGTCAAGCCTCCCCCCGTCCCGGCGAAGCCGGCCGACCCCGGGGCCACCGCCGCCGAGATTGAAACGTAGCCTCCAAGGCCGGCGGGCACCGCTACCGCTTCGCCGCCAGGGCCTCGCCCGCGGTTGCGGAGCGCAGGCGGCGCTCGAGGTGGTACTCGGCGTAGGTGCGGGCGAGCCTGATCGCCGCGGTCACGATCTGCGGGTCGGTCTTCATCCAGGCCCCCTCGACGAGGAGATCGTTCAGGAGCTTGAGCACACCCGCGGCCACGGGGGCCGCCTCCGCCGATCGGCACCGGGCGCAGACGGCGCCGCCCTGGCCCGGTGAGAACCAGGTGGCCGGGGCGCCGCACTCGGTGCAGTCGACGAGCGAGGGGGCGAAGCCCGCCACCCCGGACAGGCGCAGGAGGAACCAGGCGAGCACCAGCGGCGAGCCGCTGGCGCCGAGGCCCTTCAGTCCCTCGACGAGCAGGTTGAAGACCCTGGGGGAAGGCTCCTTCTCCTGGACGACCCGGTCCACGGCCTCGAGCATCACCTGGCCGAGGGCGAAGCGGTCAAGGTCCTCCCGGACGGAACGGTTCGATTCGACGGCCTCGACCTGGGTGACGATGTCGAGGTCGGAACGGCCCCGCCACATCACGAGCGACACCTGGGTGAACGGCTCCAGGCGGCCCCCGAAGCGGCTCTTGGTCTTCCGGACCCCCTTGGCGACGGCCCGGATCTTGCCCTGGCTGCGCCCGGCGAGGGTCACGATGCGGTCGGCCTCGCCAAGGCGCATCGTGCGCAGGACCACCGCCTCGTCCTTGTAGAGCATGGACGCTCACTATAGGAGCGGCCCCACCCGATCCCCCGGATTCCCTCTCGGGGGGTGGGTGGGATTCTCGTCGGATAGCGAGGACTTTTTCACCCGCCCCCGGCCACCTCGGCCAGGATCGCCGCCGCGGCCGAGGTGCCGAGGCGGTCCGCGCCGGCCTCCAGCATCTCCAACGCCCTGGCAAGCGTCGAGATGCCCCCCGAGGCCTTCACCCCGACCGTCTGCGGGACCGCCGCCCTCAGCAGGCGCACCTGCTCCGCCGTGGCCCCACCCCCGTAGACCCCGGTGGACGTCTTGACGAAGTCGGCCCCGCCATCGGCGGCGAGGGAGGCCGCCCGTGCGGTCTCAGCCGGCGTCAGCAGGCCTGCCTCGACGATGACCTTCAGCAATGCCCCGCCGTCGTGGACGACCTCGGCCGCAGCGTTGACATGCTCGACGACGTCGCCGTAGCGCATGGCCCGGACGAGGCCCGCCGGCAGCACCATGTCGACCTCCCGGGCCCCCCGGTCGACGGCGTCCTCGGCCTCGGCCGCCAGGAGCTCCCGGGTGAGGCCACCGGACGGGAAGGCGGCGACGGTGCAGGGGGCCGTCGGGGAGGCGCCGAGGATCTCGACGCACAGGTCGAGGTGCAGCGGCAGCACCACGCAGGCGGCACACCCGAGGGCGGCTGCCTGCTCGCAGACGGCGGCCACCTCGTCGGGGGTTGCCTCGGGGCGGAGGATCGTCGAGTCGATGCGAGCGGCCAGCTCGGCGTGCCGCACGGAAACGTTCGCTACGCCAGGCCGATGCGGAGATTGCGGACCCGGGTCTTGCCGTCCTCGTCGATCACGTCAAAGGTCACCCGCTGGCCCGTCCGGAAGAAACGGAACATGCCCTGGTCCATCGCCACGGGATCGATCGGCCACTGGGTGGCGCCGTCGTCGGACACGATGGTGCCCGTCCTGGCGTTGACGTCGTACTCCTTCACCGAACCCTGCGGCATGGCGGCCCTCCACCGAAACGAGCAACCGAACGAGCGAAGCCTCAGTACCCGAAACGCTCCAGCAGGCCCTCCCGGCGCGGCCAGTTCGGCTCCACCTTCACCCGGAGGTCGAGGAACACCCGGCTGCCGAGGAGCTCCTCCACGTCCGGTCGCGCCCGGCTGCCGATCTCCTTCAGCATCCTACCGCCCTTGCCGATGACGATCCCCTTCTGGGAATCCCGCTCGACGTAGATGGCGGCGCTGACGACGACGACGTCCGGCGAGTCGCCTGGCCCAATGTCGGTGACGACGACCGCCACGGAATGCGGCACCTCTTCGGCCAGCAGCTCGAGGACCTTCTCCCGGATCATCTCCGAGGCCGCCAGGGCCTGCGGCTGGTCGCTGACGGTCTCCGGCGGGTAGTACTGGGGACCCTCGGGCAGCCCCTCGACCAGGGCCCGCACGAGGTCCGAGATCCCGGTCCCCCGGGGCGACGACGTGGTCAGGACGTCCTTCCAGTCGCCGAGCGCCCAGGCCGCCTCGATGTGAGCGAGCAGCTGCGGCGGCATGACGAGGTCGGCTTTCGTGACGACGCAGATCACCGGCGTGCCGACCTCGGCCAGGGCGCGGGCGATGTAGGCATCCCCAGCCCCGATCCTGGCGGCGGCATCGAGGACGAAGACGATCTCGTCGACGTCGCGGAGGTTCTCCCGGGCGACGTCGTTGAGGCGCCGGCCAAGGGCGTCCTTCGGGCGGTGCAGGCCGGGCGTGTCCACGAACACGATCTGGGCCTCGGGCAGCGTGAGGATCCCCCGGACCGCCCGCCGGGTCGTCTGCGGCTTGTCCGAGACGATCGCCACCTTCTGCGACACGAGGCGGTTGAGCAGGGTCGACTTGCCGACATTAGGTCGCCCGACGATGCAGACGAACCCCGAGCGGTGTGCCCCGTTCGCCTGGTTGGACACAGCCTGGTCTGGCACCCCGTGGTCGATCGTCGGGTCGCTCACGGCCCGACTGCGGCCGCCGAGTCCGCGTTCGGCTCGGGGTGAGCGTGCACCAGGACCTTGCCGATCCGCCGCCCATCCATCCGCTCGACCTCGAGCTCGACGCCGTGCACCGTCACCCGGTCCCCCTCCGAGGGCACCCTGCCGAGCGTCCCGACGACCAGGCCCCCGACGGAGTCCCATTCGGAGTTCGGGAGTTCGACGTCGAGCATCTCGGAAAGCTCGTCGACGCCGAAGCGGGCGATGACCCGGAGGGTACTGTCGTCGAGGCGCTCCACGGACGGCTCGTCGTGATCGTGCTCGTCGACGATCTCCCCGACGATCTCCTCCAGCAGATCCTCCATGGTGACGAGGCCGGCGATACCCCCATACTCGTCAACGACCACTGCCATCTGGGTCTTGGCCCCCTGCATCTCGCGGAGCAGCTCCGCCACCTTCTTGAACTCCGGGACGAACATGAGCTCGCGCATGACCTCGGCAACCTTGGGCGCGGGACCGTCGGGATCGGCCCGCAGGCGGCCCATCACGTCGCGGGCGTGCGCGACGCCGACCGTCTCGTCGATGGTCTCCCGATACACGGGCACCCGGGTGAAGCCCTGCTCGAGCATGAGGTCGAGCACGGTGTTCAGGTCGGCCTCGGCGTCGACGCAGATCATGTCGGGCCGGGGCACCATGACCTCGCGGACCACGGTGTCGCCGAACTCGAAGATCGAGCTGATCATCTGGCGTTCCTGCGTCTCGATGACGTCCTCGGACTCGGCGACCTCGAGCATCGACATGATCTCCTCCTCGGAGGCGACCGGCCCCCGGGGCAGGCCGTGGCCGGGCAGGATCAACAGGAAGACGCGGTTGATGGCGATCAGCAGCGTCACGAGCGGGCGCAGCGCCGTGCCGAGCCACCACACCGGCCGGGCCGAGAGCAACATCACCTCGTCGGGCCGCTCCAGCACCCAGGACCGGGGGGCGATCTCGGCGAACTGGAAGAGGACGAAGGCCATCACGGCGACGACGATCACCCCTGCGGCGGGGACCCGGGAGCGGAAGGCGACGTCGGCGACGAGGACGGTCGCGGTCACCCGTGCGAGCAGCATCGCCAGCAGCGTGCCCGCCAGGTAGAGCCGGGAGTTGGCGGCGAGGGCCATGAGCAGCGCCCCCCGCTTCGGGCTGAGCTCCTGGAGGTGGCGTGCCCGGGCGTGCGTGAGCCGGCTGACGGCGTTGACCCATACCGACGAGATGAAGGCGAATCCGGTCGCCGCCACTGCCGCGACGAGCTCCCAGGCCGTGCGGCTCATGACGCTCGTGCCCCCGAGCGCCCGCAGGCCGCCTCCTCGCGGCTGCGCATCGCCAGGGCGGCGTCCTCGGTGTCGTGGTCGTAGCCGAGGAGGTGCAGCACCCCGTGGGTGATGAGCAGGTCGAGCTCGGACGCCACCCCGTCGGGGCCGGGCGGGGCCTGGGCGATCGCGACCTCGGGGCACAGGACGACATCGCCGACGAGCACCGGCGGCTCCCCGTCGCCGGGTGGCTCGGTGACCAGGCCGTCCAGGGGGAACGACAGCACGTCGGTGGGCCCCGAGCCGCCGAGGTGCCGCTCGTTGAGCTCCGCGATCCGTTCCGCATCGACAAGCGTGATGGAGATCTCGCCCGTGGCCCCCTCGCCGGCGCCCGCCCGCCGCGCAACATCCACAAGCCGCTCGCCGTCGACCGCAAGCCCCTGCTCGTCACACAGGCTCACGGTGAGTGGCATGTGATCGGTCATCCAGGGGGGCCCGGAGGAGGCCGTTCGCCCTCCGGGCGGCGGGAGGCCCCGTTGGCCTCGCCGCGCCAGCGCTCGCCCCGTTCGTTGGGACGGTCGCCGTGATCGGACTCGGCGAACCTGCGGTACGCCTCGACGATCTGCTGCACGATCTTGTGCCGGACCACATCGTGGGCGTCGAGGTACGAGAACGCCACCCCGTCGATGCCGTCCAGGATCTCCTGCACGCTCACGAGGCCGGACTGGCCTTCGGGGCGGTCGATCTGGGTGATGTCGCCGGTGACCACAGCTCGGGACCCGAACCCGATCCGGGTGAGGAACATCTTCATCTGCTCCGGCGACGTGTTCTGCGCCTCGTCGAGGATGATGAACGAGTCGTTGAGGGTCCGGCCCCGCATGAAGGCAAGCGGCGCCACCTCGATCTCGCCCCGCTCGATGGCCCGGGCGTAGGCCTCGGGCTCGAGCATCTCGTAGAGGGCGTCGTAGAGCGGCTTGAGGTAGGGGTCGACCTTTGCGGCGATGTCGCCGGGGAGGAAGCCCAGCTTCTCGCCTGCTTCGACGGCGGGGCGCGTGAGGATGATCCGGCGGACCTGCTTCTGGGCGAGCGCCTGCACGGCCGACGCCACGGCGAGGTAGGTCTTGCCGGTGCCGGCCGGGCCGATGGCGAAGACGATCGTGTGGGTGCGCATGGCGTCGACGTAGCGCTTCTGGCCGACGGTCTTGGGCCGGACGGACTTGGTCCGGGACACCAGCAGGGCGTCGGAGAAGACCTCCGAGGGCCGGAAGGCCCCGGTCTTCACCATGTCGATCGAGCGGGTGACCGAGTCCGGCGTCAGCACGTGGCCGTGCGCGACCAACTCCATCAACTCCTCGAAGAGAAAGGAGACGAGGCCGACCTCCCTGGGCTCGCCCGAGACCGTGATCTCGTTGCCGCGGACAAGGATCGGGGTGTCGAAGCCCTGCTCGACCAGCTTGAGCAGTTCATCTCTCGTCCCGAAGAGGTTGACCATCTGCAGATCCCCTGGAACGAGGATCTTCACTTGTGTCGTGGCCTGCACTGCGATGCGTTGTCCCCTTTCTCGCTTCGAGGATACCAGCCGGCCCGCCGTCGGCGGTGGGTGAGAAGTCCACCACATTCGTAGGAAATGTCCAGTTTTCGAGCGGCTCTGCCGATTCTGTGAGTATGAAACGGCGTAGAACACCGGCCTGTACTCACAGAATCTCTCCCCGGAGAATCTGTCCTCACAGGATCGGGGCGACGGCCCCGGCGCTAAGCTGGTGACCGTGGCAGGAAGGAGCGCGCTGGGCTGCCTGCTGGCCCTCCTGATCGTGGCAGCCGCCGGGTGCTCGTCCGGGCGTGACCCGGTCGCCAGTGACACCTACCTCCCCCCAGCCACCACCTCCACCGTTTCCGACACCCCGGCCGACGCCGGGAATCCCAGCGCCGCGGCACAGCTGCCGACGGTCACGGCGGTCAGCCCGGTGCTGCAGGCGATCTCGACGATCCCCTTCACGGCGGACCAGGCCCAGGCGGTGCGGGCCGTCCCCGGCGTCGCGGCAGTCGCACGGGTGGGCCTCGGGCTGATCACCGCCAACGTCCCCCAGGGCGCCCGCCAGCTGTCGGTGGCCGCCGTCGATCCGCTGGAGTTCCGTCCCCTGGCCCCCGGGCCGACGGCCGAGGCGTCGTTCGTCTGGCAGGGCCTCCTGCAGGGCAACGTGTTCCTCGCACACGAGGAGCAGCCCGTCCTCGGCGTGTCCCTCGGGACCGATCTCCCGCTGAAGGGCCCGAAGACGACGCTGTCGCCCAGGATCGGCGGCTTGGCGGCGAACGGGGTCCCCAACCTGGCCGGTGGCCTCATCTCCCTGCAGCAGGCGCAGGCCCTCGGCCTGCCCGGGCCGACGATGCTGCTGGTGGCCATCACCCCAGGGGGCCCGCCCACCGCCATCGACGCCCTCTCCGCCAAGGTGGCGAAGGTGCTCCCCCAGGCCCAGGTCCACCCCGTGGCGAACCTGGTCGAGCACGCACTGGTCTCCGGGTCGGCGGCTGCCAAGCTGCTGGGGTCGTTCACCTGGAAAGCGAACCCGGACGGATCGATCACCGAGAACGCCGCCTGGGTGCGGGCCAGCATCGTCACCCGCACGGTGCCGATCCTCGGACAGGTGACCTGCAACAGGCTGATGATCCCCCAGCTCACGGGGGCGCTGACCGAGATCCAGCAGCAGGGTCTGGCCGGGCTCATCGACGTCGGCGAGTACCGGCTCCACCCCGGCAACTGCTACCAGGCCCGCTTCGTCGACAGCGACCCGAGCCGGGGCCTCTCGTACCACGCCTGGGGCATCGCCATCGACATCAACCGCTACGCCAACCCCGAAGGGGGCGCCAACCATCAGGACCCCCGGGTGATCGCTGCCTTCGAGCACTGGGGCTTCCGCTGGGGCGGGCTGTGGTCGCTCCCCGACCCGATGCACTTCGAGTTGGCAGGGATTATTCAGCAGTGACGAGCCGGTGGCGAAGCTGGCTGACGGCGATGCCGGCCAGAGCCCCCAGGGCGAGTAGCTGGAACACTGGGAAGGCAGTCGACAGCGGGAGTCGCAGCACCGTCTTCAGCAGGCCGCCCGAGCTCAGCCATTCGTTGCCCAGCAGCAGCAGCACCGAGTAGCCGGCCCCCAGGAACGCCAGTCGGGAACGCCACTGCAGTGCGACGAGCGGCAGGACCCCCGCGAGGTACCAGGGCTGGATGTACGAGGTGGCCAGGACGAAGGCCAGGACCACCGCCCCGGCGCCGGCCGAGGCCCGGGACTCGGCCGAGCCTCCGAGGATCACCAGGGTGGACAGGACGACGATCACCAGCAGGGCCGCGTAGCGGATCGGGCCGGTGAGCCACTGCTGGGGGACCGGGGAGATCAGCAGGCCCCCCAGCGGCCCCTGGCCCAGCGGCGACACCGGCTTGGGCTGGCCGAAGGGCCCCCAGAGCGAGAAGTGGTCGACCAGCCGGGATGCCTCCTGGAGTGGCGCCAGGGCGCTCACGCCGCCGATGAGCAGGTAGCCTCCGCCGACCACGCCGCCGATGACCGCCCCCAGCTTCGCGGCGGCCGCCGTCCCCTCGCGCCGCCAGACCCAGACGAAGAGGGCGGCCGCGGGCAGGAGGGCGATCAGCTTGACGAGGGCAGCCAGACCAAGCGCCAGTCCCGCCACCATCCGCCACCGGCGCGACAGCGCCACGACCGCCCCCAGAGCCGCCAAGCCCACCAGGGCGTCGTTGTGGGCGCCGTTGACGACACTGATCACCATGACCGGCGAGAGGCCCAGGAACACCAGGGCCGCCGACTCCACGCGGCGGCGGTGGAGCAGGACGAGGGCCCCCACCACCGAGGCGCCGGTCAGGAACTGGAAGAACAGCCGGGCCCGGAGGGCGGAGGTGCCGGCCAGGTGCATCCCCAGGGAGGAGACGGCGGTGAAGGCGGGGCCGTAGACCGTGCGGGTGTCCTGCCACCAGATCGAGACACGCCAGAACCACGGATCGCCGGCGTAGGTGAGCGGCGAGACCTTGTAGGGGTCGGCGTGGAAGTGGTCCACCATGCGGCCGTACATGGCGTAGGACCAGACGTCTGCAGATTCCCGCGGCGGCACGGCGACCGCCACCGCGATCAGTGCCACGCTCGCCCACAGCACGAGCCGCCGGTCGAGCAGCGGGCGGCGGGCCTCCATGACCAGCAGGTACGCGAAGGTCGCCGAGGCGAGGATCAGCAGCGGGAACGCCCGGCCCTGCTTCGTGAGCAGGGCGCCGAGGGTGGACAGCCACAGGATGCCGAGGACGACGTGGGCCCGGCGCACGTCCCACGTCCGGGCGAAGGGGAGCCGGTCGGCGAGCCCTGCCAGCCGCCGCCCCACGCGGGTGCCGGCAGCACGATCCTGCGTCGTCTCCGCAGTCGGCTGCGGCTCCCGAGTGCCCGTTTGGCTCAACTGGTGGGCCTTGCCCCTTCGTGTGCCCCGCCCCGGGTCGACCTCCCCCCGTTGGACGTGGTGTGACCGGGTGCTGCCCCGTTTGGCACGAACTCGCCGGAGCCAGCCGCCACGCTGGTCGACGCCGGCGCGGCCCCTTCGGGAGCGGCGCCTTCGGGAGCGGCCCCTTCGGGAGCGGCGCCGTTGGTGAGGGGATACCCGTTCGGCGACACCAGGCCCACCGGCCCGGGCTCGAGTCCCAGCCCCCGCAGCTCGCTCACGATGGGCTCGAGCGCCCCCAGGGTCCGGCGCCACGACCCTGACGACGAGTAGGCCTCGGCGTCGTGCAGCAGGATGATGTCGCCCTCGCGGAGCCCCGACATGACGCGCTGGCGGATGCGCTCGGGGGTGGCGTCCTCCTCCCAGTCCCGACCCCACTGCGCCCACAGCACCCGCTCCCAGCCAAACTTCGCAGCGGTCCGCCAGGAGGCGGCGTTGAACACGCCGTAGGGCGGCCGGAAGTGCCGGAGCTTGGTGCCCGTCTCCCCGGTGATGGTGTCCCGGGCGTTGCGGAGGTCGGCGATGGTGGCCGGTGGCGTCAGGCGGAGGTGGTTGAGGTGGCGGTAGCCGTGGCAGGCGATCTCGTGGCCGGCCTCGACGATGCGGCGGGCCGAATCGGGCGAGCGGCGGACCTGCTCGCCGACGACGAAGAACGTCGCCGTGACGTCCAGTTCCCGCAGGGTTTCGAGGAAGGCGTCGACCGCTCCGGCCTCGGGGCCGTCGTCGAAGGTCAGCCCGACGCGTCCCGGCCCGGCGACCCGGCGGGTGGTCCGGAAGATGCCGCGGCCCCCGGGGGCCGCGGCCAGCGCCGGAAGGCAGTGGGCCACGGTGAGGCCGGCGACCGCTGCACCGGCCGCACGGGCGTACGAGATCCTCACGAGCCCTGGTCGACGCCGACGTGGGCGGACGAGAGGTCCACGATCTTGAAGCCCCGATCGCCTGCCCGGTCGAGGAACATCGAGAGCATGACCTGCGCCTTGTCGGGCGTGCTGTGGCTGAGGTCGAGGACCACGACATCCCCGGCCTTGAGCTGCTTGAGGGCCTTGTTCGAATGGATCCACTTCGTGCCAACCACACCGCGCTGGTGGGCAGACGTTGCGGCGATGTAGGCGGCCGGGGTGAGCGGCCCCCGGGACGGCAGGTAGTACGTCGGCAGGTGGCCGGTGGCGGCCTGGATCTCCTGGCTGGCTTCCGCCACCTTCCTTCGGACGGCGGACGGCGTCGAGAGGCGGGAGATCGCGGCGGCTTCCCCGCCGTTCTCGATGCCACCCACGGACTGCAGGGATGACACCAGATCCTTTTGTGCCACGAGGATGTCGCCGGGTAGGAAGAAGGTGGCCGTGGCGTTGTGCGCGGCGAGCACCGCCGGGAGGGCCGTCACCACCGAGGCGTCCGAGGCGCGGACACAGAGCACGATCGACGGCGAGGAGGCGCTGGCGTCCGACCCACGTATGACCGGGAGGCCCAGGTGGCTCGCGGCGAACGACACGGACGACCCATTGGTGACCAGGGCGAAGGCGACGACCACCGCGGCCATCACGCCCGACAGGCGCAACCGCCAGTGTCGAGGTTTGGCCCTGGCGGTTGCCATGGTGCGGTGCGCCCCCGTGCACCCGACGCCGCCACCCGCCAGCAGCGGCTCGGGCAGCCCGGCCGCGGCCCGGCTCCGCGCCCCCTCGTACAGCTCGACGAGGCACCCGCCCGCCGACGGCAGGGCCGCGAAGCCCTCCGCCAGCCGCTCCGCCCGCGGGCGCAGATCGGGGTCGTCCCGGCAGGCGGCAACCGCCTCGGGGAGGTCGGCATGGTTGCGGACGTAGCGGGCCACCCCGACGCGGTCCATGAGCTCGCCGTTGGCGACGCCGTGGCCCGGGATGGCGTCGGTGATGAGTAGCGGGCAGCCGCGGCGCAGCGCCTCCAACGAGGTCAGGCCCCCGGCGTTCTGCACGGCGAGGTCGCACGCGTCGATGAGCTCGGGCATGTTCTCGACGAAGCCCAGGACGATCGAGCGCGGCGGCGGGTTGTCCGTCAACTTCTTCTGCAGCTCTTCGTTCCGCCCGCACACCACCAGCGTCCAGACGCCGTCGACGGAGGCGACGGAGCGGGCCGAGCGCTCGATGTTGCCGACGCCCCAGCCGCCGCCGATGACCATCGCGACGAAGGCGTCCTCCGGCACGCCCAGGGCCTCCCGGGCCTCCGCCCGGCGGGACGGCCCGAGGAACCGCTTGGAGACGAGCGGGGCGACGACCGTCGTCGGCGAGGGCTCCATCATCGTGGCAACCATCTCGATCGTGGAGATGTGCATCACGTAGTTGTCGTCGAGGTCCGGGTACATCCACATCGGGTGCGGCGCGAAGTCCGTCACGAGGTTGGCGCAGGGCAGCGTGATCTTGCCCCGTCGCTTGAGCGACGCCAGCATGGCCGAGGTGAGGGGGTAGGTCGACAGGATGACGTCGGGCGACGAGTAGTCGATGAGCCGGTGGATCTTGCGGCAACCGATCACCGAGCAGAGGCCCTTGTAGAAGTGGGTGACCCGCTTGGACTTGACGATCGACCAGTACAGCCACGAGTAGGACCACTGGGCCTTGTTGAGCTGGATCTTGTAGCCGTCGACCACGAAGCGCTCCCAGAACGCCCCCACCCGCGCCAGGCCGTTCTCGACCTGGATCTGGGCGTTGGGATCGAGTTCCCGGATCTCCTCGCTGACGGCCCGGGCTGCGGCGTTGTGCCCCTCCCCGACAGAAGCCGTCAGGATCAGTACCTTCACACGTTGTCCTCTCCGGACCCCTTGTTCGCCCATGCAACTTCAAGGGCCCCCTACCGAAGCTGAGCCCCCTCAGAGACGATTGTGCCCCATCAGGGGTCCGCCGTGTGGGATTCGGCCTGGTTCAGTGTGCCAGGGTGGCCTTCAGGCCCAGCGCCTCGAGCTTGGCGAGCAGCGACTCGGGCGTCTGCTCCAGGACGCTGGCCAGCGCCCGCAGGTCGTCGAACCGGATGGTCAGGATCTTGCCGTTGAAGTCGCCGCGCTGCATCTGCACCATGTTGACGTAGCGCTGCAGGACCGTTGATTCGGGTCCCTCGGTCTCGACGAGGCGCACCAGGTCGATGCGGACCCTGCCGGGCGTCGCCACCGGGCCGCCGCCATCGCCGCCCTCGTCCTCGGCATCCCGCGGGAGGAGCTGGTCCACGGGGACACCGTAGAAGCGGGCGAGGCGCTGCAGGCGCGGCACCGAGATGCTCCGCTCCCCTCGCTCGTAGGCGCCGAGGACTGAGGCCTTGAACTCGTCACGGGACGAGACCTCGACATCGTGGAGGGACAGGCCCTTCTGAAAGCGCACATTGCGCAAACGATCCCCAACGGACTGTGCATACGTCAACGTGCTCGTGGTCATGTGTCCCCCCAATGCAGTGCAGCGGTCACGCTCCTACGCCGATTGTAACGGTTTCCAACGCCCACAGTGGGCACGTCGGACCAGAATGACACGCTGAGTGACGCTCCATTTTCCTTAGTCTTGGGGGCAGTGTTGCGGCAGTCGTGCGGCAGTCGTGCGGCGTCATCCCAGTCGCCCGGCGTGGTGCATGACGAGGGCGGCGGCGACGACCGCGGCGGTTTCGGTCCTCAGGATCTGCTCCCCGAGGGACACCGGAGCCGCCCCGGCGGCGGCAAACGTGGCCACCTCGCCGTCGGAGAGACCCCCCTCCGGGCCGATGACCACCCAGATGCGGTCCGGGGGAACGCCGGTGCCGCGCAGGACCTCGGCCAGGCGCTGCCCGGCACCCGGGTGGGCCACGAGGCCGAGGCTCCGTTCGCCCGCGGCCGAGGCTGCCGCCTCCGCGACGGACAGCGGGCCGCTCACCGTGGGCAGCCAGGCACGGTGGGACTGTTTGGCGGCCTCCCGGGCGATGGTGGCCCAGCGGGCAGCTGCAGCGGCCCGGCGGGGGCCGTCCCAGCGCGCGACGCTCCGGCCGGCCTCGAACACCACGATGCCGTCGACCCCCATCTCGACGAGGTGGCGGATGACGTCGTCCACCTTGTCTCCCTTGGCCAGGCCCTGGTGGACCTCGACCCGCGGACCCGGCGCCGGGAGGCGGGTCTCGGCGACGACCTCGGCCGTGACGGACGCGGGTTTCACGGCCGTGAGCCGGGCGTCGACGATCCGGCCCTGCCCGTCCGACACCCGGACGGCGTCGCCGGGGGCAGCCCGCCGGACGACCGCGAGGTGGCGCGCATCGTCACCCTCGAGGACGAGCGTAGGGCCGGCGAGGGCGGCAGGGTCCAGGAAGAAGAACGGGGCGTGCCCGCTCACCGGACGGTGCACGCAAGCTGGCGACCATGAGGTTCTTTGTGTGAATAGCCGTCACTATGGCGGTCTTTCGCACAAGGAAGGTTCTCAGCCGCCGTGGAACGCGCCCCGGATCCGGCCGAGCAGGCCATGTTCCTCCTCGACGTGCTCGCCCCGAAGGGCGGCGAGCCGCCGGAGCAGCTTGGACTCCTCGTCGCCCAGGTGGGTCGGGATCTCCACGCCCACCTCGACGAGGAGGTCCCCACGGCCGGAGCGGCCGAGCCGGGGCACGCCCTTGCCCTTCAGCCGCATGACCTTGCCGGGCTGCGTCCCGGCGGGGACGGTCACGGTGGCCTGGCCGTCGAAGGTCTCGATGTCGATGCTCGCCCCGAGGGCCGCCTGGGTCATCGGGACCACGAGGGTCGTGAGCAGGTCGTCGCCACGCCGGCGGAACCGGTCGTGGGGGGCCACGCGGATGGCGACGTAGAGGTCGCCCACCCCACCGCCGCGCCGGCCCGCCTCGCCCTTGCCCGAGATCCGGAGCTGGACGCCGTCGTCGGCACCGGCCGGGACGCTGATCGGGATCTCGTCCACCCGCTCCATGCGCCCGTCGCCGTTGCACTCGTGGCACGGCGAGCGGATCTCCTCGCCGGAGCCGTGGCACTGGGGACAGGTGTAGGACGTCATGACGTTGCCGAAGATGCTCCGGCCCACCTGGCGCACGGCACCGGTCCCGGAGCAGCGTGAGCAGCGCTCCGGCGCCGTGCCGGGCTGGCAGCCGGTGCCGGCACAGGTCGTGCAGGTGACCAGGTTGCGGATGGTGACCGAGCGCGAAGCCCCCTTCACCACGTCCTCGAGGCTGATCTCCATCTCCAGGGCGAGGTCGTTGCCCCGGCGGTTGTCGCTCCGCCGGCCGTACGACCGGAAGGGGTCCTGGCCGAAGAAGGATGCGAAGAGGTCGAAGGGGTCGAAGCCGCCCACGGGGACCTTTGCCGAGCCGTAGGTGTCGTAGTCCCGCCGGCGCCCGGTGTCGGACAGCACGCCGTAGGCCTCGGCGATCTCCTTGAACCTCTCCTCGGCCTGCGGGTCCTCCTGGTTGGCGTCGGGGTGGTACTGGCGCGCCAGCCTGCGGTACGCCTTCTTGATCTCATCCTCTGAAGCTGTCCGCTCGACGCCGAGGATCTGGTAGTAGTCCTGCGCCATCCCGTCAGCTCGCGAGGTCGTCGAGCAGCCCGGAGAGCGACCGGGCGACCAGGTTGACGGCGGAGATCGTGAGCGGGTAGTCCATGCGGGTCGGGCCGATGACCGCGAGGGTCCCCCGCCGCTGGTCCCCCAGGCCATACGACGCCAGCACGGTGGCACAGGCCTGCATCTGCCGGATGGGGTGCTCCTGGCCGATGATCACGATCATCGTGCCGGCCCCGCGGGCCTCGCCGAGGAGGGCGGCGAGGATCAACGGCTGCTCCAGGACCCCCACGACGCCACCGGCGGTCTCGAGGTCGGAGAACTTCTCCCGGGTGAGGATGTTGGCGGTGCCACCCCGGTAGATCCGCTCCCACGTGCTGCCCGTGACGATGCGCTGGATCTCGTCGGCGATCAGCGCCCGGCAGGGGTCGTACGGGTGGCTCGGCAGGGCGGCGTCAGCCGCGAGCTTGGCGGGCAGATCCTCGAACGCCGCCCCGTCGAGGACGGCGTTGAGGGTGGTGCCGAGCTCGTTCAACTCATGCTCGGTCTTGCTCTCCGGCAGGTCGACGAGGCCCTGCTCGACCAGCCCGGTGTCGGCGATGAGCAGCAGGCCGACCCTGCCGTCCGCCCGGGTCAGCAACTCCAGGCGGCGAAGCCGGTTCTCCCGCGACGGGGGGGCAGCCACGACAGCCACGGCCTCGGTCACCTCGGACAGGATCTGCGACGTCGTGTCGAGGGCCTCCTCCAGGGCGTGGAAACCATGCTCGAAGGCACCGTTGATCGCCCGCTGCTGGCCGGCGGGAAGCTCCGGCCAGGCGGACCCGGGCCAGTTGTCGATGAACCAGCGGTATCCCTTGTCCGTCGGGACGCCGCCGGCCGACGCATGGGGCCGGTGGATGTAACCGAGATCCTCGAGCAGGGCCATGTCGTTGCGGATCGTGGCAGCCGAGACCGACCACCCGAGCTTCTCGCTCAGGGCCCTGGAACCGACCGGCTGCCCCACGCGTACGAACTCCCGGACAATCGCCCGAAGAATGGCGCCCTTTCGAATATCCAGCATGAAGATGACTCCTCCGGTGGCAAGTGTAATTTAGCACCCGCCCGTTCCGACTGCTAAAATCCGCGATTCGGTCAGTCCAGCAGCGAGCGGGCCACGTGTGCCCAGAGGAAGAAACCCCTGTCGGCCAAGGCAACCCTCTCGTCGCTGATATCGACCAGTCCGAGACCCTCCGCGTCGCGGAGCTCCCGCTCCCAGCGTACGACCGGATCGACGCCGCAGCGTTCGGCGAACCGCGCTCGGTCCAGGCCCCCGGCGAGGCGGAGCCCGACCACGGCCGCCTCCGCGGCACGCCCGTCGTGCGGGAGGGTCTCCTCGCCCGCGAGCACGTCGGGCGACCGGGCGACGTAGGTCCGCGGGGAGGCAACGTTCCAGGACCGCCGTCCCGCCCGGTGGGCGTGGGCGCCCGCACCGAACCCGAGGTAGTCGGCGCCGGTCCAGTAGCAGAGGTTGTGCCGGGACCAGGCCCCGGGCCGTGCCCAGTTCGAGACCTCGTAGCGGTACAGGCCGGCGCCGGGGAGGAGCTCGGAGGCCAGTTCGTAGCAGTCCGCCTGGTCGTCGTCGTCCGGGGACGCCCGCAGCCCCTTGGCGACCCACGACGCCAGCGGCGTCCGCTCCTCGACCTGCAGGGCATAGGTGGAGACGTGGTCCACCCCCGTTGCCAGCACCCCTTCGAGGCTCGCCCGCCAGCCGGCGAGCGTCTCGCCGGGCGTCCCGAAGATCAGGTCGGCGTTGACGTGCTCGAAGCCCGCCTCGGTGGCCTCCCGCAGGGCTTGCACGGCCCGGGCAGGTGTGTGGGCGCGGCCCAGCCATGCCAGCACCTCCGGGCGCAGCGACTGGACACCGAGGCTGACGCGGGTGAAGCCCGCCTCCAGCAGCCCGTCGAAGCACGCACGGCCGGCCGACTCGGGATTGGCCTCGATCGAGACCTCGGCGCCGGCCGCCACATCGAAACCTTCACGGATGGCCGCCATGACGGTCGCCAGCGCCGCTGCGGAGAGCTCGGTCGGGGTCCCGCCGCCGAAGAACACGGTCTCGACCGCCCCTCCGTCGGCGGCCGCCCGGATCTCGGCCAGCAGAGCCTCGACGTAGGGGGCCTTGAGGTCGTCCATCCCGGCGTGGGCGTTGAAGTCGCAGTAGGGGCAGTGCACAAGGCAGAACGGGATGTGGACGTAGAGGCCTCGTGCCAAACGGGGCGCCGGGGACCTTGGCAGGTCGAGCAGGGCCGGGGCCGCGGGCTTCACGTCTTGTCGTCCAGGCGCAGGGCGGCCATGAACGCCTCCTGGGGGATCTCCACCGAGCCCACCTGCTTCATCCGCCGCTTGCCGGCCTTCTGCTTCTCGAGCAGCTTGCGCTTGCGGCTGATGTCGCCGCCGTAGCACTTGGCCAGGACGTCCTTGCGGCGGGCGCGGATCGTCTCCCGGGCGATGATCCGGGACCCGATCGACGCCTGGACCGCCACGTCGAACATCTGCCGGGGCACCAGCTCCCGCAGCTTATCGACCATCTTCCGGCCGTAGCTGTACGCCCGTTCCTTGTGGACGATGGAGCTGAAGGCGTCGACCGGCTCGCCGTGGAGCAGGATCTCGACCTTGACGAGGTTCTCCGGCCGGTAGCCGACGGGCTCGTAGTCGAGCGAGCCGTAGCCCCGGGTCCGGCTCTTGATCTGGTCGAAGAAGTCCACGATCATCTCCGCCAGCGGCAGGTGGTAGCGGATCTCCACCCGGTCCTGGGAGAGGTAATGCATCTCCTTCATCTCGGCCCGGCGCTCCATGCAGAGCTCCATCAGGGTCCCGAGGAACTCCTTCGGCGTGATGATCATCGCCGCGGCCACCGGCTCCCGGATCTCCAGGATGGCGGCAGGGTCCGGCATCTCGGCGGGGTTGTGGACCGAGATGACCTCGCCGGTCACCCGCACCACCTCGTATGCGACGCTCGGCACGGTGATGAGCAGGTCGAGGTCGAACTCCCGCTCCAGGCGCTCCCGGACGATGTCCATGTGGAGCAGCCCGAGGAACCCGCACCGGAAGCCGAACCCGAGGGCCTGGGACGTCTCGGGCTCGTAGACGAAGGCGGCGTCGTTGAGGCGCAGCTTGTCCAGGGCGTCGCGCAGGTCGGCGTACTGGTCGCCGTCGGTCGGGTAGAGCCCCGCCCAGACCATGGGTTTTGGCTCCCGGTAGCCGTGCAGCGGCTCGTCGGCCGGACGGGCGGCATCGGTGATGGTGTCGCCGACCTTGGCCTCCCTGACGTTCTTCACGCCGGGGATGGCGTAGCCGACGTCGCCCGCCTCCAGCTTCTTGACCGGCATCATGGTGGGGGCGAAGACGCCGACCTCCTCGAGCTCGCAGATGGCGCCCGTCGCCATCATCTTCACCTTCTGCCGGGCCGCCAGCTCCCCGTCCAGGACCCGCACGAAGCTGACGACCCCCCGGTAGTTGTCGTAGGTCGAGTCGAAGATGAGGGCCCGCGGCGGGGCCGTGGGGTCGCCCTTCGGGGGCGGCACCCGGCGGATGACCTCCTCGAGCAGCTCGACGACGCCTTCGCCGGTCTTGCCGGACACCCGGAGCACGCTGTCGGGGGCCACCCCGATCAGGCTGGACAGCTCGGCGGACACCCGGTCGGGGTCGGCGGCGGGCAGGTCGATCTTGTTGACAGCCGGGATGACCTCCAGCCCCGCCTCGATCGCCAGGTAGAGGTTGGCGAGGGTCTGGGCCTCGATGCCCTGGGCGGCGTCGACGAGCAGGATCACCCCATCGCAGGCGGCGAGCGAGCGGGAGACCTCGTAGCTGAAGTCGACGTGGCCGGGCGTGTCGATGAGGTTGAGCTCGTAGACCCTGCCGTCCTTGGCGGGGTAGTGCAGCCGGATCGCCTGGGCCTTGATCGTGATGCCGCGCTCGCGCTCGAGGTCCATCCGGTCGAGGTACTGCTCGCGCATCTCGCGCTCGGGCACCGCCTTGCAGACCTGCAGGATGCGGTCGGCCAGCGTCGACTTCCCGTGGTCCACGTGGGCGATCAGGCTGAATGCCCGGACGAGTGATCGATCCTTCATCTCTCGCGAGAGTACCCTAGCGTTGTTACACTCCCTCGGTTCCCACACTTGGGCACATCCTGAAGTCACGCCCCGGAGTTGATATGGCAAACATCAAGTCGCAGATCAAGCGCATCCGCACCAACGAGGCCGCCCGGAACCGCAACCGCAGTGTCCGCAGCGCCCTGCGCACCTACATCAAGCGCGTCCACGTGGCACTCGACGCCGGGGACCTCGACGAGGCCGAGGTGGCCCTGCGGCGAGCCGGCCAGGAGATCGACAAGGCTGCCTCGAAGGGCGTGATCCACGACAACAGTGCAGCGAACCACAAGTCCCGGCTCGCCAAGCGCGTGTCGGCCGCCCGCTCCCAGCTCTGAGGCTCCGAGCCCCCCGAAGAAACCGACCCGAATACTAGATTGCGCCAAAAGGTGCGCTCGGCGCGCTTTTTGGCGGAAACATCAGCAACATGCACGGCTCCCAGCCCACGAGGAAGAACCAGTCGCCACCGGCTTGGATCACTCGACCCTCGCAAGTCGCGTAGCCCCAAGGCGACAGGTAGAGGGCATCCCAATCCCTCCGTAAGGCTTCCCAGTCCGGAACGACAACTGTGGCGATTCGCTCCTTCACCATCCCCGAGAGCCAGTCTTGCCAGTAGTCCTTCTCGGCGGGTGCGATTGCCTGAGGATACGTTCGACAGATCTGTACCCAGTCCCTCGGTGTCACGATCGACCGCACGCGTGCGGGTATGGCCGGGTCGGCTGTCACTCCGGACCTCCCAGCGCTCCGGGCGGATTTGTTGAGCACTGAAGCGACGAAGGGCTGCGAGTCGGCAGTATCGAGCAGCGACCACTGAAACTGTGTCGGAAGAGTTTCCCAGCCGCTCGACTCCTCCAACCTCGACGCCTGCGTGTCGAGAACAGGAGATGTCGCAATCGACACGGCGGCGAGGTCTGCCTGTTCGGGCGCCGCCTCCCGCCACCAGCGCAGCGTTGCGGATTCGGCGAGCTGCCGGGCCAGCCCTGCAAGGGCAGGACTCTCAGGGGTGGCGAGTGGCACAGAACGAAAGAAGTACCCGTCGATAGAGGCATGGAGGAGGCGCGCAATTTCCGGGGCGTACGGCTTCAGGTCGCTCGACGCCGCAAGCTCCGGGAGTGACCGCCATACCTGATCGAGGAAGTAACGGCCCGGCGGGCTAGACAGCAGGTCGGCGGCCGAGGCACTTATACCGCCCGTATCACTACCCAGCGCGAACTCCTCCTAACAGACCATGGTTCACCACATACCAAAAGAGGCTCAGATCCACAAGGGTATGGGCAACGATCGCCGGGAGGATGGACCTGGTTCGAATGGTCAGCCCCCCCAGGATCACGCCCAGGGTCAAGGCGCCACCAACACCGATCCAACCTGACGGGAGACCCGACCAATGAGGTATTCCGAAGGACAGGGCTTGGAGCAGGATGCACGGCATGAAAGTAAGCCCGGTCGCCAAGAGCCGGTCTAACAGGGCATATCTCCATATGAACTCCTCGACGCTTGCGTTGAGCAGGGCGGCCGCCGGCAAACCGATGGCAAGGGGGATCGGGCTTGGCCATCGGATCGGCGTGACTAGGACTGTGCCGGCGACAGCCGCCATAGTCAGAGCCACTAAAGCCAAAGGGGCTCCGATCAGCAGTCCTATCCCCACCAACTGCCAGACGGGTTTTGGATTGCCAACGGAGAACCGGGTCGTTTTAGCAGTGGTCATGACCTTCCAAGCCAGAATCGGCACGCCAACGACCAAACCCGGCAACGGCCAAAACGCGCTCTGCATGGCAGCACGGACAAGAGGCACAAAACCGATCCACCACAGAGGAGATGGCCCGATCTCGGAAGAGCCCCCAAGCACTAATGCCAGGATTGTCGCCAGTGCAGCCCCCACAGCGGCCGCAACCACCATTGGCGACTCCGGAGAGAGCAGTCCAAACCCTAGGCCGAACGACAAAACGCCCGCGGCAATGAGAATGGGAGTCTCGTCTCCTCGGAGAATCCCCGCATCTGGCTGCTTCATCGTCCTTCCGTAGACTCTACGGAAGTCGCGCATCTCTAGTGCCCGCACGACACAAACAGTGGCTTGGCTGCATAATCGACGACCCTCAGACCCGGCTGGCCGTTGATCTCGACAAGTCGACCACCCGAACGATAGGTGCCAGGTACGCAAGCGCTTGTCGACGTATAAACGGTATAAGTCGTGTTTGGCTTGATAACCAGCAGCCGATGGCTTTCAGTGTGCCACTCCGTCCAACCGGCGCCTGACTTCCTGTCGATGCGGACCTCGACCTGGATGGAGACCGGTGCCTGGTTGCAGCCGTAGCGGGTCTTTGCGATCAGAACCTGGGCAGTCGCGGACCAATGCGCAGACTCGGTATCGGCCGCGCAGACCACGGCCCCCGCTGAGGTAGAGGCACATCCGTAGGTAGCGAGAACGACCACACCCAGCAAGACTGAAACAAGTAACCGCATTGAGCGGATCTCCTCTCCTGACAACCTCACTCGCTGGGCCCAGGCCAAGGGGCTCAGTTACAGCCAACTCTACCTACCGCTAGACATCGGAGAGCACGATAACACATTGTTAGGCATCTATACGGGGTGGACAGATACCGCGCCGGCAGCGACGGCCTCGAGGCGAGAGTCTTGGAGAAGACTTCCTCGGAGAGCCCGGCGGCTTCAGCGTTTAGTGGGATCGCAGCTTCGGCGGGGTGCCCCGCAGGGCGGTGACGGCGACGACCGCACGCTCGAGGGCGAGCTCTTCGGCCTCCTCGCCCGACTTCGTCCGGCGGTCGGCGGTGGCGATGGCCCGGTAGGCCTGGGCGAGGGCCGGGGGTGAGTAGCCGGTCGCCTGCTTCACCAGCTTCTCCGCCCGGAACGGGTGCATGCCGAACTCCTTCGCCACCCTCGCCGGGGGGCCCTCCCCGACCTCCATCATCGAACGGAAGTGGCGGGCCAGGGCGAACAGCAGCGACTGGGGGGCCTCCCCCTGCTCCAGCAGCCGGTGCAGGGCGTGGAGGGCCCCGCCGGTCTGCCCGGTCGCTGCCGCATCCAGGAACCCGAAGACGTTGGCCTGTGCCCGGCCCTGGAACTGGCGGGCGACGTTCTCGGCGCTGACCCGCCCGCCGGGGCCGAGGGCGAGGGACAGCTCCTCCAGGGCCTGAGCGAGCGCCATCCGCTCCTCCCCCACCGCGTCGACCAGGGCGCCCATGGCGTCGCCGGCGATCCGCAGGTCGAGCTGCTTGGCCTTCTCCCGCAGCCAGATGAACAGGTCGTTGCGCTTGCCCTTCCCCGCCTCGACGACGTGGCCGACCTTGCGGACGGCCTCGGCCAGCCCTGACAGCGACCTGCCGGACGTCAGCACGAGCAGGCAGTCGGGGTTGGGGTCCTTCAGGTAGGCGATGAAGCTGCGCTGGACCTCGGCGGAGGCCTCGTCGATCCCACGGACGACGACCGCCCGCCGGCCGCCGAACAGCGACGTGCTCTCCAGGGCCTGCAGGAGCCGTGCCCGGTCGTCGTCGGGCGAGAGGTCCTCGACCGACAGGTGGTCGATCCCGGTGAGGGCCTTGGCGACCGCCTCGGATACGAGGTAGGGGTCGTCGCCGACGACGAGGACGGCGGGGACGGGCGTGGTCATGGCGTCGATCGTATCGCCGGCCGAAGCCCACGGACTCCCCACAGATTTGGGGAACCGGGGCAACACTCAATGGCAGTCGCTACGCTGCGTGGTGACGCTCCAGTACCAGGCAGGGTCCCATCGGATTCTTTGAGTATGGCCCGTTGCTGTACAGCACCTTGTACTCAAAGAATTTTTGAACCCGGCGGGTATCCGGCCAATCCACTCAGCATGTGCGGCCTACTGGCCCCCGATGACCACTCTCCGTGACGGAGGGGCATGTGCGAGGTCCCGAGCAACTCGTGGAGGCGCCGGGAGTTGAACCCGGGTCGGCAACAGCTCTCATCTGGGGCATCTACGGGCGTAGTCTGCTTTTTAGGTTCGGCCCGGCAGTTGCTGCAGACTGGCCTGCTGGTGCCTAGTCCGGCTTAGCTGTCCTCCGAGGTCCACCGGACCGAGAGTCTCGAAGTGATCCTGCTGCACGACGCCCCATCCCGGGCCGCAGGCCCTCCCGGGTGGAACGCCCACCTATCTAGAGGTGGGAAGTCGCTTAGGCAGCGACGTTTACGTTAGTTTTCCAGACAGTTTTACGAGGCACCTGGACCTCGGCCCGCTTCCACCAGACAGGACACTGGCCTCGAAACCATTTCGCCCCCTGGTGACACGCTACAGCTATGCAGTTGTCAAGGCACCCAGTGTACTGCGCCGCTAGCGCCGCCGGCGCATGACCCGGTCGATCTGTAGCTGGGCGTCCCGCTCCTTCAGCGTCTCCCGTTTGTCGTAGGTCTTCTTGCCCTTCGCCAGGCCAAGTTCGATCTTGGCCAGGCCGTGGTTGAAATAGACCTTCAGGGGAACCAGGGTGAGGCCCCGCTCGGCCGTCTTGCCGACGAGGCGCTGGATCTCCTCTTTGTGGAGCAGGAGCTTGCGGTTGCGCGTGGGCTCGTGGCCGGCGTAGCCGGCCTGGGCGTAGGGCCCGATGTGCATGCCGATGAGCCAGGTCTCGCCGTCACGGATGATGGCGAACGATTCCCGCATCGAGGCGGTCCCTCCCCGGAGCGACTTCACTTCGCTCCCCGTGAGCACCATCCCGGCCTCGATGGTTTCGAGGATCTCGTAGTCGTGCCGGGCCTTGGGGTTGGTGGCAACTGCCCCGTTGGCCTTGGCCTTTCCCTTCTTTTTGGACATCTTGTTCCCCAGTTTCTTCCCTACGCCGGGCCGAGCGCGAAACAATCAGAGTACGGCACACGCGGGAGGCTGGAATCGGGTGACGGGGCGGTGCCGCTAGGGGAGCATGTTCAGCGGCTGGACCGGCGTTCCTCCGATGCGGGTCTCGAAATGGAGGTGGGGGCCGGTGCACAGGCCGGTGCAGCCGATGGCGCCGATCTGCTGGCCCCTGGTCACCGCCTGGCCCTGCCGCACCGACAGGGACGACATGTGGGCGTACAAGGTGGCCAGCGCCCCGCCGTGGTCGATGATCACGACGTTGCCGTAGCCCTCCATCAGCCCGGCGGACACGACCTGCCCGGCCTCCGCGGCCTTGACCGGTAGCCCGTAGTCCACGGCGACGTCGATGCCGGTGTGGAACTCGGGCGTGTCGAAGATCGGGTTGGTGCGGGGCCCGAAGGGCGACGAGATCGGCCCGGTGACCGGCCACAGGACCTTGCGGCCTCCCCAGGCGAAGCTCTGGCTGATCTGGCGGGCCCGCAGCATCGTCGTGATGCTCGACGACTCACCCGCGAGGGTGGCCATCGCCTGCACGTAGGTGGCTTTCTGGGCCTCCACCTCCTTCAGGAGTCGCTGCACCTCGGCGACGGCCATCTGGTCCTCGGCGACGGCGGCCGCCAGGGCCTGGCTCGCCTGCGTGACGTTCGCCCGCAGGCCGGTGATCTTCACGGTGTCCGCCTCGACGGCGGCCTTCGCGGCCGCGATGTCCGCCCGGCGCAGGGTCGCCTCACCCTTCTGCTGGCCGAGTTGCGTGTTCAGCTGGTTGAGGGCGGTGAGCTTGGACCGATCGGTCCCGACGACGTTGCCGACAAAATGCAGCCGGGACAGGAAGTCCCGGAAGCTGTGGGCGGACAGGAGCATCCCCAGGTAGGACGCCGGACCCTGCTTGTACATGTCGATCGTGCGGGCCTGCACCTGGCTCTTCAGGTCGGCGGCCTTGGACGTCGTGTCCCCGATGCTCGACTCCAGCCCGACCAGCTGCTGGTCGGTGGCGCTCAACTGCTCGGCATCGGCCGCCCGCCGCGCCTCCGCCTCCTTGATCTGGGTGTTGTAGGCCGCGATCTGGCTCTGGAGCTGCGCCCGCTTGGCAGTCTCGGCCGCGATCTGGGACTTCAACTGGGCAGCCTGGGCGCTCAGCTGCGTGGCCTTGAGCTGGGCGGTACGGAACTGGTCCCAGAGGGCGGCCATCTGGTCGGCGGTCTGGGGACCCGTACCGGTCACGGTGGGCGGGGCGGCCCCGCCGGTGGCGGCGCTCCGGCCCGCCGCCTGGCCCTGCGCCGGCCCGAGGAGGAGCAGAGCGCAGCCCGCGGCGCCCAACCTCAATAGACGACTCAAATGAACGCTCATTGCCTGAGTGATACAAACAATAACTCAGGCACCAACGAGTGTGGGAATTCCCTCCCGAATTACAGGCCCGTAATTAGGAGCGAATTACAGCCTGTTAATTATCGATTTGGAATTACGGGGGTGGAACTCGGGTCAACCGTCCGGGTCGGCGAGCCGCCCTAAACTTCGAGGAAGCGGCGCAGCGCCAGCGTGGACCCGAGGGCACCGACGGACATGCCCACCAGGACCAGCACGAGGAACATCTTGGCGACCGTCGCCGTGGTGACCCCGATCGGCAGGAACGCCAGGAAGCTGCTCAGGCGGTCCAGCCAGAGCATCTTGGCAAGCCAGATCACGCCTGCGGCCACCATCGCCCCGGCGACCGCCTCGACCACGCCCTCGAAGATGAACGGCACGCGGATGAACCAGTTCGTGGCCCCGACGAGCTTCATGACGCCGATTTCACGGCGACGGGCGTAGATGGCGAGCCGGATGGTGTTGGCGATGAGGACGGTCGCTGCGGTCAGCAGCAGGATGGTCATGACGAGGCTGATGGTGCGCAGCAGGGCATTGATCCGGAGCAGCTTCTTCACCGCATCACCGCCGTAGGTGACCGAGTCGATGCCGGCCCTGCCGACGAGCTGGCTGCGCACGGAATCAACCTTGTTCGGGTCGTGCAGCTTGACCCGGAACGAAGCGGGCAGGGCGTTGGGATCGACGTTCGTGATCAGGGTGGGCGATCCGGCGAACATCGTCTTGTATTCCTCGTAGGCCTGCTGCTTGGAGTCGTAGGTGTTGCTCGCCACTTCGGGCATGGCCTTGATGGCCTGGTCAAGCGTGGCCTTCTGCGTGTCGCTGATGTCGTCGCGCAGGAAGACGTTCAGCTCGACCTTGCCCTCCCACTTGCCCACGACGTTGGACACGATGTGGCCGAGCACGATCACCCCGCCCAGCAGGAACAGGCTGACGGCGACGGTGGAGATGGCGGCAACCGTCATGAAGAGGTTTCTCTTCAGGTTGACGACCGCTTCGCCGGCGAAGTACTTGAGACGCAGACCCATGCTTAGGGTTCGCTCCCGTTGGGAGCCTGGGGCCTCACTTGGTGCCGTACCCGTAGACGCCACGCATCTGGTCCCGGACCACCTTGCCGTTCTCCAGTTCGATGACCCGCTTGCGGAACTGGTTCACGACGGCGTGGTCGTGGGTGGCCATCACGACGGTGGTGTCGGCGGCGTTGATGCGGAGGAGCAGCTTCATGATGTCCGCCGAGGTCGAGGGGTCGAGGTTGCCGGTGGGCTCGTCCGCCAGGAGGATCGCCGGGCGGTTGACCATGGCCCGGGCCACCGAGACGCGCTGCTGCTCGCCGCCGGACAGTTCGTCGGGGCGGTTGTTGATCCGGTCGGCCAGGCCGACCAGGTTGAGGATCTCGGGGACCCGCTCACGGATGATGTGGCGGGGCTTGCCGATGACCTCGAGGCCGACCAGGAAAACGAACTCACCCTTGACGATCTCTGCGGAGACGTCACGGAGCGCGACGACCGATTCCTTGTAGACCTTGCTTACGTTCTCGAGCCGGATCATACGCCTGTCCGAAGCCCCCCAGGGCGGCAGCACATCAGGACCACAACGTCAGATGACCACGCTTCGGCTGCTCGAAGGCATCCTAGCAGATGGGTCCCGTCAATAGCCAAATTTGGGGACCTTTCGCCCGACTTTTCACACGATATGAAGTATTCCTAAGTGTTCCTAAGCGAATCTCAAGCCTTCGTTTCCGGGCGACTCCCAACACTTCGCGAGGCACGTCGGCGCAGCTCCGCAGTAATGAATTCGTCGATTTCGCCGTCCAATACAGCATCGACGTTTCCTTCCTCTACTTCCGTCCGATGGTCTTTGACCAACTGGTAGGGAGCGAGCACGTAGGAACGGATCTGGGAGCCGAAACCGATCTCCATCTGCTCGCCCCGCAGCTCGGCCAGCTCCTTGAGGCGCTCCTCCTGGGCCCGCTGAGCGAGGCGTGCGGCAAGGATTTTCATCGCGACCGCCCGGTTCTGGATCTGCGACCGCTCGTTCTGGACGGCGACCTGGATCCCCGTCGGCACGTGGGTGATGCGCACCGCCGAGTCCGTGACGTTGACGTGCTGGCCGCCGGCGCCCTGGGAGCGGTAGGTGTCGATACGCAATTCCTTGGGATCGATCTCGGGGACCTCGTCGTCGGTGATCTCCGGGACGACGTCGACGCTTGCGAACGAGGTGTGCCGGCGCTTGGCGGCGTCGAAGG
>WNEZ01000283.1_pt1 | contig 40934 bp, 58 predicted proteins | sample 5400521 | NCBI WGS metagenome assembly WNEZ01 (sample SAMN13153339, study PRJNA577476) | soil metagenome | isolation source: 120 cm saprolite under Douglas fir tree site 2 hole 1 replicate 1 | place: USA:California | collected 2015-04-18
CGAGCTGGTTGGGAATCGGCTTCCAGTCAGTCATGACGAAGTCAGCTCCTGCCTCGATCACTAACTCCAGGTAGCGCTCGTTCAACATGTACGCGTTACCCGTCAGTGCCGAGGGAGAAAACGTCAGCGCGCCACCCTTGAACCCAACCGCCTCAAACCCTGCGTCACCGAACTTGTTGTCCATGATGCGTAGAATGTTCGTCAACGTGTCCTCGTACATCTCCATCACGGCCTGCGTCGTGAGGATCAACGTCGGGTGATCGTTGCCGATCGAAACGTTGTTATACAGCGTGGTCAGCTCCTTACGGATGCCGTTGGCGCCCACGAACGTCCTGCGGCTGTTGTCCCACCACGTCTGAGTGGTACTGTTGATACCACCTACGGTCAGACCCGCCGTGGTTGACACGAGGTTGCCTAGGCCGTCAAAGTCCAGACCACCGTTACCCGTACCGTCTCCGAAGCCCATCGACTCGAGCTTGTCAATCTTCGACAGCTCAAGGTTCTTGAGCTTTGCACGCACTAGGTTCATGATAGCGTGCTGACCAGCGTTCATGTGATCCTCTGCAAACAACCTGACCACGCTGCCCGCCAGCCACTTCCAGTCGTACTTCGCCGTCGTGATAGGGTCCTGTGGCGTGATGTCCACAACACCACCTGGACCTAGCGTCTTGACGGTAGTGTTCTTGGCGTACATCAGCTGAATGCCAATCCACCTACCACCCGTCTCACGTCGAACGCGTTGTCGGGACGACAACCAGAACCACAACGGCGTCGCCGTGAAGATGTTGTCCACGACTTCGTCGCGCATCAACTGCCACGTCGTGGAGTACAGTGTGTCAAACTGCTCTGTCAGACTTGCTGGAGCAGCCAATTAGATCACCCTTTCTATTCCTTCTCAGTCATGCCCGCTTGACGCCAAGCCTCAAGAAACTTCGACTCGAAACCCTCTGCTGGCTTTCGCTTCATCTGGTTACCACCCACGGGAGGCTCCGAAGGCTTAGCTGGCTTCTTTGGTGCCTTGCTAGCCTTACCCTTAGCTATGAGGTACGCGTCCTCAGCCGTCAACGTAGGATGGTTCCGTGCCAGATTAACCATGTCGTTCCTGAAGTCCCAGAAGTCCGGGTACTTGGCTGACGTCTCGTTGACTTGACGCTGCATCTCGGCAAACTGGACACCCTTCTGCACGGGCTCCACAGTCTGCCGCAGTTCACCACGCATCGTAGCCAAGATGTAGTCCACGAGTTCCTTGTTCGACATGGAGTCCAAGTCAACCTGCTCTTCAGCAGCGCGTTGCACAACCTTTCGTTGTACCTGCTGGTGACCGTCTTGGCCACGACCCGCCACGAACTCTAGGTACGACGGGTCAAGAAGCAGTCGCTCGTACTCAGCGATCCTGTTGTTAGCCGCATCGAGTTTCCCTTGGACCTCTTTCGCCTGATCGTCAGTTTGGGCTTGCTGTTGTTCCTTCGGTTCCTCTTTTTTCTCTTCTGGCATCTCCGCCTCCTCGGCGTCCTACGCTTTGTCAGCTCGCCAGCTCATTGGAAGCGCCACGCTCCCTGAGAAGCTGCTTATAATGTTTCCACGAACGCACTTCGACGGGCTTGTGGGACAAGTGTGGGTGTACAAAGGGAAAAAGCCTGTCTGTTGGGCACTGAACGGTACCGAGAGATATAATTGGTCGCATTAGCCGCAGACAGGCGCAGCAGGCAACGGGCACACCGATATCAACGCGCAGCTCCCGCCTGTGGCCTCGCCTGCACTCCAGGTCTCTGAGCACCGCCACGTTGTTGTCCTCCTCCTGCTCCTGCCTGCAGTACTGCCATTAACATCTGCTGTTGCTGTTGCTTCTGAAATTCTTCCTCGCTGAGCAATAGCTCCGACGGATCGGGGATAATCTCTTTGAACGTCTCCAACACACGTTCACGCAACCTGCGCTGCTTGATCCACGGATCGTTGTTAAACATCTGCAGTGCCTGAATGGCAAGTTGTTGCTCCTGTTGCTTACTCACCGGCAAAGTGGAATCAGGTACCACGGTGACGTCATAGTCACCCTTGATCTGCTCCCCTGTATACTTAATCCACCCGCCCAGGGCAGTCACCTCAATGGTGCGTTGCTGTGTCCAGTTCTGGAAAATGAGCGGGTGCATCTTATCTTGGAAGACCTCTTTGATGAGGTCTGCTACGAGGTCACGACGCTCATCAGAACGCAAGAGACTTGCCTCACGCACAATATTCGCTTCCGTCGCGGTACGACGTGGCACATCAAACTCACCTGACTGGTTGCGGCTGAAGCCGATGACTTCGCGAATGTCCTTGTCAATGATGTCGTCGATGCGGTACAAGTCAGGAGGCACAGTGATGGAGAACTGTGTAAACGCCCCCTGAGCTGGCCCGTTGGTACGCACCAAAGGACCAGGTTTACCTTTCTCTAGTTTGGTAAGCTCCGCTTCGTCAATAATGTTGGTATCAATTAGACCCTTCACGTTCGCAAGACGCTTGGTCTCCATCTCATGCGTGCGGTTCTCATTAAGCTCAATAACCTGCTTGTGAATTTGTTCCACGTCAGAGACACCCCAGAAGTCCTCACCATCGGGATTAAACCGTAGGATACTACCCGGGACGCCGTGGATCTCCATCTGGTGGTCTTCGTTGCGAAGCCACTTGTCATGATCAATAGACAACACATGTACCATACCGTCACGTTTGTCCCAAATCTCGAACATCTCAACAAAATCGCCCGACGCTTCTTTACCAAATAGGTTAGGTGACACTACCCCAGCAGTACCCGTGTCCGGCTTGACGTTCGGCGCGAGACGCGACGTGTTATGGTATATCGGGTCGTGTTTCACATCCTCTAGAGGCCGTATGATACGGAACGCCATCCAGGGCACTTCGTGCTCGTCATAGTACCCCCACGGCACAAGTGCGTCCTGAGGCCGTATCCGTAGGAACCAAGGCGAATCAGGTCGTATGTAATCGTGGTAGGACCACCTACGACGTTGAAGCTCGTCTTCCAGTTCCTGTGGGGCTGCTCCGAGCATCTCTGCCACAGCCTCTGTCGTCTCAGGTGAAGGTGTAGGCAACTCCGTTGCGATCGAATGGTACCCCACCTTGCCCACACCTACATTGACCTGGTACGCGTCGAGGATCATCTGCTTCACTTGCATCTTGAACCCGATGTGGTCAATCAGCCACGAGTCAACGGCCTCCAGCACTTTGGCCATCTGCGAAAACATCGGCTTACGTGCCCGGCACACAATCGTGGGAGACTTGAAGTACAACTGAGGCACGATGGCTCGCCCTACCCCGAACACCTTATTGACACTCACAACCCCAGACGGATAGACGTTGCGGTACCAGTTCCGGTACCGGCGCCACTTCTCCATCCTACCCTGGTGTTCGAGGTAGAGCTTCGCCCTACGAATTTCGCCCTTCCAGTCGTTAAGGTCCATACTCACCCAGTACGGCTAGACGGCGAAGTTCGCGCTCCGCAGCCTCTAGCGATGCCACCGCTAGGGCCAACGTCACGAGCTCGTCCGATGCCCGCTCTTGTCCGGGTGAGCCGCACCGCTCGGCAGCGTCTTCCCGGTCTGCACGTTCACGCCGTCTGATGACTCGTGCTCCTTCGGTGACTCGATTGGGTCGTAAGCGAACTTCCCGCTTCCCTTCGGTGCGTACGTGTCGGCTCCACCTTCACCAGCCATTATGATTCCCTCCTCATCCTTCGGCGCATCGCGCCAGTTGACGTGCGTAGCATCTTAGGTCCCCGGGTCGGACCTTCCGGGTTTGCTACTTGGGAGCCGCCTGACATCAGGCTGCGCTCCAACATCCCCGTCTTGCGGGAGCCTCTCCCCTTCGGCCTTCTTGGCATTCTGCACCTCCTGCAGTTTGAGCTGCAACAGCTCGACCTGTTCCTGCAACGCGGCGTTACTCACCACTAGTTGCCCAATGAACTGTTGTACACGTTCCGTGGCGGTCATCACGGTTCCGTCGCTAGAATCTGAACCGCACCCGTAGCAAATCTTACGGCAAGCTGTCCTTTACCCACGCCATTATCCTTCTGGAATATAAGCATGGAGGTACTTCCAGGTGCTGCGGGGTCCGCCGTGACTTTATGGAGAAAACTTAACATAATAGCGGAATTTATCTCCGTCAATTCTAGCCTTTGAACTCCAGCAAAACGGAAGCCAAAAGTCCCTCCAGAGGTCCCCAACATAAAAGTCAGGTTGTTAGAGCCGGTGAACGTGCGAATCCCAAGGTTGTTCGTGTCATTACCAGCGTCGTTCACGAAGCGGAGCTGCGCGTTGTGTGGGAGCACCAAGTCACCAGCAGAAGCATTAGTCACGATCGTCGTACCTACAGCAACAACTCCAACTGCGGTGATACGCATCTTCTCAGTAAGTAAAGTGTAAAACACAATGGGTGTTACGTCTAACGTACCGATTTCTAGACCACTAGAGGCGCTTATGTCCTCAAGGCGGGTACCCGTGGAAGGCAGTACACGTGACGCAGCCCCAAATATGCCGTTACCACGAGTAAGTGTTGTGCCGTCAAACGTTAAATTCGCTGAGGATTGAAAAGCACTTGCGCCGTTCCCGAATGGTACTCGATTGACGGTAAGGGACGATATTCCTGTACCACCATCTGCCACGGGAATGGGGGTCACTTGAACGGTGAGTGGGCTCGTACCTGCACCTTTCAAGTAAGCACCTGACGCAAGCGTTGCAACACCAGTACCCCCGGAACCTACGACGAGTGGGGTTGCCAACGTGATTCCCGCAAGCACAGGTGACCACCTGACCCACCCCGACCCGGTGCCCTTCCACACGTCTTGAGTATCTGTGGAGAACCACAACTCGTCAGCAAAACCTACAGTGGGGCGAAACGCATCGACTGCAGCAAGCAGGTTAGGACCAGGCCGCATACGTACCTGAGGTGCGTCCTTCTGCTCAGTTGTTGCAATCGTCATTCGGGTTTAGTCTCCACCAACCACTCAGCGACCTCATCCAGTGTCTGTGGTAGGACGAGACGTCCTAGGAAGGGCGGGCGATTCGCTTCTGGGTGCTGGAAGACCCAAGGCCCTTCCGGTTCGCGCCGAAGCTTGAGCTCTTTAGTGATGATTTCCCACGAGAACGGGTTCCAACGCAGTTCCTGCTCGTCCTTGGACGGGTACACCAACATCTGCATGGCATACGCCAACGCGTCCAACATATCGTCGTGTGCCACTGCGGGCCAGCCTCGGAGCTCCGCGAGGAGATCCTCGTGTCTACGGTTCAGCCAGAGACTACCATTTGCAAAGAATTCGTGCAACGCCTGAATGCGCGCCTCTTTGGAGACCTTTGACGACGGCCGCAACTCGACCATGGGTAGGATAACGTCTTCACGTCGCATCGCCTCACGGAAGGGCCACAGCAATGCCTTCTGAAAGACCGCTGTCTCCAGACCTATACGGGACGGTTTCCACAGTTTGTGTACTTCCAGAACTTGATCGATGAGTTCATCGATTCCCCATCGACCACGACGTGCGTCCACAACGTATCGATTCCGATCGACGTCAGCTGCCACGGTAACGATCGCACTAAAGTCTCCATGCTTCTTCTGCGATATCGCTGGGTCAATCGCAGACACACACTTTGTAGCCTTCGGCTCTCCACGGTCGTTCACGAGAGGCCATTGTGTGTAGAACCTGAACCACGTTGGGTCAAATGACCGCGCGTCCTCGTGTACCGGGTCGTTCATGTACTGGCAGGAGAAGATGCGTGGACCTTGCTGCTCTAGTATACGGTCGACCACGTCCATGTTGAAACGTTCTGCCCATATCGGTGTGCCTCCCTGCGTGACACTCTTGTAGTAGGCGGGGAGGAACCACGTCTCGTTCTGGAAGAGGTACGCGATGAAGTCGTCGTACAACCACCTCGTACCGACGATGACTTGCTCACCAACTGCGGGATTAACGAAAAGCGAGGTCGAATACTTATGCCACTCGATGGTTTTTTGCACCAGTTCATTCGTGACGAACCCATCCTCTGGAGCGATCAGGTCGTCCTCGATGATTAGGTCGTAGTGCCGGGACACAACTGTCCCGCCGACTCCTATTGACTCGACGCTTGACTCGGGATACGTCCCCTTACGACGTATCTCAATTTCCGTCTCAGTCCACTTAACCTTGGAGGTATCAGGCACCACCTCGGGGAACAGCCATCTAAGCCTCTCGTTAACGCTGAACACTGAAGAGATTGCTCGAAGCATGTGGGACGCATTCGTAGCCGTCGCATTAGCAACAAGAATGCGGAGCTCAGGGTTAGCACAGAGTCTCCATATGGCGTAACCAATGGTACAGATGGACGTCTTTAGATGTCCACGAGGTAGGACCACTAGCTTGTGCTGCTTGGCCTGCTGCAGGTACTTGCACACACCTCCGTGCAAGACGGGTACCATGTCCTTATACCCAAGGACCATCTTGCAGAACACGTACAAACTACTGAGGGCTTGTTCTCTCAGGTAGCTGCGTAACGCAGTCAATGACGGTTCCGTCGACCGTCTCCTTCTCGCGTAGAACGCCGCGGATCAGTTCCGCAAACTCGGGTGACAACACGTGTTCATGCACTTCGTGAACCACGTCGATGGCCTTAAAGCCCGCTCTGTCCAGCAGGTCGCGGGACGCGTCTAGCGACACCTTCTCGAGGCGCGCGTTGTCTCGAAGGTACACTATACGGTTCAGAGCGGGCTCAGCCTCCTGGGCGAGACGTCCTTGAATGATAGACGTAACCTGCTCAGCCATGGCGTTGCGCATCTTGTCGAACGCGTCCTGAAACGTTGGTTCACGACGCCAGAGATACAACGTCTGTTGGGTGATACCCAGCTTTCTGGCAGTAGCCAGTATAGGCTCGCCCTCAAGCAACGCTCGCATTGCTGCGTAGTGTTTGGCTGTGAGCACCATGGCCAGAGGCCTTTCGCTCTACGTCCATGGTACTACAAAGAACTTCGGTTTTCAAACGTTCTTGGGGTTGAAACCTGGGTAGATTTAGTCGGACGAAGTGGTGGGTGGAGCGTACCCGCATAAGGGGGCCCCCCAGGAGGGAGGTGACCACGATGGACGACAGCGACGCAACGTTCGACGCAGCAGCAGCACTAGAGAGAAGTTTTCCGGTTGACTAGAGCAGTGTGCTGAAGTAGAATGAAGTCAGAAAGGAGGTGATACTCATGTCTGACTTCACCCAGGCCGAACTGGAGAAGGCCGTGACGGCCTACCTGAAGCGCTTGGAGTACAACAAGCGCTGGCAGGAGAAGAACGCCGACAAAGTCGCGGCGTACCGTCACAAGTACAACGTTGCCAAGTGGCAGAAGGAGAAGGCAGCGTTGAAGCAGGCTCGCGAAGCGGGACTGCTGTAACATAACACCAACACGCAGCCTGCACGTCACTGCGTTAACAACGACGTGCACTACATAGACGAGCTACACAATATCCCGCGTCGCGTTGACGTGGTAGGAGTAAGCACCCGTCTGCGTCCCGCGGAGCGTGTACGTCTTGTATGAATCGTTGCTTGCCACACACTTGCATGTGTGGCCATTATTATAGATATGGTAAAAGAAGAAGACGAAGATTCCATATGTATAATAATGGACACACGTGCAGCGGAGTGACACTGCTACGTTTCTTTTGGTTTCTCAGTAATCTTCCTAACAAAATCTTCGTTGCTCCTCCTTACGAGCTCGTCATGCCGTTGAATCATCCCAAGCCACTCATCCGCGTTGCGGGCTAGGAACGCCCACCTCGCTTCACGTTTCATCTGCCTGCGCGCCTCTTTCCTAGCAGGTGACTTGTCGTACCACCTTCTTCGCTGCTTCGCGTTCTGGTACGACGCAGCTGCAGCTTCGTGTGACATCGCCTTTAACATCTCGCTCCAACACTTGTCGCACCACTTGTCAACAACTGCTCTCGGATCACCTTCGCGACAACCTGGGCACATGTGTACCTCCTTGACGTCCATTGTACCTCACCATTGTCTTGTTTTCAATCTTTCATTCGTGTCTCACCCGTAGTCACCAACAGTCACCGCAGGCAGGTTTGGTTTCAGAAGATATTCATAGAAATCTATTTGCAGAAAGAAAGGAAAGGAGGATCCAAGCCAAAAGAACATTTGAAAACCACCTTAGTCTTATGTTATCATGTAAGGGTAGAGAGGAGAGACTATGAACCTCGACGAGACGCTCGCACTCGTGAAGAACCTGGAAACCCGACTTAGGGAACTCCCCCGCCCAACAGACTTGAGCTCCTACACCATCAACTACCTCTGCGCTCAAGCATTCACCGCGGGTGTAGCCATCGGTGCTGAGATTGTGGCAGTCAACTCGACTTTCGAGGAAGCGCTCCAACGCATCGACGCAGTGCTGCACAAGATGGGAGTAAAGATATGAACACGTACGTGCACTCCCTCAAAATCATGAACACACCTGGCACCGAGCCATGGTACCAATGCAAGGTGTGCATGAAGTGGTTCCACAGCGTCATGTCCTCTCACTACGAGCCGTGCACCAAGGAGGTGAGGCGCAGTGCCTGAACTAGAGCAGATGAAGTGCACCATATGTGAGGAGATCAAAACCGTCGAGGAAATCTCTGCCAACGACGGTATGTGCAAATCGTGTGCCGACATCCTAGCGGACCGCAACATAGACGCTGGAGACGAGTCCGACCCAGAAGTGCGCGACGCTGTGAAGCGGTACTTGAAGCGGCGAGAGTACATGGCGAAGTACAACGCACGTCCTGACGTACGAGAGGCTCGCAAAGCATACATGGACTCGAGGCGCGAGAAGGACGCTAAACTGCTCAAGCGAGCGAAGGAGCTGGGACTTATATGAAACGGAAAAACCGCAAGTCCAAAGGTAGGGTCAACAACATGCACGACCTCAACGCCAAGATGCGTCTGCTCAGCAAGCTACGCACCAAGGTGATCAACCTCCACGTCGAAGCGGACAACATGGAGCGAGTTCTCAAAGTGGTGGAGCATGAACTTTAATCCCAAAAGAAAGGTTGACAACCACCTTTCCTCAGGTTATCCTCGTACCATGAGCAAAGTTGAACTCCTCGCCAAGGCGCTCCACGGCACTGTCGTGGAAGACTTCGGCTATCGAGGCATAATCTATGTCGAAGCGAAGAAGGAGTTTGTCCGTTTCCATTCTGCCCACGGGGTACACGTTGTCGCTCGTAACCCCAAGACATGGCGTGTGGTCCGTCCAATGTTCTCGCCAGACGAAGTCAGGCCGTTCCTCGAAGAGGCTGGCGTTCTACCCAAGGTTGGTACCATTGAGACCAAACCACTAGACCGTCTGGCCAAAGCCACGCAGGGTGAAGTGGTGCAGGTGTTCCACACCGGAGGTGGTGTCGTCAAACTGCCATCAGGCACTTGCCTAAGGTACAGCAACATCTCAGGTCTAGACATCGTAGACTACATCGTCTCAAAGTGGAGGGTCATTATCCACGTGATGAGTCGCAACGACGCTCTGAAGCTCCTATTGGAGGACCCTTCAAAGCTCGTTGACAGGCTTGCGGAATTCGGGACGCTCCGCGAACCTATCGTGCAAACGCGTTCCGCTGGAGGTTAGTCATGGCAGTCACCGAGACGGAGTACGAACCCACACAGGAGGAAGTGCAGAAGGCCCTCGAGCGGCTTCGCAAGCAGAAGGCGTACCGCAGGGAGTACCAGGGGAAACGGGCTGAGAAGCTCGCCAGCGACCCGGCACTCGCCGAGAAGCAGCGTGAGGCGCGCCAGAAGTACTTCGAGGAGCACAAGGACGAAATCTACGCGAAGCGGAAGAACTACTACGAGAACAACAAGGAGAAAGTGAAGCTGTACCACGCCAACTACCAGGCGAAGCAGAAGGCCATCATGGACCGCTTGAAGGTACAGGCCAAAGAGGCGGGGATGAAGCTCGAGGAGTACCTCGAGAGCATCGCGTGAACGTCAGAGGCGAAACACGGTATGTGTTTAACCCAAAGGAGAGCACAATGGCCGACTGCACGAAGTGTGGCAAGACGTTCAAGGAAGGCGACACGATCATCGAGCTTCAAAAGGGCACATGGAGCCTCACTGTTGAGGCTCCAGAGGAGGCTGAGGGCGAGTTCATCTTCGAAGAAGTCGTCTCACAACTCCACGAGGACTGCGTCCCAGCCGACGTGGCGCAGGAGGCCTAATGGCAATACCCACGGGCAGCGCCCACTACAAGAGAGGCGAGGTAGAACCCCTGGAGCTGATTGAAGCTCAGGACCTAAACTTTCACCTCGGCTGTGTGGTGAAGTATGCAGTAAGAGCTCACTACTACACCGGCACTCTGCAACCCAGTGACGCTTTGGAAGCAGTAGACAAAGCTATGTGGTACCTACAGAGGTACAAGGAGGTAGTGCTCGGATGGAAAGAAAAGGAACAGTCGCACTCGTAAGTGGGGGTCTCGACTCATGCGTCGCACTAGCATGGGCAGTGGCCTCTCTGGCTGACGTGCGCCTGGCGGTGCAGTTCGACTACGGCCAGACCCACCACAAGGAGTTAGAGCACGCACGTAAGGTGTGCGAACACTACGGCATACCACGCACTATGATCCACGTCAACATGGGACACATCAAGCCCACAGAGGTGGGTCACCTGCTGCGCAGCGAGCTAGACACGCAGCTCGCACACGGCACCGTCGTGGACCAACATGGTGAACACGTCTCCGCGACGTTCGTTCCGGGACGGAACATCATCTTCCTCGCGTACGCAGGCAGCCTGTGTGACTCAGAAGGTTACCGGGGTATCGTCGCGGGCATGAACGCCGTGGACTACAGCGGGTACCCAGACTGCAGACCACAGTTCCTACATGCTATGGAACGAGCCCTTGGACACGGTCTCCGTTGGGGTGTGCAGATCCACACACCTCTGGTGATGCTTAAGAAGTCTGAGATCATCAAGCTCGGCATGGACCTCAAGGCACCGTTGCACTTGACGTGGTCGTGCTACACGGGCAACACGAGGCCGTGTGGTGCATGTCCAAGCTGCCTAGTGCGTGCCAAAGGCTTCAAGGAGGCGGGTGTTGTTGACCCGGCGTTGATATGATCCTTGATCACTCCGCCAGGCAAGTGTGGGACACGTGCAAACGTAAGTACTACTGGACGTACGTCCGTCACCTTGACGCAGGACGTACCGACCCTATGGAGGAGGGTCGTGCCATTCACGAGGGTCTGTACACACTGTACAAGACGGGGTCCTTGGACCAGGCACTCGCTAGTGTGGTCGTAGAACGACCTGAAGGTATGCTACCACAGGAGGAGCAGCACTACGTCGAGATGGAACTCGCGATGCGTGAGCTACTACGAGGGTACGTCCGGGAGTTCATCCCAAAAGAGGAGTTCGAGGTACTTGCCGTGGAAGTACCTCTAGCGATGCAGTTAGCAGAGGACTACCACTACGTCGGTATCGCAGACGCACTCATCAAGGTGCAACCCATTGGAGTACTCGTCCACGAGTACAAGCGAAGCAAACAGATCGCTGCAGACTGGGTTGCACGCTTCCAGATCGACGCTCAATCCACCGGATACGTACAACTCGCACGGGCGAACAACATCGACGCGAGGGGCGCGGTTATAAGTATATTACGCGCAACGAAGTACCCTGAGTACGTGCGCGACACCGTGCTCACTCCAGAGTGGCTCCTAGCTGAGTGGGAAGCGGAGATCCGTAACCTCGTCGCGGAGATCAGCTACAGGTTGAAGGAAGCGTCCAACGGTGACTATCAGCAGTGGTTCCCCAAGAACACCAACGCGTGCTTCCAGTACAACACAGCATGCCCGTTCCGTAAGCTATGCACAGAGTCACCACAGGTACGTGAACAGGCCATCAAGGAAGGTTTCTTCAAACAACGTAAGGACCGCGAGGGAGACATTCTAAGGAGGGCACTTAATGCCAACGTACGGTGAAGCCAAGAATCCGTCAGCGGCGATGCAATTGATTCCCCCAGACGGGCTTGCAAAGCAGCTTGAATGGAACATCCAAAACCTTGAAGAGGCCCTTGCACGCTTCAAGAAGGCAAAGGAGTACCTCCAACAGCACCCTGAGCTGGAGGAAGTACTCACCACGCTAAAGCGTCTATGAAGCACACGACAAGCGGTGAAGCAAAGCACCGGTCAGGGACAACATGGCTCATATACGGTGTTGCGGGCACGGGTAAGACGCCTCTAGCGTCTCTGTTTCCACACCCGTGGTTCTGGGACTTCGAAGCTGGAACGGCTAGCATGATCAAGGACGACATTCTAGTGTCGTCACCCGAGAGCTACGCCGAAGTGGTGGGACTCGTGCAAGCTGCAGTGTCGTCACCACCTGGTAAGGTCACACTTGCTGGAAAGCAGTACAGCTACTGCTCCATCATTGTGGACACTACAGGTGAACTCGCACGTGTGTTCGAAGGTACCAAGATGGGTACCGAGAAGCCTCGAGCCAACTTCGGTGAATGGTATCTCATCGTAGAGCGGTTCCGCAACGTCACACGCGAGCTGCGTAACCTTCGGGACAAGGGCATCAACGTAGTATTCCTTGCACACGAGCAGTACCTGAAGCAGGCTGAGATTGAGGTCATCGCTGGCTTACCGGACCTTCCAGGTAAGGAACTACCTACAGACCTACCGAAGTTGTGCGACATCGTAGGGCACCTGCGGTACCAACAAACCGCCACAGGAACCGTGAGACAGCTAGTGTGCGAACCGTCAGGAGTATTCATTGGCCGCGATCGTCGCGGCATCCTCAAGACACACGTCATTGACCTACACGACAAAGCCGGAACGGAGAAGTTCATCGTCGAGCAGGGCGGAGCCAATCATATCTGCCAAGGAGGGTAACATGGCGGACATCAAAGGAGACCAGGTTCAAGTCAACTTCGAAACCGAAGCGACTTTGTCTGACTGGCCACCAGCCGGTCCACACGCAGCTCGTGTGATGAAGTGTGAGCCGCAAAACGCCAAAGGTGACGGCAGTCCCATGTTGTACTGGGAGTTCGACGTCGTGGCCGATGACGGCAACAAGTACCGCAGAGTGTGGACCAACACCTCGCTGAAGCCGAACGCCCTCTGGCGCTTGCGCGATCTCGTCAACGCATGTGGGATATTCCCAGGCCCGGACGGTTTCAAGCGCAGCGAGATGTTGGGCAAGATGCTACGTATCTGGGTCAAGCACGAGAAGTTCTGCAAGAAGCACAACGCGCAGGACACCTGTGAGGACGCAGCGGTGATGGCTCGTGTCGACGATTACGCGCCACTCGCGTAATTGTGCTGATTGCATGCACTGCAAGGTGAAGCGAGGCGTGCTCGCTTACTGCGCAAAGGGCTTGTGGCAGAAACAAGACGGCAAGCCTAAGTTCATTAGCGCAGCGTTCGTAGCAAAGTCACGCCTCGCACGAGCAGCTGAACGGTGTCCAGAATACGAAAGTGATGACGATGGCGACTAGAGTCTGCAAGACGTTCAGGTTTGAAGCAGCGCACCGCTTGGAAGGCTGGCCCCCTGAACACAAGTGTCACAACATGCATGGACACTCGTACCGGGTAGAGGTTGAAATCGAGGGTAAGGTCAACCCAGAGACCGGGGTAGTCATCGACTTCGGTGTCATTGCTGAGTACTGGAAGAGGGCACTACTTCCAACACTTGACCACAAGTACCTTAACGAAGTGCTTGGTGTCAAGAACTCCACTGCAGAGTACCTCGCAATGTGGATAAGCCGCAAGTTCTCGCAAGACATGGGATACGACGGCAAACTAATGTACGTGAAGCGCGTACGTGTCTACGAAACGGAGGATAGCTACGCTGAGTGGAGCTGAGCTCGACCCCAGGTACGTAGCAGGACTCTTCGACGGAGAAGGATGGATCAGTGTAGCCGTCAACCAGAGTGGCTACACTAACGTCCACATAGGGATAGCTATGAAACACTCAGTAGTGGCAGACGTACACGATAAGTACGGAGGAAGTCTACGCATCAGAAAGGACGGGCTCTACCAAGTTGATCTTCAAGGAAAAAGGGATGCCTTAAGGTTCCTACAAGACATTAAAGGCCACCTGAGGGTAAAAAGACGAGTGGCAGAGCTTGCGGAACAACACCTACTAGGAAGTCTCGAGGAACGTGAACCAGTTGCAGCTAAGATCCTAGCCTTAAACGCGAGGGGAAAAAAGTATGCCGAATGGAGTTGACGGCGACGTCAAGAAGATCACAATCACTATCACAGCGGAGCTGCACCCTCAGGGCATAAAGATGCACATCGACGTGCAACCCACCACTACGTACCCCGACTTCGTGGAAGACATGTGCCTTCGAGCAGGCAGATGGTACGGACGCAAGATCCAAGCTTCGGAGGTACTAACTACCACGATTGCACACCAAGCTGCGCAGCGGGAGCTCAACAAGTTCCCAGGTATCATTAGGCCTTGAACCTCCTCGTCTCCGAAACGTTCTACAGTATCCAGGGTGAAGGTCCTCTCATGGGCACCCCATGCCTGTTCATACGCACGGCGTACTGCAACCTGCACTGCACGTGGTGCGATGCATGGTACACGTGGGATCACAAACGCGCGGACGTGAAGAAGGAGTCCTTCAGTATCCCGGTGGAGGACCTCATCAAGGACGTGAGGCGTCATAGAGTCATTATAATAACCGGAGGTGAGCCGTTACTACAACGCGACGCCTTAGAAGAGCTTATAGGCTGGGCAGGTGCCTACGGTAGACTATGGCAGTTTGAGACGAACGGCACAAGGCCACCGCTACGCACAAACGTTGACATACGCTACGTCGTGTCACCTAAGCTAAGTAACAACGAGGCAGACCCGTTTGGGCGTCGCATCAAGTACGACGTGCTACGTCAGTTCTTGGGACGTACACACTACTTCAAGTTCGTCATCGACCATCCAGAGGACGTGGACGAAGCTGTCCACATAGTGAACTTCCTTGGCCTAGACAACAGGATAGTATGGCTCATGCCACAGGCCGTCGACAGTGACATGCTGTCGCTGAAAGGAGAATGGATAGCAGAGGAGTGTAAGCGTCGAGGATGGATGTACAGTGACCGACTGCATATTCGGTTATACGGTGACCAAAGAGGGACGTAGTGAAAGATCATCTCATCGTTCAAGGCGTTAAGCTCATCCTTCAAGGATTGGAAGTCAACACGAACGACCGCAACTACATCAAAACCCCACACCGCGTCCTCGACGCGTACAAGGAGATGTTTACCCGTCGCACGGAGTTTCCACCAGTATTTGAGGAGAAGTACGATGAAATGGTCGTCATGCGTCATCACACTGCTTGGACTCTATGTCCTCATCATCTCTTGCCTGTGCTACTCGACATATCAGTCGGTTATGTCCCTAATGGAGGTGTTGTCGGTCTATCCAAACTTGCGCGTATCGCGGAAATGCACCTCACAGGTCCCATACTTCAGGAGACAGCGACGAACGGGATCGCTGACGACCTAATAAACAGAATATCACCTCCACCTCTAGGAGCAGGTGTCGTCATAGAAGGAGAACACCTATGCATGAAGATGAGAGGTTTGAGGACAAGCGGCAAGGTGACGACGTCAGCCATGAGGGGCAGCTTGTTGAACAAGCCGGAGACCAGGGCAGAGTTCCTAGCCCTCGTACGCAACTCACCAAGCAGGTAGACCTCATACGTGAGCTTGCACGTGAAGGCGTCTTCCTGGATGGGGACGGATGGAGTCGTATAGACATCCACCTCACACCGAAGGCAGGTCTACTTGTAGAAGCGAAAGCGACAGCCATTGCTTTAGCGAAGCGTCAAGCAGTTAGAGTCTATATCACGGACCTGCATCAACAGACAGGCGAAGTGGTGTGGTGTGACCAGGAATACGTGTCGTTAGACTACGGAGGCACGTACAACGTATGGAAGAGAGCGGAACTAGGCCTACTATGACGCTGCCGACGCGGGAGGAAATCGCCGAGATCGTGGCGAAGGTGTTTACTACGTTACGTCTCGAACCTCAAGGGCGTTGGGATGCGGATGTCGTAGAGTTTGAAACGAAGTCCGCGTCGTTTGAGGAGTTAAGCGGCTGGATCGCCGACGCCCTCCGCGCCGACCTGCAAACGCTCAAGCTGGAAGCGAATGCCTTGCTGACCGCGCGAACAGAATTGAAGAAGAGAGTCACGGACGTTGATTCTCTCTACGACGCCACTTTCAAAAATCTTGAGCAAGTTCGCGCTGACTTGCACGCGTGTGCGGAGGCGCTGACACGAGTACAGACGTTCCTTGATCGTGTAGCCTTCAAGCGCGCATCATTTGAGCAGCTTGACGAAGAATACAAGGCGCTCAGCGTCGCCCTCGCCCGCCCCGGTGTGAGGGACGCCCTGAAGTGATTGACTGCGGCTGTCACCCAGCCAATAAGTGGGGTGCTAACCACGTAGGAGGAGACGGACCATCACCTAGTCAAATCATGCTAATAGGGGAGGGACCAGGAGCCGATGAAGACCAAGCAGGCACACCTTTCGTTGGAGGCGCAGGGAGAATACTTGGAAGGTGGCTTTATGAAGCTGGAGTCTTTCGGGGCGAAGTGCGAGTTGACAACGTCTTCAGTCACCGCCCGCCTGGAAACGAGCTTGCAACTGCTAAACCCGATTACTATTCAGCACACGCCGCCCTTGACCAACGAATCAATATTGTTAATCCTCGAGTCATTGTTGCACTCGGTGAGACAGCGCTTAACTTCTTCGGCCACAGCGGAATCACCAACTGGCGTGGTTCGTGCTTTGAGTGGAAAGGACGGAGAGTAGTTGCAACATTGCACCCAGCCTTCATTATGCGTCAGCAAGGCATGTGGCGCTTCTGCGTCGAGGACATGCGCTTCGCTCTGCGACACGCAGCAACACACTCCATGCCAAAGCCTACGTACACAATCAACCCTTCTCCACAATGGTTAGAAGAGTGGTGCAGGGAGATCCCCCCTGAGGAGGAGGTGAGTCTTGACCTTGAAACCACTATGGACATGGGCACCATCACTCAAGTTTCCCTTGCGTGGCGTCCTCACGAAGCGGTTTGCTTTGACATGGAAGAAGAGTACCTCACAACCCTACTGCGACTGCTCCACAGGCCAATTCGTTGGGTGGGTCAGAACATTATCATGTTCGATTCTTTGCGTCTCGCTGAGTTGGGAGCACCACTCATTACGGTGTTTGCCGATCTCATGCTCGCTCACCACTTACTGGAATCGCCGGCACCTCATGACCTTGGGTTTATCAACGGCTGCCTTGTGCGTGATCCTTTCTACAAGAACGAGATCGTTAGTAATCGACATGTATACGCCTGTAAAGACGCCGACGTCACTCTTCGGTGCTGGCACGTCGCTAAACAACGTCTACAGACGGAGGGAATGCGGGATCTATTTCAGGTTGTGATGAAAGTAGCCCACTACGTACGTGCCATGCACCTACGGGGAGTCCCCGTTGATAAGTCGCTTGTCGCAGAGGAGGCGAAGAAGCTTGGTAAGGAAGCCGAGGAAGTACTCACCAAGATACGGGACGTTACTGGTAACAAGTGGTTCAATCCACGCTCATTCAAGGATTGTCAAGAAGCTCTTTACGCCAAGCTCAAACTCCCAGTTCAATATAACCGTAAAGGACGAGAACGGAAGGTTACTACTGACGATGACGCTCTCGTCAAGCTTGGCAAGCAGCATCCACTCCCAGGACTAATACTCCAATACCGGAGGCCCGCCAATGACCTCTCGAAGTACTTCCGCGTCGAAACGATCAAGGACGGTCGTTGGTACGTCGATTGGCGGATTCATGGAACTGAGACTGGACGTTACGCCGCTTGGTTCCACACTATACCTCCAAGGGCACGTTACGTTGTCCGCCAAGATGGCAAAAAGATTGCGTATGTTGACGCCCAGCAGGGAGAGTTTCGTGTTGCAGCCTGGTGTTCTGACGATCGAGCTGCCAAAGACGTTTGCGAAGCACCCGGTGGAGTTCACGTTGCGAACTCTTGCCTCCTCTTCAAATGCAAGCCAGCCGACGTAACACCAATGCGGAAGTTCTACTCTAAGTTCACTACGTATGGCTGGCTTTACGGACGCCAAGCGGAAAGCATTGAGGAGCAGTACGGAGTACCACGTAAACATGCCCAAGAGATCATAGACGCACTCAACGACACGTACCGCAGGATCGTCATCTGGAAGGCCGAGACAGCATCTCTGGCGCTACGCCAGGGTTGGTTAAAGAACCCATATGGGCGTAAACGTTACTTTGCGGAGGGGTCAGATGGAGACAAAGAACGTGAGGCTTATGCGTTCATCCCACAATCTACCTTACATGACATTACACAACGTGCTCACATTCTGGTGGAGGAAAACATACCTACCACAGAGGTCGAGGTCGTGGCTGACATGCATGATGCCCTCCTACTGGTTGTTGCTCCTATATTTGATCCAACATCGCTCGTGTCCATGGTGTCTAGAGAATACCTTTCAGGACTTGTGATGCCATTTGACTACGACGTCCATAACTGGTGGCACGACAAACGCGCTGAAGAAGACGCAAGAGGGAAAGTGATAGTACAATGATTCACCCTAAAGATATAGGCTGGCTTGCAGCTCTACTCGATGGAGAAGGACACTTTAACCTAAACGGAGGATGTAGCCCACGGTTTACGGTGGCTATGTACGATAGCGACCTCATAGAGAGGGTATGCCGTCTCACCGGAGGTGTTCATAGAAGTAGAACCAACCGGTTGGGGAAGAAAGTTCACTACACGGACTTGAGCGGTGCTCCTGCCATCGAGTGGTGTATGACTCTATACACCCTTATGGGAAGAAGGAGAAAGGCCACGATCCAAGGGCTGATCACTATATGGAAGGAAGCTCCTGGTAAAGGTTGGCGCTTAGGTAAAGGCGCATGAAACTCTCCTTCCAGGTACCCTTTCCCAACCTTGATGACTTCATTGGGGAACAAGACTTTTTCTACGCTCTTGCGCACCTCGTACTCATGGATGATAAGTATCGAGACTTCTTCGTGGGCAGACCTACCATGCTAGACAACGGCCTACATGAGAACGGGTTTCCTATAAAGTCCAGCGACCTCCTAGACGCGTACCACATTATTAAACCTGACGTGCTTATCCCACCGGACTTCTTCTTCGACGCTGAAGGTAGTATTGTAGGTTTCCTAGAGATGGCTAACCTCTTAGGAAGTGTAGAACACCTTTACCCCGTAGTACACGGTAAGTCGTGGAAGGAACTAATGCGTTGCTACGAGACGTACCTCAGCCACAGAGTAAAGGGTGTGTGCTGGCCTTACCGTATTGGCATGGCGCGCACGCTAATGATCCCCAACATGGCCAACAACATCAGACATCACTTCCTGGGAGTAGGTTGGTTCAATGAGCTTGTGGCAATACGCTTCGCACCCAACGCGTCTTTGGACACGGGTAAACCGTTTCGGTACGCACAGGTTGGGCTTCCATGGAGTCACGAGAACGACCTAATGAAGCTACCTAAACTGGATATGGAACTGCAGTGCGATGTACAAGCTGCCAAGGAGAGCATCGCAGGTATGAAGAGGATACTTGACTTTGCTTCCTAGGCTCCGGCCCCACCTACCCAGAACAAGGTTGGGCGTCGCGCCACTCTACCCGGGGGCCGGCATACGCCTATACCAGAACGCTGGGTAGGTGGTTTATGTCTCGGCCACACGAAGTGTTCGAAGAACACGTGCCGTCAAGGGGGTGGATACGTAACTATGTTGAGTGGACAATGGGTTCTGAGTCGCCTATGCCGTATCATTTTTTTGTGGGCACTGCAGTTCTCGGCGCGTCTATGGGGCGCAACGTTTTCTTCAACAAGGGGTACTATAAAGTTTATCCGAATCTACAACTCATGCTCGTTGGACCAACGGGACGAGTCCGTAAGACCTCAGCTATCAATCTCGGCGTGTCGGTCCTGCGGAAACTTAACCTTAACATTGTCTCCGAGAAAACTACCCCCGAGGCCCTAGTTGACGCCGTTGCAGGAGACCAGGGAGTCGACCTCACCACCGGAAGGCTGCTAGCACCAAAGGACTCCCAAGCCGTCATAGTCGCTCCTGAGCTGGCCGTCCTGCTTGGCAAGCAGAAGTACAACGAAGGTATGATTGCCATGCTCACCACGTTGTTCGACTCGCCGGACGAGTGGACGTACCGTACCAAGGGTAGGGGGGAGGTGAAACTTCACAATGTCACTCTCACAATGCTCGGCGCCTCAACACCAGACTGGCTTGTTACTGCAATACCTCAAGACGCCTTTGGAGGAGGCTTCATGTCACGTCTGCTTTTTATTGTCCAAGAGAATACAGACCGCTGTTACCCTATACCTGAGCCACCTCCAGCTTTTGACACCCTCGTCGAGGACCTCCAACGAATCCGAAGTATTACCGGAGAAGCTAAGCTGACCCCAGAGGGGCTAAGCTGGTACAGTCAGTGGTACGCCGCGTCCCGTAAGGACATACCCGAGGACGAGAAGATGGCGGGTTACCACGAACGCAAGCCAGACCACATCCTACGACTCGCTATCATCATGTCCCTGTCAGAACGTAAGACCGTGGTTGACGTAGAGCAGCTCGTGAGGGCGTCCCGCATCTTGACGTTTCTGGAAAAGGAGATGCTCTACACGTTCAAGTGGCTGGGCATGCGCCCTATCGGACAAGACCAGGAACGTATTGTGAGAACACTAAAGGCGTCCGGGGGTAGACTCCAACACAGTGAGCTTCTGCGCAAGTTGATATACTTCATGAACGTAGTGCAGTTTCGAAACGCGATCGAAACACTGAAACAGAGCAACGTCATTACGGAACACGACACACCCACTAGCCACTGGTACGCGCTGACTGAGCTGGCTACTCCCGCCCGCGACTAGGCATAACGAGAGAAACCCCGACAAGGGGGCCCGCCGCATTGATACGGTTTCGCCAGCTCATTCCCGCAATCGACTCAACAAGACTTCGAGCGCGTGTTGGAGGCTTGGCCCCCGACACATGACGGTTTTCCCAACGGCTCGCCCCGTCACATACCATTCACGCGGGGATTCCTTCACCGGCTGTCCTCGGGCGCGTCGACCGCCGGACTTTGTACCCCGTGTAATTAAGAGCGACGCCTTCTCTGAACGTATCACACACTCCAACACGAATCGCCCAATTACGGCCATTTCCTCGTTAGTGATTGTTGCCCACCACCATTACCGCCTGCCAGAAGAAGTGACCCATCAACGCTCCGAGGGCAAACGGTACTAAGGGGTGATACTTGCTCATCCCCCAGATGATCTCCGAGATTGTGTGTCCGCGATGTTGGTACAAGGCGACGACCTCATATATTCCCATCAGAGCGCAAAGGCACGCGAACATCCACGGACGGGCGGTCATGGAGTCTTACTCCCAGTAATAGTGCAGGATCCCCCTGAGACGTTCACACTCGTCATAGGTGTACCACGAGCGAACACGACCGTTCCGGCGTAAGGTGTCCCTATAGATATACACGCAGCTGCAGGGTCTTTCGCTAGCTGGCCTACAAGGTCGCTAACGTTAGTCATGGAACATCCTGCGGTAAGCAGGGCCAGAAGAAGCAGCTTCTTCATGCGTAACTCCTCACCAAGAGTTGTACGAACTCTCTGTCTAGAGGTTTGTACAAACCGTCCTTGTCACGCCACCACCTCTTGCCTAGGTACGGATGGTCACGTCCTAGACGTCGCAGGTCGCAGTGCAGGCCTGGATGCGTCCAGTATGGGTACAATCCGATACCATTCCATGGGTACCGCTCAGCGAACAACCACTGGTCTAAGAGGCTCCAGCTCTTCATGTAGAAATCTACAGCGACCGCCAAGTCGCGCGTTCCTGTGTAGTGCGACGAATCATTCACGTGTCCATCGTCATCCCACGCTACAAGGATGATGAACGGAACACCCGCGTCTTCTCGCATAGAATCAAGCATCATCACAACGTCAGGCGATATCTTGTCTGGGTCCTTGACCCACTCCTCACGTTTGAAGTGTTTAACCTGAGTCCAATCAATCACCGATGTCTCTCCAACGCGTTCAATCGACCCTTGATTTCCGCGAACTCGTCCCTAAACTGCTGGATAATTTCAGTACGTTTGTCTCGGTCAGTGGCAATGTTGGCTGTGAGCTTTTCCACGTTCTCAACCCGTCTCTCAATCTCCGACCTCTTGTTGAGTTCTGACTGAAGTACACCAACGTCACGAAACAATTTGACCATACCACCACCCGCGGACACCAAGCCAGCAGTGAGTACTCCAATGATCACCTTGAGGAAAAGCCCGTTACGGTTGTTAAGTACTCCATTTGGCACTAACGTCTCCTCGGTCTGTGGACCGGTATGTATACTCCTTCTCCGGCAACCTCCGGAGTCGGTGCAGCAGTTACTATCTTCGGAATCAGAGTAGGTACCCCGACTTCAACAAGCAGCTGAACTATTCCAGCAAAAGGCTTCTGGAACAAAACGTTGATTGGTATGGGTGGAATATCAGCTGGTATAACTCGTATGACCCCAGGTCGACCAACCTCAGCAATGTCCTGAACTAGGCCAACAAGTGGACGCTGGAAAAGCGGGTCCAGGTGTGGTGTGGGTGCAGTGACGACAATAATCTGCGGTTGCCCCGCGACCACGGGTGGCTGATCTTTGCCCACCAGCGGATGAAGGAACAACACATCTCGATCTGGCTCTAGACCAAAGAGTATCGTCGAGATAAATTCTGGCAGACTCTCATCTTGTGGTTGATCCGTACCAGTAAGTGGCTTCTGGAATAGGACATTGAACGGAGTAGGAGGAATGTCAGCAATTGGAACCCTAATGATACGTGACAATAAATCACGATCGACAACATCCTGCTGAACACCAATGATTGCCCGCAAGGGTGTTGGTGTAATCGGTAATCGTGAGCCAATAAGCAACGACACGCCGAAACGTGGCTGATCTAGCTGCTCTCCACCTGTCAGGGGTTGGAGGAATAGACCGATAGGAGCAGGAGGAACGTCAGCGACTGGCACACGTATGATTCTAGATGAAACATCAAATATAACTTCTTGGACCGCCACAAGTGGTCTTTGGAACAAAACATTGATCGCAGAGACAATGTCTGCAACAGGGACTCGAACAACATTAGATGGCTGAATAATTACATCAGGTTGAAATACACCTGTAACCGGTCGCTGGAACAGTAAGTTCACCAGCCCTTGCTCGACAATAGACCCAGGTGTAGCAAGGTGCGACGGTGATGGTTCTTCAAGCGCTTGTAGCCGTCCAAAGAGAGGTCTATCAAGTTGAGGTGGCGGTAGATCAGCAGCCGGGACATTGATAAACTTCGATACTAGAGGTGCTTCGTCTACCTTTTCAACGACTGCTACGAGTGGTTTAAGTGGTGTCGGTGCAGCTGGCGCTGCCACAGTCGGGACAAGTATAAGTGTAGAGGCTGCGGCAACTGCTGCAAACTCTCGTGCAATCCCACCAAGTGATCTAAAGAACAGTAATGCAGTTGCGTCTGGATTAGGAAGAAACTGGCTGAGTCTAGGATGCGACTCTAATGTGCTTGCGCCATCGTCACGTGTGACCGGACCTACATTGATGTTGCTGTATACTAACGGACGAGCTTCAAATGGGGTCTCACGCGCTGGAAACCAACGTCTGCCGCGTGGATCACGCCCCGGCTTATGAAGCGGAACAGGCACTTAGAACCCGGTGGAAGTCTTTAGTGACAACGCATAGTTGTGCAGGGTGACGCTGCCTGTAGCTACGGTTTGAGTCCAGTTGAAGTCTAGGATATTGGCCACGGTCATGTCCACGTTCGACCCGATGACTGGTGCCGTGTTGAACGGCAATGTGTTACCACCTGGACCTGGACCTGTGCTTGGTACTGCTGTATTTAATGCGGCTTCCGACAACCAATAACCTAGCCAGAACATGTTTCCGGCATTACCAATTGTCCTGACAATCCCTTCCATATCAAGAATCCACGGTACGTTCGTCTTGGCGACGATATTCAAGGTGATGGCTAACGTGTCCATTACCGCCGTCCCGCCAACACCAAAGCTTAAGTCGAAGCGCGCTGTACCAGGAGTTGTCACCGCACAACTAATGCGTCCTGCTGCACGAATATGAAGCACATCACCAACACGCAATTTGTTGGGTGGGAGTGTATAGAGTCCCTGCTTCCCACCCGCGCCCTGCAGCAAGCTCGCCCTAGCGGCGGCTGTCAATGCGGTGCCATCACCCGAGATGGTTGCTAGCGTTTCCCAATACCCAAGGCTCATATAACCTCTCCTATACCACTGAAACTACTAAGTCGTTGAATACGACGCCATCCACCGTCAACCCATACTGATCCAAAGCTGCTGCAACTACCGCATCGCGTATGCGTGTTCGCCACGTTGGTAAGATTGGATCAAGTATGGAAGAAGTAGCGACGCATGTGAGCGTCACGTAAGATTCAGTGCCATAACCGATCGCAGCAGTAATGCCAACTTGAAAATCGCCATTAGCAGCTTTCTTGATATAGTCCAGATGTTTTATTATTGCTTTCTCAGCCATTTACCACCTCAATGCTGATTGGATGACATGTGCGGCGAACGTGGGATCTGGAGCCCCAGCAGCCTGGACTTGCTGTACATGGATACCTGCTGTGGCCCAACCCGCAGAAGAAGCTAATGTAAAACCGTGGACATTTGACGTGCCGCCTAACGCATATGTCGCGTCGGCAGCCATGTTGCCGACAACGCGGAAAATCTGTGTTTGTGTCTCAGCATTGATCCCTACCTGGGCCGATAAACCAGCGATGGTCGCGCCATTTATATCGCTTGTAACGGTCACTGACGGAGCGGTGCTTGTCCCGTTCGCAGCTGCTGAGTCAGCTACGACGACCGGGGTGGTCTGATTCACACCAGAGAAGTTGATGGCGCCTAGGACAAAATCGCTCACGCCCGTCCAACTTGCCGACAACGTTTTATTCCCGGTGGCCGGGTTTGCCAGGCTGAAAATGATGACGCGCTGAGGCCCAGGCCCCGTGGAAGTAATTTCACTAGTCATACTTTGATTCGCGCCAACGCTATCCCACACAAGCGCTGGCCCTGTTGGCAGTGTCCCGTTGGCGAAACACAGGATTCCAATGAGACACGTGTTGCCATTCGTCCCCACAGTCAGGGTCGTTAGGCTTGCCGATGTCCCGTTTCCACTCGTGTTGTTGGCACCGCTATCGTCTTTCGCGACGCTCATCGTGCGATTCCTGACCGATCAGTCATTAGCGTAAGCGCCGACGATGATGGTGGAAGATCACCCCCGGTGGGGTAAGGGCAGATCCGTATTCGTAGGCTCCCCGACTGTAGGCGACACGCTGCACTAATCGAATATCTTTGTCATAGGGCACCCCCAAGACAATCCCTCCTGTCGCGGCCGGTGAGGTCGAGCCGATATTCAACCCATCTGCGTTGGGGATGTTCCCGTTAAAACCAGTCGGGAGGTTCGTGACTGTGCCGAGGCTTCCACCATTAAACAGTGCATCGGCCACACCACTGCCACTAGCGACGTTACTACTCCCGGCTTCCCAGGTATTGAAATTTGTCTCCCAGTCTGTGACGTTTGAATAGGCGTTCGCGCCACTGATGTTATGCCGTATACGATCGGCCGTAGAGACCGTATCACCCGTGGTTTTGAAAAAGAGGTTGTTTTGGAACACATTGCCATTACTGGTATCGTCTTTCATATAGACGAACATATCTGCGGCTTGCCCGCTCCCACCGGCCATATAGTAAATCAGGTTATTTTTAAACTCGTTCCGCAGGAGTCTGGGGATTGAAAAGGGGGCCACGCCATTGTCAAACAAGGCCAGCGCGACCTCATCGTTGCTCCCGTGATACCCACCCCCATTCATCCCGATGCCATAAATCGTATTACTGTAGAACTTGTTGTCATCTCCCGACAACACCCCGAGCCCGGCGTTGCATTTGTAAAAAAGATTGTTATAGATGGCACAACGTGACCCTTCATCGACCTTGAGCCCGTACCCTGGATTCGGGCTATTGGGGATCGTCCCATCTTGCGTCTGATAGACGATGTTGCTGTAGAACGAGTCGTCATCACTCGTCAGGACCACCCCATGAACCGCGGCGTTGTGTAGCGTGTTGAAACGAATCGTGTTGTGGTTCGAATCCTTGGTGCCACGCGTCAAACCACCGAAGTTTTCGATCAGTTTATCGGTGCAATTGTAAATCTCGTTGTACTCGTAGGTATGTGTGGAACCGTGGTTATTCTCGATTCCATAGCCGATGACGTAGGGCGCGGACCAGTTGACATTGTGAATCAGGCAGTATCGAACACGGTTGTTATCTGCCACACCTGCAGCGTTCTCGTAGTCCACGGCCGCAGCGTTCGCGGTTGGAGCGCCGATATTACGAATCTCCAGCCCTTCGATGTCGACCCACGACTTGCCGTTGACCAAAAAGCCGAACTTCCGTGTGACCTGTCCGTCGATAATCCCTCTCCCAGCACCATACGCCGGGGTCGCGCGATCGCCAGACAAGAACGTAATCCTATTGCTCGACGTGCCGCTGGCATTCACGTCGATCTCGCCGTTATATTGCACGCCTCCCTTGAAGATGACGGTGTCACCAGCAGCAAGCGTGATGGCGGCGTTGAGCGTCGCATTCGCATCCCCAGGAGAGTGCTGCCAAGGGGCTGACGAAGATAGACCACTGTTGGAGTCGCTTCCGCCGACGAAATCAACGAAATACGTCGCCATTACTCATCCAACGCGCAAGACCTTCTTCGGACACTCCCAACACTTCGCCCCGCCGCAGTGTGGCCCACCACAGTAGTGACACCACCCTCGACGGGTGCCGGACCCAGGTACCACGTACCAGAACACGCCGCAGTGTCGGCACCGCAAGAGATCACGTTCGCGCGTGGTCTTGCCTCCAGGCGCGAACGCACGCTCATTGCCATCAGGATTCTTAACAGTCCATCGACCACTTCTACCCACAGTGCTCTAGCGGCAAGTCATAAAGCTTACCTTGTTGATACTGCGTCTTGCGGAGTACAAGCAGCTTGATCTCCAAAATCGTGCCAGGACCGTGCTCTGACGTCACGGCAGCTAGATGAACCTCGAACGCCCGCGACGGTGTAGACTGCCCATCAGTGTCGGTATAACCTGCCGTCGTAGCGGAGACCTGTGTGCAATGGAATTGCATTCTACGTTACTCGTCCCACACGATGTCCGCTTGCACTGCCTGTCCAGTTCCGTTCTCGACGAGAACGCCAACACCGTTGGTCACAGCGACAGGTGGGGTGATCCCTTGCTCACCGAACGTCCAGATGACTCCTGCGCCCACCGCTGCACCAAGCGATGCACGATAACCGAGATCGCCACCTAGCGTTGGGGCAACAGTATGAGTGGTGAATGCTGTTGCTGATGCGGCAGCAGCACCATCCCGATACTTTGTCCTCGTCAGAGCCGCACCTTGTGTGCCTGCGGACGTCAGATAGATCAGCTTCAGGGCAACAGCGGTGCTCGTAGTGTTCGTGAGCCCACACTCACGAATCACCGGGCTGACCGCCGCAGCAGAATACACTGAGATGCTAGGCAGAGTCGTTGATCCTGCACCTGTCAAGACACCGGTTGCATAGCGTGCCATTACACTTCTCCTTTCAGTTAAGCTTCTGCCAGCTTCGCCAACATCTTATCCCTGTTGTCCTTTGCCACCTGCAACTGTTGTTCCATTCGAGTCACGTCGTTCTTCAGGCCTTCAATCACCCCCGTGTACTTGACTTGTGCATCAGTTGCCCTTGTAGCCCACTCATCAATGGCGGCCTGAGCAACAGCCTTAGCCGCGTCGGTAGCACTACGAGCGTCCTGTATGCTCTTGTTCGTTTCCTCAGTGACCCTACGTAGCTCAGTAGCGAGAAACGTTTGCCGGTCAGTCAGAGCCCTGTCTAGTTTCTCGAGTTCAGTTTTCCTATCACTGATTGAAGCATCCAGGTCTGCTTTCACCTTCTGTGCTTCAACTACAGCCTGCTTTGAGTTTCTCGCGGTCGTTATCACGTCCTTTAGCTTCGCGAAAGCGACGTAGTGGTTTTCCAACTGTTCCGCGATGCTGAACGCTTCACTCTCATCCATTAACCCCTCCTACAACTTGAACTGCGGCTTGCACACCACTACTACGGTCAATGACGTTGTACCATCTCCTGCAGTCACGTGAGGATAAATGAGCAACGGGTTCTCAAGGATCTGCTTCAACCCTGCAGCCGTGAACGTCAAAGCGTTGGCCTGAGGGTCCCTCAAGATGATGTCCGCACCCGTAACGATCGGAGACGTGTTGGTGCCTTTCAGTGAAACACTACCACCTACTCCGAAGGTACCAGTCACGTGGAAGCATTTCTCTGACTGCCACGGGATCTCCTGCCCATCCCCGTTATCGCCGTTCAGGAGACCTGACCACGTGATCACCACAACTCCGTTGGCCCTTGTTGTGACAACTGCGCTCCTAGTCGCCATCAGACACCCCTCTCAGGAGTTCTGGCACCTCACGTATTGCCCTTTCGCCTATGTCCAAACGGTACTGTACATCAGGTACTAGTACCTTTCTAACGCGTTCGTACACAACCTTGCGTGACTCAGTCACCGTAGGTCCCACAGCAGTCATTATTCCTACAATCCCGTCGTTACCTGCAGTTACAAGGTCGCCATCCCCGTCAAGCATCACGTCGCCGAGGTGGAAGTGCTTCATCAAGTTGTCAGGCATCCTAATAGGCGTACCCTGCTCCTCAGCAAGTTCCTCCACGTTGTCACCAGGATGAGGTGGTACCGTCATCGTAACACCCGTTGCGAAGCCAAAGTTCACTTTGAACTGCTTCGCTTGACCCCTCGCAACGTCGCTAAACATCCTTCCAATCTCCATGTCCAATAGTTCCACCATAGTCTGAATCGCGTCATAGCCAAGACGCGGAGTAAACTCCAAAGCAAACCCACCTTTGGTGTTAACATCCAAAGGCCCTCTGTAGTCGACACGACGCAGGTAATTGGTGAGCTTAAGAAGAGTATCCTTAGCGAGCTTGGGTCGCGCGTGCCTGTAGAAGAACACGACGTTGCCCATACACCCAGTGTTTGGACCGAGACCACCGGTGAGAAATCGCTTTTCCTCCAAAGTGGAGTTAATCGAATGAAACACCCAGTCTTGACCATTGAACCACCCCTCAATGCTGACTTCTAGACCTTCGACTTTTTCCTGTAACTCGAAGTCCAAATCCTCTCCTACGGCTCGTGCAACACGTTCCATGTCCTTGACTAGTTCCTCGTTACTGTCAGCTACAACCGTCAACGCCGCAGGAATGTCCTTCCCGTGTGGCTTGAACACCAACGGTTTGCCGTGGTGCTGCGCAAACTCAATACCCTCCTTAATGTTAGTGAACCCAGCTGTAGGTGGCACCTTAATGCCAGAGGCTGCCATCAGTCGAGTGGCGAAAAGACGATCATGCTCCAAAGCATCGTTGAAAGTGCCGCCGCAACAAACAGCAAATCCGCGCCGACGAAGCTCGTCTGCTTTCTTTCCAGCTCCGGTGAAATCGAACACAACAACGCTATCGTCGTCAACACGAACAGACTCAACCAGAGGAACAAGGCCTTCACCTACCCTTCCTCGGGACTTCCTGTTGACCTCTTCCTGGTAGAACTTAACCTCGTTGCCCTCAGCTTGTATACGCTGCGCCAAGCTCAACGAGAACCCCTTGACGCTGTAGAAGAAGAACTTCATCCCATCAACATCTGCAGTAGTGGTAGCATTTGCATACCCGTTTGTACACCTTGGCCAAGACCACCTTGCTGTTGGGGCTGCTGTTGAGGTTGCTGCTGTTGTTGTCCTAACTGTGTTTTCAACCACATCAACAGGCGTTGTCTTCGGCGTTCCTCTTCACCCTGCCTCGCTTGGTCAGCAGCACCTGCTCCGCCGCTTCTGCCAAGAGACTCCACAGGCATTCCTGCCATTAGGACCTCAGCGAGACCTCCCATGTCACCATTCATGTCGTCACCTCGCCGCTGGCAAAGGCATCTGCTGCCTCGTGATTAACTCGCGTTCCGCAAGCTCTCGTGGCAACCCACGTACAGCGCGTTGAGCAGGAGTCTGCATTCTCTCCTGCATATGACGTTGTAGGTCCTGTGGAGTAATCTGCTGTCCCCACTTCTTCATGAACCCAACTGCAGCTGACTGGTCACCATTCAACAACGAGTCAACAGCGTCACGCTTCTCGAGACGATACTCCTGTGACATATTGAAGAGCGTCCTCGACAACGTCCTCGTATTGTACGCAGCTGTGGGTGGTAGACCTACCACGTTGAGTACCTCACCGAAGGGCGTCGTCTCGTACATGAACCTGCCACGTTGGTCAACGGCGTACCTACGTTCAATGTTCTCGAAGCTCCTCTTCGCCTTACCACCAAACCTGTACTGTGGAATGAGCGTTGTACCAATAGAATCCTTCAACCTACCCCACGCCTTTTCACCTTCATCCGTGGTACGTCCCGACACAGTGTTCGACAAGTCACTCAAGAACTTGTAGAACGGCAACCCAAAGATGTCTCTTACAATGTGTTGCGTAAAGAACCTACGCGTGTCTACGCCAACCATATCTGTCAAATACGGTATACCTAACCAGAACCCCGTAAACGCCGCAAACCTTAGTAACCTCGAAGGCTCGTGCTTCAAAATAGCGTCTGAGAAACCGCGACGCATCTGGTTCACATAAAACTGCGTAATGTGCCCTGGGAACGACAACAACATAGTGGACAGCCGGCCCAGAGGGTTACGCCCCAACGCGAAGAGGAGAGGCGCCATCGACCCTGGACTAAAGCCACGTTCAACACGGAACGCCGCTTCCAAAGCCTTCATCTGTGCCTGGGACATCATCAAGTCAGGGAAAATCTTGCTCTGTGCAGAAAATCCCGCTCTCAGGACTTTGTCCGAGCTTGCACCACGTGCTATGGCCTCTTCCATAGCCGCAATACCCGTAATCCCCCTAGTGACATTCTCAGCAAACTGGTGTGGCGACAGCACTACCTGGGTGAGCTTCCTGTCCCACTCGAGTGCCTTCTGCTGCCAACCACGTTCTGCACGAACACCCGGCCCGTACACTCTCCCAAACTCCGTGAAAATGCCAGGAACGTCGACACCCGTAGCACCCTTCTGGATGTACTTTGCCAACGGCCCCGCCAACCTGCCAGTCTCCATCCATGTGCTCAACATCTGGTTTGCGTGCAACAACGCAGTGTCAGGACCTAGAGCACCCCTAAACCACGCGTTCCGCATGATCTGTGCTGCAGCATTAATGTCCGGTAGACCAAACATCTCGTGCCCGAGCTTAACGTTGACCCACTCAACCATCTGCTGCATCGTTCTATCAGCCCACATTGGACGATGCGTGATCGCGTTGTTAAGCTGCATCTCCAAGAAGCCACGTTCCGTGAACGGGTTCTTAGCACCTGGAAGAGACTTCACAAGCGGATCGTACTTGTTCAGCACAGGCACCATCTGTAGCTTGAACTCCGTGTCCGTGACAAACTTCTCCAACATCTGGAAGAAGTCCTTGTTGTGCTCAAGCTTCGCCTTCGGCAGTACAAACTGTGTGTACGTCTCGTTCGGCAACGCGTCTCGTAGGAACCTAGGTACCCCTTCAGGTGACGTTACCACGTCACTCATGTCAAACACTTCATTCCTAACGGCACGAAACGTCTGTGCCGGCACCTTCCCCCTCTCAGGGAACCTCATAAACACGTCACGGAACCTCGCAAACTGCTTCGGATCTAGCTTTGCACGTAACGTGGGATCGAGCATCTCGTACCGCTGCGCGTCCATGAAGTGTTGGCGGAATGCTGCCCACACAGCGTCCATGTCTGTTGGGTATTTCGCCGCGTTGGCAAAGCTCTGCGAGTCCTTTAGGAAGCCCTGCGCTCTAGCACGTTGCTCATAGTCCGTCAACAGCGCGTTGAACTGTCGCAGGAACTGACGCTCATTGTCGTTAGCTGGCCTAGCCGTACCCTGTCTCAAAGACAACGCTCGCGCAGACGCAGGTGTATTTTTACCACCACCTACCAGCCTTTCAAGGCCTTGTACGTACTCCTGCACCTTTGGCATCCGTTCCGCGTATGCCGTTTCAGCGTTGATCAAGTCACGAGTCGCTTGTCTAATCAGAGGAGACCCACTGTTAGCACCTCCAGCCATTGGGTTGGCAATACGTATCCGTCCTTCAGCTGGCCTCTCAGGACTCATCCTGTTGGCAAGACTTACAAGAGACCGCGGGTACTCAAACCTACCACCTGCCCCGCCAGCAATAGGCTTGTAGTCCCTCAAGAACTGCTCAACCTGTGGCTCAGGAATACCAAACATCCTACCTAGGAACCTGTGCTCCTCTGGCGTGACTGCGTCGTTACCCTTCTGCAACACTCTGTTATGCAACGCTATTGCGCGTCCAATGTCGGGTGTCACCGTAGGTGCAACACCACCTTCTCGACCTGGCGCTTCTGCACTATAGAACATCACTTCATATCCACCGTCCGGTGTCCGAAACATACGTGCACCAAAACCTTTGGCACGTGCTGCGGAAAACACTTGCATGGCCTCAGGCCTGGATGCCAGGTCTTCAACCGTGCCGACCTGTGCACCTTCTCTCAGGTCGATAGGCCTTACAAGTTGCGTCTGTTCTGTCTTCGGAAGCTCACTCGTCCGTACCTCAAGAGGTGCAGCACGTTGCATCAACACGCCTTGCTTCTGCAGATTGATGCGCTGTTCCTTAGTCAACTGCTTACCCTGTGCAACAGCTTCGAACGCTGACTCACCCGTAGCTGGGGACTTTATCTCTACAGGCTGCTTCGGAGCATCACGCGTCGTTAGCAAGTACGAATGAGCCTCCCGAAGGGACTCAAAGTCACGTACCTTACCGCCATTACCGATCAGACGAACAACGCTCTTCTCGCCAACCTTCTTGACCTGCAACTCGAGACCCTTATCCTCAGCAAACCTACGCAGTAGGCCAATCTTAGGGAACGGCGCCTCCGGAGGTTTTTCGGGAAATCGTACCGCGGTCATAGTTTCTCGGAAGTATTTGCTAAGCTCCTCTGGACTCATCGTTTCAACAAGAGGAGTTGATATAAACCTTCCACCTGAAGGCGTCTCTGGTTCACGTGGTCGGCCAGGAAGGCCCGTCACTTCACCCTCGGCACGACGGAACCGACGTAGTTCCACTGCAGCCTCGAGCATCATCTTGTCAAGAGGCATCTTCTCTACTTCCTGCAAGGCGCGCTCACGCGGAATGTTCCTTCGCATCAACGCTTGTACGGCCACGACCTTAGCTTGGTCTGGAGTGAATGTAGCACGTGGTTCACGCTCCGTAGGAGGCGCTGTCTCTTCCAGAATACTGCGAGCAGCAGCAGCGAGCCTACGACGTACCGGTTCATCCACAAGGCTAACATCTGGCAACTCACCTGTGGGTGTCCCACCACGCAGCGCCTGCGTCAGCTTCGCAGTCTGCTGTTCACGTACAATCTGCTCAGAACGTTCCACAACCTCGCGAGGTGCTGTACCAGCAACAGGCTTACCGCGACGGAACTTTAGGAGACCTCGCTGTACTAGCTCCGTAACGTCAGGAAGCTCCGCCAAGTCCTGTTGTTTCTCCAAGTTGGCGGCGACCGTCGCAGCTTTATCCGCAGGCGTTTCTGTTGCGATAGGACCTCGTGGAGACTGAGCAACAACCGTGACAGGCCCTTCCGGCGTAGACACTTTTGAGCCAATAGCGGAGACAGGCTCATCCGGAGGAGAAGGAGGCACAACCTCCGGTTCGGTCGTGAGCCTGTCTCCGCGTCTTACAATTCGTCGCATAGCAGCTTCACCCACACGCTGCTCACGCATCATAGCCTGCGTGCCAAGCTCAGCAGCAGGCGTTACACGTGGCATGCCACCAAATGGCAAACTGAGCGCAGTCTCCCCAATTGCCCTTACGACGGGATCGCCCTGTAACACACGAGGCAACATAGGCTCGATACCACGTCGGAACGTCGGCTCCACCACAGCGGTCACAGGTGCAAATGCACCACGCACTGGTGCTATCACTGACATGGCTCCGCCAAGAGCGCGTTCTAACGCAGACGCTCCTGGTCGGAAGATTTGTTTAATACCCTCAGTGAACTGCTGAGGTGCCTCACGAATCTCCCTACCAAACGTCGACGCAGTCTCGAGAGCTGCCTCAGAGAGGCCACGCATCAAACCACCTGGCGACAAATCCGCCTCGCTGCGAGGTTGCCATGTACGCATCGCCATACGAGACTCTTCAGGTGAAACCGTCGTCTGACGTTGGAACTGACGCATTTGCTCAACGTCAGGTATAGGACTACGATCACCTGGCCTACGGATAGGTGAAGGTCTACCCTTCAAGTACGCATCGACGGCTTCCCCAGTATGCCCAGACTCTCGCAGGAATTTCGCACGCCCCGCCACCCCACTGAGGATTTCTTGGTCAGAGAAACCCTGCTGACGGAGCGTACGAATCTCGAACGACATTCCAGGGAAGTCTTCTTCGAGAGACACTATCTCTCCATTCCCGGCATGCCACTTGGTGCAGGAGCCCTGAAGCCCCTACCCTGCTCCTGACTAGGCGACGACATTGGGCCCATCACACCTTGCATCTGTGCCTCGCGGAGCAGCTGTTGAAACTCAGGCAACTGATGCAGGTCTTCAAACCCAAGGGCGAGGTTCTTCAACATTGTCTGAAAGTCCTGTTGTTCCTGAGCACGCGATGACTCTTCCATGAACTTCCCGAATTCCTCGTCGCCAAACCGAGACTTCATCATGTTGATCATGAACGCGTTCTGGCTCTTCTTGTTGTGATGCTCCTGCATTGCATTTCCTAGGTGCTGTCGAAAGTCGTTCAGCCTCTTCTGCAACACTCTGCCACGTAGACCTTGCAGCTGCTGCATAACACCAGGAATAGCTTCCTTGCGAGTACCTTGCGCTCCTAGGAACTGCTCCATCAGCTCAGGTGGAATCTCCTGCTCGCCAAACTGCCCTTGGAGCTGAAGTACACCAGGCAAAGCCGCGCCTGTAGGGTTCTCTCTCTCAGCCTTGCGTTGGCGGAGCTGTTCCATGAAACGCATGATCTGCTGCGTTTGTTGGATCCCTGACCCTAGGTCGAACCCACCTCGTCCGCCGTTAGGCATTTATCACCTCACGTCAACAACGCGAACATTAAGAGCGGGAGTAGTGAACCGACGGCTGATCCCGCCTCCGCCCCTGCCGTAGGTCCTGACGTTCCACCACCCCGTGTAAACTGTGTTGTGCTTGGAGGTGCGAACGGCACATTGAAGATCGGATTATTCGCGCCACCCATTAGTATCTGCGCAAGGGAAATAGGTGTCTGAGCACGTTGAACCGCAAGCCCCCTCTCCTGGCCTTCCAAGCCTGCCTGGGCTTGAGGCCCTGCTAGAGCAAACTGGAAGGCTTGAGACAAGCCAGGGATGGCTGCACCATACCTTGCCGCCGCACCTCTCTGCAACTCACTCGTGGCAGCCCTTCCAAACTCCCTCGTAGCACGCGTCGTCAGATCCTGCTCGGCACTGCCACCAGGTGCACCTGCACGTATCGCTGCGCTGGAAATACCTGGCAGCACCGTCTCACTGAACGACTGTTCCAACGGAGAGATGATCGACCTCGGAGTAGAGCTGAGAAGGTCAGCACCTCCCGCACCTAGAATACCTGCAAGAGGTCCTCCTGCAGCTCCTATTTGTCCCGGTAGTGCTCGTTCCGCTTGCCCTGTTTGCAACGCGCCAAGTAGTGGATTCTGCGCACCTGCCACGGCCTGCTGTAGCATCGGAACGGCCTGCTGCTCTGTACCAAACTGGAGTTGGGCTTCACCTACTTCAACGGGCGTCAACTGTCGTATCAGCTCTTCCTGGGCAGGGGAGATGTTCTGGTTAGTCACCGTGCTTCCACGTTGACTTGACTGACTACCACCGCCGAAGAAGCCACCCATTACAGTTTCTTATGGAAGACCATTCGGAACGGCCTAAGGCCAGTAAGTCTCATGTACGCCTTCAACTTCGTCCATGGACCATTCTCGTCCAAGAAGCTGACGATCGCCTCACACCCACGTGCTTCAGCCCACTGCTCCACGACACGCTGCGCCGTACGAGGTGAATAGTGGTCAGGGTTTTGTACCCAGACTAGCACGCAAATTTTGCCAAAAAAGTCGTGCTCGAGCACGGACGCGATCATACAGCTTCGACCGTACTTCAGGATGAGCGTCTCCGGGTCGTTGAAGTGTTTCATCACGTACTTCTGAGCCACGTCGTTGTTCGGAAGGCATTCCATCAACAACGCCTGCAGGGAGTCCAGCGTCTGAACACGCTCGATGTGCAGCTCGGAACCCGAGGGTGAGCTCTCCTTCGTCTCCACAACGTTGGCAACGTCCATACTCTGGTACCCCCTTCAACCTCTCTCCAAGCTCTTCGCTTGTGAGCTCACGAACGACGTTAACCCCCTGCTGGTTCAAAGCTCGCAATGAACCCATCCAACCTGAACGCTGAAGGCGATTCAGCAGCGAACACGAACCACTTACCCCTAATCGGCTTCGTTGGCACGTACCCTCTCACACCCCTCGTAAACGGTCCCTGAAAGGGAAACGGTCCTGTTGGGTTGTCACTCGTACCAATGAACCAGTTGACGCTCGGAGCGCCTGCTTCGCTACCAAAAGGTTGAATACTCGTGCACACAGCCTCGCGTACAGGTGGCTTAAACAACTGCTGTCCAGGATCTACGGACCTCGTCTCAACTCTGCCCGTAAACGGCGTCCCGTCCTCGAGCGCAATCAATGGATCCAGCTCGTACACCGTCACGAGTTGGTTCCCAAACAGATTTACAGGAAACGCAGCAATGTTGGCTGCTGAATCCCATGCACCAGACTGTTGGTCCCACGTACCCGTTGCGCTGTCCCACGACCTATTACTTCGACGTTCAAACACGCCACCTGCAGTCAACTTCCTATTCCTGATAGGACCACTCCACGCACCTGTGGTGAGATTCCAGAACCACCACGTATCAGGGATTCCCCCACCTGACGTTGACGGCATAATCAACATCATCTCATTTCGTGGCTCACTCAACATGATCACGGAACGGCTAAGATTAGCCGGGTCGGTCGACTCAAATATCTCATCCCGAATCTGATCACCAATAGGCTCAACGTCAATCCCGTTAAAGATGTACACGTTGTCGTTCCCTAGAAACACATGCTTCTGATCCAAATTCAACAACGCACCCTCTGCCGCAAGACCTACCCCGTCAATCACCTGGCGCTGAGCCATAAAGAAGGGAGATCCCACAAAGGTAACCAGATGAATGGCACGCTCACGGTACGCTGCCAAATACGTGCTCAGTGGATGTAACGAAACTCCATGGGACGCTCCCTGAAACAGAGTTAGAAACCCAGCTTCGCCTCCGGCATATACCTCAGGTACGCCATTATCACTCCACCTCAACATACGGGGCTTTGCCGTACCTGCCTCAGTACGGTTAAGGTGCATCAGGTGATTCTGGAACGCTGCCACACTCTTCGAGAAATGATCCCCAGCGTCAAAGGGACTCCCCGCCAACTTAGTTAACCTGTTCGCAGTGTTACCATCCCACTTGTGGACAGGATCCTTCTTACTGTTCGTAACAACGTAGAACAGATCCCCACCTGGGTTAACAACCACGTCCGCCTGGAACCCATCATCTAACCCACCCGTGTAGTCAACGTCCACGGCTGCAACCTGCCTAGTGATGTCAACCCACGTTGTGCCATCAAACCTGTACGCCTTCGTGTTCGAAAACGCCAACAGGTGTGAAACACCAGACTCCATGGGAAACTCGTCAATGTTCATCACCTCAGCACCTGCCAACGTCGTAGTGATGAACTTCTTGTACCCAGGAGCTGTGCCGAGCTCTCCCTTGAACTCCGTCATTCCGTCAGCGACGAACACACCCCCGTCAGGTATCAAGTGCCTCGGAAGGTTCTTGAAAATCCCTTTCGGTGTCAGTTGGACGAGCATTCCAGTAGGCATCAGAAAGGGGCTCCGCCAGCAATTCTGTACCGTTGGCCCTTGATGTACAAGATCAGGTTAGCAACATTGACTCCTCCATCCTCTATAATCACAGTTCCGTCGTCCGACGCCCCAGCAGCAGGCAAACTGGCTGTTGCAATCTTCTCCATAAGAGAACGGTTAACCCTAAAAGCCGTCAGAGACAGGAAAGTGTCAAGTGTGAGTACCAGAGCTTCAATCTCAGGGGGAAGAATAGGCTGCTCAGGAAGCTTGTCAGCCATCTATAACCACGCTCTCACAACGAATTTCCAGTTAGCTGCCGTAATGTCAGTCCTAGTTCCGGTTGACTTGTCAGGCACAAGAGCCCTACTTGTAGTAAACACCTTGACGTTGGTCGCGTCCCAAGCGTACCAAATGAAACCGTTCACCGTGGACCCGTCAGCACTCAACGACACGCACACTTCATCACCAGTACTGTAGTTCAACTCAGCCGTCGCGTTCTTTAGAGACACTTGCACAAGTTTTGGCTTAGATGCCAGACCGTGTGCCACAGTGAGGACACTAGAGAACGTGACAGTTTGGTCAGCACTGATGAACTCAGTTGAGAAAGGAGACGGAACTGCACCAACTACGGTGGTACCTGAACGCTTCAAAAACTGTCCGTCAGTAATGGCACCCAGAACTAGGTTTGTTGGTCCACCTGACTCCTTAACGGTCCTGACGCCATCCCATTTTACTCCCAACGTCTGTGCTGAATCGGCAACGGGTGACAGGTCATTCGCACCTACGGGGAAACGCTGAGGCGTTGACGCGTCCCTAACAATTAAATCGCCCTTCGTTGTCAACAACGACGCCAGAATCGCGCCCGAAACGTCCGTCAGGAGTGTCCGAGACGCTGTGCCGTCATGGAACTTAAGGTTAGCCGCATTGCGCTGAACCCGTCCCGCGACGGTTGGATCAGCAGCAATGTCCTGAAAGTTGATGATCTGGAGACCCGCAGCTACGAAGGAAAACCCTGCAACGCTGATGTTCGTATTTGATGGCAATCCAAAAATGTCAATGATAGCCTGCTTAAGTTCCCTGATACGATCATCACCCAGACTAATGTCCTGACTTCCAGGTGGTGTTGCTGGATCAATCAGGTTTGGTAGCGCCACTACTCAACACTCCTCACAAAGGGGCTTTGCCAGTAATTCGTCGTGTATACTGTACCAGTAGCCCTGTACGGCCTGAGTTCGTACTCCACGTCGGGTTCGCGCTTGTCCTCCACAATCATCTTCTGGATACCAGCATCGTACATCGCCAGCTTCTCTTTTGCCAAAGCTTGATCGTGGAGCTTCAACGCGCCAAAACCCGCAACGCCGTATACCGCCACCGTCTGGTGGTACCGGGACGGTATGGCCGTCACCTCGGTTGAGAACACAGTAATCGTAGCGGGCTTAAACGTACCCGCCATCCGTATTGTGTACACAGCATTAGGAATCGGCGCAACCTCAAACGTCGTCTCGTTTACTGTCGTGTACTCCGTCGGTTTGTCTTGTGCTAAATACGGCTTGTTAGCCCACTTCTTCCTGAAGGTACGAAGCGGACGTTTCGTCATCGGTCTCGCGTCGATTGCACCTGTATCGAGCGTCGCCTCCACAATCTCTAGCATGCCTGACGGCACGGTGTATAAGTCCGTACCCGCGACGGTGGCAACAGTACTGGCAGGTGACCCAACCAAGAACTGGAAGGGCCACCTCACCGGTATATCATCGACAACGATGGCGTTAAGGGCGTCCTGCAACTCCTGCTGCAGAGTACGCCCTGTCTCGAGAAGCCTCGAACCTTCTGAGGCTAACTCGATCAACGCTTTGTCGATGATCCCCTGGCCTGTCATCTCCTCATCAACGCGCAGAACCTGAACGTCTGTGCGCTCAGGTTCGTCGTTGCTGCTACCTCCGTCAACGGGTTTCCTGCCGCTGCACTCTGAAACGCTTTGATCAGCTTGTTCGTGTAGTCCACCACTGTCACGAAACCACCTTCAACGTCGACAGCGCACCAGATGATCGTCCCGTTGGGAAATCCGGGATCGAACCCACCTGTTGCGTACGATGTAGGCCCAGCTGCACTGCCTGCAACAACCTGCCCTGCCATGCCTAGAGGGTATACGTCGATCGCCGCTACGGTCATGGCTAAGCCCCAGCGATGATCAAGTCAAACGTCCCGCTAGACGTACCACTGAACGTCACGAAGACCCTTACCCAGTTCCTTCCACCGTCAGGGTTCATCCCCTCCATGAAGAACGACACGATTGGGTTAGTTCCTGGAATCGCGCCGATAGCCTCCGACAACCCTGGTTGGGCTTGCGCTATTCTACGGCGATTCGTGGTGAAACCCGTGTTGTCCGCCGTCTCCAGCGCGAAGATGGGATACACCGTACCCGTACCTACGGTGAACGACTTGAGCGAGATCATGCAACTAACCCACAGCGCGCTGACGTTCCGTCCACCAGTGCCTACGAACTGCTGCGACGCAGTAGTCGCGGTTTGGTCCGCAAGCGGAATAACCATTCCTGGACCACTGATGAAGTCCCCGTGTAGTGGTGCCGTAATTGTCTGTGCCATCGGCCCCCCCTACGCTATGCTCGTCAGGACGCCTTGCATCCTGCGATTCGACGTGACAAGGTCGGCCTGAGTCACAACCTGTGCGACACGGTCGAGCTGGTTGGGAATCGGCTTCCAGTCAGTCATGACGAAGTCAGCTCCTGCCTCGATCACTAACTCCAGGTAGCGCTCGTTCAACATGTACGCGTTACCCGTCAGTGCCGAGGGAGAAAACGTCAGCGCGCCACCCTT